>Ga0224554_1000318_pt1 | contig 42295 bp, 42 predicted proteins | sample 714S22024metaG_FD_180666 | JGI IMG/M metagenome (GOLD analysis project Ga0224554, IMG submission 180666) | Peat soil microbial communities from Stordalen Mire, Sweden - 717 S2 20-24 | ecosystem: Environmental > Terrestrial > Soil > Wetlands > Peat | place: Sweden: Norrbotten County, Stordalen... | reverse complement strand
GGTGAAGGTGTAGCTGCCGTCGCTGTTGAACGTGTTCGTCACCAGCGGCGGCCAGGTCGCCAGACTCTGCGCCACGTTCGTCGAGCTCACGATCCGGTATTGCGCCCCCGCCACGCCGTTCGTCCCGCTGAAGATGAAGTTCGTCCCGCCTACCTCCACCGGCCTGCCCAGCACCGGCACCGGTTTGACCACGATGTAGGCGCTCTGCGTGTTCGTGTTCGCGCCGCCCGACCCGCTCACGATCAACTGCACCGTGTAGCTGCCCGCGTTCGAGTAGGTGTCCGTCACGTTGGTGCCCGCACCGCTGCTCAACGTGCCGTTGCCAAAGTTCCACGCCCAGTTGGTGATGCTGCCCGTCGAGGTGTTGGTGAACACCACCGCCTGCGTCACAAACAGGTTCGTCGGCGTCCCGCTGAAGCCCGCCACCGGCGGCGGGTTCGTCACCACGATGTAGGCCGTGTTGGTCAGCGCGTTCGTCCCGCCCGTCCCATACGCCGTCAGGATCACGGTGTAGCTGCCCGCGTTGCTGTAGGTGTCCGTCACGTTGGTGCCCGCCCCGGTGGTCAACGTGCCATTGCCAAAGTTCCAGACATAGTTCGTCGCCCCGCTGGAGAGGTTCGTGAAGGTCACCGCCAATGGCGCCGCGCCGTTGGTCGGCGTCCCCGTGAAGTTCGCCACCGGCGCGGGCGATCCGCCCGTGATTACCATAATTGTGCCGCTGTTGGCCAGATTGTTGCTCCAAACCAGTCCTGCACTCAACGCCGGCAGATTGAGGGCGCTGAAAGTTCCGGCATAGGTAGCGGTAGATGAATTGAACAATGTGTAGCTGCTGCCGTTGGTCAGCGGCGCATCTCCCAGATTGGTCAGCACCGTCAGCGTGCCACCATATGCAAATATGTTGCCGTATATCTGGTCGCTCGTGTGACCGTCGGCCGACACCCGGAAAATGTTCGTGCTGCCCGCGAGCATGACGACCTTGAACGCACCGGAATTGGTCAAGGTTGTTCCCGCCACGTTGCTGCTGATTCCGGGGAACAGGGTGCCACCGGACTGGTTTGTGACCCAGTTTCCAACAGTTCCACTGCCGCCCAGCGTGCCGCCATTCAGGACATTCACCGCGCCAGGAACCATGCCGTTGGCCAGCAAGGTGCCGCCGGCGACGGTGACCGCGTTGGTGCCCAGTGTCCCGCTGACATACAGCGTGCCGTTGCTCACCGTCGTGGTGCCGCCGTAGGTGTTGCCGGTTCCGCGGATTTTGACGATGCCGCCGTGGGTCGCGTCGCCCACGGTGATTCCCGCCGAGGTGTCGGCGCCATTTTTCTGGATGCCGCCGGTGAAGTCCACCTCGCCGCCACTGGCCGCCACCAGCGTCACGCTCTTGCCGTTGTTGGCCGACCAGCCCAGGATGATCGGGTTGGCGTAGGTGTTCGTTCCGCTCGTGTTCTGGCCGCCAATCGTGAACACGCCGCTGTTCGTGAAGCCAATGTCGCCGTCCGACACATAGTTCGTGTTCAGCGCATTGTTCGTCAGCCCGCCGGTCGCAAAGTTCGCGTCGCCCAGATACACCGCGCAATTGTAACTGTTGTTGTTCGTCACCAGCACGCCGGCCGGCGCGAGGCCCAGGCCGCTCGAAAAGTTGTTGGTGGCCGCGCCGAGAACAAAATAGCTCTGGGCGATTCCGGTTCCGGTGGTGCTGTTGGTCAGCGCCCCGCTGTTGTCCAGCACCAGCGTCCCGTCTGCCACCTGATATTTGTAGCCATCCAGCCCGCCGAAGCTCTTCGCCGACACACCTTGCAGCGTGACGGTCGTGCCACCGTTGATAAACAGATCCACAGCCCCGTTGGGTATGTTCGTTAAATTGCCCGTGAAGGTCACATTGCCACCGCCAATCACGTTCAAATAATCGCCATAACCTCCTGCCAGGAACGAGGCGATCTTCACCGCTGGCCCCGCTGCCGGCGCGTTGAGGTTGAGGTAGTGCAACGTGTTGCCGGGACGGTCGGTGGCTATAAGATTGATGGCTCCCAATGACAGCGTGTAGGTGCTGCTGCCCGTCACGTTGATGAACTGGTTCGTGCTGACGGTGAAGTTCAGCGCATTGGTCAGCGACAGGGTCTGTCCCGACACGGCCGTCAGCGAATTCACGTCAAAGTTCAACGTGTCCGAGTTGTTCTCCGTCGCCAGTCCCGGCGTGGGGAACACGCTGCTGACATCCGCCCGCAGTTGCAGGGCTGACCCGTTGTTCAATGTCAGCGCGCTGGCGCTCACCGCGTTGCTGTTGGCCAGTTTCAGGAAGCTGCCGGCGTTGACCGTCGTCGGCCCGCTGTAGGAGTTGCTGCTGTTGTATATGACGCCGATGCCGGTCACATTCACCCCGCCGGTGCCGGAGATGGTGTTGCTGAACACGATGCTGTTCGACGCCGCATTGAATGTCTGCACCCCGCCCAAGGCCACCGGCACGCTCAAGGTCTGCGTGTTGGCCGAGTTGTTCGTCACGCTGCCATTCAACGTCAGCGTGCTGTTTGCATTGGTGAGGTTGAAGCTGCCCGCGTTGTTGCTGAAGGTCAGCGAGCCGACGGTGCGGTTGGTGTCCAGGTTTGGCGTCGTCTGGATTGTCCCCGCGAAGGTCACATAATCGCCATTGCCCGGCACGCCGCCCACCCAGTTGGCAATGGTGGCCCAGGAATTGTTCGGGGCGCCGGCGCCGCCATTCCAGACTTTACCGCTGGCAACAATAGTCAGTGAAATGGTGGCGGTGTTGGTGTTCGGCACGCTGTCAATAGCGGTGAAGGTCAGCGTATTGAGGCCGGCGAGGGCAGTGTAACCGACAACCACGCTGTTGGTATAAACGTTGGGGGTTCCAGACAAATAGAGGGGCACAGCCGCCGAGCCGCCAATCGCGCTGGCATCCACCGTTACGCCGCTGATCGGGCCGGCACCCGACGTTGCGTTGACGCTGATGGTCACAAGCTGGCTGTGCTGCGCCGGATTCGGCGCGGCCAAACCCGACGAGATGACGACCGGCGAATAATGCAGGGCGACAGAATTGCTCCGGGTCACGATTGAATAATTGGTATAATTGGACGGCAACGTGCCAAGCCAGACCGGCACATTCGTGAACACACCCGCATTGCTGCCGGTCAGGTTGGTGAACAGCAAATAATCCGCCGTCTCATCCAGGTCCGCTGCGGTCAGGTTGACGCCGATGCTGGCACCGTTGGGGTTCAGGACATTGCCTGCCCCGCTCAAGACAATCTGGTCGTTGTTGCCGTTGTAAGTGCCGGTCAGGTTGAAGTCCGCCATGCCGCCGAGGTTATAGGCCAGGTTGCCGCCAATCGTGTTGGTCAGGCCGCCGGGCAGTGTGCGCCCGCCGTTGTTGACCGTGACGCTGCCCGCAATCGTCCCGCTGCCGCCCAAAGTTCCGGCGTTCAATACCGTGACCACATTGGTGCCGGTGCCGCTGCCGCTCGGGTTGTTGACCAGCAACGTGCTGTTGGTCACCGTCGTCCCGCCGCCATAAGTGTTCGCCCCGAGCAATTTGACGATGCCTTTATGCACCGCGTCGCCCGCCGTCACGCCCGCCGTCCGGTCCGTGCCGTTGGCAAGGATGTTGCCCGCAAAATCCACCTCGCCGCCCGTCGCCGCCGCCAGCGTCACGCTCTTGCCCAAGTTGGCCGTCACACCCAGGACGATCGGGTTGGAGAAGGTGTTGATCCCGCTCGTGTTCTGCCCGCCGATTGTGAATGTCCCCGTGTTCGGGAAGGTCGCCCCGCCGTCCGCCACGCTGTTCGTGAGCAGCGGGGTGACCGTGATCCCGCCGCCGGGATAATTCGCGTCGCCCAGATATATGGCCGAGTTCGTGTTGTTGGCCGCCGCGTTGTTCGTCGTGCCCAAAATAAACTGGCTCAAGTTGGCTCCGGTTCCGTTCAGCCAGATCAGCGCGCCGCTGTTGTCCGCCACCAGCGTTCCGTTTGGTATGTAGTAGTCATAGGTGTCACCGCTGACGGCGCCACTCTTGGTCGTCACACCTTGCAGCGTGAGGGTGGTCCCGTTGTTGATGGTAAAGAAAATCCCGCCGTTGGAGGTGTTGCCCACGGCACCGCTGATTGTCACATTTCCGCCGCCCAGCAGATTCAGGCTGTTCCCCCAATTCCCCGCCGTGAACGACGCCAACGTCAGACTTGGTCCCCCAGGCAGGGTGTTGATGGTGAAGTTCGGGTTGTTGGGACCAGCTCCCTCTAGGGCAAGGATGGCTCCCAAGCTCAAGTTGTAGCCGTTCCCGCCGGTGACGTTGATGGTCTGCGTGCTTGCAGCCGAACTGCTGCCCGAGGTCACCGCGCCGGCAAGTATCAGCGTGTTGCTGACATTGCCGGTGGTCAGGTTGTTGACATCAAAGGTGACGGTTCCGGAGGTGACCGGCAAAGCCACGCTGCTGTCCGCAAAGGTGGAACCGGTGTCCGCCCGCAGTTGCAGCGTTGATCCATTGTTCAACACCAGCGGGCTGCTGCCACTCACCGCACTGGAGTTGGCCAGTTGCAGGGTGGCGCTATTGGTCACGGGGCCGGTGGCGCTGCCGTTGCTGCCCGAGAGCACCAGCACGCCGTTGCCGACCGTCGTCGGCCCGGTGTAGCTGTTGTTGGCCGCAAGCGTCAGCGTGTTCGAGCCGGTCTTGATCAACCCGGAACCGGACACGCTGTCAGACACGCTGTTGCTGACCACGATGCTGTTCGATGCCGCATTAAAAACCTGCACTCCGTTCAAGGCCACCGGCACGCTCAAGGTCTGCACATTGGCCGAGTTGTTCGTCACGCTGCCGGTCAAGGTCAGCGTGTTCGCCTCGTTGGTGATGTTGAAACTGCCCGCCGTGCTGTCGAACGTCAGCGAACCGATGCTGTAGCTGGCTTCCAGATTCGGCGTCAGTTGCGTGGTTCCCGCAAAGATGAGCAGATCGCCGGTCACCGGCGACACCAAGCTCAACCAGTTCGTCCCGTTGCCCCAGGTGTTGTCGCTGCCCAGTCCGTTCCAAATCTCATTGGGGCCGACGGTCAACGAAAAGCCGGCGGTGTTGGTTTCCAGCCCGGTGTCAACGGCGGTGACGGGCAAGCTGTATGGGTTGGGCGTGGTTGCGGGAGGAACGACCACGCTGTTGGTATAGAGGTTGCCCGACGAGTGGACGAGCGTCAACAGGGTTGTCCCGGGCGACTGTCCTAAAAGCAAACTTACATCCACCGTGACATTGCTGATCGCGTAGGATTGCGGCGTCGCCGTGACGGTGATGACCGTGGTCTGGCCGCGACCCGCCGGGTTCGGACTGGCGGAAGTCGAAACGATTACCGGATTCCCGTAGATGATGCTTAATGTATTCGTGGCGAGGTTGGTGATGTTCGCATTGTCAACGGCGGTGAAATAAAAGCTGGGAGCGGTATTGGTGGGAACCAATGCCCCGACATTGATGCTGTTGGTATAGACGCCGGCGGTTCCAGACAAAAAGAGCTGCAAGCTGGTGGTCGTGCCATTGGTCACTCCGGCGATCGCGCTCACGTTCACCGTGACGTTGTTCAGCGTGCTCCCATTGGTCACCACCGTGGCGCTGATCAACACGCCTTGGTTGGGATACGCCGGGTTTGGAAGGGCGGAAGACACAACGACAGATGCACCGGCAACTGGTGCATAATGAAGAACGACGGATTTGCTCCCCGTCACAATGGCATAGGCGCTGGTTGGCACGGTTCCCAGCCAGACCGGCGTGGCATTGAAGGCGCCCGAGATGCTGCCGGTCAGGTTGGTGATGAGCAGATAATCCCCGTTCGTCAATGTCGCCCCGGTCAGGTTGATGCCCACGCTGACACCGTTGCTGATGCTCAACACGCTCCCCGCACCGCTCAAGATGATCTCGTCGTTCCCGCCGCCGGCATTATTATTGGTCAAATCAAAGTCCGCCTCGGCCCCGTTGCTATACGTCAGGTTGCCGGTGATGATGTTCGTCACGCCGATGGCTCCGGGAAGGGTGTGACCGCCGCTGTTGACCATCACGTTATTGGAAACCGTCCCGCTGCCGCCCAGCGTGCCGTTGGTGTTCACAACCACGCTGCTGGCAATGCTGCCATTCACCAGCAACGTGCCGCCATTGATGGTGGTGTTGCCGGTGTAGGTGTTCGTGCTGGCCAGCGTCTGCGTGCCAGCACCCAGCATGGCCACTGACAGCGCACCGCCACCGGTGCCGTCCTTTATGACGCCGGCATAGGAATAATTGACCGCTCCGTTGCTGATCGTCAACGTGGCCGGCGTGGCGTTGGCGTTCTGCACGGTCGCATTTGTAAAGCCGGCCAGCGTGGTGCCCAGACCGCCGTTCGTGATGCTAAAGCCGTTCAAGCTGAAGGTTCCGCCCGCGCCGCCCAGCGTGCCGTTGGGCGCAAAATTTACGGCACTGTATCCGCCCCACGCGCCACCGCTGTTCAACTGCACCGTGCCGGCGTCAATATAGCTGGGGCCGGTGAAGGTATTCGCCCCGCCAAGAATCAGCGCCCCGGTGCCAGCCTTGGTCAGCCCGACGGAATATGAACTGGCGGCGTTATCCGCAATCGCCGAGTTGATGACCAGATTGCCTCCGGCGGTCGTATCGTTGTTGATGCAAATCAAATCATGCGTGCCGTCGGCGTTGGCGTTGCCGGAGGTCAAGGTGTCGCCTGTGATGGTCGAGGAGCTGCCGGCAACGGTGCCGTTCACCAAAATACCGCCCGTGGTGATTGTGTTGACGCCGGACAGCGTGACCGTGAACGCTCCCGCCGCGCCAAACCGCAATGTTCCGGTGGTGGAACCGGAGCCGGGCGCACTGCTCGTCGTGACTGTGGTATTATTTCCAGAAGCCCAAGTGTCGTTGACATAGGTGGGGGCAGCCACGGTCACGCCGGTGCCAGCCGTCCTTGCAAAATCCGTGCCGTTGATGGTTCCGTAACCCAGCGTGGTCGCCGTGCCGCCGAAAGCGATGCGACTGGAACTGTTTTGCGACGGCATATTGATCACCGACCCATCGTTGCGGCTGGGCAGCGCACTGAAATAGATCTGCATTTGGGAACTGGCTCCGCGCGAGCCAAACGTCAGCGCCGAATATCCCGGATTCAGGGTCAGCGTGCTAAATGTCTGGTTCAGCGTGCCGCTTGAGGGAGCGCAGCCAGTATTTACCGTCCCGCCCGCAAGGGTCAATCCGCCCGTGCCCATGTAGTTGTTAAAGCCGGGATAAGTGGTGTTGTTGGTGTAATCAGTGGTTGATACCGTGCTCCCATTCACCGTCCAGTTGCCCGCCCCGCCGTTGACGGTCGCCGCATTCGCATAGGTCACCTGAAGCGTGCCGCCGCCGATGACAGTGATGTTATGCGTCCCGTTCTTTATCGTCTGGGTGCCATGGAGCGTGAGTGTGCGGCCGGCGGCAATGTTCCATGTCTGGTCTGCGCCAATGGTCAGAACATTTGTGTCAATGGTCAGATTTTGCGAGGCCGCCGACATATCAATGCCCACGCCGTTGACCGCGCTCAAGGTCAGCGCATTGGCCGTCGTCGGATCCCACACCGTCACCAGCCCGCCGGGATTGGCAATCTGGATTTCACCGTAATTCTGCGCCGCACCCAGTTGCACCACGTTCGCCGCCGTCACCGTGCCGTCCCATCTGGCGATGGCCGTGCTGCCGGGCACGGCGTTGTTGGTCCAGGAAGCGGCCGTGCTGAGGCTCGTGGTGTTGTTGGCCTTGACAAAGACTGTTTGAGCCTGCGCGCCAAACGCGCCCGCCAGCAAAAGCAGGCTGGCCGGCAGGAGAACATTTCGGGTGATAATGGTTTTCATAGTTTTAAGGATGGGTTTGGTTTCAAAGTTGACGCGGGTGAAGCGGGCGGGCAAAAGTTTTCGCAAGGTTTCTGGTTGACGGTTTTTCATGGGATTGGGTGATTCAGGTTCGAGTAAAAAATTCTGCAAAATCAAAGCCAGACAACATACAGGCCGCCGCCGCGCGACCAGCGGGCCACGCAAACCGCAACCGGCGAAAATGGACAAGTCGTCATGCGAGCAGATTGTTGGCTTCCAAAGCTGTTTTTGGAACCGGGCTTCTTCAATGGTCGTCCGACAACAATAATATAAGCACAGGACATTGCAAGCAAAATAATCATCATGGATGATAATGAATTAAAATTCCCGCGCGGGAAATGGCCGCCTCGCAAAAAACCGGCCGCCGCCCCGGCCGGGTCGTGCCGGGCAATATTCCGTTCGCGGGCCATCCGGTGAATAATCTGGATTCTGGCTTGCGTCCGTCCTGTCCGTTTTCTAAAACAACACGTCATGTCCGCCAAAAAAACATCATTCGACCTGAACCAATTCCTCGCCACGCGCACCGAAACCGTCAATACCGCGCTCGACAAATTCCTGCCGTCCGAGAAAACCAAGCCCGCCACGATCCACAAAGCGATGCGCTACTCGCTCTTCGCTGGTGGAAAAAGAATGCGCCCCGCCGTTTTACTCGCGGCTGCCGAAGCGTGCGGCGGTTCGGAAAAAGACGCGATGCCGCTGGCGTGCGCCGTCGAGTGCATTCATACCTATTCGCTCATCCACGACGACCTGCCCGCGATGGACAACGACGATTTCCGCCGTGGCAAGCCGACGAACCACAAAGTTTTCGGCGAAGGCATCGCCGTGCTCGCGGGCGACGCGCTGCTGACGCAGGCGTTTGAGATCGCCGCGCAATGCAAAAAATTTCCGCGCTATCCGCATGATAAAATTATTTTTGAAATCGCCCGCGCATCCGGCTCGTTGCAACTCGTCGCCGGGCAGGTGGCGGATTTGGAAGGCGAGGGCAAAAAACTTTCCATCGCCGAATTGAAATTCATCCACGAGCGCAAGACCTCCGCGCTGCTGTGCTGTTCCGTGCGGCTCGGCGGCATGAGCGCCAACTGCCCGCCCGCGCAACTCCGCGCGCTCACGGATTTCGGCCATCACGTCGGCCTCGCGTTCCAGGTGATTGACGACATCCTCGACGTGACGCAGACCAGCGAGCAGCTCGGCAAGACGGCGGGCAAGGACGTGGCCGTGCAAAAGGCGACCTACCCGGCGATTGTCGGGCTGGAAAAATCGCGGCAGATCGCGGCGCAACTGACGGAAAAAGCTTTTAGCGCGCTGTCCCGCGTCGCGGGATTCAAAGGCAAAGCCGTCGCCCTCGAAGCGCTGGCGGAATTTCTATTGAAGCGGAATAAATAAAATTGACTGCTATCGCCAGTGATAGCATCTTGATTTCGTGAGAATTGTTCAGGATACGAATGTTTTTGTCGCGGCATTGCGCAGTGGAGCGGGCGCGAGCCGGTTGGTTTTGGAAAGTTGTCTGCGCCGGGCGCACGAACCGCTGATGGCGCAATCACTTTGGCTCGAATATCGCGACGTTTTGGGCCGCGCGGATTTGTGGAAAGATTGCGCGCTGACGACGAAGGAACGCGCCGAGTTGCTGGATGATTTTGCCGCCGTTTGTTTGTGGGTGCAAATCTGGTTTCTCTGGCGACCGAATTTGCCGGACGAAGGCGACAACCATCTCGCGGAACTGGCAATTGCCGGCAACGCCGCCGCGCTGGTGACGTTCAACGTGAAGGATTTTCTGCCCGCAAAATTCGCGGCGGCAGGAATGAAAGTTTTGACCCCGGCACAGTTCAAACAACACTACCTGTTATGAAACAAAAAAATAATCCGGTTGAAACGGCCAAGTCGCTGATCCGCTGGCGCGGCAATCACAAGCTGGATCGCGTCCGGCAGATTGCCAGCCGCAGCGGGCAGAGCATCAATCAAATGGTCAATTCGTGGGCGGACATGGTCATCGCGCAAAACGAGGCCGAGTCGTCGTTCCTCGCCGCCGCCGCGCGCGGCAACCCGGCGCGCGGACTGCGCCTGCTGGAAAAATTAAACCGGCACGACCGGAAAAACCGGATTGCCGGCACGAAGCCGTGATTTGCCGCGCTGGACATTTTCAAGGGCAAAGCCGTTGCACTCGAAGCGCTGGTGGAATTTCTTTTGAAGCGGGAGAAATAAATAACTGGCTTAAAACACACCATCCATTAAACATTGGGTAAATCAAATTATGTTAAGAGTTCACAACCCTCCGAACCTGAATCTTCCGCCTCTGATGGTTCAAAAAACGGAAGCGCGTGAAGAAATGGAGAACAGTCCAAAAATTGCCAACTTCATTCGCTCAAATTTACTGCTGCGAAAGGATTTCTACGAGCTGTCTCAAACGATTTGTGATTTGAGCGGCAAAATTCAAGAAATGATAGCGTCGTTTTCTGAAGTGGACGACCCAAAGGATTCTGGAATGGCGTTATTTCGCGCGATGAGGAATCGAGGCCGCGAGGATTGGGAGCGGCTTCGGTTAATTCGGAATCTATTGGTGCATCGTCCTAGTGGAGCAAAACTTTCAAAAGCCGAGGAGAAGGCTTTGTTTGAAGTTCGATCTGGTGTCTTCAAAGATACGGTAGCGACCATTAAAAGACATTCCACCACGATTCAAAATAAACTTTCGGCTTACGAGTCGAAGCAGCAAATCAACCTAGACATTTTGACACCGCTCACCTTGTATCTTTGCAAGAAGTGCAACAAGTTACTTTCGACGGATCGTTTTTCGACAATCAATTGTAAATGTGGAGAACATATTGAGGACGTTTCAAAGACGCGGAGAGAACCACTCGCCTATTTTGATGGTCAGTTGCAGTCGTTCATGAAGAATAATTATTGGTTTGAGCATGGCATTGACTACTTGTTGCGACGAAAGAATTTTCAAACGCTGTGCGGCGTGCATGTGCTTGGCCATTCTGGAAATCTGCACGAAATTGACAACATTGCCGAATCGAAATCTGCCAACTTTCGTTTCTTTTGCGAGTGTAAGACGGCTGCAATAAAGACGAACGAGGTTTTTGTTCTGGCTGGAAAAATGGCGGATACTGGCTGTAGTAAAGGATATATTTTCACGCTCGACAAAGAGACGCCCAAAGAGATTCGTCATCTCGGACGTTCAAGAAACATTTCAATTATTGGGGACGCGTTGAGCCGCACGGAAGAAAGTTTGTTGACCGAAATTCGCGATGAGTAAGTCGCGGCCTCTTTGTCGCCACCAAAAATTTATTCCGTCCACTTGCCGGTTTGCAGATACGGCTTGAGTTTTTCCTTGAGCGTTTCGCGTCCGCGATGGATGAGCGGTTTCGTGGCGGAAACGGCCGGTTTTTTCCCTTGTAAAAAACATGAAACAAATCTGGAAAAATCCGGCTGACATGGTCTAAACTGTGCCATGAATCTGCCCGGATTTCCCGTTTATCGCCCGCGCCGGCTGCGGCAGTCGGCGGCGCTGCGCCAGCTCGTCGCGGAAACGCAGTTGAGCGCGGCGCAGCTCGTCCTGCCGCTCTTCGCCCGCAGCGGCAAAAAATTGCGCCGCGAAATCGCCGCCATGCCCGGCGTCTTTCAATTTTCACCCGACGAACTCCTGCGCGAAGCCGCCCGCGCCCACGCGCTCGGCGTCCCGGCGGTCTTGCTCTTCGGCATTCCCGATAAAAAAGACGCGCAGGCTTCCGGCGCGTTCGCAAAAAATGGAATTGTTCAGCAAACGGTTCGCCTGCTAAAACGAGAACTGCCGTCGCTGCTCGTCATCACGGATGTGTGCCTGTGCGAATACATGAGCCACGGCCATTGCGGCATCGTGTCGCGCGGAAAAATCCTGAACGACCCGTCGCTCAAGCTGCTCGCGCAAACGGCGGCCAGCCACGCCGAGGCGGGCGCGGACATCGTCGCGCCGAGCGACATGATGGACGGACGCGTCCGCGCCATCCGCGCCGCGCTGGACAAAAACGGTTTTTCCGAAACGCCCATCATGAGCTACGCCGCAAAATTTGCGTCGGCATTTTACGGGCCGTTCCGCGAAGCCGCCGAGTCCGCGCCGCAGTTCGGCGACCGGCGCAGTTACCAGATGGACGCGGCGAACGCGCGCGAGGCGTTGCGCGAAGTGGCGCTGGACATCGCGGAAGGCGCGGACATCGTGATGGTCAAGCCCGCGCTCGCGTATCTCGACATCATCCGGCGCGTGAAAACGGAATTTGGCCATCCGACGGCGGCGTATTCCGTGAGCGGTGAACACGCGATGATCAAGGCCGCCGCCGCCCGCGGCTGGATTGACGAGCGCGCGGTGACGCTCGAAAGCCTGCTGGCGATGCGCCGCGCGGGCGCGGACATTTTGATCACCTACGCGGCGGCGGACGTGGCTGGCTGGCTGAAACAATCGTAATTCTAATCGTCCTCGTAATCTTAATCCGTTTCGTCCGGCGATTACGATTAAGAGCAGGATTAAGATTACGAAATGAAGTTGACCGCCGTTGCCCGCGCTGGTTAAGCTGAACATTCCATTTTCACTTATGATCGGAACAATTCGCAAACATTCTAAATGGCTGTGGCTGATCATCGCCACGCTCACGATTGTCTCATTTGTCGTTTTCTTCTCGCCCACGCAGCGCATGAATGGCGGCGGGGGTGCCAGCGCCAATTTCGGCTCGATCTACGGCCAGAAAATCACGCCGGACGATTATCTGGCGGCGAAGCGCGAATTTTATCTCTCCTATCTTTTTCGTTACGGCACCTGGCCGGACAAGGCCGGTTTTGCGCAAACGGATTTGGACCGCGAAATTTACCTCCGCCTGCTGTTCATCAAAAAGGCCGACCAGCTCGGCATCCACGTCGGCGACCAGGCGGCGGCGACGGTGGCGAACTCGATGCTGCGTGCGATCGGCAAAGGCCAGCCCGTGTCGGAACCCGATTTCGTGAGCCAGGTGCTGCAGCCGCAAGGCTTGAACCTGGCCGACTTTGAAAGTTTCGCCAAACACGACCTCGTCATCCAGCAACTGATCCAGGCACTCGGCCTGTCCGCCACGCTCATCACGCCGCAGGAAGCCAGGGAAATTTACACGCGCGAAAACCAGGAACGCGCCGCGCAGATTATTTTCTTCTCGGCGTCGAATTATCTGGCCGACGTGAAAACCACGCCGGACGCCCTCGCGCAGTTTTACACGAACTACCTCGCCGAATACCGCCTGCCCGACCGCGTGCAGGTCAGCTACGTCGCGTTCGAGGCGTCCAATTTTCTAACGCAAGCGAAGGCGGAACTGGCGAAGACAAATTTCGACGCACAGATTGACCAGATTTATCTCCACGAAGGCGCGAAGGATTTTCCCGACGCGAAAACGGCCGACGACGCGAAAACCAAAATCCGCGAGATTTTGATCCACAACCGCGCGCTGGCCGACGCCCTGGCGCAGGCCAATGATTTTGCCACCGCCGTTTTCAAGCTGGATCCGCCGAAACCCGAAAACCTGGCCGCCGTCGCGAAGCAAAAAAACCTGGCCGTGAAAATCTCCGCGCCGTTTGACAGCCGGACCGGCCCGCAGGAATTTTCCGCGCCGGAAGGTTTTGCCGCCGCCGCGTTCGGCCTGACCGGCGACGAACCGTTCGCCAACCCGATTGCCGGGCCGGACGCGATTTACGTCATCGCGCTGGACAAAAAACTGCCCAGCGCAATTCCGCCGTTTGCGGAAATCAAAGGCCGCGTCGCGCAGGATTTTCAGATGCAGCAGGCCGGCGCGCTCGCACGGCAGGCCGGGACGAACGCCGCCGTCAGGCTGATGGTCAGCATGGCCGCCGGGCAGAATTTCACGTCCGCCTGCGACGCCGCCGGTTTGTCGCCGCAAACGCTCCCGCCGTTTTCCTTGAGCACGCGCGAACTGCCGGAACTCGGCGCGCACGCCGGATTGAACCAGGTCAAACAGGCGGCGTTCACCACGACCATCGGCCGCGCCGGCAATTTTGTGGAAACCGAAGACGGCGGGTTCGTTATTTATGTCGAGTCGCAACTGCCGGTGGACGCGTCGGCCATGAACGCACGCCTTCCGCAGTTCACGACCGAACTCCGCCGCTCGCGCGAAAACGAGGCGTTTCAGGCATGGCTTGGCGCGGAGGCCAACCGCGAATTGAACGACACGCTGTTCGCAAAGGAAATGAAGGATGCGGCGGCGCCCCGGCAGCCGTGAGCGCGGCCATCAAACTTTCGTCGCCCGCCACGCGCGAGTTTTGGGAAATTCCCGTTCTCTTCGAGGACGAGCATCTGCTCGCGCTCGACAAACCCGCCGGGCTTTTGACCGCGCCCGATGCCGCCGACCTAGCGCGGCCGAGCCTGATGAAACTGCTGCACGGCGCCATCGCGGAAAAAAAACCGTGGGCGCAGGAACGCCATCTGGATTATCTGAACAACGCGCACGACCTCGATGCTGAAACCAGCGGCGTGCTCCTGCTTGCCAAAAACAAGCCGGCGTTCATCGCGCTCGCCAATTTTTTCAGCTCGGAAAAGGCGCGGCTGAAATATGTCGCGCTCGTGCGCGGCGAGCCGCTGGAAAACGAGTTTGAAGTGGACGCCAAAATCGCGCCGCATCCGGTCACGCCCGGCCTGATGCGCGTTGATTCAAAAGACGGCCGGCAGGCGCGGACGAAAGTTGAAGTGCTGGAAAATTTTCCGCGCTTCGGCTACGCGCTGCTGAAATGCGAGCCGCTCATCGAACGCGCGCACCAGGTGCGCGTCCACGCCAGCCACGTCAATTTGAAAATCGTCGGCGACGAACTTTACGGCGGCAAAAAACTCTGGCTCTCGCGGTTGAAAAAAGATTTCCGCCTGAAACCGGGCCGGGAAGAACGCCCGCTGATTTCGCGCGCGGCGCTGCACGCGGAGGAACTGGTCTTCCCGCATCCGGTCACGAACGAAACCGTGGCCGTCAAAAGCGAATGGCCGAAGGATTTGAAGGTGGCCGTGAAATATCTGCGGCAGTTTGCGAATTGAATTCTATTTGCCGGGAGTAAATCCGTCTGGCAGCCACATATCCGCCGGCAGCCAGGTTTCCCTGCCGTCTTTGTGATGGCAAACCACGGTCGCGCCCTTATGTCCGAGCGAAAAGGAAACAACCGGGCTTTTCGATTCAAAGTCGTCTTCGGAAATCGCGTCGAACTTGATGCCGTTCACAAAACCCTTCGCCTGGACGAAAAGTTTTTTCGTCGAAACGTCATACCAGACCTGCTCGGCGCGCAATTCGTCAATGGAAATATCCACGTTCATGCAGTTCACTGATAAACTGTCCGAGTCCCGCTTGCAAATTTTTATTCCACGATTTTTCCAGCCCACGAACCGGCCCGTCCGCGCGGTCATAAACGCCAAGCTCCCGTTCATCCTTGAAAACATGGATGTGCCGGCCTTCATGGTCGGAAAGCGTGAATTGAAAAATGTAGCCGGCGTGTTTGCGGCGCATGGAAATTCAGGAAATCGCCCAGTTCAAAATCGCCTTCTGGACGTGCAGCCGGTTTTCGGCCTGCGTGAAGATCGTGTCCGCGTGCGCCTCGAAAGTCTCCTCGTCAATTTCCTTGCCCCGATACGCGGGCAGGCAGTGCATCACCAGCGCGTCCGGCTTGGCGAGCTTCAACAGCTTCCCGTTGATTTGATAGCCGCCCAGAATTTTCAGCCGCTCGGCGGATTCCGCCTCCTTGCCCATCGAGACCCAGACATCGGTGTAAAGCAAGTCCGCGCCGGCGACGGCGGCGTTCAAATCTTCCATGACAATAATTTTTCCGCCCGCGCGCTTTAGAATTTCAGCGGATGGCTGGAATTGTTTCGGCGCGGCGATCCGCAGTTCAAAATTCAGTTTTGCCGCCGCGAAAATCCACGACGCCGGGACGTTGCACGCGCCGTCGCCGATGAACGTCACGACCTTGCCGGAAATCGGCCCGCGCAATTCCTTGAACGTGAAAATGTCCGTGATGATCTGGCACGGATGCTCGTCGTCCGTGAGCGCGTTGAGGGTCGGGACCTTGGAAAATTCCGCGAACTCCTCCACGTCGCCCTGCGCGAACGTGCGGATGACCGCGCCGTGGATCATCCGGCCCAAAACCCGCGCGGTGTCCTTGATCGGCTCGCCGCGCCCGAGCTGGATGTCGCCCGCGTTCAAAAAAAGCGTTTCGCCGCCCAGCTCGCGGATGCCGACCTCGAACGAAACCCGCGTGCGCGTGGACGACTTGGCAAACAGCAGCGCCCACGTCTGGCCTTTGAGCGGCTGGGTCTTGTGCTGGCCGCGCGCGCGCTTGAAGGCGACGGCGTCGCGCAGGATTTTTTCCAGGTCCGGCGCCGGCAATTTTTCCAATGACAATAGATGCTTCATGGTTCGATCGTTCTGGGAAATTCCGCCCAAAGAAAATTTTATACCCGAATCGGAACGCCGCGTCACTTCTTTTTCCTGGCCGCGTCCGCCGCGCACCAGAGAAACCACGCCGCCGTGGTGCGGTGCGGCTTCCACTTTTCGCCGAACGCGAGCAGCGCCTTCGGCTTGGGCATTTCGCGTTTTTTATAGGCGACGCGAAAGCCGGAGCGGACGCCAAAATCATCCGCCGGCAAAACATCTTCGCGGCCAAGCTGGAAAATCAAAAGCATCTCCACCGTCCAGCGCCCGACGCCGCGAACCTCCGTCAGCCGCGTGACAATTTCGTCGTCGGATAATTTCACAATTTGCCGCGAACTTGGAATTACGCCGGACAGGGCTTTTTCAGCAATGTCGCGGATGGATTTGATTTTGGCGAAGGAGAATCCGCAGGCGCGGATTTGTTCGTCCGTGACTTTCGCCAAATCCTCCGGGCGCGGAAATTTTCTGCCGGGAAAAAGTTTTTTGAACCGGATTAAAATTGTGTTCGCCGCCGTGCCGTTGAGCTGCTGATGGGCGACGGCCATCACGAGCGATTGAAACGGCGGGCGGCGCTTTTCCGGTTTGAGCGAACATTTTCCGTGCTCGCGGATGAGCTTCCGCAAAACCGGATCGCTTTTTGATAAATGTTTATGCGCGGCGGCGTTCATATTTCAGCGTAGCGGCTCCTCGGCAGAGAGCCGCCATTAATTTGTTTGGTTTGCGGCGCTCTGCCGAGACGCCGCTACCGAATCAAACGAGCGATTTGACGAGTTCCTCGATTTTGGCGATGCCCTCGGCGGCTTCCTGCGGTTTCAAATTCAGCGGCGGCAACAGGCGGATGACTTGCGTGCCGGCAGGAATCGTCAGCACGCCCGCCGCGTGCAGACGGTTGACAAATTGGATCGCCGTGGATTTATCGCTGGCGGCGAACGCGGGAATTTTTTCCGCCAGTTCCAAACCCAGCATGAAGCCGAGGCCGCGCGCGCTCTTGACGACGCCCGGATAATTTTTTGCGAGCCGTTCTAATTCATTTTTCATCTGCTCGCCTAGCTTGCGCGCATTTTCATCGAGCTTTTCTTTTTCGATGACTTCAAATATTTTCAGCGCGACGGCGCACGCGAGCGGTGTGCCGCCGAATGTCGTCGCATGCGTGCCCGGCCCGAGCAAATCTTGAAACGGCGCGCGCACCCAGAACGCGCCGATGGGAAATCCGCCGCCGAGCGACTTGGCCATGGAAAAGCCGTCGGGCAGAAAATTTTCGCCGCCGGGAACATTTTCGAGAATCCGCTGGAAGCTTTGGAATTTTCCAGTGCGAAAATGTCCGCACTGAACTCCATCCATGAGCAACAGCAATTTTTTCTCGTCGCATAAAGCGCGCAGGCCGAGCAGATATTCCGGCGTGGCGGGCGTGACGCCGCCTTCGCCTTGCACGCCTTCAATCATGATGGCGACTGTCGCGGGCGAAATGGCATTGCGCGCAGCCTCCAAATCGTTGAACGGAATGTGCCGGAAGCCGGGCGTCATCGGCTCAAAACCTTTTTTGACTTTGTCCTGGCCGGTCGCGGCAATTCCCGCGAGCGTGCGTCCGTGGAAAGAATTTGTCGCCGTCAAAATTTCAAACCGGCCTTCGTCGTGGCCGAATTTGCGCGCGAGCTTGAACAGGCCTTCGTTCGCCTCCGCGCCGCTGTTGGCAAAAAAAACTTTTCCCGCGCCGATGCGCTTGACGAGTTCCGCCGCGAGCCGGCCTTGCGGTTCGGTGAAATAAAGATTGGAAACATGGATCAGTTTTTTCGACTGCTCGACGAGCGCGTCGGTGATGGCGGGATGCGCGTGGCCGAGGCAGCATACGGCGATGCCGCCGCCGAGGTCGAGGTAGCGTTTGCCCGCAACGTCAAAAACGTAACTGCCCGTGCCGTGGTCGAGCGCGAGGTCGAAGCGTCCGTAACTCGGCACGACGTTTTTTGAAAACAATTCGCGGACGGACTCGTAGTCGTTCCGCACGATGGCGGGCGGTGCTGGAATAATTTCTTTCATTTACGATTGAGATTTAGCCGCAAAAGAACACAAAGAACACGAAAATTTTCCTGCTTTGCAATCCTTGCGTTCTTTGGTGGCAAAAATTAAAGCACAATTTCTGTTCCGATTCCCTTGTCCGTGAAAATTTCCAGCAGGACGGAATGCGGCACGCGGCCGTCCACAAATGAAACTTTTTCCACGCCGGATTTGATCGCGGCGACGGCGCTGTCCACTTTGGGAATCATGCCCTTGTCAATCACGCCGGATTTTTTCAGCGCGTCAATTTCGCCGGTCTTGAGCTGCGGAATGACCGAGTCCGGTTTTTTCGGGTCGCCCAACAAACCCGGAACGTCGCTCATAAAAACGAGGCGCTTGGCGTTGAGCGCAATCGCGGTCATCGCGGCGGCGATGTCGGCGTTGCAGTTGTAAATCTTGCCGTCCTCGCCGCGCGCGGTCGGGCTGATGACGGGCGTGTGGCCGCACCAGATGGATTCCTTGAGCGGCGCGACGTTGACTTCGATGACTTCGCCGACGTAGCCGATGTCAATTTTCCGGCCGGGATTGTCCTTGTCGTCAAGCAAAAGTTTTTTGCACTTGAAAATGTCCGCGCCGGAAAATCCGACGGCCGCGCCGCCGAGTGAATTGATGGTCTTGACGATTTCAGGATTGATTTCGCGCGACAAGACTTCGTCCACGATTTTCGCGGTGGCCTCGTCAGTGACGCGCTGGCCCTGGATGAATTTTGCAACCAGCCCGGCTTTCTCCATCGCCCGCGTGATGGCCTTGCCGCCGCCGTGGACGACGACGGGATTGATTTCAACGGCCTCCAAAAAAACGACGTCGCGGGCGACGCTGTTGCGGATGTCCGCGTCGGGCGAGTCCATGAAACTGCCGCCGTATTTCACGACGAACGTCTCGCCGCTGAATTTCTGGATATACGGCAGCGCCTCGAGGAGCGTCGCGGTTTTGGCAATCAAGTCTTGCATTTTGTCACGCAGATTTAGCCACAGATGAAACACAGATGAAACACAGATTTTTCAAAAATGAAGAAAGATTTGTTTCGCAACCGCGTTTGGCGATAATGCGTCCATTCTCTTAACGATGAAAATCCGCCCGCTGCTTGCAATTGTTGCCGCCGTCATTTTTGCGAACCTGCCGGTCCTGGCCGGTGACGGCTGGACCAGCCTGTTCAACGGAACCAATCTCGCCGGCTGGCGCAGTCCGAAGTCCGATGCGTTTCCGACCAACGGCTGGCTGATCAAGGACGGCGAATTGACGGTCGTTTCCAACAGCAGCGGCGCGGCGGCGATTGAAGGCGACATCATCACCCGCAAACGCTTTACCAATTTTGAGTTCGCCGCCGATTTCAAAATTACGCCCGGCGCAAAAGGCGGCATCAAGTATCTGGTCCAGCCGGACGCCAGCTTGCTCGCCGACGCGGGCGTGCCGTCCCCGACCAGCCCGACGCTCGGCCTGCAATTTCAAATCCTCGACGACGCGCTGAATCCCGACGCCAAGCTGGGCCGCGACGGCGACCACACGCTGGCGTCGCTCTACGACGTGCTGCCCGCCGCGCCGGCAAAAAAAGCGAATCCCGTCGGCGAATGGAACAGCGTCCGCATCATTGTGCGCGGCAATCACGTCGAGCACTGGCTCAACGGCGTAAAAGTTCTGGAATACGAACGCGGCTCGCCGGAATTCCGCGCCGCCGTCGCGCAGAGCAAATACAAGAACACTCCGGGTTTTGGTGAATGGCCGGACGGCCACATTCTTTTGCAGCAGCACGGTTTTGAAGTTTCCTTCCGCAACCTCCGCATCAAGGAAATTTCCCAAGTTCCGCCAGCGCGCTGACCGGACGGGAAAAGGCGGCCAGCCGGCGGCATTTGTCACGGCGATTTCACTTTGACGGCGGCGGCGATTTCTCTAAATTGCCGTCATGTCTGAAATCGCAAAGTTTCTCAACAACGGCTCGGTCAGCATCACCCCGGCCATCGCCGAAAAAGTCCTGCGCCATCTGCCGCAATGGAAGCTGGAGTTCACCCAGATCAACGCGCCGCAGTTTCCGCATCTCGTGGACCAGCTCGAATTTCTCGCCGACGCCGTCGAGGACGCGGTGGAAGGCGCCTACAAGGAGCTGCCGTATCAGGCCGTCGCGCAGGCGGTCTTTGCGCTGCTCTACGCGCATAAAAAAACGGGCATCCTCACCGACAGCATTCTGGAGATGGGCCGGGCAGACGATTCGAGCGTCGTGCGCGCCGTGCTGATCCAAAACGAAAAAGCCTTTGCCATTTACGCCGGGACCCAGGGCGTTGACTGGCTGGAAATCACCAGCCAGCCGTGAAAGTGGACCGGCAGTTGAGGGTTGACATTTGAAGGCGCGCATTTATACTGTGTGGGAATAGAAAAGTTCCGAAGGATTGTTATGAAAAACATTCATGTTTTGTTTTCCGCCGTGGTTTGCGGCCTGGTTTTGTCTTTCACCGCCGCCGCTTCCGCGCAGAACATCGTGCAGGGCGTGGCCACCGTTGTCCGGGTGCGGGGCGAGGCGAGCTACACGCTTGAAAGCGGCCCGAACGCCAAATGGATTCCCCTGGTCGCCGGAAAAGTTCTCAAGCCCGGTTCCACCATCAAAACCGAACCTGACGCGATGGCGGACGTGGTGCTGGGCAAAAGCGTGGATTTTCCCCAGGCCCGCCCTACGCCGGACACGATTTCCCTCGCGCCCGATTCGCTGGTGCGCGGCGCGGTGGATTACAGGCCGTCGGCGGAACAGAACGTCGTCCGGCTGTCGGGCGGCACAACTTTCAAAATTGACAAGCTCACCATTTCCGACACCGGCGTGGACACCGTCAGCGACACGGAGCTTGATCTGCAAAAGGGGCGCATCTTTTTCAGCGTCAAAAAACTTTCTCCCGAGTCCAAATATCTCATCAAGATTCCCAACGGCATCGCCGGTGTGCGCGGCACGCAGGGCATGATTGACGCCGACGATTCTTGTGCGGCGCTTCAACATTCCTTTTTTCTTTCCATCACCGGCCCGGACGGCCAGACGACCACCATCCTGATTGAGGAAGGCAAGCAGTTCAACCCCGCCACCGGCCAGTTGACGCCGCTGTCTCCCGAACTCATCGCCTTGCTGCATGAAATCGCCACCGCGCTCGACACGCTTTATCTGCAAGTCATTTCCGTTTCGATCTCAATTGATGGAACCTTGTGCTTCATTTCCCCGACCAGCGGCTTTTTAACCGGCGGACTTCCTGATGGCGGCAATCAGGGCGGCGGCGGAAATGTGGTGATGGCGAAGTGATTTCGATGATTAATCCGGTTTCCTGACACCCAAAAGCATTTCAAAAAAACCAGCGCAGCCTTGAGTTGCGCTGGTTTTTTGTTTAATCCAACGGCGTGCAATTCAAGCGACCCAAACGCGCGCCCGTCGTCCTCGCGCTCATCGTCCTCGCGCTCGTCTGCGGCGTCCGCCTTGGGCATCCCGATTTTGCCGACCGGCTGGAGCGCATGACCTACGACCTGCGCGTCCGCGCCGCCCAGAAATTTCCCGCGGCCGCCGCCACCAATCTCGCCTTTGTCGCGATGGAAGATTCCAGCATCGCCGCCATCCGGCGCGGGCTGCTGGGCCAGCCTTACGGACTTTACTGGCCGCGCCACGTTTATGGCCGGCTCGTCGAGGAACTGTCCGCGCAAGGCGCAAAAACAATTGCCTTCGACGTGCTGTTTGGCGAACTGCGCCCCGACCACGCGCCGGTGCAAATGGCCGACGGCGGCACCATCGAATCCGACGACTTTTTTGCGCTGCAAATGCGCCGCGCCGGCAACGTCATCTCCGCCTTCACCGCCGAAGTCACACCGCCGGATCTGTTCACGACCAATTCCCTCGCACTCGGCGACATCTCCACCGAGAAAGATTCCGACGGCGTTTTGCGCCGCATCAAAAGTTTTAATTTGAAATGGCACCCGGCCTTCAAATCCGCCGCCCGGCAATTGGGAATCAATCTGGAAAACGCCCGCATCGAGCCGGATAAAATTTTGCTGCCGCAATCTGACGGCACCAACATCGTCACCGTGGCGCTCGACCATGACGGAAATTTCGACCTCACGGATTTTGTCGGCGACGAAATTCCGAAGGGCTTCAAGCGCTACGACAAACCGTTCACGCGCGTCTGGGATCTGGGCATCGTCATGGCCGCGCAGGAATTGAAACTGGATTTGGACCGCGCCGAGGTGGATTTGCCGGGCGGAAAAATAATTTTACGCGGCGCGAACGGCGTCGAACGCACGATTCCCATTGATGCCAAAGGATATTTTTACATCAACTGGCAGTTGACGGCGGCCAGCGCAAACATCACACGCGCGAAGATTGAAGACGTGCTCGCGCAGGACAAGCTGCGGCTGCTCGGCGAGACCAACGGCTTGCGCGACGACTTTCGCGGCAAGCTCGTCGTCATCGGCTCCGAGGCGACGGGAAATGATTTGAGCGACCACGGCGCGACGCCGCTGGAAAACGACACGCCCCTCGTCAGCAAGCACTGGAACGTCGCCAATTCCATCATCACCGGGCAGTTCATCCGCCGCGCGCCGCTGCCGCTGGAACTCGCGCTCATCCTTTTGCTCGGCGCGCTCACGGCGTTGCTCACCTGGGAATTGCGCGCCGTCGCCGGGAGCCTTTCCGTCGTCCTGCTGATGGCCGCGTATTTCGGCGCGACCGTTTTTTTGTTTATCCAGTTTCGCTGGTGGCTGCCGGTGGTTTATCCGCTTGTCGGCGCAATGCTGGTGCTGCACGGCGTGCTGCTGGTTCATCGCGTGGTTTTTGAGGAACACGACAAGCGGCGCGTCAAATCCATTTTTTCCAAGCTCGTCTCGCCGAACATCGTCAACGAACTGTTGCAGGCCGAACAACTTTCGCTTGGCGGCACGCACCGTGAGATCACGGTGTTTTTTGCCGACGTGCGCGGCTTCACCGCGCTCATTGACCAGATGCAAGAATCGGTCGCCGACCACATCCGCAACCACAAAGTGGAGCCGGCGGTGGCTGAAAAATATTTCGAGGAATCCGCGCGCGAAACATTGGAGATCGTCAACCTTTACCTGGCCACCGTCGCCGAGGCGGTGAAGAAAAACGGCGGCACGCTCGACAAATACATCGGCGATTGCGTGATGGCGTTCTGGAATGCGCCCACGCCGAATGAAAAACACGCGCTGGCCTGCGTGCAGGCCGCGATTGACGCGCAGCGCGCGATCCTGGCCTTGAACCAAAAACGCCTCGCCGAAAATCCGGCGCGCGAAATTGAAAACCAGTCCCGCCGCGCCGCCGGCCAGCCGCCCAAGCCGATGCACATCGCGCTGCAACTTGGCACGGGCATCAACACCGGCCTTGTCACCGTCGGATTGATGGGTTCGGAAGAACATGGTTTCAATTACACCGTCTTCGGGCGCGAGGTAAATCTGGCCAGCCGGCTCGAAGGCGTTTCCGGCAGCGGCCGCATCATCATCAGCGACCTGACTTATTATCAATTGCTGCGGCACGCGCCGGAACTGGCCTCGGCCTGCACCGAGCTTTTTCCCGTCACGGTCAAGGGCATCAAGGACGCCGTGCGGATTTACGAGGTGCCGTGGAAATAGTTTTGAGTTTTTAGTTTTAAGTTTTAAGTTAAAAGCGTCGTGCTGGTGATTTGCCGTTCAACTAAAAACTTAAAACTTAAAATTAAAAACTGATCATGCGAACCGCGATTTATCCCGGCAGTTTCGACCCGCTGACCAACGGCCACCTGGACGTGGTGCAGCGCGCGGCCAAATTGTTCGACCGCGTGGTCGTCGCCGTGGCGAAAAACGAGGGCAAAAAACCGCTGTTCAATTGTAACGAACGGCTCGCGCTCGTGAAACAGGCCATAAAACATCTGCCGAACGTCGAGGCCGATTCCTTTGACAGCCTGCTCGTCGAATACGTCGTGAGCCAAAAGGCACAGGCGATTGTGCGCGGGCTGCGCGCCGTTTCCGATTTTGAATTTGAGTTCCAGCTCGCGCTCATGAACCGCAAGCTGAACGAAAACGTCGAGACGATTTTCATGATGCCCAAGGACACCTACACGTTTTTGAGTTCGCGCATCGTCAAGGAAATCGCGCGGCTCGGCGGCGACGTCAGCGCGTTCGTGCCGCCCCATGTGCAGGCGGCGTTGAAGAAAAAATTGAAACCGCAGAAATAGTTTTTAATGTTGAATTTGAAAAATACTGCGGGCGATTGGAGCGCGGGCGGCTCGCCCGCGTGATGCTGGATTTTTGAACTCGCGGGCGAGCCGCCCGCGCTCCTTTTTAATTTACGGAAGTATGTAGATAACGCAAGGGGTGGCCTATGAGGTCTTGGCTTCGTCGGCTGGTGGATATTCTGTCCAGTCTGGAGTTTCCTCCAGAAAAAGGACGCGCAAGCGGATTCCGGCTTCCTCTGCCCGGAGAACTAACTTGGCTAAAGCAATCATGTCGGTTCGCAGGTTTATCTGCCAGAGATTTTGGTGAAGCTGTAAGGCATTTTTGCTGGTCAATTGAGTTCCTTCTAGGCTGGATACGAACTTGTTCCAAGATGCTGTGGTTACGGTTCCGTGTTGGTTGTCTGGCATTTCGGCAAACACAATCGCCGTCTGGTTCTGTAATTGAATCGTCTTCATGCCCGCAATCAGACGCCAAAATCTTGCTGGCGTCAAGCTATGAAAAAGACCGCACAGAACCCCTTCAAAACAAGCAAAATACAGATGCAAAATAATGTTTGACAATGCGTTGTGTATTGTATAAAGTAATGGCATGAAGATTAATAAAGACATGGCAAATCTGGAAAATTCGGAAACGATTGCCGAGATTCCGCTGGCTTGCTCTGACGAATTGACGGCGGTTGAATTTCTCGAAACTCGCCTTTGGAAAGGCCAGCCGCGCTGCTACCATTGTGAATCGCCGAAAGTTTATGCGATGAAGGATTCCAAGACAGGCCAGCGCAACAAACGCTTTCTGTGGCGTTGCCATGATTGCAAAGGCCAGTTCACCGTCCGCATGGGAACGGTGTTTGAAGAATCGCGGATTCCGTTGCGCCACTGGTGCTATGCGTTTTGGCGGGCGTCAACGTCCAAGAAAGGCGTGAGCGCGCTGGAAATCAAACGGCACACACAACTTTCCTACAAGTCGGCTTTGTTCCTAATGCACCGGATTCGTTTTGCGATGACACAAAATCCCGCCGAAACCGCGATGATGACAGGCACGGTAGAAGTGGACGAAACTTACGTCGGCGGCAAACCTCGACCGTTCACGGGCTACCACAAGCGCGGGCGTGGCACGTCCAAGACGCCGGTGCTAGGCATCGTGCAACGCGACGGAAACATTCACCGCCGCGTAGTTGCGGACGTGAGCGCGGCAACGCTGAAAAAAGCAATCCGTGAATGTGTGGACACGCAAGCGCGAATCATCACAGACGAACATCTGGCGTATCGCGGGCTTGGAAAAGAATTTGCTGGTGGACATGAAACCGTGAATCACGGCACGCGGGAATATGCTCGCGGCGATGTTTGGACGAACACGGCGGAAAGTTCGTTTGCGTTAATCAAACGCGGTTTAATGGGCGTCTATCACGCAGTCAGCAAGAAACATTTGCATCGTTATCTCGGTGAATTTGACTTCCGTTGGAACACGCGCAAAATGAATGACGGACAGCGGACAACGCTGGCGATTGAAAGCGCAATTGGCAAGCGGCTGATAATGCAACCATGAAATTTCCCAAACAACTAAAGCCAACGGCGGCAGAAAGCGTAGAATTGCCATCCGGCAAGGTGGTTGAAATCGCAAAGGCCACGCCGATTTTCAAACCGTGGACTGGAAAAAGATTCAGCCGGAAACAAACCTACGGCGGCAAGGCCGTGTTGGATTTTCACGGCCAGCCGCATTTTGCGGAGCTTGGCATCCTGCGGATTTTCGAGCGCGACGGCTGGCAAGGCGTTTGGGTGGACACATACAGCGGAAAGCATAGGACGCGCTACTGGCCTAAAGATGAAGTCGAGTTGCCGAAAGAAAAACAATCGTTGCTGGATTCAATTTACGAAGCCGCCGGATCACCCTATGGTTGCTTTGATGTTTTCTGCTGGAAAGGCCGGAGCTATATTTTTGCGGAGTCAAAAAAGCGCGGTGAAGATAAAATCCGCGACACACAGAAACGCTGGTTTGAAGCGGCCATAAAATGCGGTGTTCCGATGGACTCACTGCTTTTTGTCGAATGGGGAATTGAGGCATGATTACTTCTGAAAAAGATTTGAATTTGAAAGATTTTTCTCTGACGCCGAGAAAATGGATGGTGGCGATGTTTGTTGTTGTGCTGGTTTCGCTGATGATGAATTTGTTGGTTCTAAAACAAGCATGGGAATATAAAACGAAGTGGCAGAATTTGAATGAGCGACTTGGAAATGTGGAATCGTTTCTTTCTCAACCGCCCTTGGAAACCACCAAGCCAAAATAGTGATTATGATAGCCAATGTTGCAAGTCCGACGCTTATCTGCAAAAGCCGATATGAGCGGATGATTGTCCAATGCGGTTCTGCCGCTTTGCTCAAATGTTTGAAATGCCTTCTGTTACGTTCCGCTTCCGCGACTGGACGCAAATGCGAACTGTTTCCACTCACTTTGAAAATGTATTCGTCAAGCTGTTCGTCTGTGGCTTTAAGAATCCATGCGCGGTGGACATCATCATTCATAATCGCGCAGATTTCTTCGACAGTTTTAGGCATGGCAAGTAAGATTCATCTGACAAAACTATGAAAAAGAAACAGCAAAGCGCAATCGTAAAGGCCAGCGAGCCGAAGCCGAAGCGAACCGAAAAAGGCCCGGAGCCGGAGCGATTGAAGATTGAAGGCGGCTGGGTGCAAGCGGTGGACAAATCGCTGGCGGTGAAACGTCCGGCAAGCGGCTGGCCGAAGTAAAAATCAGAGACGACGAACCGAATCATCAAAATTCATGCCCTTGCGTAAGATACATACTTCCGTTAATTTATGCTCTCCGTCAACCTTCGCCATCTGGAAACCCGCAACGTCAATTTGCGCGGCGAATTGTCGCTGGCGGAACTGGATTTGGACGTGCGCGACGAAATGATCCGCGTTGCGCAGCCGGTCGGATATGACATGGAGATTGAAAAACTGGACGACGCGCTGCTGGTTCAAGGCGAATTGCACGTCGCGCTCGAATGTGAATGTGTCCGCTGCCTGAAAAAATTCAAACGCGCGCTGGATTTGGAGAATTGGACGCTGCACCTGCCGCTCGCAGGCGAGGACGCGGTGCCTGTGGACAACGATTGCGTGGACTTGACGCCGTTCGTGCGGGAAGATATTCTCCTTGAGTTTCCGCAGCATCCATTGTGCAGGCCGGATTGCGGCGGATGGCAGGCAAAAACCGGCAAGTCCAAAAAAATCGCGGACAAAGCAGAACCAAAACCGTCCGCGTGGGCTGAATTGAACAAACTGAAACTGTAATTGGAATTTAATTTATGGGCGTCCCAAAAAGAAAACCTTCAACGAGCCGGATGAAAATGCGCCGCGCTTACAACAGCGTGCTCAAACTGCCGCAGATCAGCAAATGCCCGCAATGCGACGCGCCGTATGCGCCGCACCGGGTCTGCCCGGCGTGCGGATTTTACAAGGGCCGCCAGGTTCTCACCATCACGGCGGGCGCTTGAGGAGTTTTTAATTTTAAGTTTTGAATTTTGAGTTGGGCCGGTTTCAACTTAAAACTAAAAATTAGAAACTAAAAACCATCATGCGAATCGCAGTGGATGTCATGGGCGGCGACCACGGCTGCGGTGTCATCATCGCGGGCGTGAAACGCGCGCTCGAGGAGAGCAAGGAAATCTCCGCCATCTACCTCGTCGGCGACAAGGCGAAAATTCACGCCGCGCTGCCGGAACGCGGCTTTCGCGACCATCGCGTCCGCATCATCCACGCCACCGAGGTCGTGGAGATGACCGACAAGCCGGTCGTCGCGCTCCGCAAAAAAAAGGATTCTTCCATCGCCCGCGCCGCCGACCTCGTCGCCGAAGGCAAAGCCGACGCGCTCATTTCGCTCGGCAACACCGGCGGCGTGTTTGCGGCGGCCACGTTCAAGGTCGGGCGCATCGAAGGCGTGGACCGCGGCTGCATTGCCACGGTCATGCCGCGCCAGGGAAATGAATTTGTCCTCGTGGACGCCGGCGCGAACGTCGAGTGCAAGCCCTTTCACCTCGCGCAGTTCGCCGTGATGGGCAACATTTATTCGCGCGAAGTTTTGAAACGGAAAAATCCGCGCGTCGGCGTCTTGAGCAACGGCCGCGAGGATTCCAAGGGCAATGAACTGACGCTCGCCGCGTTCCGGCTTTGCAAGCATCTCGATTTGAATTTCATCGGCAACGTCGAGGGCCACGACCTGTTCAAGGATCACGTTGACGTCGTGGTCTGCGATGGTTTCGTCGGCAACATTGTTTTGAAAACGTGCGAGAGCCTCGCCGTCGCGATGTTCTCGATGCTCAAGCGCGAGCTGATGCAAAACACGAAGCGGCAGCTCGGCGCGTTGCTGGCAAAGGATGCGTTTCAGTCCATCCGCCGCCGCATGGACCCGGAAGTTTATGGCGGCGCGCCCATGCTCGGCTTCAACAGCCTCGTCTTCAAGGCGCACGGCTCCGCGCGCGAACGCGCCGTGACCAGCGCCATCCGCGTCACCGCCGCGACCATCAAAAACCAGATCAACCAGATCATCGCCCGCGAAATCGCCGCCGCGAACAAAAAACTCGCCGCCGTGGAAGCCGCCAGTTCTGCGAACGCATGAGCGCCAAATTCAAGAACCCGCGCGCCCAGCATAATTTTCAGGGTCATCCTTGCTCCATCACCGGCGTCGGCTCGTATGTGCCGGAAAAAATCCTGACCAACGCCGACCTCGAAAAAATGGTCGAGACTTCCGACGAATGGATCACGACTCGCACCGGCATCAAGGAACGCCGCATCGCCGCCGCGAATGAATTCACCTCCGACCTCGCCGCGAAAGCCGCCGCCCGCGCGATGAAAATGGCCGGCATCACGGCGGATCAAATTGATTTGATCATCGTCGCCACGCTCACGCCCGACATGCCGTTTCCTTCGACCGCTTGCCTCGTGCAGCGCAAAATCGGCGCGACGCGCGCGGCGGCGTTCGACATCGAGGCCGCTTGCTCCGGCTTCATTTACGCGCTGGAAATCGGCCAGCAATTTATTTTGTCGCGCAGTTATGAAACCGTTCTCGTCATCGGCGCGGAAAAACTTTCAGCCATCGTGAACTGGAAGGACCGCAACACCTGCGTCCTTTTTGGCGACGGCGCCGGCGCGGCGATTTTGCAGCACCGCGCAAATTCCCACGGCCTGCTCACCGCCGTCATGGGCGCGGACGGCAACAAGGCCGACCTGCTCTCGATGCCCGGCGGCGGCAGCGCGTGCCCGGCCACGGCGCAATCCGTCGCGGACGGCCTGCATTTTCTCCGCATGGACGGCAAGGAAACTTTTAAGAACGCGGTGAACGCGATGGTCTCCGCCGCGCACGAGGCGATGCGCCGCTGCGACGTTGACATCACCAAAATCAAATGCGTCATCCCGCATCAGGCCAACCAGCGCATCATTAACGCCGTCGGCGACCGTCTGAAAACGACGCCGGAACAGTTGTTCATCAACCTGCACAAATACGGCAACACCTCTGCCGCGTCTGTCGCCATCGCGCTGGACGAAGCCGTGGCCGCCGGCAAAGTTTCGCGCGGCGACCTGATTTTGCTCGTCGTCTTCGGCGCGGGCCTGACGTGGGGCGCGGCGGTGATTGAGTGGTAACTAATGCAAAGTATTGAATCCTCTAATTTGACGAATGGCCGGGGCGTGTTAATTTGGTTGCGAAATTATGAGTGCGAGAAAAATTGGCAGCATTGATTCCCCCAAGCAGCAGGTGACGGTCGAAGGCCGTCAAGCCCGCCTGGAACTTTCCACCGACGCGCTTTCCGTCCACAAAGGCGGCATCGAGTTCCGCAGCCCCACGCCATTCAATGAATGGACGGAAATGACCGTTGTGTTGCAATCGCCTCACGACGGCGACAAACTCCAGTGTAGCGGCGTCGTCATTGCCTGCTCCGGCAGCCGGCACGCCGGCTACCGCGTTTCCATGGTCTTCACGCACCTCTCCGAACAGGCGCAGGCGCGGCTGAATTCCATGGCACATTCCGATCTGGGCGCGGGTTGAAGCGCCTGGGTTGGTTTCAAAACTGGTCTTCCTTTTCCCTGAACAGCACGTTGAAGGTGGTCAGCGAACCGTAGCTGCGCGTGATGTATTGCTGCATCTCCACCTTCTCGCCGTCGGAAAGTTTTTCGTGCGCATTGATTTTTTGTTCCAGCACGCGCAGGTTGTTTCTGACCATCACGATTTTGTGGAAAAAAGTTTCGAGCGGAATTTCCTTCGCCTGCAACGCCGCGTCCGCCGGGTGCATGACCAGTTTGCCGCCGTGCCAGCGCAGGCCGAGTTTATCCACGACCGAATCCGGCTTTTCCAGTCCCAGTTTTTCCACCGCCGCCGCCACCGTCTGCTCGACAAACTGTTTCAATGGCACGGCCAGTCCGCTGACGGCGGCCTGCGGTTCGGCGGGTTCGAGGCCGGCGGCGTCCGGCTCGACCGTGCGCCTGCCGTCGTTGAACTGGATTTCCGCCGTGATTTCGGAAATCGTCCGGACCGTGCCCAGGCCGTATTGCGGATGACGGACGCTCATGCCGGTGTGCAATGCTTCGATTTTCATGGGGAAATTTTAGCCACAGATGGACACGGATGAAACACAGATTTTTCAAAATGAAAATGGTGAACCGCGAACCACGCGAAATACGCGAACGAATTTTGTTTAATTCTATTTTCGCGTATTTGGCGTATTTCGCGGTTGAAAATAATTTGTGCAACGGTGGAAATTGTCGCGGAGCGATGCCGGAAATCCCAAAGGGATTTAATCATTCAGCCCGGCGTTGACGCGCCGCGGCTACGCCGGGTCAACGTCGCAATGTTTTTTCAACCCTGAAAGGGTTGCATCGGTTTGTGATTTGATTCAACCCTTTCAGGGTTGTGGGATTTGTCGGTTGTTCACCCAGGGTAGCTCGTGCCTCGCAACCCTGGGCTGAATGATTTGAATCCCGTTGGGATTCTGCCGTCGCGAAGCGACGCCGGCAAAAAATCAAGGCGACAACTTTTTCAAAACGCGCTAGGCTCGCGTCCATAAAAATAACGACTATGAAACAAACAGACTACCTAAAATACTACCATCTTGAGGAATATCTGTTTCGCGAAGTTTCAAATCGGTTCTGTAATGATGGATATATCACAGCTTTCGATTTCTTTTGCATCGTCATTTGGAAAGCAAACCGAGCCAAATCTAAAATAGCCAAACGTCTTTTATCCAAAGGCTACGATGATTTAGATTCCGCCGTAAAAGCTCTGACAAAATCAATTTCAGAAGCGAGTGAACCGAAATATCGGTTGCAAGTTTTATTAGATAATTGGGGATTTCGGCTTCCAATGGCTTCTGCGATTTTGACTGTGCTCTATCCTGAAGAATTCACTATTTATGACGTGAGGGTGTGCGAAGTGCTTAAAAATTTTCAAGACGTTCAAAACAAAAGGCCGTTTGATAAACTTTGGAATAGTTACGAAGAATATATTAAAAGCGTAAAGGCGGCTGTAGGTGAAAATCTTTCGTTGAGAGACAAAGACCGTTGGCTTTGGGGCAATTCTTTTGCTTCGCAACTTAAGAAGGACATTGAAAATAAATTTCCGGGCAAGCTCGACAACTCTGAATCAGAAACATGAGCGCCAAACTTTCCGACCGTTTTGAATGCGAGCGCGCATTGTGGTCGCAAAAAATCACACGCGTCGCGGGCGTGGATGAGGCCGGTCGCGGGCCGCTCGCCGGGCCGGTCGTCGCCGCCGCCGCCATTTTGCTGCCGCGCTGGGCGGAATCCGGCTTGCCCGCCGGACTCGCCGGCTTGAACGATTCCAAGCAGCTCACCGCCGTGCAGCGCGAAAAGTTTTTTGAATTCATCACCGGCTGCGACGAAATCGAATTCGGCATCGCCGAAGTGGATGCGGCGCAGATTGACGAAATCAACATTTTGCAGGCGACGCATCGCGCGATGAACGACGCGCTGGCGCAATTGAATCCGCCGCCGCAGCACGCGCTCGTGGACGGCCGCCCGGTCAGGACGATGCGCGTGCCGCAGACGGCCATCGTGAAGGGCGACGCGCGGAGCTATTCCATCGCCGCCGCGAGCGTGCTGGCCAAGGTCACGCGCGACCGGCTGATGCTAGAATTCCACGCGCAGTTTCCCGAATACGGTTTTGACGAACACAAAGGCTACGGCACGGCGAAGCATCTGGCGGCGATTGCGCAATTCGGCGCGTGTCCAATCCACCGCATGACTTTCGCGCCGCTGAAAACAAAATTATTTTAGCCACGGATGAAACACGGATTGAACACAGATAAAGGCGTCCGCAGATTACGCGGATTGATGCAGATAAATTTGCGCCAGCCATCTCTGCGAAAATCTGTGCAATCTGCGGATAAAATGTTTTCTCATCCGTGTTTCATCCGTGGCTGAAAAATGAACCTGCTTGAAAAACTGAAGGCAAAGTTCACTGGCAAGGAAAAGCCGGAGCATCTGCGGCGCGGCGAACTGGGCGAGCGGGCGGCAAAAAAGTTTTTGCAGAAACAGGGATTGAAATTTCTCGCGGCGAATTTCCGCTCCGAACGCGGCGAGATTGACTTGATTTTCCGAGACGATGATTGTCTTGCGTTTATCGAGGTAAAAACGCGCTCGTCGGAAGAATGGAGCCGTCCGGCAGCAGCCGTGAACGCGGAGCGGCGGCGGCGGCTCTCGCAATGCGCGCTGGATTATTTGCGGCTGCTGAAAAATCCGGCGGTGAAAATCCGTTTTGACATCGTGGAAGTTTTGCTGGCGGAAGGAAAAGTTTCCGAAATCCGGCATCTGCCGAACACGTTTGCGATGAGCAGGCCGTTCCGTTATGGCTGAAAAGTAGCACAGGCTTTCCGCCTGTGAATCGCAGGCGGGACGCCTGCGCTACTTTGACAATTTTGCTTGCGGGCGACGGCAAACGGGATGAATGTTGCCGCAGCCATGAGCCGGACTTGGGAAATTGCGCTGGATGTTTTTTGGATTGCCGTCATTACTTTCGGCGCAGTGTGGTTTTTAATCTACAAGCTCAAAAAAAGTGACGCCCCCGTTTTACTAATCATCAAATGGCTGATCACAATCCCGCTTATTGTTTTTTTTATTCTGAAAATTGTCCCAATGGTCGAAAAAGGTGGTTATGGCGCGATTGGTGGGATCGTTCTGGCCTTCATCTTTGGGAAAATAATGGTGATAATCTGGCGGGACAGCATCATTGGCATAGTTGCCGACCCAATTGCTTCACTTTACGACGGCGGCAAGGAAGAAATTGAGCCGAAGCCATATTATTCCATCGCCATTTCAAAACGGAAAATGAACAAGCCGCTGGAGGCGATTGTGGCCGTGCGCGAACAGCTCGCAAAATTTCCGAATGATTTTGAGGGCGTCACGCTGCTGGCGAACATCCAGGCGGAGGACATGAAAGATTTGCCGTCGGCGGAAATCACGTTCGACCATTTTTGCAATTGGCCGGACGCGTCGCCGCGTCAGGTCGCCGCCGCGTGGACGCAGATGGCGGACTGGCATTTGAAGATTGCGTCGGACGCGGATTCCGCCCGCGCGTCGCTGGAAAAAATCATCGCGAAATTTCCCGACACCACGCTTTCCTTCACGGCGGCGCAGCGCATCGCGCACCTTGGCGGCACGGAGAAAATTTTATTGGCGGCGCACGACCGGCAGCCAGTCTTTGTTCCCGAAGGCGTGAAGAACATCGGGTTGCTGGATTCGTCCGCGCATTTAATTCCGGAAGAGACAAATCCGGAAGAACTCGCGTCGGTTTATGTGAAGCATCTGGCGCAGCATCCGCTGGACACGGAGGTGCGGGAAAAACTGGCGGTCATTTATGCGCGCCATTACCAGCGGCTCGATTTGGCGACGTTGGAATTGAACCAATTGATTGAGGAGCCGAACCTGCCGCCCAAGCGCGTCGCGCACTGGCTCAACCTGCTGGCGAATTTGCAGATCAAGGGCGGCGCGGATTTAGACACGGTGCGCGCGACCCTGGAAAAAATCGTGGAGCGTTTTCCCGGTTTGGCGGCGGCGGAGATCGCGCAGTCGCGGCTGGCGCGGCTGAAACTGGAGTTCAAGGGCGAAGAAGAAAAAACGCCGGGCGTTAAGCTCGGCGTTTATGAACAGAACATCGGTTTGAAACACGGCTCGCCGTATCGTTCACCGCGCCAGTTGTAGCGCGATTTCCTTTTCCAGTTCGTGCGCGATGTCAAGGTCGCTGACGCCCGACGTGGAGCGGCATTGCACGGTCACCTCGGTGACTTTCGGATCCACCGCCTGGACGCGGATCCAGACGTTGTGCTGGTTGACCTTGCCCTGCAGGGAGCGCGTGGTGTTGGTGGTGTCGTGCGGGATGAACTCGGTGATCAGCACGCCGTTGTTCTGGACGACCGCGACCGAGGCCGTATAAACCTGGTCCACGGTCCGTTGATAGCGCCCGTCAACGCTGTCTTTCGACCACGTCAACGCGGGTGAATGTGTGCCGCTCACCGTGCTGATGCAGCCGGCGGCGGCGATAATGACCAATCCGGCAAGTGCCGCGAAAATTTTCGTTTTCATATTGCCACAATCCAACCAAAAATGCCGCGAACGTCAAGCACGATTCGCGTTTTGTGTTTTTTTGGCATAATCATAATTGTGTTTTTAATCGTAATCTCTTGGGAAGACCGATTAAGATTACGATGACGATTATGATTAAGATTTCCAATGCGGTTTGAAACTTTTGGCCGGGAACGGGTTTTGATATAAACAATTATGCCGGAATTTTCCTACAAGGCGCGGCGTCGCAGCGGCGAAATGGTCGAGGGCGTCCTCGACGTGGCGGACCGTCCGGCGGCGCTGGCGCAGATCACGCGGCTCGGGCTTTTTCCCGTCGCGGTGGACGCGGCCAAGGCGGGCACGGCGGCCAGCGCGCGGCGCGACGGACAGAAGGCGGATCTGCTGTCGTTCCTGCCGCCGACGTTGCGCGCGCAAATGCAGCAGCAGCGCAAGCCGAAGTTGCAGGAGCTGGCGACGTTCACCACGCAACTGGCGAACCTGCTCCATTCGGGAATGCCGCTGACGGTCGCGCTCAACAGCATGACGCACCTGGAGTCGAAGGGGATTCCCGCCGGGGTGAGCCGCGAATTGAAGCAGGAAGTCAGCGAGGGCCGGGGCCTGTCGGAGGCGATGGCGAAGCAGCCGCGCATTTTTTCGGACTTGTATATCAACATGGTGCGCGCGGGCGAGTCGAGCGGTTCGTTGGTGGAGGTGCTGCGGCGCATGGCGAACCATTTCCAGCAGTTCGCCGAGGTGCAGGCGAAGCTCACCTCCGCGCTGATTTATCCGGCGCTGGTCATCTGCATGGGCATGGTGCTGATCGGATTTTTCATGTTCGTGATGATGCCGCAGTTCACCACCATTTTCACCGGCTTCAACATCGAGCTGCCGCTGCCGACGCGGATGCTGATCGCGGCGAGCGGGTTTTTGATCCGCTACTGGTGGGTGCTGGGGCTGGTCATTGTCGTTGCGCTCATTTTATTTTTTCGCTTCAAGGCGAGCGAGGCCGGCGGACGGCTGCTGGACGAATGGCGGATGAAGGCGCCGGTCATCGGCAAGGTGGTCCGGTTGAATTTGTTCGGGCAATTCTCGCGGACGCTCGGCACCCTGCTGCAAAACGGCGTGCCGGTCTTGACGGCGCTCAAGATCACCGAGCAGGTTTTGCCCAACCGCCTGATCAAGGAGGCCGTCGCCAAAACCCGCGCGGCCGTTACGGACGGCAAGACGCTGGCGCAGCCGCTGGCGCAGAGCAATGTTTTCCCGCAGCTCATGGTGGACCTCGTCCGCATCGGCGAGGAAACCGGCGACGTGCCGGGCGCGCTAAACAATCTGGCGGACACTTACGAGGGCGAACTGCAAATCAGCCTGCGCCTGATGACGCAGCTTATCGAGCCGGTGCTGATCGTCGTCATGGGCGTCGTCGTGGGCTTCCTGCTGTTGAGCATTTTCCTGCCGCTGTTCAAGCTCATTTCGTCAATCCACTGATGAAATTTCAAATTGCAAATTGCAAATTTCAAATTGCAGCTCGCGCTGTCGGCGGCAAAAATTCGCAATTCGCAATTCGCAATTCGCAATTTCCCCGCGCCTTCACGTTGATCGAAATCATGATCGTCGTGGCCATCATCGGCCTCATCGCGGCGATGGGCATTCCGTCCATCCTGCAAATGCTGAAAAAAGAGGGGATGCGCCAGGCCGTGAGCGACGTGACTGAACTGCTCGGCGATGTGCGCGCCGACGCCATCCTCAAAGGCCACACCGCTGACGTCACCTTTCATCCGGCGGACAACCGGCTGGATTCGTCCATCGGCAAATCGGTGACGCTGCCCGACGGCGTCGCGATGGAAGGCATCGGCATCAACCTCATGGATTTTTCCCAGACCGAGGAATCGCACGTCTTTTTTTTCCCGAACGGCACGAGTGACGAGCTGACGCTGCTGCTGCACTCCGGCGCGGACTGGCGCAAAATTACGCTGGAATTTTCCACCGCCATCGCCACGGCGGAACCGCTGAAACGATGAGGCTGGAAATAAAATCCGGCGCGCCACGGCGGGCGTTCACTTTGATGGAAGTGATGATCGCCATCGGGATTTTTTTCATGGCTGTGTTTGTGATTCTGGGGCTGGTCTCCAGCTCGCTCGCCAACGCGCGGCGGCTGCAGCGTCCGATGGTGGACGCGGCGATGATCGCGTCCGAACTTTCGCTGACGAACAAGCTCGAAGAAGTCAACCAGTCCGGCGATTTTGGCAAGACGTATCCGGGCTACACCTGGACGGCCGCCATCACGGAGGCGATGACGAACAAGCTGTTTGACGTGCATTACGAGGTGCATCTGACCGGCGACAAAACCGCCGTCCAGCAGATGGATGTTCTGTTTTTCCGCCCGCAATCGCCGGCGGGCAGCCTTGACGGCGCGACCAAATGAAAATTTTCCGCCAAGAGTCGAAAGTCGAAAGTCGAACGCCGGCGCATAGCGCGCAAGATCCTTTTTGCGCTCGACCCTCGACCCTCGACCCCCGGCTGTTTTCCCGCCGCGCGTTCACCCTGATCGAGATCATGGTCGCCATCATGATTTTCATGCTGCTGATCGCGTCGCTTTATTCCACGTGGGTGCTGATTTTGAAATCAAAGCAGGTCGTGGACGAGGCGGCGGCGCAGGTCCAGCGCCAGCGCATCGCCATCCGCACCATCGAGGATTCGCTGACGTGTATCCAGTCGTTTCAGGCCTCGATGAAGTATTACATTTTCGCCGTGACCAACGGCGACCAGCCAACCTTGAGCTACGTCGCGCGCGTGCCGGACATTTTTCCGCGCAACGGCCGGTTTGATTCCAATCTGCGGCGGCTCAACTTCACGGTCGAGGCGGCGCCGGATGCGGGTTTGGAAAAAGACCTGGTGCTGCGGCAAAATCCGATCCTCATGGACATGGACCCGGAGGAGCAGCAGACCCCGCTCGTGCTGGCGCGGAACGTGAAGGATTTCAAGGTGGAATGTTGGAACACCAACACGCTCGACTGGGCGGATGAATGGGACGACACCAATTCCATCCCGCCGATGGTGCGCGTCACGCTCACGCTCGGCGGCAATACGACGGACTCTGGCAGCACCGCGCCGACGCTGGCCATCACGCGCGAAATCGCCATGCCATCCGGCACCTTGCCAATCGCCGCGCAACAGCCGCGAACCGCCGGCGGCGGCGCGCGCCTCCCCATTGTTCCGCCCAACCGCAACTCGTCCATCCCCAACACCCCGCCGCTTCCCCTTGTGCCGCAATGAAATTTCCCCGCCGCAACCATTCCAAGTCCGCCATGGCGCTCATCGCCGTGATGATTGCGATTCTGGTGTTTTCGGCCCTGGCGGCGGCGCTGGCGTTCACGATGAAAGTCGAGGTCAAGCTCGCGCGCAACGCCGATGACGAGCAGCAGTTGCTCTGGCTCGGACGTTCCGGCGTGGAATACGCCCGCTGGATTTTGTCGCAGTCGGCCTCCATCGCCGGCGAGCCTTACGATTCGCTCAACCAAGTCTGGGCGGGCGGGCCGGGCGGCGGCAGCGAAAGCAACAGCCCGCTCGCCGGAATTTCCCTGAACAATTTCCCCGTCGGCGACGGGACGGTCTCGCTCAAAATCGTTGACCTCGAACGCAAGGCCAACATCAACACCGCGCCCCAGCCGGAAATCCAGCAGGCGCTCACGCTCATGGGCGCGGATGCCGACGACATCTCCGTCGTGTCCGATTCCATCCTCGACTGGATTGACGCCGACAACGATCCGCGCATCGCCGGCGCGGAGAACGATTATTACCTCGGATTGTCGCCCCCGTATCACGCCAAAAACGCGCCGATTGACGACCTGTCCGAACTGCTGCTCGTCAAGGACGTGACGCCGGAAATGTATTATGGCGGCAGTTCGTCGAATCTCGCCGCGTTGCAATTGCCGCGAAAACCAAAACTCGGCTTCGGCAACGCGCCCGGCCAGGCGCCGGATTATCCGTTCGGCCTGAAGGATGTGTTCACGGCGGTTTCTTCCGGCCGCATCAACCTCAACACCGCCGACGCGAACGTCCTGCAACTGATCCCCGGCGTGGACAACAACATCGCCGAAGCCATCATCAAGCAGCGTTCCGGCCCCGACGGCACGGACGGCACCGAGGACGACACGCCTTTCCGCAGCCCCAACGAACTCGCCGCCGCCGGCGTCAGCCAGCAGGCCATGCAGCAGATTGGAAATCTTTGCACCGTCCGCAGCTCCACCTTTGAAGTCCACGTCACCGCGCACATTGGCGACTCCAGCCGCGAATTCATCGCCATCCTCTTCCGCAACTCCGGCACGGACATCCAGGTCGTGGGTTTTTATTGGAAACAGCCGGACGGCCAGCCCGTTGCGGCAACGCCTGATTCCCCCCGCACTGGTCCGAAATAAAATCAATGGTAATGGTATCGTTTGAATGAATTTTGTGTGTCGCGCGAAGGACGCGAAGAAAACCGAAGGAAAAAATCTTTTCCCTTCGCCACCTTCGCGCTCTTCGCGCGAAATATGCCACAAATCAAGGTTGAGTTTGCCGCCGCGCCCGCTATCGTTTTCCCATGCGCCGGTTATTATTGGTTTTATTTTTGCTCGGTTCGCTCGCGACGGTTTCCGCCGCCGCTGCGGCCACGGGCAGCGTCGTCAAAGTCCTGCCGCTCTTCCTCGACCTCAAAGGCCACGACGCGCTTTCGCCCAGCCTCTTTGACCGCGACGCCTATCAAGCCTATCTGCGCGATCACACGAACGAAGTTTCCGCCATCCGCTTCGACGTCCAATGGAGCGCCGCGAACACCGGCAAATCAGAATTAAAACTGCGCCTCGAACTGCGCGGCTCCGGCACGAACAGCCTGCCGCACCAGGCCACGCTCGAACAAACCGTCACGCCCGGTTCCAGCCACTGGGCTTCCCTGACGCTCGGCGGCGATGACCGGAAAAATTTCGGCGACGTGACCGCGTGGCGCGCCACGCTCTGGACCGGCGACCAATTGCTCGGCGAACAAAAATCATTTCTGTGGTGAACCCGCCCGCGCATGATCCCCGTCAAAATCATCTGCCGCTGCGGACAGAAATACGCCTTTGACGTCGAGCCGGTTCACGGCCGGATGCCCGTCCCGGTTTTTTGCCCGGCCTGCGGACTCGAAGGCACCGTCGAGGCCAACCAGTTCATCGCCCGCATCCTGCACGGCAAGACCCAGCCGCTCCCGCCGCCGAGCGTCGCCACCGTGCTGACCTCCGTGCAATCCGAACTCGCGCCGCACCTCGTCGAGGCGCTCAAGGACGCCGTCGTGCAGGAACTCGCCGGCCAGCGCCGCGAACTCCTCGCCGCGCAGCAGGCCGCCGCCGCCGAGCTGACCGAACTCGCCCGCAAGCTCGAGGCCGTCCAGACACCCATGCTCGAACGCCTCCGCGCCTACGAGACGCGGATTTCCGAATTGGAAAAAATGCTTTCCGAGCAGACCGAGGAAAACCGCGAACTGCTGAAGCTGAAAATAGAAATGCTCCGCAACCAGATTGAAGCCGAGCGCGGCAACAGCCGGATCAATTTCAATTAAACCCGAATTCCGAAGCAGCGGAGGCCATTTCGGCGGGTAGCACAGGCCACTGGCCTGTGCCGAGCGGCGACCCGCCGCTCGGAACGGGGAAAACGCTTGAACTTTTTCGCGCGTCGGTTTTCAGTGCCAGCGTCCTGCCCATTCCGTCCGGCCAGTGGCCGGACGGCACAGGCCGGTGGCCTGTGCCACCCATTCCTATTTCGGAATTCAGGTTGAATTGCATCTTCCAAAATACAAATCCAGTCCCGCAGGGACGGCAGAAAACAAACAAGCGGACAACTCTTTCGCCCCTGCGGGGCTTGATTTCATTTCGGCTTTTTACCCGCAGTTAAAACTGCGGGCTATTTTCGGACGCGCCTTTGGCGCTCACGATTTTCTCGCCGGAGTTTTTTCCTGTGTTCGCAATCAGATTGAAACCGAGCGTGGAAACAGCCGGATCAATTTTAACTGAAATGCGCGGAGCGCGGGCTTCAGCCCGCTTCATACCCCACTAAATTCAAGGACGACCTTAAAGGGTCGCACTTCGGCAACGGCCCGATAAGAATCGTTGCCGATGATAAATGTCTCAAAGTCTGCCAATTCGTCTGGCGTTCTGCACCATTGGTTGCTGTCCTTAATTCTGTCGGTCTGCTCCGTCGGTGCAAAGAAGAACGATAATGAAAGCTGTGACATGGTGTATTCGTCATCTTCGTTTTCTGGCTCCTCAAGAATGAACTGCCGTGTTATGTCCAAATTAAATGAGCGACCCTGATAGGAACTAATGCCCCACTGAAACAAAAGCATATCTGCATCATTCGTAAATTCGCAACCATCTGCGCGAACATCTCTGTAAAAATCAAGCATTAGCTTAATGTCCTGCGCTGGTGTCAAATTGGCTAATGGTATGTCTAACTGCTTAATGCGCTTTTCAAACTCTTTCTTTGAACTGTTTGGTGTCATAGGCGTGCAGCCCAATTTACTTCCCCGCCGGAGTTTTTTCCTGCGTCCGCAACGCCATTTCGTAGCACTGCAACGCCTCGTCGTAGCGCGCCAGCCGGTTGAACAGCCCGCCCTTTTGCAGATACGCGATGGTCGCGGCATTGTCCGCCTCAATCGCGCGGTCGTAGCACGCAATCGCCTCGTCCGTCCGCCCCAGTTTTTCCAGCGCGCCGCCTTTTTTCACCAGTGCCTCGACGTGCTTCGCATCCAAGCCCAGCGCCACGTCAAAACAATCCAGCGCCTTTTCCGCATTGTTCGCGTCCATCAACGCCTGTCCTTCCACAATTAGATTGGCAACGCATTCCTCGCGGTCTTTGACGGTTGAATCGCCGTTTTTCGTTTCGGATTTCGCCTCGGAGACGGTTTCGGAAATTTTATGCGAACCGTTCGTGGCCGGCGGATTTTTTTCCGGCAGCGCGCCGCGCGCGGATTGTTCCAGTTCCAAAATGCGTTTCTGCAATTGATCCACCGCGCCGAACAATTTTGCGTTCGCTTCGCCCACCGCATTGCCCAGCAGCGTCGGCGGCTGCCCGCCGGGTGCCGCGAGCAATTGCGGCTGCAGCGCGGGCAAATCCACCAGCCGCCGGACCACGCGCCACTGGAAATAAACCATCAGCAGCATAATCGCCAGCCCCGCCGACCCGAACGCCGCCACCAGCGACAGCATAAGCTGCTGCGCCTTCTGC
>Ga0224554_1000317_pt1 | contig 42350 bp, 35 predicted proteins | sample 714S22024metaG_FD_180666 | JGI IMG/M metagenome (GOLD analysis project Ga0224554, IMG submission 180666) | Peat soil microbial communities from Stordalen Mire, Sweden - 717 S2 20-24 | ecosystem: Environmental > Terrestrial > Soil > Wetlands > Peat | place: Sweden: Norrbotten County, Stordalen... | reverse complement strand
CAGGAGCAGTTGCGCGATTATGTTGACCAGCACGGTCACGCCGAGAAGGACAAGTCCGAGTTCAAACAGCGCGCTCGTATACAAACCGGGGGGGGCCTCATTGAACTCATTGGCGAGGACGCTGGCCAGCGTCGCGCCGGGCTTAAGCAGCGAGGCGACGATCTGCGCCGTGTTGCCGATGACCATCGTGACGGCCATGGTTTCGCCGAGCGCGCGGCCAAGCCCGAGAATCACCGCGCCGAACAAACCTTTTTTCGCATAGCTCAAAACGGCGATGCGAGTGACTTCCCAACGCGTCGCGCCGAGCGCATAGGCGGCTTCGCGTTGCAGGCCGGGGACGGAACGCAGAATTTCGCGGGAGACGGACGTGATGATGGGAATGATCATTATGGCGAGGATGATGCCAGCAGCCAGCATGCAGGGTCCGATGTTTGGCCCTTGGAAAAGGGGGAGAAAACCAACGGTGCCTCTCAACGCGGGAACCAAGTGATTGTGCAGCCATGGAACCATCACAAAGATTCCCCACAATCCGAGGATTACGCTCGGCACGGCGGCGAGCAACTCGATAAATATGATAAGGGGCTGCCGCAGCCACAACGGCGCGAGTTCGGTGAGATAAACGGCGGTGGCGATGCTGACGGGCACCGCAATGATGAGCGCGATGGCCGATGAAACAAGCGTGCCGAAGATGAACGGCAGCGCGCCGTAAATGTCGTTGCCCGGATCCCAGTCGCTGCTGACGAGGAAATGCCAGCCGAATTTCTGGAGCGAGAGGTGCGAGCCACGGAACAACTCAAAGCCGATGAGCGCGATGAGCGCGAAAACGGCCAGCGCCATGATGAGCGTCAGCCATTTGAAAACCGGGTCGCCGTATTGTCTTCCGGCGTTTTTTGGTCTGTCTTGGTTCACGTTTTTCTCTGGTCAAAAAATCAAACGGACGAAGAGCGGGAGGAACCGCGCTCTTCGTCCGGCCCACGCCCATAAATTATCGGGCGGCGGAACGAAGTCATCATTTAATTGTGTCGAGGACTTTCAGCTCGCGCTGCTGGACTTCGTCCGGCAATGGCGCGTAGTCGAGCGTCGGCGAGATTTTCTGGCCTTCAGTGACCGCCCATTTCAAAAACGCGACGAGCTTGGCACCGTTTTCAGGCTTCTTGGTCGCATCATAAACGAGCACCCAGCTTGCGCCCGAAATGGGATACGCAGTCGCGCCCGGGGCATTGACCATCGAGAAGCGGAAGTCGTCCGGGATCTTCGCCGTGGCAAGCGCGGCGCTGACGGAATCGGGTGCAGGCGAAATGAAATTGCTAGAGGAATTTTTCATGTCGGCGAAGGGAATGTGGTTCTGGTCGGCGTAGGCGAGTTCCGCGTAACCGATTCCGCCGGGCAATTGCTTGACCTGTCCGGCCACGCCTTCGCTGCCTTTGGCGGCGAGGCCGATGCCCGCCGGCCATTTCACGGATGAACCTTTGCCAACCGTGTCCGCCCACGCGGGATTCACGCTGCTCAAGTAATCGGTGAAGATGAAGCTCGTGCCGCTGCCGTCGGCGCGATGCACGGGCACAATCGCCGTGTCCGGCAAATCAACGCCCGGATTGAGCGCGGCGATTTTCGGGTCGTTCCACTTGGAGATGTTGCCAAGAAAAATGTTGGCGAGCGTGTCGCCGTCCAATTTAAGTTTCGGGCTGCCCGGCAGGTTGTAGATGACGGCCACGCCGCCGGCGACGATGGGCAGGTGGATGATTTTGCCCGGCGCGGTGGCCATGGCGTCGTCCTTCATCGGCGCGTCGGAAGCGCCAAAGTCCACGGTCTGGTTGAGCAGGTTTTTGATGCCGCCGCCGGAGCCGATGGACTGGTAATTGAACTCCACGCCCGGATCCAATTTCTTGTAAGCCTCGAACCATTTGGTGAAGGCCGGGTAATCGAACGTGGAGCCGGCGCCGGTGATGGTCACTTGCGCCTGCGCGTTGGTTTGCGTCAGTAGCAGCGCCGCGCTGCCGATGACCGTAAGGATTGAGGGAAATATTTTTTTCATTTTCATTTCGTGATGAGGTTATCGGTTTGACAAATTTTATGTGTGTCGTTTCGGTGACGTTCCGGTTAAAATTTCCACATGATGTCGGCCATCACGTGCATGGCGTCGCTCTTGGATGCGCCGGGAACGGGGTTGATCAATTCGTTCATGTAGCAGGTGAACGTGAAGGTCAGCGCGTCGGTGATGGAATAATTCGCCTTGATCAGATGGCCTTTGACGTTGGTGCCGCCAAAAATGCCCGAACTGCCGGCGTTCGGCGCCGCCGTGTAGTAGGCGATGTTGTCATCGTCCACCATCTGGTCATACCACGCATCGGCTTCCAGATATTGATAGCGGTAGGAAATGTCCCATAAGCCTTTCTTCCCGGATTTGCCGAGCGTAATGCCGGCCCAGTAACCTTCGTTGTTCTTTTCCGCGCCCGCGTTGTCCATGAATTCCCCGGCGAACTTGATGGGAAATGCGCCCGTATAAAGCGGAAAACTGTCCAGCTTGTAAGTCGCGCTGCCGCTGATGACGATGGGATTATAATTGTTCGTCAAAATGCCGGTCGCACCGACGCGCGTGTTGCCCTGATTGATGTAAGGCACTCCGCTGTTGGCGCTGGCGGAAGTGGCGGCGAGGCTTTCCTTGTTGACGATGTCAAAGATGCCGATGCCCAGCGAGCTTTCCACTTTCGGCGACCAGGTGGCATTCCAAATCAACTGCGCGCCGTAGAGAAACGGGTCGCGCGAGGAAGTTTTCAACTCGTCCAGCATGAACCCCGCCGTATTGAACGCGAGCGCATGGTGGTCGTTGATCTTGTAGCCCGTTTGCAGCGCCGCGCCTTCCGGCGTGTAATCAGCGTCAAACAACATGGGCGAAACCACGAACGGCTGGTCCATTTTGCCGATGGTTCCCGCCGCCATCCAGGTGCCGTCGTTGATCGCCGTCCATTTGCCGTAGGCGGCGTCCACATAAAGAAACTTCTTCGAGCCGTTGTCCTGCATCGTGGAGTTGCCGGACAGGGGATTGCCGCCAAAGCCGGTGCCCGAAGCCGGTTCGCCGCTGCTCACGCGGAAGCCCACCTGCAAATCGTCCTTCATGTTGACCACCAGCCCGGCGCGCAAGCGGTAGCGCAGACGGATGCGGTCGGCCAGCGTCGAGCTGTCCGTCAGCATGTCGTCAAACCGTCCGCGAAAATCCCCGCTCAATTTATAACCCGTCACCCAGTCCGGCATCGGGAACCTGGCGTTCGCCGCCTTGTTAAAATCGGCCACGGAATTCGTGGCGTTTTCAGCTCTCAAATCCTTCGCCTCGTCCACGGTCAGCGTGCCTTTCTGCTCCAGCTTGTCAATCAGCGCGTCCACGGACGTTTGCGCGTGGGTGTTCGGGGTGAGGGTCATCAGTGCTGTCGCGCCGGCAAACAATGCAACTTTTGTGGTGTTTTGTTTTTTGAATTTTTTCATGGTGGTTGGTTTCAAATTTCGGCGACAGCTTGAAGCCTTCTTGTTACAACCGTGCGGCGGAATTGTTACAATTGGGTGACAAAACCGTTTCTTCGTCACAATCGGGAAAATGGGCGGGCGTCGCCGCAGGTTTTTACCTGACACCAACAAACACCGCGCACACCGGTGCGCCGACGGAGATTGTCTGACCCGTCGGCTTCAGTTTGCCGGTGTCCTGATCAATCGCAAACATCACGACCGTATCCGAAGCCTGATTCTCCGCGATCAGCCAGTGGCCGGTCGGGTCAATCGCGAAATGGCGCGGCGTTCGGCCCATCGTGGATTGATGCTCCACGAACGTGAGCTTGCCGGTTTTCTGATCCACCGAAAACAGCGCGATGCTGTCGTGCCCGCGATTCGAGGCGTAGAGAAATTTTCCCGACGGATGCAAAGCAATTTCAGCGGAGGTGTTTTGTCCCGAAAAATCCTTGGGCAGCGTGGAGATGGTCTGCACTTCGTCCATCTCGGCGATCAACATGCCCATAATATAAGTGTAATAACTGAACACCGTGATGGTGCCGCCCATTTCATTGATGACATAAACGAACTGGTGGTCGGGAGAAAAAAACAGATGGCGCGGGCCGGAGCCGGGCGCAACCTTAAAAATACCGCCGGTGTCAGTCAGCTTGGCGGAAGCTGCGTCAAAGTCATAGACGAACACCCTGTCGAGTCCGAGGTCGCAGTTCAGGACGAAACGATTGTCCGGCGACGTCGTGATGAAATGCGCGTGCGGCCCCGTCTGGCGGTTTTTATTTGGGCCGGAGCCGGTGTGCTGGATGAAGGTCGCGGCCTCGCCCAGGCTGCCGTCGGCATGAATCGGCAGCGCGGCGATGCTGCCGCCGGCGTAGTTCGCCACGAGCAGGCATTTACCCGTGACGTCCACGGAAAGGTGGCACGGCCCCGGGCCGCCGGAATCCTGCTGGTTCAACAGCGTGAGCTTGCCGGTTTTGGCATCCACGGCATAGGCGTCCACCGCGCCGGTGTTCTTGTCGCCGATCTTGTTCACCTCGCTGACGGCATAAAGAAAATGTTCGCCGGGTGCGACGGCCAGGAATGTCGGATTCTGGATTTCGGCGGCGAGTTCCGGCGCGGTCAACGTGCCGGTGGCGGAATCGAAACGGGAGACATAAATGCCCTTGCTCTTCGCGCCGGTGTAGGTGCCGAAATAAACCAGCGATTCGCCGGCGAAACCGGATAACGGCAGCAGCAGCGACAAACCTGCAACCAGACAAAAGGATTTCATGCGCCTAAAAAACAAAAAGACCGCAGCGAGTCAAGACAGCGCAAACCATTTTCACCCCGCGTTCTCAATCGCCCTGCTTGAAATCTCCAGCATCCGCTCAATCGGCAGCCTCGCCCGCCGGATGATTTCTTCCGGCAATTCCACGCGCGGCGAAAGTCTTTTCATACAGTCGCGCACTTTTTCGAGCGTGTTCATCTTCATGTATTTGCACTCGCTGCAACGGCAGTTGTCCGTCGGCGCGCGCAGCGCGTCAAACGCCGGCGCGCAAAGAAATTCCTTGCCCGGACATTCCTTCTGCAACCGGTGAATGATTCCGGATTCCGTGACGATGATAAATTTCTTCGCTGAATTATTTTTGCAGAACGAAATCATTTTTTCCGTAGAGCAAACCGCGTCCGCCAGATCGCGCACCGCGCGCAGGCTTTCCGGGTGAACCACAATTTTTGCGTCGGGAAATTGTTTTTTCGCCGCCAGCACCTGCGCGCTCTGAAATTCCACGTGCGCATAGCAATTCCCTTTCCACAACGTCATCGCCCTGCCCGTCTGCTCCATCACCCATTGCCCAAGATTTTCATCCGGCACGAACAAAATATCTTTGTGCTTCGGCGCGGCGTTGACGATGCGTTCCGCGTTGCCGCTCGTCACGATTACATCGCACAACGCCTTCACCGCCGCGCTGCAATTGATGTAGGCAATCGTCCAAAAATTCGGGTTCGTGCGTTGCAGCGCCGCCAGTTTTTCCGCCGGACAACTTTCTTCCAGCGAACATCCCGCATCCTTGTCCGGCAGCACCACGATTTTGTCCGGGTTCAAAATCTTCGCCGTCTCCGCCATGAAATGCACGCCGCAGAACACGATCACGTCTGCGCTCGTCTTCGCCGCCTGCTGCGCGAGGCCGAGCGAATCGCCCACAAAATCCGCCACGTCCTGAATTTCCGGCACCTGGTAATTGTGCGCCAGGATGACGGCGTTGAGCTGTTTCTTGAGCGTGAAAATTTCCTTGGCGAGCGGCTCGAACTTGTCATTCGCCATCGCCGCGCGCGGCTGCATTTCTGCGACATCAATCATGCTCAAATTTAACGCTGCGTCCCGGCGGCGTCAATTAACCCGCACTCTTGTTCGTTGAGAATCTGCCACTGACCGGACGGCAGCTCACCGAGCCGGAAATTCCCGATGCGCACGCGCACCAGCCGCAACGTCGGATGGCCGATGGCCGCCGTCATCCGCCGCACCTGGCGGTTTTTGCCTTCGACCAGTTCAAGTCCAATCCAGCAATCGGAAACGTTTTTGCGGAAACGAATCGGCGGGTTGCGTGGCGGGATTAAAGTAGGACAGGCGTCCCGCCTGCCCAGCGAGCGCGTTGGCGCGAGCAATTTGTCGGCTTCGCCGATGGGTGCAGGCGAGACGCCTGCCCTACTTTCCCCCAACGGCTGTGGTTCCAAAATCCACGCGCGGCAGGGAAGGGTTTTCCGGCCTTGAACCAAAACGCCGTTTTCCAGTTTCTTCAAACTCTCCGGCGTCGGGATTTTTTCGACCTGCGCCCAATACTCGCGTTCGTGCGCGTGGCGCGGATGCAGCAGCTTTTCGTTCCACGCCGGTTCGTCGCTCAAGAGCAGCAAGCCCTCGGAATCCGCGTCCAGCCGGCCGATCGGCCAGACATTTTTCGGAAAACCAAATTCCGCAAGCGTGCGATTGGGCGAGCCGTCGCCGGTGAACTGCGACAGCACGCCGAACGGTTTGTGGAACGCAATGAGCACAAACGGAGTTTCAAGTGTCAGGTTTCAAGTTTCAAGTTTTGAAAGCAAATCATCCTCGTCGTCGTCCTCGTTCTCGTAATCGGAAATTCTTTCGAGGACGAGGGATTGGTTTCGCTTTGTGTCTTTGTTCCTTTGTTGTTAATTTGCCGGCGTGATTCGCAACATCATTTTCGACTGGTCAGGCACGCTGGTGGACGACCTGCCCGCCGTCTTGAAGGCGTCAAACTTTGTCCTCACCAAATCCGGCAAGCCGGAAATGTCGCTCGACACGTTTCGCGCGGAGTTTTCCCTGCCGTTCACGAATTTTTATAACCGCCACACGCCGGACGTGCCGATGCCGCAGCTTGAAAGCTGGTTTCACGCGAGCTTCAAGCAGGCGCAGGATTCGGTAATCGAACTGCCGCACGCGCGCGATTTCTTGAAATTTTGCCGGGCGAAAAAGCTGCGCACGTTTTTGTTGAGCACGGTGCATCGCGATTATTTTGCCGTGCAATGCCGCGTCACCGGCTTCGACGCCTTTCTCGACAGGCCCTACACCGACGTTTGGGACAAGCGGGAAAAAATCCACGAGATTCTCGCCGAAAACAATTTGCAGCCGGACGAAACGCTGTTCATCGGCGACATGGAACACGACATTGAGACGGCCAAACACGGTGGCGTCCATTCGTGCGCCGTGCTGACCGGCTACAACACGCTGGAACAATTGCGCGCGGCAAAACCGGATTTGATTGTCGAGCATCTCCGCGAATTGCGCGGCGTGCTGGAACAGAATGATTTTTTGCACCTCAAGCCGATTGCAAAAAAAATTGAAGAAACGCCGCCGCCGCTCGCAACCGTCGGCGCGCTGGTTTTCAACGCCAAAAACGAGGCGCTGCTGATCCGCACGCACAAATGGTCGGACAAGTGGGGAATCCCCGGCGGCAAAATCAAATGGGGCGAAACGTCCGAGGCCGCGTTGCGCCGGGAAATCCTGGAGGAAACCGGCCTGAAAATCTCCGGCATAAAATTCGTGCTCGTCCAGGACTGCATCCACTCGAAGGAATTTTACAAGGACGCGCATTTTGTGCTGCTGAACTACACCTGCCGCTGCGCCGGAAAAAACCCGCGCGTAAAGCTGAACGACGAAGGCCGCGAATTCCGCTGGCTCAAGCCGGCCGAGGCGAAGCAATTGAAATTGAACCGGCCGACGAAGGTTTTGGTCAAGGACGTTCTGGCAAAATCTAAAATCGTAAATGTCCCGGATCTCCATCATTGACCTTGAAGTGTTTTACCGCGTCGGCGTGCCGGACGCGGAACGCGCGCAGCCGCAGCGCCTGCTGCTGACGGTTGAAATGGAGTCCGACTTTTCCGCCGCCGCCAAAAGCGATGCGATTGCCGACACGATTGATTATTTCGCCGTTTCGCAGCGGCTCTTGAAATTTGGCGATGGTAAAAACTGGAAGCTGATCGAGAAACTTTCCGCCGACATTTGCGAAATGATCCTGACGGAATTCAAACCGGAAATCGTCACGGTGGAAGTGAAAAAATTTCCGGTTCCGCAGGCGCGGCACGTTTCCGTCGTCGCCACCAAAAAAATGCCGCCGCCGGGGTGAGCCGACCCCGGCTTTTCCCCGGATTGGAAACGCGCGGAATGACCGAGGCTCCCGCCATCCGTTCCGGTTTTTTGTTTCCTTGATCCGGCGGCACCGGGTCTCAAACGACGTTGCGAAGCGGCCGTCAAACCGGAAACCTGTTGCTCTGAAGAAACCATTTCATTAACACCGCGTTTTAACGCGGTGAACCACGAACGCGCCTGAAAAAAAACCGTTTAAACGGTTTTTTCCTTTCGCGCACCTTTCACACCCGGCTGAAGCCGGGTGTTAATGAGAAGTTTTTTATCAGTCAAAGCCTGTTCCAAAACGGCGGATTGAACGAATCCGCGAAACTTCCGTCTATTAAGCATTCCGTTTTTTATGGACAAACGGGGCCATTCACTTTCAAATGTGCGGCCTTACAAAATTGATTTTGGCAAATGAGCAACGATAAAGCACCAGACCCGAAACAGAAAACAGCCGCGCCCAAGGCGGCGGCTCCGGCGGCCAAGCCCGCGCCCGTCAAGCCCGCGCCGGTGAAGGTTGCGCCGCTGTTCCGCAAGATTGACTGGCTGGTGCTGATCGTCAGTTTCGCGGTGGTCTGGACGGTTTATCTGCTGACGCTCGCGCCGGAACTGACGCTGGAGGATTCCGGCGAGCTTTGCACGGCGTCGTTCTACGCGGGCATCCCGCATCCGCCGGGCTATCCGTTCTGGTCCATTTATTCGTGGCTGTGGACGGTGATCCTGCCCATCGGCAACGTGGCATGGCGCGTGGAGGTGGGCGAATCGTTCGCGGCGGCGATGGCGTGCGGGCTGGTCGGCTTCATGGTGTCGCGCGGGAGCAGCATGTTGATCGAGGGCATCGAGGAATTGAAGACGATGAACCGCAAATGGGAGAACGCCATTTGCATCGTGACGGGAATTGTCGCGGGACTGCTGCTGGGCTTCGATGGTTTTACCTGGAAGGAATCGGTGGTCATCAACCGCATCTCGCTGTTCGACGTGCCGTGGATCATGGTGGTGGCGCTGTGCCTGCTGCGCTGGATTTATGCGCCGCAGCAGACGCGGTATCTGTATTTTGCGATGTTCTTTTTCGGCCTGTGCGCAACCATCCACCAGACGCTGCTGGTGGCGGCGATGGGCATCGAGGTGGTCGTCGCCGCCGCGCATCCGCGCTTCGGGCGGAGCTTTTTCCTCGGCAACAGCATCGTGTATCTGATGGGGTTGATATTGACGGCCAGCGGAGCCATCTCCGCGTTCAACGGTTTGGCCCAGATGATGATCATCCTTTTCAATGTTGTCGGCATCGCCTCCATCGCGGCCTATATCTGGTTCGCCATTCTCACCAAGGAAACAATACCGGAGTTGATGCGTGACATCGCGATAGTGGCGGCCGCAGCGCTGTTCGCCGCCGTTCCGGGCAATGGAACCATTTGCGGATTGCTGGGAGTAGCCGCGCTGGTCGGATTTGGCAAGTTGTCATGGGACACGCGGAAATCAGACCTCGGCTGGCTGGTGGTTTTCGTTTGCGCATTGTTTTGGCTGGTCGGCCTGTCGTTTTATTTATACGAGGCCGTTTCAGGCATGACGAATCCACCGATGGAATGGGGTTATCCGCGCACAGTGGATGGATTTTTCCACGCCTTGTTGCGCGGCCAGTATGAAAAGGTGGATCCGACGGACATCATCCACGAGCCGATGCGTTTCGTATCGCAACTAGGCCTGCTGGTGGGCGGCATCGTTGATTCCTACAATTGGATCGGCCTGTTCATCGCGCTGCTGCCGTTCCTGTTCATCCTCAAGATGCAGCGGCGTGAACGCGCGTGGCTGATCGGGTTGAGCGCGATTTATTTCTGCATCGGCGTGTTCCTGACCGTGCTGATGAACACCAGCCTGGACCGCCAGTCGGCGGACGAAAGCAAGGTGGTGTTCACCGCGTCGCACGCCATCGTCGCCATCATGATCGGCTACGGCCTGGCGTTGGCGGCCGCGTATATGTCCACGCATTACGAGAAATTCCGTCGCTGGGGATTGTGGGGCGGCGCGGCGGCGGTGTTGCTGGCGATCTACGGCCTCGTGGACGCAACCGGAAAACTCTATTTCGGCCCGGGCGGCGGATTCGCGTCCGAGCACAGTTTGCTGCAGGGGATTTTTGCCGGCGGCGGGCTGGCTTTGCTGGTGGTCTTCTACCTCAAGCTGCGGCGATGGATCAATTCCTACAATGACCCGGTTCTTGAAAATTTATTTCTTTGGGGACTGCCGGCGGTTGCAGTCATGTCGGCCATTGTCTTCAGGCTTTGTTCGCCTGAAAATGCCAAGGCCGTTTTAAGCGCCGTCAGCAACTTCACCCTTGATTTTTTATATTCGCCCGTCGCGATCCTCCACTCCGCACTGCCACACTACACCTTGCAGGCGTTTGCCAAGGATCAATATGGATTCCCCGTCTTCGCCAACCTCATCCTGCTGGCGATCCTCGTCATTTTCATCTGCGCCCTGCTCGCCTGCCGCCAGCGCGCGCCGGTCTTGATTTTTTTGCTCATCATCACGGCCATGCCCGTCTGGTCGGGACTTTCACACTGGTATAAAAGCGAGCAGCGCAACCACTGGTTCGGCTACTGGTTCGGCCACGATATGTTCACGCCGCCCTTCGGCATTTATCCCCAGATCGAACGCAACACCATCATCTTCGGGGGCACCGACCCCGGACGCTTCTGCCCGACCTACATGATTTTCTGCGAAAGCTTCATTCCGCACAATTGCCAGCCGCTGGAAGACCAGAAGTTTGACCGCCGCGACTGTTATCTCATTACCCAAAACGCGCTGGCCGACGGAACTTATCTGGATTATCTCCGCGCCCAATACTTCCGCAGCCAGCAGCACGACCCGCCGTTTTTCAGCCGGCTGTTCCGGCTGGCCGCCGCCACCGCCAACGGTGCCGGCAAGGCGGGCAAAGTGGTGGTGAATGTCAATGACGAAGACGTGGGCAAGGGCAACACCGGCAACCGGCTGATTGAAGGCGTCGCCGATCTGCTGGATCACACGCTGGACAAGTGGTTCACCGCGCTCGGCGCAAAAATTGAAAAGCGCCGCCGCGCCGAGGGCGTCTATCCGCCCAGCGAAATTTACATACCGTCCGAGGAGGATTCGCGGAATTGTTTTCAAGCCTATACGGAGGATGTCGAGCGCCGTTCCGAACACGATGCGAATTTCCCCAATGAACCAAAGGAAATCCGCCAAGGCGAGGATGTCCACATTGACAACGGCCACGTCTCGGTCTCCGGCCAGGTCGCGGTGATGATGATCAACGGCCTGCTCTGCAAGGTCATCTTCGACCACAACCCGACCAACGAATTTTACGTCGAGGAAAGTTTCCCGCTGGACTGGATGTATCCCTACGAAACGCCGTCGGGCATCATCATGAAGATCAACCGCCAGCCGCTGCCGGAATTGAGCGACGACGTCTTCAAGAAAGACCATGAATTCTGGAGCCGATACTCCGCCCGGCTCATCGGCACCAACGTCGTCACCTACGACACCACCGTCCAGCAGATCGCCGACTTCGCCCAGAAAGTTTATATCGGAAACAATTACGCCGGCTTCACCGGCGACCGGAAATTCATCCGCGACGACGGCGGGCAGAAAGCCTTCTCCAAGCTCCGCAGCTCCATCGCCGGAATGTATGCGTGGCGGTTGGGGCCGTCCTGCCCGCCGGAATACCGTCAGAAAACCCAGGCCGCCCAGGACGCGCTCGTCCGCGAAACCGATTTCGCCTTCAAGCAATCCTTCGCCTTCTGCCCCTACAGCCCGGAGGCCGTTTTTCGTTACGTCAATTTCATGATCCCGCTGGGACGCATTGATGACGCGATCATCGTCGCAGAAACCTGCCTCAAGCTTGACCCTTTCAACGACGGGGTCAAAGGCCTCGTCAACCAGTTGCATGACATCAAGAGCCAAATCGCCGCGCGCAGCCAGTTTCAAGATCACCTGCAAAAATTGCAGACCGAGGCCATACATGACCCGACCAACTTCCAGAACGTCCTTGAACTCGGCAGCCTCTACGCGCAGATGCAGGACACCAACCGCGCCAACGAATTGTTCAAGCAGGCCACCACGATGTTTGACGCGGCCCTGGCCAGTCCGAACATCCAGATTGACAATGTCAGGGCCATGACCCAGATCGCCGCCAACATCGGCGACCTGACCCGGCTTGAAACCGCGCTGGAAAAACTCGCCGACCTGACCCCAAGCCTGCCGGAACCGCGCTACGACCTCGCCGACCTCAACGCGATTCTTGGGAAAAACGCCGCAGCGCTGCAAAACCTGAAAATCGCGCTGGACTTGAACGCCAAACGCCTGGCGACCAATCCCGCCGCCCATGACCTGCTCATTGAAACCCGGACCGACCCGCGCCTCGAGCCGCTCCGAAAACTGCCCGAATTTCAAAAGCTCGTCCCGCCAAACTGACGGCCAAACAACCGCCATTTACCTGCAGGCAATCGGCGCAGACCATCAAAAAATTCCGGAAAACATTGGGCTTTTCAGATTTTTCTGGAATTTGAACGCAACCCCTTTCCCCTTGTCTGAATTGGTGAAACAGGCACCGGAAATATGCTCAAAACCATTGATTTTATTGGCGATTTGAAAACTGGTTGGCGCTTTCGCCGGGGGTTGATGATGGCACCGAAGCTTTCCACATCCTGCGGCCTCATTTTGCCGTATCCCAAACAATCTGGCGTGAATCAAATACCGGGCCTTCGGTGCAGGTGCGCTGGTATTCCCAACCGCCGCCGGACTTCACCGGAATGACGCAAGTCAGGCAGGTGCCGACGCCGCAGCACATATGTTCGTCCATCGAAAGTTCGGCGGGCAGATTGAAATCCTCCGCGATTTTGCCGACGGCCTTGAGCATGGGCGTGGGGCCGCACGCGAACAATTTCCGATTTCCGATTTCCGATTTCCGATTTCCGATTTCAGCCAGCAACGGTTGCGTGACCAATCCCTTTTCACCGTGGCTGCCGTCCTCGGTCGCCACGCGGACATCCCAGCCGATGGCGGCAAATTCTTTCTCGCACAAAATGTCCACGCGGCGGCGGCCGCCAACGAAGACGATGCCCTTTTGCGGCGAGCGTTGCGCGAGCAGAAACATTGCCGCCATGCCGTAGCCACCGGCGACTAGCAACGGAGTTTCTCCGCCGGTTTTCGGAACGGTGAAACCATGGCCGAGCGGCGCGATGACACTTAATTCCTCGCCGGCGTGCATCCGTGCCAGCGCGTCGGTGCCCTTGCCGACGTTTTTGTAGAGGATGGAAAACGTGTCGCCCGCGACCTGGAAAATGCTGAACGGCCGCCGCAGCAGCGCCTCCTTCAGCGGCAAAATGCGGACGTGCGCAAACTGCCCCGGCTGGATGAGCGGCGCGATTTGCGGCGCGCGCAGCACGAGGCGGAAATACAGGTCGGTGTCGCGCTCGTTGGCGACGATGGTGACGTTTTGCTCAAGCATGGGCATGGGCCGCGCCGTTTTTCCCGGTGGCGGCGCGGTTCAGAATATTCCGATACGTCGCGAGCGCCAGCAGCGGCCAGGCGTTCCGATAAATATCGTATTTCAAATAAAACACTTTCGGGAAACCGGTGCCGGTGGTTTCGTGTTCCGTCCACGAGCCGTCGGGGTTTTGCGTGCGGCAAAGGTATTCGACGCCGCGTTTGAGCGCTGGATTTTCGGGGTCGTCGAACGCGCAGAGGCCCATGACGGCCCACGCGGTCTGCGAGGCGGTGCTGGGGCCGCGCCCTTTGAAAACGGGATCGTCGTAGGTGTTGCAGCGTTCGCCCCAGCCGCCGTCCTCGTGCTGGACGCTTTCGAGCCACGCGCGCGCGCGGAGCAGCCACGGCTGGTTCATGTTCAGGTTCATCGCGCGCAAGCCGCGCAGCACCTGCCAGGTGCCATAAATGTAATTCACGCCCCAGCGGCCATACCAGGAGCCGTCCTGTTCCTGCTGCTTGCGGAGGTATTGCAGCGCGTCCTTGACCTGTGGATTTTCGGGGCTGAATTTTTCGTAGCCGAGCAGTTCCAAAATGCGCGCGGTGATGTCGGCGCACTCGGGGTCGAGCATGGCGTTGTGGTCGGCAAAGGGAACTTTCTCCAGGATGTTTTTCGTGCAATCCTTGTCGAACGCCGCCCAGCCGCCGTCCTTGCACTGGAAGGTCAGCATCCATTTCAGTCCGCGCTGGAATGATTCGTCGCGTTTCTGCGGGTTGTCCGTCGGGATTTTCCGCAGGGCGAGCAGCACCATGGCGGTGTCGTCCACGTCGGGATTCCACTGGTTGTTGTATTCAAAAACCCAGCCGCTCGGTTCGACCTTCGCGGGATTTTTGTGAACCCAGTCGCCGGCAAAGCGGATTTCCTTTTCCATCAGCCATTCGGCGGCGCGCTTCAATCTTGGATCACTTTCCGAAATGCCCGACTCGGCGAGGCACATCACGACGATGGCCGTGTCCCAGACCGGCGAGAAGCACGGCTCGATGCGGACGGAATCTTTTTCCTCGTGTTCGAGTTTGTTCAACTCGTGCGCGGCGCGGACGACTTGCGGATGGTCGTCCGCGTAGCCAAGCGCCTTGAGCGCGATAAGCGAATTGAGCATCGCCGGAAAAATGGCGGCGAGGCCGTCGGAGCCTTCAAAGCGTTCAAGCATCCACTGCTCGGCCCTTTTCAACGCGCGCTTGCGGAACGGATGGACGCCGCGCCGCGCGAAGCGCTCGGCAAATTTGTGCAGGGAATCCAGCCAGAGGAAAAAATTCCGCAGCGTGAAGCGTTGCGGGTCGCGCGCGGGCGCGAAGTCGCGTTCGTGGATGCCGGCGGGATAAAGTTCGTCGAGGCTCACGGACGCCGGGCGCGTGGGCTTGAAATGGTTGATGATGGACAGCGGCACGAGCATGCCGCGCGACCAGTTGCTCATGTCCCAGAAATTCACATGGAACCATTTGCCGATGAGCAGCACCTCGCACGGGATCGTCGGGACGTATTGCCACGGAAAAAGCCCGAGCAGCGCGAGATATAATTTGGAAAAGGTGTTCATGCGCGGCACGCCGCCAAAATTCAGCGCCACTTCGCGCGCCTTCAACATCCTCGGATCGGTGATGGCGACGCCGGCGAGCTTGAGCGCGAGATACGCCTTGATGGTAGCGTTCACCTCCGACGGGCCGCCGTGATAAATGTTCCAGCCGCCGTCGGACAGTTGCATGGAGAAGATGTGGTTGACCGCCTTGCGCTGCCATTCGCGGTCAATTTTCCCGGCCCAATGGTGATACGCCACCATGTCGGACACGAGCGTGGAATCCACCATCAGTTCGCCGACCCAGTAACCATCGGGCTTTTGGAGTTTGAAAAGATTTTCCTGCGCCCGCGAAACGGCGGCTTCCAAGTCTCCGGCCAATTCGGTCTGCGCAGGCGGCGCCACCGGCTGAACTCTGGTTGCACTGTCAATCAACACGCAGAAACGATGCGGCTTTGTTGGAAAGCTGTAAAGTTTTTAGTGCGGCGGCCCGGTTTTCCCGCGTGGCATTTTCAATTCAAGCGCCCGCGGTGGAAACAAATCTGTCTGCCGCCGCCTGCCTTGCGGACTTTGCGCTTTGAACTCGCGCCTTGGCCGAATATAAATGGCGCGTGCCTCAACCGGTTCAGCCCGCCATCAACGCCGCCACGCGCCTGTGCGCGGTGCTTGGCTCGCCCATCGCCCATTCCGCGTCGCCCGCGATGCACAACGCCGCGTTCGCCGCGCTCGGCCTCGACTGGCGCTACCTCGCGTTTGAAGTGGATCCAAAAAATCTCCGCGCCGCGATTGAAGGCGCGAAGGCGATGAATTTCGCGGGACTGAATCTGACCGTGCCGCACAAATTGCTCGCGGTGAAAATGGTGGACGCGCTCGATGGATCCGCAAAAAAATGGGGCGCAGTCAACACGATTCGTTTTGAAGTCCAAAGTCCAAAGTCCAAAGTCCAAAGTTCCCGGCCAGCCGAAATTCACGCGGTTGGCTTCAACACAGACGCCGACGCAATTGTCACTTCGTTGCGCGAGGATTTGAAAATGGAATTGCGCGGCGCAAAAGTATTGCTGCTCGGCGCGGGTGGTGCCGGACGGACGGCGGCGTTGAAACTGGCTTCGGAAAAAGTCGCCGAACTGTTTCTCGTCAACCGCACGCGGAGCAAGGCGGAAAAAATTGCGCGCGAAATCAAAAACCAATTTCCATCCGTGAAAGTCGCGGTCGGTTATCCAAAAGGAAATGTAGATTTGATCTTGAACGCAACTTCGCTCGGCTTGAAGGCAGACGACGCGTCACCGCTAGACGACAAACAATTTTCTTTAAAACAAACGCGCGCCGTTTATGACATGATTTACCGCCCGGCGGAAACCAAATTGCTCACGGCGGCGAAGGCCGCTGGCTGCAAAACTGCCAATGGCCTCGGCATGCTGCTGCATCAGGGCGCGAAGGCGTTTGAAATCTGGACCGGCCAACCCGCGCCGCTGGACGTGATGCGCAAAGCGCTTGAAAGCGCAGTCCAAAGCCCCAAGTCCAAAGCCTAAAGTTTCATCGCGAGCATTGACTTTGGACTTTGGACTTTGGACTTTGGACACAATTGATGTTTCACAATATTTTTAATCCCGAAAACTGGGCGGTCGTGCCGTTCCATTTCTGGTCGCTGTGCTTCTTCGTGCTCGGCTGCATTGTCGGCAGTTTTCTCAACGTGTGCATTTACCGGATGCCGCGCGGTCAAAGCGTCGTCTCGCCGCCGTCGCACTGCCCGCATTGCAAATATGCGATCCCATTTTACCTGAATGTGCCGCTGGTGACGTGGCTCGCGCTGCGCGGCCGCTGCAAAAATTGCGGCGCAGCGATTTCGCCGCGCTATTTCATTGTGGAATTTCTGACCGGCGCGGCATTTTTAAGCTGCTGGCTGGCGTTCGGAAACCAGTCGCCCTGGCTCGCAATTATTTTTGCGATTTTTCTCGCGGGGCTGATTTGCGCGACGTTCATTGACTTCGAGCATTTCATCATCCCGGACGAAATCACCTTCGGCGGAATTGCCGCCGGCCTTGCCGCGTCTCTGCTGCTGCCGCAATTGCACGGCACCAGTTCAATCGGCGTCGGAATCTGGCGCAGTTTTCTCGGCGCGGCGTTCGGCGCGGGAATTGTCTATGCCATTTTGCGGCTGGGAAAATTATTGTTTGGCCGGCAGAAAATAATACTGCCGCCGGAATCAAAAGTTATTTTTCTGGAAACCAGCCTGCATCTGCCGGACCGGGAAATCACCTACGACGAAATTTTCTACCGCAAATCCGACGCCATCGTGCTCCAGGCGCGGACACTCGAACTGGTGGATCGCGGCTACCAGGATGTGCGCGTGCGGCTGTCACCATCGGCGCTGGAAATCGGCGGGGAAAAAATCAATCCCGACGACGCGCCGTTTCTCGAGGCCGTCTGTTCGGAAATCACGCTGCCGCGCGAGGCGATGGGCTTGGGCGACGTGAAATTCATGGGCGCAATCGGCGCGTTCATCGGCTGGCAGGGCGCGCTTTTTTCGCTGATGGTTAGCTCGTTCATCGGCGCGGCGGCCGGCGTGATTTTGATTTTGATGCGGAAACGTGCCTGGTCGTCGCGGATGCCTTACGGCCCTTACATCGCGGCGGCGGCGGTGATCTGGCTGTTCGGCGGCAAGGAAATTTTTCACAAGTTGTTTTCGATGTGAAAATAATAAATTCACTTTGGCTTCACAAAGCCTGTTGGCCGTGTTATTTTCCATGTAGATATGCTGACCATCGAAGGCACATACAAAAACGGCAGCGTTGAACTCGCCGAGAAACCCGCGTCAATGAATCATTCGCGCGTGCTGGTGACCTTTTTGGAATCCAACGGCGCTGATCTCAAGGCGCGTGGAATTGAAGAAACCCACGCCGCCGAACTTCGCGCGCGACTGAAGACTTTCGCCGAAGACTGGGAGCGGCCCGAAGCCGACATTTATGACCAAGACCCGGCGCGGTGAAGTTGTCCTGGTGCTTTTTCCCAATTCCGACCTGCGCACGGCCAAGCGCCGTCCCGCGCTCGTGATCCAGCGGAACAATCTCGACAGCGGACTGACGCAGACCATCATCGCCATGATTTCGAGCAACCTTGCCCGGCGCGGACATCCCAGCCGCATTTTTGTCGGCGTCAATTCAGCGGCGGGCAGGACCGCCGGGCTGCGGCTGGATTCCGTCATCATGGCCGACAATCTGGCGACCGTGCTGGATGCTGAAATTGATTCCGTGCTCGGCGATTTCCCGGAAATGAAAACCGTGGATGTGGCATTGAAACACACTTTGGAACTGGCTTGAGGTGGATCGCGCCGCGACCAAACCAGCGTTGAAGTGGGCAAAAATTTAACCGCGAAATACGCCAAATACGCGAAAAGTTTTTTGGAAATCCGTTCGTGTATTTCGCGTGGTTCGCGGTCAAGCTGCCTCGGCGCGCAGGGGAAATGTGCGGAGATAAGAAAATAAATTTTGCATAAATCGCTTTATGTCTGCTCCACGACAAGCCCCAAGATTAAAATATGTGCAATTTTCGGAAAGCATTGTGGATGAAGTTGTGCGCCTCGCCGGTGGACAACGTATTTCGGAAATGGTTTTGCAGATTCCTGAAGGGATTGAAAACTGTGACTACTTAATTGGAAACCATCTGCTTGAGTTGAAAATAATTGAGGTGGAACCGTTGGAAATCCAAGGCCACCAAGAAAAACTCGCCTGTCTAATCACAGAACTTGCCTCTGACGAAAAAAACACTGCCATGACGTCGAAACAAATTCATTTGAAGGGCATCGCAAATCAAAGGTATTGGAGAATCATTGGAACAACCGTAAGGCGACGTTTAGAAAAAGCTGCCAGCCAGATTAGAGACACAAAGATTTTATTGAAGCGACCCAATCTTTGGGGTGCTGCATTTCTTATTAACAGTGGCGCGGATTCAATAGATGCAAATAGCTTTTGGCGCTTGGCAAGACGCCATCGACGAGATTTCAGTGCTGACGTCAATGTGGTAATGTGCTTTTCAGCTATTCCTGGAATTGCTCAAGGATTTAACCGTCCTTGCGTTACGTTTGATCATGAACATAGTGGACATGAAACCGACGAGGCGTTTGTTAAGTTGTTTCAAACATCTTTTTCCTCGGTGTTCGCCAAAAAAATCGGGAAAAAGCCAGATGAAGTAATTTCAAACGATACTATTGTTCAACCCTTCCACACACCTTTTGAAATAGATATTCCGCAAGGCAAGATTGTAATCAACTCAAAAAAGCCTGAATAAATTTCTGAACAATGAACGAGAAAAACGATTTCGCGCTGATACTGAAGCGGTCGAATGCGGTTGAAAAAGCTGTGCCCGGTGCGAAGCGTATTTTGTTACGCATAATTACGGACACGCTCGCACTAGCCAAAAAAGAACACCTCGCACAGAGTGGGGCAAAGTTCAAAGTTGGTGATTTTGAAATTGATGGTGAAATGATTACTCTCGTAGGTAAGCTTGCGAATCTCCATGTGAAGGATGGCATCACGACGTTCGAGCAACTCGCCGAAATCGTAAAAAAAGAGATGCCTTCAATTTGGAATCAAACAAAATTTTACCAGCGGTTTGTCTGGAATGTGATTGCGGATATGAACGGGTTTAGGGAAGTTAGTCGAGACGAGGCAACCGCCATTTTTGCGGCGCTTGAGCAACCAGCAACAAAAGCCGACGTGAAATTGACCGATGAGGATTAAATGAACCCAAAAGATACAGTCATTTACATCAGCCCAGAGTTGGAGCAATTGCGCCAGCTTGTGGCGGGCGCGCGGGCGCAACTGGCGGAATTGGAAACGGATTTCACCAAGGAAAAATCGCGCGTGGACGCCGTGCAAGCAGTGTTGTTCCGGCATTTGCGCGGGCATTATCAGAAGCGCGACCGGCTGCGGCTCGCCGTGGAATATCGCCAGAAGTTTCTGGATTCATTCATCCGCGACGACACCGACGAGGTGGAACAAGCCGAGAAGGATTTCGCGCAGGCCAAGGCGCGGTTGGACGAGGATTATGAGGAACTGGCGGCGGCGGCGGACAAAAAGAAAAATCTGACCGCCGAACAGGAGGCGGAGTTGACGCAGCTTTGGAAGAAGCTGGTGAAGCTGTATCATCCCGACCGTTTTGCCGGCGAGCCGGACAAGCTGGAGACGTATCATCAACTGACCGCCGCCATCAATCTGGCGAAGGCCAACGGCGACATCGAGACGCTGCGCGAAATCGCAGAAGACCCGCACGGCTTCATCCTGCGGCAAGGCTGGGCGACGCTGGATTTCAAGGACGTGGAGGAGCTGGCGCAATTGCAGCGGCTGCATGAGACGTTGCAAATGGAGATCGCGGCGGTCGTGGAATCGCTGAAGGAATTGCGCGCGAGTCCTGATTACGAACTATGCCAGCTTGCCGAGAAAAAACCGGGCGTGCTGGATGAACTGGCGGCGGAACGCGCGAAACAGCTTGAGCTTGAAAATGCGGAACTGGAAAAGCACGCAGAACAACTGGCGTTGGAAATCAAGAAATTGTCAGAGTAGCAGCGAACGTGAGTCCGCTCATTATGGCAGTTTCAATCAACATTGGGGCAAGCGCAAAATTGGTAGGGCTGACCTGCGGGTCAGCCAACCCGGCGGCGCAGCAGCGCCGCCCTACCACCCGATGCGTCAATCTTGTTGTGATTTGCCATATTCGACTTCATGTAAAACAGGTTTGAGCCGATTTACATCGGCTGCCACGAAGATACTTTATTGGAACTGCAAATAAACCCGGCTGCCGTCCGAACGCACGCCGCCGGCCTGGTTCTCCGTCAGAAAAAGCCGCGCGGCTTCCACCTTGCCCGTTTGCAGGATATAGGCGCGCACCGCCTTGGCGCGATTGGCCGTGAGCGTTTCAAGATCGCTGTCGCTCACGGGAATCACGGCGGCGAGCAAGGCTTCCATCGGGTCGGCCAGCGGCGTGAGTTTGGATTGCGTGGAAACGGCGGGAGATTTCGACGCGCCGGCTGGCGAGCCTCTGGCCAACTGCGTCGCGCCCTTTTCATTTTTTGGGACGCGCGATTTTATTTGCGCGGCAATCGCCGTGAGGTTGGTATTTGCCGCGATGATGGCGGGCGTGATTTTGCCGTCGGACAGGGCTTCGTTGTAAAGTTTTTTCACGAGCGATTTGCGTTCGTCCGGCGTCAGCACAACTTGGTCAACGGTGTTCGTGGCGCGTTCGGATTGGCGAAGCGTGAGCCATTTTTTCGCGCGAAGCTGGCGGTCAAGCTCGGCGCGTTGCAATCCGTCGCGGTCGCTGGCGGGATCAATGCTGCCGGAAATTTCCAGGTTCAATCCCGGTCGTTCGTAAAGTCCCTTCACAAGCGAATCGAGCTTCTTCCCGCTGTCGGACGACAATTCCGCGCTGCCCGGCGCAAAATTCTGATAGCTCAATTCCTCGCCGCCGCCGCCAAAAACCGCGCCGAGCAATGAGAACGGCGAAGTCGCGACTTTCGTGAGGATGTTAAGGATCGCGCGCGTGACGACTTTGTGGATGCGTAATTGCGGGTCGTCGAGGCTGCCGTCAATCGGCACGTCCAGAACAATTTTGCCTTCGCGGTCTTTCAAAATGGCGACGGCCAGCCGCACGGGCAGATGCGTGGCGTTGGTGCTGTCCACTTTTTCGCCGAAGGTGAACTGGTCGAGCGTGATGACGTTTTTCGCCGACAGCTTTTTACCGACGATTTCATACGTCAGGTCGAGGTTTAATTTCCCGCGCGCGATGCGGTAGCCGGCGAATTTTCCTGAATACGGGCTGGTCGGCGTCAAGTCCACGTTCTTCACGGAAATTTTTATCCGGTTCGTCTGCGTGCCGCTGAACGGATTAATTTCGCCGGTGATTTCAACGGGGCCGACGTTGTCCACGAGCGCGTGCAGGTTGATGTCGGCATGCTCCAATTCCTCGGAAGAAATCCCGTCAATCGTCCCGCCGGCCTGCTGGATCGCCAGATTGACATTCGGCGTGACGGAATAATCGCTAAAACTGAACTGCGCGTTGGAGATGACGATGCTGCCGATGGAAATTTTCGGAAGCGGACCGGGCGCGTTGGTCGCCGGGGAATTTTTTGCGACGACTGGCGTGTTGGTTTCGGTAATCGCATTTGTGCTGGCCGGGTGCAACGCTGTCAGCAAATTGATTGAGCCATTTGTTTCAATGACGACGCGGGCGTAGGCGTTGTCCGCGTCAATTTCCCGGATGGAAACAGTTTCAGGATTCAGGTTTGCGTTGATGTCGTTAAAGCGGAGCGAATCCCATTTCAACAAATCCTCGCCCATCGCGCCGTCGGCGGTGTGCAGGTTGTCGAGACGTGCGCCGCCGTAAAATGTGACCTCGGGCAGCGCGCCCTCCGGCGTGCGGAGATGGATGAAGCCGGTAAGCCCAAGCTTGCTGTCGAGGATGAGCAGGTTGAGTTTGGGTTCGAGATACGGGTCGAGCGTGCCGAGGTCGAGGTTCGTGAGCGCGAGGTTGATGTCGGCGGTCGGCGGGGAAAATGACGCGGCGACTTTGGCGTTGATCGTGCCGTTGGTGTTCCAGCGCAATGAAAGTTCGGCGGTGAGATTGGTCTTGGGAATGTTGGAAATGTTTTTCGCTGCGAGCGTGATGCCGTCGAGATCAAGCGTCGCCGGACGGGAATTCACGAGGTCTTCGAGGTGTAGCGCGCAGTTTGTGAAAGCCACGTCGTGAACGGTTGCGCTCCACTGGTTCGTGCTGTTGAGCAGCAGGGCGACGGCGTTGGTGACGGAGCGCAGGAGCAATAAAATTCCGCCGGGCGCGCCGGCGGCGGTTTCGGCGGGCTTGGAAAGCTCGACGACGTTGATGGCTTCGTTTTTATTGCGGCTTAAAAAAAGGTTTCCACTAGAGGCGACCATCGCCCCAATCGAGGCTTGGTGAGCCTGCAAATCCACATTCGCGCCCGTGACGGAAAACAGCGGCAGGTCCACGATATTGTTGCTGTCGCCGGGAACGCCGAGCTTGAAATCGCGCAGCGCGAACGCCGAGTCGTCCACGGCGGCCACGCGGTTGGACGCGCTCAATTCCAGCCGGTATTTCATGTCCATCGCGATGAAGCCGTCGCGGATCTGAAAGCGCACGAGGTCCTGATAGAGCGGCGCGTATTTGTTCAGCGTGAAGTTGAACAATTTCAACTCGCCCTCCGAGCGCAACGGGTCGAGGTAGAAAAATCCGCTCCAGGAAATCTGCTCGCCCGCGTCCGTCGTGCCGGAAAACGAGTAGGGGTTTTTGTTGTCCGGGTCGGTGCGGAAATCATCCAGCGTGATGTCGAGCGGGCCGACGGTGCGCTTGAACGGCTCGCGCGTCGTGAAGTCCGCGAGCGCCGCCGACGCGCCGCCGATGTGCAGCCGGCCAATGTGCAGAATGAGCGGCCTGGCCGGGGTCTTGGGCGCGGCGGCGGGCGCGTTGGTGGCGAACTTCGCGATGATGTCGGAAAAATTAAACGAGCCGTCCCAGTTCAATTGTGCGCGGACGTAGGGCCGGGTCGTGCTAATTTCCTTGAAGACCCACGCCTTGCCGAAAAACGACGAGAGCTGGAAGTTGACATAAACCTCGTCCCACGAAACGAACGGCTGGCCGTCCCTGTCCTTGATGAGCAGGCCGTCCACGGTGGCCGAGAGCGCGAACGGATTTATTTTCACCTTTTGAATCGAAACTTCGCGGTCAAGCTGCGCGGACAATTGTTTGACGGCCACATGGCGGATGATTGGCGGCAAAATCAGGAAGCCGACGAAGGCATAGAGGACAAGCAAACCGAAAAACCACAGCATCAGTTTGCGTTTGCGCGACGAGATAAAATTCCAGAACGGCACCTTCATAATTTCTGCGCCGATAGCATCTGTCCAAACGGCGGAAACGTCAATTCGAGAAGGTTGGCTGCGTTGGGTGGCCGTCACTGCCAACAAATTGAAAACACAATTGACATGACGCTCTTGGCGTGGCTCTTTTATCGTTGTTGAACAACCACAAAAGAAAGATCGCAGCGCCATATCTTATTGCCGTTGTCTTGCTGGCGGCTGGAATTCTCAATCCGGTTTGCGCCGCAGAGCCGGACGGCGTAACCCCACAGGCACGCAAAGATTTTGAATGGTTCAGCACGCTGGGATTCCCCGACCCCAAAGGATGTGTTTTGGTTCGCGTTGACACGGGTGGATCAGGACAGAGTGGTGAAGATGCGCCGCGAGAGGAATACGAAGACGCATTTCTTCAGGCAACCAATACCGCCGGTTTCACGGTGCTCACGATGGATTTGGTCGAACAGACTTATGCGCAGACGAACGCCAAAGCCAACGGAAAAATTTCGCCGCCACCAGTCTTGAATGGCGGAGGCATTTTCCTCAACCGAGTAGGATTCGATGTTCTGACACCGTCCAATGAAGTCGCGGAAGTGCTCGGCGCATTTCAAAGTCCATCCAGAAATGATTTATGGTGGCGGTTTGGCAGACTGCTCGACGACCGAACCGTTGTGTTCGCTATGGCCTGGGGTTGCTGGCGTAACGGCTGGGATTCGGAGGCGGAGCAGTTATACGAGCAAGTCCATAAGATGCCCGCACGGGGGAAAGATTTGGGAGATGAATTTGCCAAAAAAATGTATATGCGTGCCTTGGCAGGATTTGGAGATGAGAAGATTTCCCGTCCGCAATTGCTCGCTCAATTCCAGTCCGTCATCAGCAACTATCCCGGCAGCGAATACGTGGAACCTGCCAAAACAAACGCCGACTTGTTGATGCGAATGATTTCCGAGGACAACACTCATGCGAGGACCGCGCCGACCAACCTCGCGCAATTGCCGGTGGAACAACAGGTGAGCAAACTCATTTTCCAACTGCGGGATCAGACCGGATTTCAATCTATGAATCCCGGCCGGTGCAGCGTCTTTGACGATCCTCACGGTTCGACCAATACTCCAGCGCACCAGCTCGCAAGGCTTGGTTATGCTGCGGTTCCGCAACTCATCGCTGCGCTGGATGATTCGACGCCCAGCCGCGCGATGGGTTGGTGGTATGGCATACATCTAACTGTCGGGGATTGTGCGGAACAAATTTTGGAACGAATCGCCGGGAGAAACTTTCTGGATAATCAACTGCCCAGTGATATGTCGGATTCCAGTCAACTCGCTGCCACACGGAAAGCGGTCGAGTCCTGGCGGGCCGAATTTAAGGTGAAAGGCGAGAAGGAAATGCTTGTCGAAGGCGTCACCACTCCCAACCAGGACACTCCCGCACAGACAGAAATGCTTTGCGAGCGTTACCCGGACATTGCCGTTGCAACGCTCATTCGCGGAGTGCAGGCGGCGACGAATTCATGGGTTCAAGGATGGTTGGTGGACGATCTTTCAAAGTTCGACGAACCGCGCGTCTCCGACTTTCTGAATCATGAGATGATCAACGCTCCGTTTCTTGATGAACGAGTCAGGGCTGCATACAAACTTCTTGGCAGGGAAAGACAGAAAGTCGTGCCTGCGATGATTCGCGAATGGGAAAATATCCCCAAACATCAAACCAATGACGAAGGCGGGAGCCTTGAGGATTTCCTTGCCAAGTGCGATTCAGTCGAAGCCATTAACGCGCTAGGAAAAGACCTTCGCGAACATCCGGCAGAAATGCGGTATTCAGTCATCTGGTATGTTGGCGATGCCAACACTTGGGGGAACACCAATCCCTATTCCCCAGCCACACTGAACGCCATGGAGAAAATCTTGGTTTCTGCGCTTGATGATACGGAACAACATGCAGGAATGACTGGCTTGGCCAACATGAAGACCGTCTATGACCCGCGCATCTGCGACTTGGCTGGATATTTTCTCGCACAACGATGGCCAGACCGTTATGTGTTCGACCTTTCGCCTTCTTTGAGCGTTCGCGACCGTCAACGGGTGGAATGCCAGAACGTGTGGCGGCGCGCCCACAACCAGCCTGCTTTGGCACTTCCTCCACCACCCGCCCACCGTGTCACGCCGGATCAAGCCACAGTGGTCACGGCAATCGAATGGGCGACCAACAGCGCCAAGCCGAGCACAAATTTTGCCGCTAGTGTCGAGGCATTTCGGGACAAGCCGCTCGACGCGAAGAAATTCGTCGCGTTTCTGGACGATTACGGAATCAATCCCGAACCGCAAGCCTCCGGTCTTGAACTAAAAATAACCAAAGATGTAAATCTGACCGGCGTTATGATGAAAATTCGTCTGCTGCCTGGAAAACTGCCAAGGAACTTGCAGTTATGGGATTTTGACAAGCAGATCTTAATTGACGGGAAAACAATTCATTCGAGCGGGGGAGGAAGTCTGACCCGCCAATATTTTGACGCTGGTTCTGCAGTCAACTTCACGGAAGGTGTGGAAAAAGCATTGGCAGCAAAACCGGAAATGCCGTTTGAAATCCGGTTTCACGTTGCCGCCAGAGATCCGCAGTAAACTATTTCACTATTCCGTCATCGCCCAGCATCGTGTGCCGGGCCGGCGCTTTGGCCGAAGCGCGGCTTGTCCCAAGCCGCAGCGCGTCCGCACTCACGAGCCGTCTGGCAATTTCCCACGCCAACGCCTGCCATCCGCTGCGAGTTGGGACAACTCGCGCTCCGTTGAAAATAGCCCAGCCATTTATGGCTGGGATTCGTGGCCCGCAATTATCCAAAGTCCCGTCAGGGACGAAAGATCCTTGCGGATGGCCACCACATTTTTCTGCCGTCCCTCGCGGGACTTTTCCATTTGATGGACGCATTTCCCAGCCTTGAAAGGCTGGGCTATTCTCAAAGTGCCGTGTCACGCGATTCGTCAATCATCCATAGCAAAAAGAATTCGGGATGAAAAAAAAGCCCGCGCGTCGGATGACGCGCGGGCGTGTTCTTCCTGCCCATGGCGGCTCAAGCCGCCGGTTTGGTTTTGGCTGCGGCCTTTGCTGCCTTTGCCGCTTTTGCGGCGGCCTTGGCTTCGGGCGTGGCTTGCGCCGAGGCGATGACTTGGAAGCCCCAGTCGCCGAGTTTGTGTTCGCTGCCTTTGTTCTGGCCGGCCAGCACGTCGCGGGCGGCAGCCACAAAGTAGCGGACCTAGCCGGGCGTGGTGACATCGGGGCCGAGCGCGTTGTCGCGGGCTTCGGTGGCGGTTTTGGCCTGCTCGTAGAGCGTGTTGGCCTGTTGATTGTTGGTGTCGGCGGCTCCCACCTGCGCTCCAAAGCCGGCAACGCCGTTGATGCCGTTGAGCGGGCTGGCCGTTCCGAGCTTGGTGTGTTGGGCGAGAATCGCCTTGGCCAGCGTGATCAGGTCGTTTGGATTGCTGGGAATGTTTATTCTCATGTTTTGATGATTTTGAATGTTGACTTGGTTTCGGCCACTTCGCGCTTCGGCGTTCGACCTTGCCATTGCGGTGGAGCAGCCCCAATACGCTGTCATCCAACCAAAGCCGGCCGGAGGCCGTCTTGACGGTTTTTGTCCAATAGCTGTGATTTATTGGCAAAATGAAGGGTTTTGGCGTTTCCAGACACAAGTTGCGGGTTCAAAGGTTCAAATTTTGAGTCCAAAGGTTGAACCTGCGAGTCCAAAGGTTGAGGTCGCGGACGCAAAAGTTGAACCTTTGGATGTCCGGCCTGAACCTGTGAATCTTGGATTTCAACCTTGGGACATCAAAGTTGAACTTTGGAGTCCAGAAGTTGAGGTCGTGAAGCCAAAGGTTGCCTCCGCGAACCCCAACCTTCAACCGGCGGACGCCAAGATTGCCTCTGCGAATCCCAGGGCGGCGGCTGGGCGGCGGCGGACGGAACCTGCCCAAGGACGGAAACGGCCTTCAAATCGCAAAGTCCGTGTATTCCGGCTTCACGGCCTCGGTCGGCGCGGACAACATTCCGGCGGCGACCGTCGCGTTCGTGCCTTGCTCGATCAAAATGAACGAGCCGGTCAGGTGGTTCGTCGCGTAGCCGTCGAACACAATCGGCTTCGCGGTCTTGATGCGCACGCCGCCGATGTCGTTGATCGCGAGCGCCGCCGGATCGGGTTCGGGTTCGAGCGTCGTCATGCTGATGCGATTCTCCAGTTTGGTGACGATGGCCTGGACCGTTTGCGTGGCGTGCTTGAGAAAATATTTTTTGCCCGCCGACAACGGGCGGCTGTGCATCCAGCAGATGCGCGCCGACAATTCCGATGCGCGGCCCGGCAGATTTTCCACGCCCACGAGCATGTCGCCACGGCTGATGTCAATGTCGTGCTCCAGACAAAGCGTCACGGACTGCGGACAGAACGCCTCGTCGAGCGAGCCGTCGTAAGTCCAGATGTCCGCGATTTTCGTTTTGATCCCGGCGGGCAGCACAACGACATCCTGGCCTTTGCGCACAATGCCGCTGGCAATCTGTCCGCTCAAGCCGCGAAAATCATGCAGCGTTTTGTCCGTCGGATTGTTCGGACGGTTGACCCACTGCACGGGAAAACGAAACGCGTTCAAATTTCGGTCGCTGGCGATATGGACGGTTTCCAGATGCTCCAGCAATGTCGGCCCGCCATACCATTTGCAAGTTTTGGAAAGTTCCACCACGTTGTCGCCGTTCAGCGCGCTCATCGGAATGAATTTCACGTCGGGAAAATTGCCGAGCTTCGGCAGAAAATTTTCGATCTCGTCGCGGATTTCCTGAAAGCGTTCTTCCTGCCAGTCAACCAAATCCATTTTGTTGATGGCGATGACCAGATGCGGAATGCCCAGCAGCGCCGCGATGAATGTGTGCCGCCGCGTCTGCTCGATGACGCCCTGCCTCGCGTCCACGAGGACGATGGACAAATTTGCCGTGCTCGCGCCGGTGACCATGTTGCGCGTGTATTGCACATGGCCCGGCGTGTCGGCGACGATGAACTTCCGTTTCGGCGTGGCGAAATAGCGATACGCGACGTCAATCGTGATGCCTTGCTCGCGTTCGGCGCGCAGGCCGTCGGTGAGGTTCGCCAGATTGATTTTTCCGCCGCCGGTGATGTCGGCGGATTTTTCCATCGCCTCAAGCTGGTCTTCCATCAGCGACTTGGAATCGTAAAGCAATCGGCCGATGAGCGTGGACTTGCCGTCGTCAACACTGCCGCAAGTGTTGAAGCGCAAAAGTTCGATGGGATGCTGCGTGTGTGGCATGAAAATTATTCAGGCGGACAAATCAATGGAATCATATCGCGTTTGTTGCGGCGATAAATCCGAAAATCTTCACGGTCAATTGTGATGACCGGATGTTTTGGAAAGAGTTCGCTCATGCGGATAAGGCATAAATCGGCAAAGTCAGGTTTGCGGTCAGCGTAGCGAGATGCCAATTCTTCAAGCTGCGGCAAGTGTTTATTGCAATCAAAAGCCACGGCGATGATGCGATCGTTCAACAGATTGAAAATGCGGGAGCAATTGCCGACGTGAAAAGCAGTCTCTGCCAGAACCGCTTCGCAGGTTAGAAGCGGCTCAGTCAATTGTTCCGCGATATTTTTTGCCCAGCCGTTGTGTTCATCGTTGCTGCTGACAAAAGCGACAAGGAAACCGGTGTCCGCGATGCCAATCATGACTTGGAAAATCCTTTTCGACTTGATAAATTACGCGGAAGGCCTTTGATGCTTCCCGCCCATCGCATGAAAGGCTTTTCGTTTTTTCCGGTTTTCGCTTTTTCCAGTTGCTCGCGAACAATCTGTCCCTGCGACAAACCGGTGCGCGAAGCGGTTTCTTCAAGCCACGAAGAAAGCTCTTTGCCAAGACGAACTGTGATTGTCTGACTCATTTGCCAAAAGTGTAATCGCTGGTCTTTTTCCTGCCAAGTGAAATTTTTGCCGACCGCGCCAGCGCCAGATAATTTTCGTTCGTGACGACTTTGCGGCCGCTTTTCTTTTCCAGTTCGCGGCGGGCGTTGCCGGCCACTTTGCCGCCGGCGTGCGCGGCCTGCTGGTTTTGCGGGAAGCCTTGCGTGCGCGGTTGCGGGCGATTTCCGTCGTGGCCGCTTCGCCGAGCATGGAGAAGATGAGTTCCAAATCGCTCATATGGTCGCGGAGGTTTTCGCGCTTGAGCCGCTTGAACTCGGCGTATTCGGTCGGGGTCAGGCCGAACGTGGCCTTGGAAATTTCAGCAGTGAGAATGGCGTATTCGCGCTGTTCCCGCACGCCGCGCTTTTTCCATTCGTCGGTCAGTTCGTCGCGGATGGCGATGGAGCGCATCCGTTTCTCAATCCAGTCGGCGGAGTAGCCCTTGGCCTGATAAATGGCGCGGGTGCGTTTGGTGGCGAGTTCCGGGTCTTCAATCTCCTGAATGCGCTCGTAGCCGACGCGCGCGAGCCAGCGTTTGAACGGCTCGGCCTTGGGGCTGGGAATGGATTGGATGAGACGGAAAATGCCTTCGGTGTTCCAGCATTGCAGCAACTGGCGTCCGCCTGCGGTGTCGAATTCGAGGCCAAGGGGGGTGGCAATTTGCCCCCCCCTTTGAGGGCTTCGGCCAATTGCGGATCACGCCGCCGCATATCCGTGAAATAACCCTTTGGATTTACTGAATCCGTCAGTGCAGCGACAACATCATTGATGACAAACCACCATTCGTTATTATGGATGACGCGGCGAACTTCCTTTCGCTGAAACAACGCGATGCGCTTTTCGGGATTGGAATCGGGTTCGCTCATGTCGCGGACAAGTTAGCAGCATCTGTTGACAACCGAAATATCAAGATGCAACGTCGGAATGTTCGCGGCTGGAAAATAAACACCGCTCAACCCCCAGGCAAAACAATTTAACGACCAAGATCACCGATGCCGCCGTTTGACATTGAGCTGGGTCAGCGAATGGGCGAGCGTGGCCCTGACCATGGCGGCGTCCTCGTCGCTCAACTTTTCCGCCAGACGGGCTTCCGCCTTTTGACGGGCCTCCTCGGCCTTCGCCTCGTCAATGTTCTCGGCGCGAACCGCCATGTCAGTCAGGATGGCGACCCGTTCGCCGGTGATCTGCACAAAGCCGGCGCCCACGGCCAGGAAAATGTTTTCCGCACCTTTCCGCACGTTGATCTCGCCCTCGACCAACTGCGTCATCAACGGTATGTGCTGCGGCAAAATGCCCATCTCGCCTTCCGTGCCGGTGAGCGTGACCATGTCCACGTCGTCGGAAAAACTTTTCCCTTCCGGCGTGACAATTTCAAGTTTGATCGTGGCCATTGGTTGTTCGTTAAATTGTTACATGGTTGAATCGTGAATCGTGAATCGGTCTGCCGATGTAACGATTCAACGATTCACGCTTCTTTGATTTCGTCAATGCCGCCCTTCATGTAGAAATTCTGCTCGGCAACCTCGTCGTGCTTGCCTTCGAGAATTTCCTTGAACGCGCGGACGGTTTCCGCGACGGGAACCTGCTTGCCTTCGCGGCCGGTGAAAACCTGCGCGACGGTGAACGGCTGGCTCAGGAAGCGCTGGATTTTGCGGGCGCGGAACACGGTCGTCTTGTCGTCGGGCGAAAGTTCGTCCATGCCGAGAATCGCGATGATGTCCTGCAAATCCTTGTAGCGCTGCAAAACTTTCTGCACGCCGCGCGCGACGTCGTAATGTTCCTGCCCGACGATTTCCGGCGCGAGCGCGCGAGAGTTCGAGGCCAGCGGATCCACGGCGGGGAAAATTCCCAGTTCGGCGATGGAACGTTCCAACACGATGGTCGCATCCAAATGCGCGAAGGTCGTGGCGGGCGCGGGGTCGGTCAAGTCGTCGGCGGGAACGTAAACGGCCTGGAAGCTCGTGATCGAACCTTTCTTAGTCGAGGTGATGCGTTCCTGCAAGTCGCCCATTTCTGCGGCGAGCGTCGGCTGGTAACCGACGGCGCTCGGCGTGCGGCCCAGCAGTGCGGACACTTCGGACCCGGCTTGGGAGAAGCGGAAAATGTTATCAACGAACAGCAGCACGTCCTGATTCTTTTCGTCGCGGAAATATTCGGTCACGGCGAGCGCGGAGAGCGCCACGCGCAAACGCGCACCGGGCGGTTCGTTCATCTGGCCATAAACGAGACCGATTCGCGAACCGGGTGCGATGATCGGCAAACCATTTTCACCAATTTTCGGATGACCTTTTTCATCCTTCTCAACTTTGATGACGCCGGCCTCGATCATTTCGTTGTAAAGATCGTTGCCCTCGCGCGTGCGTTCGCCGACGCCCGCGAACATCGAGATGCCGCCGTGCAGCTTCGCGATGTTGTTGATGAGTTCCATGATGACGACGGTCTTGCCGACGCCTGCGCCGCCGAACGCGCCAACTTTACCGCCCTTTAAGAACGGGCAGATGAGATCAATGACCTTGATGCCGGTGGTCAAAATCTGCGGGCTGGTGGATTGATCCGCGAGCGGCGGCGCGGCGCGATGGATCGGCAGATACTTGTCGGCCTTCACCGGACCTTGTTCGTCCACCGGATCGCCGGTCACATTGAACACGCGGCCCATGACGGCTTCGCCGACGGGCATCGAAATCGCCGCGCCGGTGTCGGTGACTTCGTAGCCGCGCTTGAGTCCCTCGGTGGTGCTCATGGCGACGGCGCGCACCCAGTTGTCGCCGAGGTGCTGCTGCACTTCGAGCGTCAGCTTGACGGGCTGCCCTTGCACGGTGAAATTTACAACGAGCGCGTTGTAGATCGCGGGAAGCTGGCCGGCGGAAAAGTCCACGTCCACGACCGGCCCGATGATTTGAACGATTTTGCCTTTGTTCATAAAATAATTTTAACCGACCGCCATTTGTGCGGTGGTGATTTCCAATAATTCCTTCGTGATGTTCGCCTGACGCAGCTTGTTGTATTCGAGCGTCAAATCCTTGATGAGCTGTTTCGCGTTATCCGTCGCGTTTTTCATGGCGACCATGCGCGCGCTCTGTTCGCTGGCTTTCGCTTCCAGCAAAATCTGGTGCATCTGAAAATTCAGACTGTGCGGCAGCAATTCGCCGAGCACCGTTTGTTCGTCCGGCTCGAATTCAAACGAATCCGTGCGCGGACCGTTGTTTTGAAGTTCTTCCGCCGGGGCATTGACGCCGGCCGTCACGGCCTTGATTTTTCCGACCGGCAAAAACGGAATCGTCTTCGGCTGCTGCACCAAGGTCGAAACGAAGTTCGTGAACAATATGTCCACGCCGTCCGCCTCGCCCTTCAAAAATAAATCCTGCGCAAATTTTGAAATCGCCCGCGCCTCGGCAAATGTCGGCGCGTCCTTGTAAGTGAACTCCGCCGTCAAATTTCTTTTCGTGCGCGCGATGAATTGCGACGCCTTGCGTCCGGCGGTGATGAAAACCGTCGTGTTCTTGTCCAGCTTGCCCGCTTCGCGAAACAAATTGCTGTTCAGGCCGCCGCACAAGCCGCGATCCGAACTCACGATGATGACCGCGCGTTTTTTCACCGCGCGGATTTCCATCAGCGGATGCTTGAACGACGCGATGCGCGGGCCGGCCTCGGCCAGGACCGCGTTCATCAAATCCGCATACGGCCGCCCGACGATTGCCGCCTGCTGCGCCTTGCGCATTTTGGCGGCGGCCACCATCTGCATCGCCTTGGTGATCTGGGCGGTGTTCTTGACCGACTTGATTCGCCGGCGTATGTCGCGTGTGCTGGGCATTGGTAAAAATTAAAATCGCTTCTGCGGTTTGACGCGATAAGGCGGCGAAGTCTCGCGCATGAAAACAATCTGCCTCCGGTCTTCCGGCAACGGCGGTTCAACCAATTGCCGGATCGCTTCAAACAAATTTTGAATGGATTCGTCATGCCCACTGACACGATTTTCCAATTCGCTCAATTTTTGCGCGAGTTCCTTGCTCGCGCCGAGTTGTTCGCGCATCAAGACAAACGCGCGCACCACGGAAACGCTCATCTCCACCGCGCGCTCGCTGTTCAAAATGCTGGCCAGCATGATCGCGCCGTGCTCGGTGAAAACCCACGGCAATTTGCGCCGTCCGCCGTAATTCTTACTTGATATCACAATTTGTGATATCAAGGTTTCTAATTCTTCGCCTGACAATTGAAAGGCAAAATCATCAGGAAACCGCCGGATGTTCCGTTTCAACGCCTGGTTCAGAGCACCGGTGGTGACGCCGTAAATTTTCGCCAGGTCCGAATCCAGCATGACGCGCAGCCCGCGAATCGTGTAAATCAATGATTCGATCGGCGTCGGCGCAGGCTGGGTTTTGTATGGCATGGATGCTTGATTGTTTTTGATGTCACAATTTGTGACTTCAAAATTATTTATACAATTTTAACTATCTATAAGATTGCTTGAATTCCGTGACCGCCGCCTTCAACTCCGCCGCAAGCGCATCGCTGATGGCTTTTTCGTTGCGGATTTTCAGGAGCAAATCCGCCTTGCGCGTGCCGAGAAAATCCGTGAGCTTCGCCTGAAAGTCTTTGACCTTTTCCACGGCCACGTCGTCGAAGAAATTATTCTGCGCCGACCACAGCACCGCCGCCTGCACTTCGACGGGCAGCGGATTGAACTGCGGCTGCTTGAAAATTTCCACCACGCGCTTGCCGCGTTCGAGAATCGCCTGCGTCTTCGCGTCGAGGTCGGAGCCGAATTGAGCGAACGCCGCCAACTCGCGGTATTGTGCCAAATCGCCTTTGATGCGGCCGGCGACCTGTTTCATCGCCTTGATCTGCGCAGCAGAACCGACGCGCGAAACAGAAAGACCGACGGACACGGCGGGACGAACGCCTTGATAGAACAAATCCGTTTCGAGATAAATCTGGCCGTCGGTGATTGAAATTACGTTCGTCGGAATGTAAGCCGATACGTCGCCAGCCTGTGTTTCGATAATCGGCAAAGCCGTGAGCGAACCGTTACCGTATTTTTCAGACACACGAGCCGAACGTTCGAGCAAGCGGCTGTGGAGATAAAACACATCACCCGGATACGCTTCGCGGCCGGACGGACGTTTCAAAATCAGCGACACCTGACGGTAGGCGACGGCGTGCTTGGAAAGATCATCGTAAATGATGAGCGCATCCATGCCGTTGTCCATGAACCATTCGCCGATCGCCGCGCCGGCGAACGGCGCGAGGTATTGGTTCGACGCGGAATCGGAAGCCGCCGCCACCACGACAATCGTGTAAGGCAGCGCACCCGCTTCCTCCAAAACGCCGATGACGCGCGCCACGCTGGACTGCTTCTGGCCGATGGCGACGTAAATGTTGTAAATGGGACGGAAACCTTTTTCGCCGGACGCTTCGGCGGCCTTGTTGATGCGCGCCTGATTGATCATCGTATCCACGCCAATTGTGGTTTTGCCCGTCGAACGGTCGCCGATGATGAGTTCGCGCTGGCCGCGGCCAATCGGAATCATCGCGTCAATCGCCATGATGCCCGTCTGCACCGGCTGGCTGACGGATTTGCGCCTGATGATGCCGGGCGCGATTTTTTCCACCGGATAAAATGCTTCGCTCTTGATCGGGCCTTTGCCGTCGAGCGGCTGGCCGAGCGCGTTGACCACGCGGCCGAGCAGGCCTTTTCCGACCGGCACTTGCAAAAGCTTTCCCGTCGTGCGCACTTCCTGGCCTTCTTTGATCGCGGTGTAATCTCCGAGAATGATCGCGCCGACTTCGGTTTCCTCAAGGTTGAGCGCGAGGCCGGTGAGGCCGTTGCCGAAATCGAGCATTTCGTTGAGCATCGTGTCGGTCAGTCCCTCGATCTTCGCCACGCCGTCGCCGATTTCGCGGACGGTGCCGACGTTCTGTTTGGCCGTCGCGGTCTTCGCGCCGCTGATCTGCGCCTCAATTTCCTGTAGCAAGTTACTCATAAAATTTCGTTAAAAACTTTCTTCCAATTTCTGCAACCGCATTTTCACGCTGCCGTCGTAAAGGTCGCTGCCGACCTGGATCCGCAGTCCGCCGATGAGCGCCGGATTCTGCGCGAACGAAATGCTCACGCCCGCGCCATATTTTTTTTTGATCTCGTTCGCCACGTCCGACTGCAAGTCGGCGGGCAAAGCCGCCGCGCTTTCGACGCGCGCCGCGTGCTGCTCCAGATCCATTTTCACCAAACGGTGCAGCCGCGACAAAATTTCAACGTAGCCGCGCGGCTTTTGCGTGACCAGCAACGTGAGCGTCTGCCGGACACGGTTTTCGTCCAGCAGACCGCTGACCTGGCAATTGCGGAACAGTTGCCGGGCGTCGCGCTGGGCTTGTTTGGAAATTTTCATTTCTGTTTGGTAGGGACACGCTGCCGCGCGTCCGGCTGACCAGCAGGTCAGCCCTACCGGTTCATGCGGCCAATTGTTTCTCGGTTTCCTCGGCGAGCCGTTTTTGATCGTCTGCCGTGAGAATTTTTCCGGTGACGGTCGCGGTGGTCTGCACGACGAGCCGTCCGACTTCGTGCTTCAGTTCCGCGAGCATCCGCGCATGGTCCTGCGCCGAGGCTTCGCGCGCCTTGGTCACAATCTGCTCGGCGGCGACGACGGCCTTTTGAATCTCCACCTCGCGCACGCGCGCGGCAGCCGCGCGCGCGTCTTCAATCAACTGGTTTGCCTGGTCGCCGGCCTGCGCCAGAATCCGCTTGCGGTCGGCCTCGGTCGCGGCCAGTTCCGTCTTGATTTTTTCGGCGTTGGCGATGCCTTCGGCGATTTTTGCCTTGCGCGCTTCGAGCATGTTGAAAACCGGCTTGTAAGCCAATTTCCACAGCACGAACAGCACGAAGGAAAAGCTGATCGTTTGCGCGAGCAGCTCGATCCAGCGGATGCCAAGGATGTCTATCATAGCCGTTTTAGTGAATCACGATCCAGGCGAGAATCGCCAACCCTTCGGCGAGCGCCATGCCGATGAGCATCGTCGTGAAGATTTTGCCGAACGCGCCGGGGTTGCGGCCGATGGCCATGACACCGCCGGCGGCGGCGATGCCGATGCCGATGGCCGCGCCACCGAAAGCCAGACCGATGTGAATATTACCTGTCAATTCTGCGAGCATATGTTTTTCGTTTTTTTGGTTTCAGTTTCTCGCAATCGTTTGCCGAAAAGGTCTCCCGATTGCAAATGGTTAAAAATTCAATGGCCGTGTTCCTCATCCGCGTGCGTGCAAAGCGTGCCGACAAACGCGACCACCAGCATTGTGAACACAAACGCCTGCAACAGGCAGACGACCACTTCAAAAAAGTATCCCGGTATCGCCACCAGCACCGCGAACCACCACGGCTTCTGCGACAGCGCCATCGTCAGCATGGTTTCGCCGCCGAAAATATTTCCGTAAAGACGCAGCGCCAGCGCCACCGGCCGGATGAACAAAATGGAAAACGACTCCATCACGCCGATGAAAATGAACAGCAGCAGCAGCAGAGGATACAGCCATTTGTTCGTGTCCACCTTCACGCCAAAGACATGCTTGATCAGGCCGAACGGGCCGTTGTATTTCAACGCCCAATACAAGCCCATCACAAAAAAGATGCCAGCCATCGCCACGGTCAGGTTGGCGTCCGTCGTCGGCGGACGGAAGAACGGCGTGGTCACATGCTCAATCGCAAACGGCATCGGGCTGGCCTCGTCTTTGTGTCCATAGCCAATGCTGCCCACGCCCGGCAACAAATCCGTCAGGTTCGAGATGACGATGAAAATGAAAAACGACATCGCCAGCGGGAACACCCATTTGACGACTTTCGGTTCCAGCACATTGCCCATCAGACTTTCCCAGCCTTCGATCAGCGCCTCCATCACGTTCTGTCCGGTGCCTGGCACTTCCTGCATCTTCCAAGTCGTGAGCCGCACAATGAGAATAATCAGCGCCGCCACAATCCAGGTGCAAACCATCGAGTTCGTCACCGGCAGAGAAATTTGCTTTGGCAAAACCGAAGAGAGAATTGAAGGAACGCCTCTGTCCTGATCGGCAGGCATTCCGATATAAAAAAGGATTGGAGCTTTTTGCGTGACCAGCGGTTCAGTCGCCTCGGCTTTCCCATCACTGGCAGCGGCAACGACCGCGTTCGTCAGCGCCGAAGGGTTCGCACGCGCATCCAGGCCGGCAACCAAGGTTGCCGCCAAAAACACAATCGCAAACATGATTTTGTAAAAAAGGTTCACAAAAGTTATTTCCGACCTGTCCCGGATAAAAAAACTGCCAACTCAAAAAGCCGAGGGCGTCAGAGCCGCAAAATTTGCCTTGTCGTGAAAATTTTCACAAGCATTTTTTAAGAATTTTCGAGCTGGTTTCGTGGCGGCTTCCGGCGTAAAGCCGCAGGGGTCAATGAAAATGCGGCGGTCCGCCGGGCCGGCGCGGCAGCGGAATGAAAAAATTCCGGCGCAATGATCCGGGCGTTTCGCCAAGCCCCCGCAATTTCCGCAGGCTCAAGGCATCGTGACGCTTGGCGAGCCGCTCGCCTTTTTCGTCCAGCATCAGCGCGCAGTGAAAAAATTTCGGCGGGGGCAAACCGAGCGCGCGATAAAGCAAAATCTGCCGCGCGGTGCTGACGAGCAAATCCGCGCCGCGCACGACTTCGGAAATTTCCATCACCGCATCGTCCGCGACACAAGCCAGTTGATACGCCGGAACGTCGTCGCCGCGCCAGACGACGAAATCGCCAAAATCTTTTCCCGCGACAAATTTTTGCTCGCCACAATTTCCGTCCGTGAAGGAAATCGTCTCGCCGTCAGGAACGCGGAAACGCCAACTGAATTTCCGATTTCCGATTTCCGATTTCCGATTTTCCCGGCACGTTCCGGGATAAATCGGCTCGTCATCATCGTTCGCGTGCGGCGCGCGCGTGGCGGCCTGGATGTCTTTGCGCGAGCAGGTGCAGGGATAAATAAAATTTCCGGCGCACAATTTTTCCAGCGCGACGCGGTAAAAAATCATCCGCTCGCTTTGGTTGTAGGGCGCAAATTTTCCGCCGATGTCCGGGCCTTCGCTCCACGCAAAACCAAACCAGCGCAAATCTTCGAGCATGGCGTCCACAAATTCCATTTTGAAACGCGTGGCGTCCAAATCTTCGTTCCGCAAAATCAATTCGCCGCCATTTTCACTTGCGCGTTGTTGCGCGAGCCAAAACGTGCGCGCGTGGCCGAGGTGCAAACGGCCCGTCGGCGACGGCGCGAGGCGTCCGCGATAGTTTGAAGTCGTCATGGCAAAAATCAAATTGAGTCTGGCGGATTGCCGTTGAAAATTAAAGATGGACTTTTGGCGCGGCTAAATTCAATTTTCCAGCCATGAACTCACGCAATTATCTGGCAAGAAAACTGTCAGCTTCAAAATGGCTTGGTTTGCTTTTAATTTGCGCCGCAACTTTTTCGCGCGCACAAACGACGAATTCCGAGGCGACCAATTCCGTTTCCACCACGCCGCCGCCGGTTCCCGTTTTGCAAATCCAGGCCGACAACGTCAAGGCGCACGTCAGCCCGACGCTTTACGGATTGATGACGGAAGAAATCAATTTTTCCTACGAAGGCGGGATTTACGGCGAACTCATCCGCAACCGGACGTTCAAGGCGAACCCGACGAACGCGGTTTATTGGAACACTGTCGGCAATGGTTCAATCTCGCTCGACACAAACCAGCCGCTCAATGACGCGCTGAATGTCAGCCTGAAACTGGACGCGACGCAGGCCACGAAAGATTCCCCGGCGGGCATCGCCAACGGCGGTTACTGGGGAATTCCTGTCAAAGATTCAAACTGGACAACTTCGACCGGCTGGGATCGCCAGCCCATTGCAGCTTACCACGCGTCGTTTTACGCCAAGGCTGCAAATGGGTTCGACGGCACGTTGACTGTCGCCATCCAAAGCAACGACGGGAAGACAGTTTTCGCCAGCGCGGAAGTTTCGGGACTGACCGGCGATTGGAAAAAATATGAAGTCGCGCTGACGCCGAAATCTTCGCCGTCTTCAAAAGACAATGTTTTCAAAATCACCACGACTTCGCCCGGCACGATTTGGTTCCAGCAAGTCTCGCTGTTTCCGCCGACGTTCAACAACCGCGCGAACGGCAACCGTCCCGACCTCATGCAACTGCTCGCGGACATGAACCCGAAATTCTTGCGGCTGCCCGGCGGAAATTATCTCGAAGGCGATTACATCAACGAGCGTTTTGACTGGAAGAAAACCATCGGCGACATTTCGCAGCGGCCCGGCCACCGCAGCCCGTGGGCTGACCAGTCACCGAATTACTGGTCCACCGACGGTTTCGGCCTTTTGGAATATCTCGAATGGTGCGAAGATTTGCACATGGAGCCGCTGCTCGCGGTTTACGCGGGCTACTCGTTGAAGCGCGATTACATCAAGCCCGGCGATGACCTGCAACCTTACGTCCAGGACGCGCTCGACGAAATTGAATACGTCACCGGCGATGCGACAACAAAATGGGGCGCGCAACGTGCGAAGGACGGACATCCCGCGCCTTTCCCGTTGCACTACGTTGAAGTTGGCAATGAAGACTGGTTCGACCGCTCCGGCAGTTACGACGGACGGTTCACGCAATTTTTCAACGCCATCAAGGCGAAATATCCGAACCTGCAAATCATCGCCACGACCAAGGTGAAAAGCAGCACGCCGGATTTGATTGACGAACATTATTACGAATCGCAGGAGCAGATGGAGGCGCAGTCGCAAATGTATGACAACCGCCCGCGCACCGGCCCGAAAGTTTTCGTCGGCGAATGGGCCACGCGCGTCGGCTCGCCCACGCCCAACATGGCGGGCGCGCTCGGCGACGCCGCATGGATGTGCAACATGGAACGCAATTCCGACCTCGTGCTCTTGGAAAGTTACGCGCCGCTTTTCGTCAACGTCAGCGACCTCAAGCGCGGCGGCTCGATGCAATGGCCGAGCGACCTCATCGGCTACGACGCGCTGACCAGCTACGGCTCGCCGTCTTACTACGCGCAGAAAATGTTCAGCACGCATCACGGCGACGAAATCTTGGCGACCAGTTCACAGGACATTCCGACCTACACCTGGCAACCACCGGCCAGACGCGGCGGTCAGGCTGCGGCTCCGCGACAAATCCCGTCATTGTTCTACGACGCCACGCGCGACAGTGCGAGCGGAACGATTGTTCTGAAAATTGTCAACCGCCTCGGCACGCCGCAGCCGATGAAAATTGAGATCAGCGGAACTGCTTCCGTTGACGCCAGCGGCGAAGCCATCGTGCTGAAATCGGACAGTCCGAACGACACCAACTCCATCAAGGATCCGGTGAAGGTTGTTCCAGTCACAGAAAAAGTGGACGGCCTCGGCACCAGCTTCACGCGCGATTTCCCGCCGTATTCCATCACCATTCTGGAATTGAAAACGAAGTAAATTCGCAGCCGCGCAGCGGCGACCGAAAATAGCCCACGGTTTTAACCGTGGGTCAAGTTCAACAAAAGCTAAAAGCCCCATCGGGGCGACAGGATTTTTATCTGCAATTTATTCTGCCGCCCCTCCCGGGGCTTGATTGATCTTGTCCGTTGACCCACGGTTAAAACCGTGGGCTATTTTCTTCCGCACCTCCGGCGCTAAAAATTTTCTTTTGGATTTGCCGCCAACCATTCGCTCAAACCCGGCAGCGGCGTGGACAAAATCGTTTGCGCCTTGGAAATGTCCAGCGACGTGTCCAACGCACGCGGCGGGCCGGAAAAATCTTTTGCCAAACCGGATTTGATTTCTGTTTTCACTTCCGGCCAGCGTTTGACGAGCAATTTTCCGATTTGCAGCCGCGACAATTTTTCCGCACCGGCGACGTGATAAATTCCCGCGCAATTTTTTTGCGCCAGTTCCCAGACCGCGCACGCGGTTTCAATCGCCGGAATTGGGGAACGAAATTCGTCCGTGAACAGCGTCATCCCCTGCCCTTTCGCCAGCGACAGCCGGAGCTGCTCGTTGAAGCCGCGATTGCCCGCGCGCGAGGTGCCGCCGTTGATCGAAGCGCGCACGACGAGGTGGCGCGGGTTTTTCAAGATGATTTCCTCGGCGGCGGCTTTTGTCTCGCCATAAACGTGCAACGGATTCGGCGCGTCGGTCTCGGTGTAATTTCCCTTGCGCCCGTCGAAAATCAAATCCGTGGAAAAGAAAACGAACTGGATTTCCGCCGACAATTCCGCGAGCAGCTTGGTGACTTCCACATTCAAGCGCCGCGCGAGTTCAGGATTTTTCTGCGCCTCGCCGACCGCGCTAATGGCCGCGCAATGGATGACAAGTTGCGGCCGGTCTTTCTGAAATTCCCGCCGGACGGCGGCAAAATCAAGCAGGTCAAGCTGTTCGCGCGTGAGCGC
>Ga0224554_1000316_pt1 | contig 42356 bp, 35 predicted proteins | sample 714S22024metaG_FD_180666 | JGI IMG/M metagenome (GOLD analysis project Ga0224554, IMG submission 180666) | Peat soil microbial communities from Stordalen Mire, Sweden - 717 S2 20-24 | ecosystem: Environmental > Terrestrial > Soil > Wetlands > Peat | place: Sweden: Norrbotten County, Stordalen... | reverse complement strand
ATAAACGCAGCAGCCTCCTCTTCAACTCCCTTCTCATCCGGTGCGGGAAAAGGACGGAGTGGTAATTGCGTTTTCCAGAGGTATCTCAGGTTATATCCAGGCGCTTGACCTTTCGTTTCATCAAAAAACTGGTAATCCACTCGATGTGACGCCTCGTCGAGGTAGAGGAATCCCGCCACGTATATGGAATGCTTGCGTCGCTCTTCGCTGCGATCGGTCTCAGGGCTGAAAAGGATTCCCGCGATTACGTTGAGGGTCTTCGCTGCAAGTTGATCCCAATTGTTCAATTGAGACAATCGCCTCAGCGTTGTCAGCAGTTCTTCGTGCGTGGGTGCCATCGCCATTACTTACGCCCCCAAAGAATACCGACTTGCCAGTATCGGAGCGGACAGCCCACTTCCGTGAAGCCTGCTTCGAGCAGCATACTGGCTTGCCCTTCAACTTTCTTCCCCTGTGGCGCCCTAGATATGCCGTCTCCTGTACTTTCAATCGGATCCGGAATGTTGAACCGCTCACAGTGGCGGACCCAAGATTTTCTGAGGTGTTCGCGCGCGGATCCAAGAGCTCGAAATGCGGGTAGGAATTCCGGATCGGGATCGGTGTGCTGCTTGTTTATATAATCGATCGTATTGCGCTGCGCCGAAACCCTAAGCGTGGGCGATTGAAAAGAGAAGAGATCTGCGTTGACCAATATTCCGCCCGGCTCTAGGATTTCGAAAATCCTCTTATATGCCCGTTGCTTCTCCTTGTTTGTGAGGTGGTGCAGCGCAAAAGCCGAGACGACCGCTTTGTATTTGACGCCGGATAGGCGCCCGTTCAGTGGCGCCAGCAGATTGCGTGGGGTCCCGGCTCTGGACATGATATCGCCCGTTATCAACTTGCAACGTCGTTCAAATTCCTGACGTCCCAAGGTCCTGACGACTTTCCGCTCGAGCACTCTGTGCATAGGTTCACAAAGGTCGAGGGCAACTGCTTGAAGATTGGGGAAGCGCTGAAGGATCGCTATTGTCTGGGCGCCTGTCCCCGAACCAATGTCAAGGAAATGCCCGGAGATTCTGGAATGTTTCCACGTTCTATCTACTCCGAAATGAATTTCAAGAAGTTCCAGGAGCGTTTTGTTAGCCAGCCCATACAACGGGGTGTTGAGGTCCACACCTTCGTCGTACAGAGGTGCGTCGGCTTCCGCGAAGAAGAAGCGCTTTCGCCTTTCCGCATTACTAAGCCTCATATTAGTCGAAATCAATACTCTCTCCCCGGCTAGGTGTTGAATCGCGTGCCCGAAATGAACTTCTTCAATCGTTCCGTGTGGGGATTGTCGAAGAGCTCTACACCGCCCTTCTCGATCACGACGCCATTGTCCAAGAACACCACTTCATCCCCTTCCGCGCCCTCGACTAGGGCACGCGCAAATCCCAGGAGATGAGTGATCAGCAATATGCCAATTCCTCGTTTCCGCATCTCTGCCAGATGCAGGAACAGGTTGTGGATTTGCTCGACATCGAGCGCAGAGGTGATCTCGTCTAGAAGCAGGAATTTAGGATTCAGTACGAACGCACGAGCCAACGCTGCACGTTGCCGTTGTCCCATACTCGTTTCATTCGGATATCGATCGATAAAGTCCCCCATATCGAACAAGTCAATCAGTTCGTGGAACCTCGGAAGTGAAAGATCAGTTCGATGTTGAACCGGAAGAAGAATGTTCTGACGAATGGACAGATGAGGCCAGAGGAAGTGCTGCTGAAACACGACGGTGAGTTCAGGCCACGGTGGGCGCATGGAGTGACCCTCGGCGACTGGGAAGTGAAATTCCTTGCCGTCGATGCGAACAGTCCCGCAGTCAGAACGTTCGAGCAACCCCATGCATTTGAGTAAAGTCGTCTTTCCCGCTCCACTAGGCCCGAGCAAAACCGTAATTTTGCCAGGGTGCACGGATACACTGATGTCCCTCAGAACATGAACTCTGCCATAACTCTTCGATATGTTGATTGCAGCCAGCATCGGAAGCGCCTATCGTTCAGAAAGATTTCGACTATACCTTGCCTTGAGCCAGAGAGCTAAACCATTCAGCGGCAGGCATATCGCAAGGAAGAAAAGTGCTAGAGCCGAATAGATCGCCACCGGCTGATACACAACGGCATTGATGCTCTGCGCCATGCGAAACAGTTCGTTCACGGAAATCAGGCTGGCAAACAGGGTGGCCTGCAGGATATTGACCTGGGAGGTCAAAAGTGGCGGCAGCAATTGGCGAAACGTAATTGGGAACTTGATATGCAGCAGGGTTGTCGTGGAGCTTAATCCGCATACTTTGGCTGCAATCACATATTGCTCAGGGAAGTCGCGCAACACGTTTTTCACGATCTCGGAGACGGTGAAGGTATTTACGAGCGTCAGTACCCAAGATGCTGTAATAAACGGATCAATAACGACATTGAGAAGACTCTGAAGCGGAAAATGTGCCCAGAAGAGAAGCACGAGAAATGGGATTCCGGAGAGCAGGAATGTGATTGCAAAAGCTGGATAGCCGACCAACGCCGGGAATCGATCGGCAAGAATGCCGACCGTGATCCCGAAAAGGATTCCGAGTATCCAGACAATGCCCACCAGTTTCATGGTCACAATCAGGCCGCTCAGAAAGGCCTCGCGATAGGTTACGAGTATCTGTAGAATTGTCATTTGGACTTGGAACCACTTGCCTTTTCCGGAATTGCGTATGGTTTGGCAACTCTGTAGAACTCGCCTGGGTGATGCTCATACTTACGGATCAACTTTTCCATCGTGCCGTCGTCAATCATTTCGTCAAGCGCGCCGTTCAACATTTCCTGGAGCTTCACCTCTCCTAGTTTGAACGCGTATGCATTCGGAAAGACTCGGATGGGATTTTCCGGATCGATGTCGGTCAGCGTGCCAGGATTCTTGTCGAGAAACAGATCCACGGCTGCAGGCTCGGCGAAGGTCAGATCTGCCTTCCTGGATGTGATGTTCAGAAGAACGTCCGTCCAGGGCGATAGTTGGGGAACGGAAACCCTAGCAGCAAGTGGATAATCGGATTTCGAGATCAGGTCTTCAACAGCGCCATCCTGGACGGATATTTTGACCTTCGGTGAGTTCAGGCTCTCAAAGTCTTTCTCATTGAATCGGGTATCACCGCTTCTCACCCACACCATAATTGGGTTGAATATAATCGGGTTACTGAAAGCAGCGGCTTTGCTGCGTGAAGCATTTTGCCAGAGCCCTGCACCGAAGACATCGTCGCGGTTGGCGTTCAATCCTTCAAAGATTGAACCCCACCCAACCTCTTCAGTCCATTCCACCTTGAGGCCGAGGCGACGGCCCGCCTCTTCGAGAACATCGACAAACAGGCCCGACATTTTGCCGGTGTTCGGGTCCTTGATGCAGTAGGGCGGATAAACCGCGTAGCTCGCTCTGATCGTCCCGGATTGGGTGACCCGATCATAGACCGAGTTTGTTGTCGTGACAGAGCCCGAGTTGAAGCGGCAGCCCGCAGCAGTGAGGACTGCACTCAACAAGACGCCTATCAACCCTTTCCCTATAAACGATCTGCGATCCATTCACTTTCTCCTTTAGTTTGGTACATTGCACTTCATTCGCCAATCACGTAAGTAATTGACGCAAAACGCAAGTGATTCGATCAAAATAACTTATGTGCGACCCTGAAGCGGGACTCGCAGCTCTGTTTTGACAACATCGTACCACAATTACTCATAGGTAATACCAGAGGGTCACTTTATCGCCCTATTCGATCTGGATCAGATCGATCTCCCAATTAAACTCCTAACAGCCTGTGGCGCAAGCGCAGGACTTCCGGCACGGCTCGAATTGTTTCAACCGGACAGTTTTGTTCGTCGGTTTTGTGGTCGCGTTGGCGCTGGTGCTTTGGTTGCGCCCAGGGCGTCTTGTCCATCCACGATAGTGTAGTTTGTCTTGTGTAATCGATACCGGCGGTACCGGGCCGACCGGGGCCAGGTTCCACCGCAGTGTTAAGCGCTTGGGAGGAAAAGTCCGGGCCTTTCCGCCGATCCACCACGCCATCAGCGAGCACCACCACAAAACAGCACGCCAGTTGGTGAAGCACGGCGAATGCCCCTGCAAAAAAGGCTACCTATGCGAGCCTTCGAACTTCCTGGGGGCCGTCAAGTTGACGAGGAACCGCCTGCTCGGACAAGTGATCGCTTCCAATGGACTCGTTGCGGCTTTCTTGATGAGCGAGTGACCTGAAATTCTGGCTGGAGGGACAGGACTTCGTACCTCTGGACTGCTCAGCCGAAACGTGAGAGAAGTTCCTGGAGTTTCCTGACCTTTTCTGTGTTCTCCCGAACGGCATTGGTTTCCGAAATGGCCCGCCGAATATCAAAGGCAGCAACAGTCCGGTCATCGATGAAATTCAAGTCCTCAGCTCGATGGCCGTAGTGTGCACTATAGCCGTTTCGGTAAAAGGCCTCGGGTCTATTGCGCAACATCTCTCCGACCGATATCAAGAGTTCACCGTGCGTCTGGGCAATTCTTCGCGAGGCTTCAAGATTGCTTTCTGCATCTTCAAGCTCTAAGGTCAATCGAACCTTCTGCTCTCGTGTCTCACTGTTAGTCATTCTCTCATTCACCTACTAATCGAATTTGACTCTCTTACTGACCTCGTTCACATGCGCGAAGTGAAGTGCCACCAGGTCGAAGCCGCACTTAGGCCAAAGCAGTACTCGACTGGCGGCAAGCTCAGCCGGAACGGGTTCGTCGATCGTTGGCGCGTCTCAATTGCTCTTCCTTATTGCGACCGCTTTATCACCTCTGATGCCAGGCTCCTCAAAGCCTCTGAGCGAGTGAAGGCGGAACTTCACTTCGTGGCGGCTGAAATCAGCGCTGGTAACGAATTCATCGATTCACTTCGATGAACACTCCCATTGCGATGCTCTTCAGTTTTCCTCCGCCGTGCATTCATGTGACTTCTACCGAAGGTTCATCTTATACCGGCGATAGTACGGTTCGATGGTTACTTTCTGCCTTTGTGTAGCCGAATTCGTAGGGTCCGGAATCGATGGGAAACACTTCCATGTCTTCTGGGGAAGCCAAGGATCCTGTGACCAATTCAAAAGCTGTTCCGGAGTGCAGGCGCCGAAGCAGTTCGGCTATGACCAGTGCCGCTGTTGTTAGGCCGACGAATGGAACACCTACGGTGCGCGATGCGAGCTGTGCCAATCCGCATTCATCGAGATGCGGGTACTGTTGAGGAGCGTATGCCGATGCAATCGATGCGTTGTTTTGGGGAACCTCCGCAATCCCTGACCACAACTCAACGGCGCTCATCGAACTGGGAAATGAGTGAATGGAAAAATTCTTGAATGCTTGAACTCCGGATCCCAATCCGGCCTCGACGACCAACCCGAAGCCGGCGGTTTCGAGATGACTGCGTGTCTCCGGGTTGTCGACTCCGCACAGTGCAATCGGAGGTTCTTGGTGGCTGCGGTGAGTTAGATTGCCAAATCTGTGCTCATTCAGTATCGTCTTGAATTTTCGTGCTTCCAACCATTGAGCGATTGCCCGAGACTTCATGCGGCCAATCATAGCCGGTTGTGTAAGCATCGACGTGCTATCGTTCGATTTGGCAACGCGATCATAATCTTGGAGGACTAAGACTACGTCTTCTGGCCGCAGGTAGGGAAGCGTCGCCAGCATCCAGAGATACGCTTGGCCCAGATTCCCCAATCCAATGATCCATAGATTCGAAGGCAGAAATTCAATCTCAGGCTCGGAATTGTCGAATGCCAGCCAGTTTGCTTCAGGGTTCCAGAGAGAGAGCCCCGCATTTCGGCGCCCAGCCAAAGGATGATCTCCGGCATAGAATGCAAATGCCTCGGAAGCACAGATGGCCGCGGCTAAGGCAGCCGCCAGGCTTGATTCGCGAGCCTCCGGTAGTCTCTGATTCCAGTTGGCACGAGAGATGACTCCCCCTCTCCAACCGTCCCAAGTCACCTGCCAGAGCGGGATGTTAGAGGTGAGAGACGGGCACGTTCCAATCACTGCCGTTGGCCAGTTCATTCGATTGTGAGAAACCAATCTCCCGCCGAGCGCCTCAATGCCGAGGTCCAAGCGGTCGGCGTCTGCAAGCGGGGCCAACAGCGGTCCGCGCGTGACTCCACTGACCTCCACGCCACCAAGGAATGTGCGCCGTGCGGCGTTGACAAGCGTGAGCAAAGCGATCTGATGATTCCTCGAAGTTGTTAATTCCGGGCCCGCCGCGATGTGGAGACCGAATTGATGCAAGAGACGCATGGCCTCGGAATGAGTCGATGCGAGGCCGGAATCCATGAAGTATTTGGCCCCTCGATGCAAAGTATCTGAAGTCACATATTCATCCATGGTCAGCTCCAATATCCGAAATAAAGGATGCTCTTTGCCTGCTTGTCACGATATTCAGTCCACTCGTGGCTGCCTCGGTATTCATAAACTCCGATCAACTCTTCCCGTAGCGGTGGAATCGCGTAATTGGGAACGATGACCGCGAAATGACCTGCGCGCGCAATCATAGGGTTTGTGCGATCGGAATGGCTTTGTCTGGCGGCGCCAGGATGGGTATGGATATCGCCTACTACGCTGAGGGCTCGCTCGCGGCATAGACTCCACAGTCTTCCGAATGCTTCTCCATCGAGGATGCATATCCCGGTGTCGTAGGCCATCGGATCGAGGTCATCGTAGAACACGATATCTTTAACTTCTGCGCGCCGTTTTGCGTATGTACCAAGGAGAAATGCGCCGGCCTCATGAGAACGCGCTCCGCGGCGGTCTAGTTCCTGGAGAAGAGAACCCCAGATTTGCCGCGGGCAACTGATGCGGTGATCAGGAGCTAAGAGCCCCCGTATAGTCTTCTTGATTGAGAAGTTCATGAATTTGCTCCAGGTAGCAGACAATGCCTCGCGATGGATTCCACAACCGGTTGGGGTACTCATTCGGCCAATTCACATGTCCCTCGATCGATATCCGGTCGCAGGGAAGGTACAAACATCGCCCGCCCTTCCAGCCGGGCCGGAATACGGAGGGAACAATGTGCTAACGTCGAACCCCTGAGCGAGCCGCTTCGCCGTTCTAATCAGGCGGCGGCAAAGCTCGTGAACCAACCCACCGATTACATCGGGCAGTCCGTTGCCTGCCGCCCGAATCAGAAAAACCAGGGCTTCGTCGGCAAGGTGGTGTTCGCCCTTGACTGTTGCGATGGCGACCCATTCGGATGGCGGCTGCGCCAGCACTTGCGCGATCGAATCCTCCACATCCGCCCGCCGTTTGTATAGTTCCCCATCCTCCGTCTTCGAGGTGAGTGGCGGGACAAGTAGGTGGCGGGCTTTCGGTGGACCCTTTGGCGCGCTCATGGTAATACCAACCGGACAGTCAGGGGTTTCGGAAATCAAGAATTCACGAAGTCGTAGACAAGTCGGCTCCGAGTTAATCCGATGAGGAATATACACTATATTGATCTATCGATGAAGAAAATGCACTAGCAATGAAGTTTTGCCGTCAAATCTGAGATAATCGCTGAGATGAAGATTTTTCTTGATTTTATGGTAGAAATGAGGTTTTACAATGACCGATGACAATTCCCCACTTCAGCTCCCCATGACCATCGGCTTATGCCGGTTGGCTGAGGACCTTCAGCTCCAAATTCCACTGCCTGCAACTCGATCTGAAGTCATTGCAGGGGCCAGGAGAACCGTCGTCGGGGACGGCAAAGTCCTGGAACAATACCCCAAGAAATACATGCCGAAGGGGTTAATAGGCAATCTGCGATTTGCTTTGCGTTATGAACCGATCACCCTCGATGTCTACCTGGCTGTCTTCCAGACGCTTGAGGTACGCGAACTAGAGGGATGGATTCGCTCCGAGCCCACCAGCATCTTCGCGCGTCGCGCCTGGTATCTGTATGAGCTCCTGATTGGAAACCGGCTCGATATTCCTGATCTGATTCCTTCCGGCTACATTGACCTCCTCGATCCGGAAATCCATATCACTGGATCGCGCCGACTGATTCGCCGTCAGAGGGTCAATGACAATCTCCTTGGCGCCGCAGGGTTCTCCCCACTGGTTCGCCGGACAGATATTCTCAAGAGCTTCATGGAGAAAGGCTTGGCACAGGAGGCACGTGCGATCGTCAATGGCTGCGATCCGGCAGTTCTTGCTCGTGCGGTTCACTACCTCTTTACCAAGGAGACAAAGTCTTCTTTCGCGATTGAAGGAGAGGCTCCTACAAAGGACCGAACTGAACGATTTGTCTCTGCTCTCATGAAAGCTTCGGCTTTTGATGCCACGAGCAAAGATGCCTTTGTTCAGCTACAAAATGCCATTGTCGATTCTCGATACGCTCAGAAGAATTGGCGAACAACTCAAAACTTCGTATCTCAAACTCTTCCCGACTACAGCGAGGATGTGCACTTTGTCTGTCCGAAACCGGAAGACGTGTCCACCTTAATGAATTCATGGATGCAAATGATTCGGCGTCTGGAACTCCCCGGCGGAATTGATCCGGTCGTGGCTGCTGCAGTCGCTGCTTTCGGATTCGTCTTCATCCATCCCTTCGACGATGGGAACGGCCGCATTCACCGATTCCTTGTTCATCACATGCTGACAAAACTCGGGTTCACTCCACCTGGAATCTTGTTTCCCGTGTCGGCTGCAATGTTGCGCGACCGACTTGCCTACGATCAGGTTTTGGAGCGTTTTTCAGCCTCGATTATGCCCTTCATTCGTTATGACCTTGACGCGCAGGATGGGATGACAGTGCATAACGAAACTGCTCGCCTGTACCGATATTTCGATGCTACTGCGTTGGCCGAGTATCTATATCGGTGTATCGAGGAAACCATCCACCGCGATCTGCAAGACGAGATCGGATTTCTTGCCGCGTTCGATGCTGCCCTCCGCGCAGTTCTCAATATCGTTGACATGCCGAATCGCCGGGCATCACTGTTGATCAGGCTCATCCTGCAAAACAAGGGAAAACTCTCCAAGGGCAAACGGGCTGCTTTTTCTGAAATCTCCGATGAAGAAATCGACCGAATTGAAGAAGCCGTATGGGGAGCATGGCAACATGTCCACGACACAGACACTTCGAAACACGACTAAATCGCCACTGGCCAATGCCATTGCCAATACGAGACTGCCGCTGCTACAGCTTTGTCCATTGAGAGAACTGTCACATTGAAACAAGTGACGGATTCAGTCTCTTCACTGTTTTAGGGACGCGGCCGGAGTCGCACTCGTGCTGAGCATTGAAAACACGCAACTTATTCATTCTAGGAATGCCCGAAATTCACAGATTTCCATGAGTGCCAAATCTGCGTACAAATCGCGTACAAACAAATCCTAGAATTCCCGAACCTCCAACAGCTTCACCTTCCATTCGGTTCAGCGGACCATCTGAAGAGTTCTTCATCGTTTATACATCAAACCGACGACGCTGAAGATCGGCTTTCGACGAGGATTGAGGATGGCACCTCTGGAACCGCATCTGGATGTCGGAGCGCCGACACAATTGGAATTGCAAGCTCGCACCGGACCGCGACGGAGGTTTCGCTGCCGATTCTCAAACTCAAGTTGCAAAATTGACGCTACATCCGTGCGCTCTTATACTCTCTCTATGCAGCGTGCGTGTCCATGTTGTTGTTGTCGTTCCTTTCGGGCTTGTCCCGTGGAGTTGAGCGCCGTGGCACGAACACAATTCTTCAGCTGATCTTTCCGGCTCCTCAATCCTATCGGATAAGCGTTAAAGACGATTAGGGTGTGCGTTCGCATGTGATTCACACTTTCGAACAGTGCGGTGTCAGTCAATCAATGAAGAAGGGCGGTAGTTATCGATGCGAATGGAATGCGCGGAAGTTGAACTCGGATCACTCCCCTCTGCGCAAATCGGTAATACGCCGCTTCTCCGACTGGATAAGACGGTGCGCGGACTTGAGGGCGTGACCTTGCTGGCCAAGGCCGAATGGCTGAATCCGGGCGGCAGCGTAAAGGACCGTGCCGCTTGGGGGATGGTCCGCGAGGCGCAGACGCAGGGAAGGCTGGGACCGGAGAAGACACTGCTGGATGCAACCAGCGGCAACACTGGCATTGCGCTTGCCATGCTGGGTGCAGCACAGGGATTTCCTGTACGGCTGGCAATGCCTTCCAATGTTTCCCCGGAGCGAAAACGCATCCTCAAGGCCTACGGAGCGCAAGTAGATTGGACTGCCCCCGACCAGGGTTCCGATGGAGCTATTCGCCGCGCGCGGGAGTTGGCCGGAAACGACCCGGAGCGCTTTTGCTATGTGGATCAATACTCGAACGACGCCAACTGGAAGGCTCATTATGATGGCACAGGGCCTGAGATTTGGCGGCAGACCGAGGGCCGCGTGACTCATTTTGTTGCAGGCTTGGGGACCAGCGGCACATTCGTGGGCACCAGCCGAAGACTTAAGGAACTGAATCCGGCCGTTCAGTGCATTAGCTTCCAGCCGAATTCGCCGTTTCACGGTCTCGAAGGACTCAAGCATATGGCTACCTCCATTGTGCCGGCCATCTACGATCCGGATCTTGCCGATCGTCAATTGGCGGTGGAAACCGAAGCAGCGTACGCCATGGCGAAACAGCTGGCGCGTGAGGAGGGTCTGCTGGTGGGTATCTCCGCGGCAGCGGCGGTTGCCGCCAGCGTTGAGATTGCGCGCGAAGAGGCGGCCAACGGAAGACGCGCGGTGATCGTCACGGTAATGCCGGATTCAGCGGACAAATACCTCAGCGAGCGATTCTGGGAGGAAGCGTGAGCGCGCTGCGCCTGAGCAAGGCAGTCTACGATGCCATCCGCGCCCATGGCGAGGAGACTTATCCGCACGAATGCTGTGGCGCGCTGCTGGGGCGACCGACCCCCGACGGATGGTCGATAGAAGCATCCGCCAAAGCCGGCAACACACGCACCGACTCGGCGCACAAGCGCTATCAGATTTCTCCCGGAGAACTGGTGAAAATCGAGCGGGAATCGCGGCTTCGGGGGCTGAGCATTGCCGGGTTCTATCACTCGCATCCGGACCACCCCGCGCAATGGTCGCAGACCGACCTTGCCGAGGCCCATTGGCTGGGCTGCTCTTATGTCATCACCGCGGTCGAGAACGGCAAAGCGGCGGCAACCAACTCCTTCCGGCTGGCAGGAGAGACCGAAGAGAACAAACGATTCGAGGCGGAGGCGATCGAAGTGCGCGATGCAGTGAAAGACCCGGTGAGTCAGTAAGTAGCCATGAGCATCAAAAGGGAAGCAGAGAACGATTGAGAGAGGAACCAAAGAGAATGACGATTTTCATCCCCACGCCATTGCGTGCCTACACGGCAGGTAAGGATGCTGTTGAAGTAAACGCCGCAACCATTGCCGGTTCGCTGGATGAGCTGACTACGACGTTTCCCGAGCTGCGCAAGCATTTGTTTACAAGCGAGGGTAGGGTGCGCGCCTTTGTGAACATCTACCTGAACGACGAGGATGTGCGTTACCTGTCGGCGAAGGAAGCTACGGAGGTTTCGCACGCCGACACACTCTCCATTATTCCTTCCATCGCCGGAGGCTGCTAGCCCCGCGAACCAACGCGCATGCGATCAAGGGATGCTGAGCGGAATGAACGAAATCATCAAGATTAATGAGGGATTATGAATACGGCGGCATTAGCCATCGAATTGCCCGAACTGACTGAAGACGATCTTGTCCGCTACTCGCGCCACCTGATTCTTCCCGAGGTCGGCATAGAAGGCCAGCGGAAACTGAAGGCCGCGCGCGTACTTTGCGTTGGCACTGGCGGGCTTGGTTCACCGCTTGCGCTGTACCTGGCGGCCGCCGGTGTGGGCACTCTCGGCCTTGTGGACTTCGACGTTGTGGACGCCAGCAATCTGCAGCGACAGATCATTCACTCAACCGCCGATATTGGCCGCAAGAAACTCGATTCGGCCGAGGAGAAGCTCAAGGCTCTCAATCCCGCCCTCAACGTCGTGAAGCACGATACGCTGCTATCGAGCGCAAACGCCCTCGATATCCTCAAAGACTACGATGTTGTTGCCGACGGTACCGATAACTTTCCCACGCGCTACCTGGTCAATGACGCATGCGTGCTGTTGGGCAAGCCGAATGCGTATGGATCGATCTTCCGTTTTGAGGGTCAAGCCAGCGTCTTTGCTACGAAGGATGGCCCCTGCTACCGCTGCCTCTATCCCGAGCCGCCGCCGCCAGGCCTCGTGCCCAGTTGCGCTGAGGGCGGAGTTCTGGGTATTCTGCCCGGACTCATCGGAGTGATTCAGGCAACCGAGGCAATCAAGCTCATCCTCGGTATTGGCGAACCGCTGATCGGCCGCTTGCTCCTCGTAGATGCGCTCAAGATGCGCTTCCGCGAACTGAAGCTTCGCAAGAATCCCGAATGTCCAGTATGCGGAGCTCACCCGACGGTCACCCATCTCATTGACTACCAACAGTTCTGCGGTCTCGAACCCGCGAGTGAAGCGCAAAAAGCCGTGAAGAACGGAATCCCGCAACAGAGCGCGAAGGAGCTAAAGAAGCGCATGGATGCCGGTGAGAACCTCTTCATTCTCGACGTCCGCGAACCGTTCGAATACAAAATCGCAAATATCGGCGGCAAGCTGATCCCGCAAAACGATGTTGCTCAGCGCATCGGCGAGATCGACCGCAACCAGGAGATCATTGTCCACTGCAAGGCCGGCGGACGTAGCCAGCGTATTGCTGAGTTCCTCAAACATTCAGGGTATCCGAAAGTGGTGAATCTAGCCGGCGGCATCTTAGCCTGGTCCGACGAAGTTGACCCCGCAGTGCCGAAATACTGACCGTCGGACACGAATCAGTTCGTGGTTCGAGCAAAGTGGCGAGTGCCGAAACTTTTCCGGCCGTGCTATTTCAAGGTTAGAGCGGCACCCGATGTCTTGAGCGCCTCCGCACAGCAGTTAACGATGCGTGAGTGCCGGGTTTCAATGAGTGAGTTTCGCAGCTCGGCATAGTCTTGCAGTCGTCTCTATGATTTGAATTTCCGATCACCAGAACGTCAGAATGGCAGCCGCGCGGTAAAGATCAGGTTGTGGTTCGTGGTATAGATCCGTGTTAGGGCTATCTGCTCGCCCACGCCAAGCGTCACGCCAAGACGTCCCGGACCGCCATTTTCGTCATGCGTCAGTGGAATGCGCCCGACCACCAATCCGGGAGTCACAAATACCGTCTCCTTGCCGTCGTTCGCTCCGCCTCGATAGAAGTTCGAATTGATTTCAACTTCTGGCCAGAGGAACCTCAGCACACCACCGGGCGCCAGACGGTACTGCACCGCACTGTTCCAGGCGATGGTATGTCCCAGGCCCTTTGCATTCGAAACAGGCAGGGAACCGCCGGCGGTCATTGTCAGCGCAAGCAGACCAAACCCTTTGCCAATAGCCAGGGTTGGCGTCACCACGGCACAGCAGCTTCCGTTCCCATTCTTACCGGTAGGAATCGAGGCGCCCAAAAATGCCGTCACAATTGCATTGCCGTGCTCTTCGTTACGCGCAAAGATGCGTTCCTTCAGAAGAAAGCTGACGTCACCAAAACCATCTCGTGAATGCGGGGATTCACGACTAAAGAACGGCGGCAGGTTGAAGATCACCTCGGTGTGCCGCTCGGGAATCAACTCCAGCCCCTTGCTGTTGCCATAGTTCCAGATCCTGCATGACGATGCGACTGACTGCCTGACAAAATCGGTGCGGAATTCCTGTTCCAGACGGGGCGTCACAGTTACCAGCGGTGTCACCCAGTGCGGCTGTTGACTCTGCGTTGCGCTGACACGGCTTTGGTAGCGTGCAAAAAACGAGGCGCCCGTTTTCGATGCCGTCTGCGCTGCCGCACAAAACGGCACCAGGACAACAAACAGCGCGACAACCTTTGCCACTCTGGGGCCTCCTACGGATCCAGCTAACGAGCTTTGCCCGGCGCGAGTAAGCGAGCGATCGATCGTTGCGCAAAGTGACATGATGCCTTGCGTTCGTTGGCAACTCATGCCACTCTCAGAATTGATCGCCCAATGGCGGGAACGTCAGCAATACGCTGAGACCAAACAGCACAAGCGCGATGATGTTGATGCGCAAGAGAGAAACGCTTCGGTTTCGCCACCGCCAATTGAGAATTGCCCATACGGTGAGCCAGAGAAGAACGGCCACCGTGGTTTCGCCAGAGAGAGCTCCGGTTGGTTTGTAAAAGACAAACAGGTCTTTCGCAAATGGGGATTTGTCCGCCGCAACCGCGAAGAGTGCAACGGCAAGCGATCCAATGCCAGATGAGAGAATAGCTGCAGCACCGGAACCATTGGGTATAGCGGACGAGTCCCGCTGGACTATGACGTCTGTGGTCATGACTATTCTTCCTGTACCAGATGAATGGTTTGGCCGCCATTGACGGGAGCATTCTTGTCGAGCATCGCGCCGAAGAATCCGGCGATGCCTGCCGCAAGAAGAGAGATGACTACAAGTCCATGAACGGCAATTCGCAGCTGTGGATGATTCCCAGGATCGCGGGCATACTTGATCGCAATGTACGCAGCCACGGTGATTGCAATCGGCACCAGCCATGCAATGTGCTCTTTCCATTCCATCCCGATCAAATGCCACTGCTTTGTAGCTGGATTTGAGAGCAGAAGAGCACGAGGAAATGCCGCGAGGTTGACGGTTCCATTTGGAGGCGTCGCTCGGTACCACGGATAGATGATGTAAGTTCCGGTTAACACAGTGAGCCATGCGAGTGCAGCCATGGTTGCGAGATAGACTCCGAGGAAGCGATCGCTTTGTGGCGTAGTACCTGGGGCGTCGGCAGAAAAACGGCGGTAGAGCAATGCAATGGCGCCAGAGCCGGCCAGCAGATAGAGCGCACCAAAGCCCATGCCGTGGATCAGAGTCCAGAAACTGCGGGCCGTGATTTCCATTGTGAATGACCTCCGATGAGAAAGTATTGACAGTGGTTGACCTTAAAGGCTTAAGAGAATCTTCTTGAACGATTGGCGGCGTTCGATGATTTGAACGCCGCCAAAGGATGCTAAAAGTTAATCTTTGCCGCGAACTGAATCTGACGCTCAGTCCGTTGAAAGGTTGACTCAGAAGCTGCCGAGGAGACGGTTCCAAAGCCATTGCTCCACTTTCCGGTTGTCGCGTTGTAGGTTCCGACAGTGGCGGCCGGATTATTAAACTGCGGCGTGTTGGCGAGGTTAAAGGCCTCCGCGCGCAGTTGAAGAACCTTCGATTCGGTCAGGTGAGTGTCCTTGAAGATTGAAAAGTCTACGGTCTTTGTGCCCGGACCCTGAAGAATATTGCGGCCCGAGTTTCCATACGTCCCCGCGGCGGGAACCGCGAAGGCCTGGGTATTGAACCACTGGCTGAGCGTCCGCTTCCCTTTTGGCAAAGATCCGTTGCCGAAGCCGGGAAGCAGTTGTGCGCGGGTCGTCAGCCCATCGCCCAATGCAGTGCCCGAAGCCACGGAAAACGGCAAGCCGTCGAAGAACTGCGCAATGGCGTTCACCTGCCATCCACGCTCAACCGGTCCCAGCAGCCCGTTGCCCTTGAAGGGCAACTGGTAGTTCGCGCTGGCTACAAAGCGATTCGGGACATTGTAGTCCGCATTTCCGTAGTCGTAACTGAGGTTATAGGGATTCGTAACGGAGGCCGATTCAGCTGAACCCTCATCCAGAGCGTGGCTGTAGGTATAGGAGGCGAGGAAGCCCAGTCCATGCGCGCGACGCTCAGCCGTAACTTGCAACGCGTTGTAACTGGAGACCTGCCGGGTCTCGAGTTCGCTGATCTGAGCAAAGACTGCGCCGCCGACTCCAGGAATTCCGTAAGGGCGATTATAAGTAACACTGTTTGTTCCCGCTACCAACAGGTCAGTATTGATGTCCCGAAAATTGTCCAGGTGTGTGCCTTTCGTTCCGATATAGGCAAACTTGAGGACAGTTGAGAAGGGGATCTGCTGTTCGAGCGCCGCATGCCACTGCTCGGTGTAAGGAGTCTTGGCATTTGGATCCACGGCAAAGGCGGGTGTATTGGGTTGCACCGCACTGCCCGACGCGACAGGGGTGTGAACATATCCGTTCCGCGAATAGTTGAACACGGCGCTGCTCGTGGCGCCGGCAACATAAGTGGCTGGATTATTGAAGGCCCAATAATCATCCACAGGAACATTGGCCGACAATGTGGACGAATTGCCGACGTCAGGCGCCGCGTAGTAGATGCCGAAGCCGGCGTGAACGACCGTCTTGTTGGTGATCTTGTAGGCTACGCCGACTCGCGGCGCAAAGTTCAGGTTGTTGCCGCTCAGGCCGCTGCGTGAAATGCCATGGGTGCCAACCTGTTCCAGCGCTGTAGTCGAGATGGAGGGATCAAAGGCCCACTCCTTGTTATGAACTTCAGTCCACGGCCAGCCAAGAAAGTTCTCATAGTGCACGCCCAGGTTCAACGTCAGCCTGTTGCCAACCTTGTAATTGTCCTGCGCATAGAAAGACAGATCGCTCTCTCGCAAGCCGACCTCGGAGGGGAAGGAATAAGTGCCGCTGGTCGGCGCTCCGAAGAGCAAATCGGACCAGGGCAGCCCCGTGTAGCGAGTGCTGTAGGCCTCGGACCCGTGCTCCGCGCCGGTTTGGAACATGTTGTATTCGAGGCGGATCAGATCGAAGCCGAGGTCGATCGAGTGCTTGCCGCGCACCAGGGTGAGATCGTCGTCCCACTGATAGTTGTTGGTTCCGATGTTGGTGGGGCTGTTGCCAGCGTCGCCGATGGGTGTGTAGCCAATGAAGGTCATCACTGGCAGTCCGTCAGACAGGGAATTGTTGGGATTGATGACGCCGGGAATGTTGAGGTTGGAAGAGGAGGCAAGCTGCAGGCCCGCGTCCCAGTTCTTGGCGTAGACAAAGAAGCGAGTCCAGCCGTAGCGCGCCGTGTTGACGATGGTCGGCGAGAAGACGTGCGTTTCGCTGAGCACAGCCTGATGCGCAGGGTCCGTCGCCGGTCCGCAGATGACGTCGCCCACCAGAGGTGTCGGCAGGATGCCAGGCTGGGAGAAAATGTCGTGGCCTTGACTATAGCGAAGGAAGGCGCTGTCTTTCTCGGTAAACTTGCGGTCAATCTTCACGTCGAAGTCGTCTTCGTTGATGATCAACAATGGGCCGTAGATGAAATTGTTGGCTACCGCATTCGCACTCCCATAATTCGGCTGCGCATATTTCTTATAGAAATTCAGAATATTCGCGCCGGTAGGATCGATAAGCGGATCGGTGTTTGGAACGAAATTATTGGCATACGCAACATGTGTTGACGGGTTCTTGATTGCAGCTGAATACGCGGAGAAGTCATAGCCCGTCGGTGTGACGTTGACAACTGGCACGCTCTCCACATTCGTCTGGCCCTGAGCGAAGCGCTTTCCGGCGTAGTCGGCAAAGAAGAAGGTCTTGGGGTTGGCCTGCTTCCAAAAGACCGGTCCGCCGAAGGTGGCGCCAAACTCGTTTTGCCGCAGAGCGGCCTTCTGCCCTGTCGGTCCTGGAGTTGCAATATTGAAATCGTTTCTGGCGTCCAGAGCGGTGTTGCGCAGAAACTCGAAGACTTCGCCGTGATAGTGCTCCGTGCCGGACTTGATGACCGCGTTGATGGTCCCGCCGTTGCCGCGGCCGTAGCGCGCGTCGGCGTCCTGGGTCTCCTCCGAGAACTCCTGAATGGCGTCGATGGGCGGAAAGACTGCCGTCATGCTGTTATGGTTCTCCTGGTCGCCAATGCCGTCCAAAAGCGTGCGGTTTTCCTGAGGGCGAGAGCCGTTGATGGCAAAGTACGAGGGGCCGCGCTGCTGCGTATAGGGAATGCTGACGGATTGGGTTGTCGTCGGTATAACGCCCGCGCCCAGGCTAAACAGCTCATTGAAATTGCGGCCGTTGAGGGGCAGATCCTTAACGGCCTCCTCCGTGCGGAGATTGGATACGCTTGAACTCTCCGTTTCCAGCAACTCGCCCGAAGCCTGGACTTCGACAGTCTCGGCGTTTGTGCCCACGGTGAGCGTGGCATCTGCCGCAACACGCTGACCCACTTCGAGTCTGACGCTTTCCACGACCTTTCTGAAACCCGGCACGTCGATTGCGACGGTGTAATTGCCCGGATTCAGGGGGGGAGAGACAAAGATGCCTTGGGCATCGGTTGAGATATTGCTGGAGAGTCCTGTGCCGGCGTTGCGCACAATCACGGGAGCATTCGGGATGACGGCGCCCGAGTTGTCTTTCACAACGCCGGTGATGATACCGGTTTCGACGATCTGCGCTTGCATGGACACGGCCATCAAAATGGCAAACAGGCCTGCCAGCAAATGCGAGAAGTTGAGCTTGACGAGCTTTTGAGAAGAGAACTTTTCAACAGACATACTTGCCTCCAAGATTGCGATCAAACTTGATCGCATAAGAAAATGGCCCACGATTTGCTCGTGGGCCATGGCAATCTGCGCTCTGCGCACACTGCCGCTAAATGGGTACGATGCACTTGCCCACGACGCAAGCCGCATCCGCTTCGGGCGTTTGAGGTGTGCAACAACAACCTGCCGCGTTGGGGCTAAACTGCTGCGAGAGGTTCATATCATTGTCCTTTTCATGAAGTTGCGCTTTGTGCACATCGATTCGCAGTGCCAGTGCGAATGCGTGTGAGATTTCCTCTTGTTAGGACTTATTTGCGCACGCAGCCCGAAGTCTTAGACCTAGCAGATCGCCATTAAAGGCTGTGCTTGCTGAGCGCACGGTGCGCAATATTCAGTTTTCGATGAGAGAGTATGCGGGCATCAACAACACGAGCGACAAGGCGTCAGCTCGGAGGCGGGCGGAAATGCAGCCTGGATGGAATTGCGATCCTGCATATCTCGTATTGAGCCATAAAGCTGAAATCATGTCAAGCACGGCGCTCGATCTCCGAGTAGGTAACTAAAAATCCGAGTAGGTAACTAAAAACTCGCTGCGGCAGCTTGACAGTTTTCCGATCACCATGCATCATCGAGAAAGTTCTGACTTCGGAATTGCATCGCAACGCCACCTGAGAAGGCTAGTACCTAGGGAATCCCAGTTTATGCTTCATCGCTTAATTGCCCGCGGTTGTTGTTGTCCTGTCGATCTTCAGACAGTCGAGCAGCCTCGTGGGAAAGCGGCAATCATGCGGTCTTAACTGATCCGCATCGCCAGAATCTTCCAGAATCCCGGCCCACGAGCCTCTGCCTCGTGGGCTTTTTCATTGGGCATTCGCCCCCAATCCGATTCAGGAAGTGAGCTGCATTCCGATGAAGCCGTTTCACATCATGGCCAAGCCGCATGGCGCAATTTGCAACCTCAATTGCACGTACTGCTACTACCTGGAGAAGGAAAATCTCTACCCAGGAAGCGGGCGTGAATTCCGCATGGCCGACGATGTCCTCGAAGCCTACATTCGCCAGTACATTCAATCGCAGCCCGACGAGCAGGTCAGCTTTGCCTGGCAAGGCGGCGAACCAACGCTGCTAGGGATTCCGTTCTTCGAGCGCGTCGTTGAGCTGCAGAGACAGTATGCGAACGGCAAGACCATCGACAACGCATTTCAAACCAACGGCACACTGCTCGACGATGCCTGGGGCGAATTCCTGGCGCGCAACAAATTCTTGATCGGCCTATCCGTTGATGGACCGGAGGATGTTCACGATGCGTATCGCGTGGACAAAGGAGGCCAACCAACCTTCGCCCGCGTGATGCGCGGCCTCGGCATTCTCAAGAAACATGGTGTCGAGTTCAACACGCTCACCGTTATCAATCGCCTGAACTCCTATCGTGCGCATGAGGTCTATCGCTTCCTCAAAGAAATCGGCAGCAAGTATCTGCAATTTATCCCCATTGTCGAGCAGGTTGCCAAAGAGCCCGACCCGAATGGTCTTGTTTTGCTGAAGCCATATTCACGGCAGGAGTCGGCCGTCTCCGATTGGTCGGTCGAGCCGCAGCAATTCGGGCGATTCCTGCAGCAGGTCTTCGATGATTGGGTCATTCAGGATGTGGGCCGCGTCTATGTGCAGATCTTCGATGTTGCGCTGGAGTCGTGGTATGGCGTGCCGCAATCCCTCTGCGTCTTCAAGCCCACCTGCGGCAGCGCGCTGGCTGTCGAACACAATGGCGATGTGTACTCCTGCGACCATTTCGTTTATCCGGACAACAAGCTGGGAAATATCATGCAGAAGAATTTATCGAACTTGGTGGACTCACCGCAGCAGACGCGTTTTGGCAGTGCGAAGGAAATTGGACTTCCATCCGATTGCCGTCAGTGCGATGTGCGTTTTGCCTGCAATGGCGAGTGCCCCAAGCACCGATTTACGACCACTGAATCCGGGGAGTACGGGCTCAACTATCTCTGCGCCGGCTACAAGCATTTCTTCCATCACATCGATCCGTATATGCGCTTCATGGCGGAAGAGCTGAAGCAGAACAGAGCGCCGGCGAGGGTGATGGAGTGGGTGCGAGCCGGCGGACTGCAGCGCGCCAGCGCTGCCTTAAGGGAGGGTCGGAATGCGCCTGTCCTTGTGTAGCAAGTGTTGTTGTTGACTCCTGCATAGCTCATCAATGGGACTGCCGCAATCGCGCAATCGAGCGAATGTGCGTGCGCTGGCATGTTCTCTGAACCCACCCAGAAAAAGAGAAACGGAGACAGATCATGAAGATCTCGCAACAAGTGGGATTGATGCTCAGTGGAGCAGTGGCCTTTAACTCGTGGCTGCCCGCCAGAGCTCAGGACACGGAAGCAAAGCCAAGCTGGCCGACTGCGCCAGTGCACGAAGCGCCGCCGCAGTCGTGGCCCGAGCCGCCCAAGGCTCCTGCCAATACACCCAACGTTGTTGTCATTTTGATTGACGACGTCGGCTTTGGCGCCAGCAGCGCGTTCGGCGGCCCAATCTACACGCCGAACTTCGAGCGGCTGGCCGATGCTGGTCTGCGCTACAACAGCTTCCACATGAACGCGCTCTGCTCGCCCACGCGCGCGGCCCTGCTGACCGGCCGCAACAATCACCAGGTCGGCTTCGGTTCGATCGCCGAGAGTTCGGCGCCCTATCCGGGCTACAACACCGTCATTCCGCAAAGCGCCGCCACTATCGCCGAGATTCTCAAGGACAACGGTTACTCAACGTCAGCTTACGGCAAGTGGCACAACACGCCGATGTGGGAGGTCAGCGCGGCCGGCCCGTTCAATCGTTGGCCCCTCGGACTCGGCTTCGAGCACTTCTACGGCTTCATCCAGGCCGCGGACGATCAGTACTATCCGCGCATTTTCAACGACGACGCGCCCGCTGAGCCCGCGAAGACTCCTCAAGAGGGCTACCACTTCACCACCGACATTACCGATCACGCCATCCAATGGCTGCATCAGCACGACGCGGTGGCCAACGACAAACCCTTCTTCATCTACTACGCCACCGGCGCCACCCACGAGCCCCACCAGGTTCCTCAGCAGTGGATCGAACACTACCGAGGGCGCTTTGATCGAGGCTGGGATGTGATTCGTCAGGAAGCTTTCGATCAGCAAAAAAAGTTGGGCGTGATTCCCGCCAGCGCCGAATTCACGCCGCGGCCCGATGGGCTGCCGGCCTGGGACTCGCTCACCGACGATCAGAAAAAGCTGCTCGCCCATCAGGCCGAGGTTTACGCCGGCTATCTGGAGCAGACCGATCACGAGGTTGGCCGCCTGCTCGACGCCATCCGCGAAGAAGGCAAGGCTGACAACACGATCGTCTTCGCCATCATCGGAGATAACGGCGCCAGCGCCGAAGGCGGTATCGAAGGCCACGACGCCCGCGATGTGAGCGGCAAGCCCAAGACCATCGAGGAGCGCAACGACATCGCCGACTTGCTGGGCAGCGAGCTCTATATGAACCACTACGCGGCCGCCTGGGCCTGGGCGCTCAACTCGCCCTGGGTTGGCACCAAGCAGGATGCCTCGCACCTGGGTGGCGTCACCGATCCGCTTATCGTCAACTGGCCCGGCCACATCAAGGCCGGCGTGCGCGGCCAGTTCTCGCATGTCAACGACATCGCCCCAACCATCTACGACATCGTTGGCATCAAATTCCCTGACCAAATTAACGGCGTCAAGCAGATTCCCCTCGAAGGCAAGAGCCTGACCTATACCTTCGATAACCCAGACGCTCCTACTCGCCATACTTTCCAGTACTTCACTACCAGCGGCAATCGCGGCATTTACAAGGATGGCTGGTGGGCCGGGAACCGCTATCACTCCACCTGGGAGGCTCCGCTGCCCTACACCAACACGGACAAAGACCTCGACGTCCGCCCCTGGGAACTCTACAACTTGAACGACGATCCCAGCCAAGCCCACAACCTTGCCGACAAGTATCCTGAGAAACTCAAGGAGCTCATCAAGGTATTTGACGAAGAGGCAACCCGCAACCACGCTTACCCGATTCTGCCTGTACGTTCCTCGCCTCTCGATGCCACCCAGCGCAACAAGACTTCGTTCGTCTTCCGCTCCGGCGACGAAAGGGTGCCTTTACGCTATGCTCCCGGATTCTTCGGTCACGCCTACACCATCGATGCCGACGTGATTATTCCTGCGGACGGCGCTGAGGGCGTCATCCTCGCCGATGGCGGTGAACTCGGCGGCCTCAGCCTGTTTGTCAAAAACAACCACGTTTACTACGAAGTCAACGTCTCTAACGATCACAGCGATCAACTCGTTGCTACCCAGACCCTTCGCCCCGGACTCCAGCACATCGAACTCGTGGTTACGCCCGATCCAGCGGATGTCTCCGCCTCGCCGTCTGCTGGCTTGCCCGGGAACTCGGGCCGCGGTCCGGTTCCCGGCTCGGTCCGACTTTCCATTAACGGCTCTTCGGCAGGCCAGGCCCAGTTCTCCAGCGTCTACGGCGCCGGAGAAACCCTCGATGTGGGCAGCGACCTTGGTTCGCCTGTGAGCCTCGAATACAGATCTCCCTATCGCTTCACGGGAGAGATTGAAAAGGTGACCGTCGAATTGAAGTGAGCCGGCGCCGCCAAATCGTTTTTCGCGCTCCGGACACGATGCGGCCCGGAGCGCGACTCAGTCGGTTGGCAAGCGACTTATCAACCGAGTTATCTGAAGATGACCCAGATCAAGGAGATTTCTATGAATGAGAAACGCATTTTCAAGGCTCTGACGTCAACGTTAATCCTTGCGGTGGGATCGAGACTCTCACTGCATGCTCAAGAGGCACAGCCGTATCAGGGAGTGGTTGGAAGAACCCTGGCCGAATCGAAAGAATGGTGGCCGGAACCAGTGAAAGCGCCCGCCGGCGCGCCGAACGTAGTGTGGATTCTGATCGACGACGTGGGCTATGGAGCCGCGGGCACATTCGGCGGGCTCATCCAGACACCTACTTTCGACAATCTTGCCAACAATGGTCTTCGCTATACGAACTTCCATACCTGCGCCATCTGCGCCCCCACCCGCTCGGCGCTGCTGACCGGCCGCAACAGCGCGTCCGTGCATGAATCTGGATTCTCGGACGTAACTTCGTCTGCCGGTTTCCCCGGCTGGGATGGCCGCGTGCCTTCGACGGCCGGCACCATCGCCGAGATCCTGCGCGACAACGGATACAACACCTTTGCGGTGGGCAAGTATGGCATAACGCCTAACGACGAGGGGACCGACGCCGGTCCATTCGATCACTGGCCGACCGGCAAGGGCTTCGATCATTTCTTCGGATTCCTGGGATCGCAAACCGACCAATACAAGCCGGACCTGGTAGAGGATCAGGCGCACGTGACTCCCGATGGCCGTCACCTCAGCGATCAGATCACCGACAAGGCGATCTTCTATATCGATCGCCAGAAGAAGGCCGCGCCGGACAAGCCGTTCTTCCTCTATTACGCACCTGCCGCCACTCATGCTCCCCACCAGGTGGACAAATACTGGAGCGATCAATACAAGGGCAAGTTCGACGAGGGCTGGGACGTCTTTCGCGAGAAGGTCTTCGAGAATCAGAAAAAACTTGGCGTGATTCCTGCCAATGCGATACTCCCCGATCGGAACCCGAACGTCAAGGCCTGGGACTCGCTGACGCCGGACCAGAAGAAGCTTTATGCGCGCTTCATGGAAGTGTATGCGGGCTATCTGACGTACACGGATTTTGAAGTCGGCCGCCTGATCAATCACCTGAAGGAGACGGGCCAGCTCGACAACACGCTAATCTTCATCTCCATCGGCGATAACGGCGCCAGCAAGGAAGGATCGGAAGAAGGCACGATCGATCGTTCCAGTATCCGGAAGCCTATAACCGAGGAAGAAAATGTCGCCTATAACCTGGCTAACATCGACAAGATCGGCACGCCCGAATCCAAGAACGGCAACTATCCGTTGGGCTGGGCGCAGGCCGCCGACACTCCGTTCAAGTACTGGAAATCCGATGCCAACAGCGAAGGCGGAACGCACAATCCGCTCATCGTCTACTGGCCGAAGGGGATCAAGGACAAGGGCGGCATTCGCACCCAGTACAGCCATGTGATCGATCTACTACCCACCACGCTTGATCTGGTTGGCGTCAAGGCGCCTGAAGAGATTCGCGGCATCAAGCAGCAGCCGATTGAAGGCTTTTCCTTCGCCGACTCGATCAACGATGCCAAGGCTCCCTGGCATCACACGTTGCAGTATTACTACATCTTTGGCTCGCGGTCGATCTACGACAACGGGTGGAAGGCCGAACTCGCGTATCCCAACGACGTCGAGACCAAACACGTGCTCACCAACCCGCCACTTGATGAAAACGCTTGGGAACTCTACAACCTGAACGACGATCCGACCGAACGCATCGATCTGGCGCAGAAGTTTCCAGAAAAGCTGGCGCAGTTGAAGGCCGAATTCGAAGAACAGGCACAATCGCATCATCTCTATCCCTACATCACCTTTGACGATCTGTATGCCGGGCGTACGCGCCACACCTATCTGCCTCAGTGGTATCTCGATCGGCAAAAGGAGCAGGCACAGAGCAGTACCAACAGGTGACATTGCCGCCAGGTTTTGGCTTTACCGCGTTCAGCATACTCGGCCGGCTGGTCCTCGCCGGGCTAGCCGTCCGGCGTCAGTCAAAGTATTCATCCTTCCCTTCGCCGCATATACTGCGTCGGCAACGGAACATCGAAGGGCAGGTCAACAATTTTTATCCGAGTCGTCTCTGAATGACTTAAACCAACAGGAGAATTCAATGAAAGAGAACAGCAAAATGAAGGCGTTGACTTCGACGCTGATTCTTGCGATGAGCGCGAGACTACCTATGCAGGCTCAAGACGCGCAGCCGTACCAGGGAGTCGTCGGCAGAACTCTCGCCGAGTCAAAAGAATGGTGGCCGGAGCCCGTGAAAGCGCCTGCCGGCGCCCCGAACGTGGTGTGGATTCTGATCGATGATGTAGGCTATGGCGCTGCCGGCACATTCGGTGGGCTTATCCAGACTCCGACTTTCGACAGCCTGGCCGCCAATGGTTTGCGCTATACGAACTTCCATACGACCGCAATCTGCGCTCCCACCCGCTCCGCGCTGCTGACTGGCCGTAACAGCGCATCCGTGCACGAGTCCGGATTTTCGCACACGGTGATGTCCGCCGGGTTCCCCGGATGGGACGGCCGCGTGCCTGCCACGGCCGGTACAATTGCCGAGATCCTGCGCGACAACGGATACAACACCTTTGCGGTTGGTAAATACGGCATAACGCCGGACGAAGAGGCGACCGACGCCGGTCCGTTCGATCATTGGCCAACCGGAAAGGGCTTCGATCATTTCTTTGGCTTCCTCGGTTCGCAGACGGACCAGTATCATCCGGACCTGGTGGAGGATCAAGCGCACGTCCGTCCCGATGGCCGCCACCTGAGCGACCAGATCACTGACAAGGCGATCTTCTATATCGACCGACAGAAGAAGGTTGCGCCGGACAAACCCTTCTTCCTCTACTACGCGCCGGGCGCAACGCATGCTCCGCACCAGGTTGATAGATACTGGAGCGATCAATACAAGGGCAAATTCGACGAGGGTTGGGACGTTTTCCGTGAGAAAGTTTTCGAACACCAGAAGCAACTCGGCGTCATCCCGGCCAACGCCGTACTGCCCGATCGTAATCCAAATATCAAGGCCTGGGATTCCCTGACGCCGGAACAGCAGAAACTCTATGCGCGTTTCATGGAAGTGTATGCGGGCTATCTGACTTACACCGACTTTGAGATCGGCCGCCTGGTCAATCACCTGAAGGAGACCGGACAACTCGACAATACGCTGATCTTCATTTCGATCGGTGACAACGGAGCCAGCAAAGAAGGCACTTTGGACGGAACCGTCGATCAGAGTTTATTGGCCAGGCCCGCGTCGGAACAGGCAGATATCGACTATAACCTGAATAAAATTGGAGAGATCGGCACGCCCAATGCCACCAACGGCAATTACCCACTGGGATGGGCGCAAGCCTGCGACACTCCTTTCAAGTTCTGGAAGCAGGACGCGAACAGCGAAGGCGGCACGCACAATCCACTCATTGTCTTTTGGCCTAAAGGGATTAAGGAAAAAGGTGGGATTCGCACTCAGTACAGCCATGTCATCGATCTTCTCCCCACCACCCTCGATCTTGTGGGCATTAAGGCACCTGAGGAGATCAGGGGTATCAAGCAACAGCCCATCGAGGGTTTCTCCTTCGCCGATTCCATCAACGATGCCAACGCTCCCTGGCATCACACGGTGCAGTATTACTACATCTTCGGCTCGCGGTCGATCTACGACAACGGATGGAAGGCCGAACTGGCTTACCCAAGCAGCTTTATCACTGGAAATGCCGCCAGTGCGCAGCCATTTGATGAAAATGCCTGGGAGCTTTACAACCTGAAAGACGACCCCACCGAGCGCATCGACCTGGCCCAGAAGTACCCTGAGAAATTGACTCAACTGAAGGCTGAATTCGAGGAGCAGGCCAAAGAGCACAATCTCTACCCCTACATCACGTGGGACGACGTGTTCAATGGACGAATTCATCGCACCAATGGCTCTAAGTCACTTATCGAACAATGGAGAGATTTAACCAAGGGCAGCAATAATCAATAGGTGTGCTGAATTAGCCTCTGCCCTAACCGCGCTCGCCCCGCATAGAACGATGCCGGGCGAGCGCCGTTTCTCTCAGGAGAATGTAACTATGTTCTATAGAATTCCGGACACGCTTCAATCCGAGCTTGAAGAATTGGATTCCTATATTGCGCGCTTCCAGAGGGGTGAGATCGATGCCGCATCGCTAAAAGTGCGCCGCGTTCCTTTCGGCTGCTACGAGCAGCGCGAGGACGGGACTTATATGGTGCGCATCAGGACAACCGGGGGTGCGCTCACCCCGGCGCAGTTGCGAGCTATCGCGGAGATTTCCTCGCGTTACGGGAACGACGCAATTCATATTACGACTCGCCAGGAGTTTCAGATTCACACGGTTGCGCTAGAGAATGTCGCGACCGTCATGCGGGAACTGCTCGCGGCGGGCCTGGCTACCCGCGGGGGCGGCGGCAATACAGTGCGCAACATTCTCGTGTCACCGGATGCGGGTGTCGGCATCGACGAGGCATTCGATCCGAGTCCATATGCTTTCGCGCTCACGAGCAGATTGATAGCAGAGCCGGATTCGTGGCTGCTCCCGCGCAAGTTCAAGATCGCTTTCTCCAATTCGCCCTCCGATAGCGCATATGCCGAGTTCAATGACCTTGGGTTCGTGGCGCAGATTCGCGAGAGAGAGAGAGGATTCCAGGTTTATGTTGCCGGAGGGATGGGCGCCAAGCCGGAGGTCGGGCATCTGTTGCACGACTTTATCCCCGCCGAGGATGTTTATATCGTGACCAGCGCCGTCAAGCGCCTCTTTGACAAACACGGAAACCGCAAGAATCGCCATGCAGCACGTCTCCGGTTCCTGTGGAAGACCCTTGGCCAGAAGCGCTTCCGCGAACTGTACGAAGAGGAGTTGCAACTGGTTCGCAGTGAAGATCCAGAGCCGCTGGTTATCGAGGATGTGCCGCAATCCAGCGAACTGCCGCCGTTTGCTCCGGAGCATGATTGGTCTCCCGAGTTTTATCGGTGGAAGGATCGGTATGTCGAGAATCAGAGAGATTCCGGGTTGGTTTCAATCCGAATTCCGATTCTGCTGGGCAACCTGAGCAATGCTTCCGCCATTCGACTCGCGGAGTTTCTTGAGCCCTTCGGAAGCTATGTGCTGCGCGCCACCTTCGGCCAGAACCTCAGGCTTCGCAACATTCCAAAGTGTCATCTCGCCAGTGTCTTCCACCTGGTTCGCGAGGTCACGGCGCTTGCCGCTGGCCCGCTTCTTGCCGGCAATTCGATCGCCTGTACCGGGGCGGATACCTGCAAGCTCGGCATATGCCTTCCCAAGGGCGCCTTGTCCGCAACCGTGGAGCGGCTGAAAAACTCGACCCTCGACCTTGACCAGATTTCCGATTTCCGGCTTAATCTGTCGGGCTGCCCGAATACCTGCGGACAACACATGCTCGCCGACCTTGGCTTCTTCGGCAATGTCGGCCGCACCGGGCAATATATGTTCCCGGCCTACATGGTGGTTGCCGGAGCAGATATTGGTGCGGGCAAGGCGCGCCTGGCGAGACAGATCGATCGCGTGAGTGCGCGCGATCTGCCGGAGTTCGTGCATGAGGTTTTGAAGCTGTGGATCCTAAAGAAGAATGACCACCCATCCTTTGCCGCCTACGTAGACGGCGAAGGCGCGAAGGATATCCGGGAGATTGCCGGCCGCTTCCGTGGTATTCCAACTTACAGTGAAGACGCGAGCTACTACCACGACTGGGGCTCCAAGGAGACCTTCTCGCTGGTAGGGAGGGGCGTGGGCGAGTGTTCGGCGGGACTCTTCGATCTGATCGAGGTCTGACCTGCCCCCGGAAAACTGAACCAGTTGCAACTGGAGTTCTCTCGTAATCTAAGCGAGGGAGCATAGATGAAGAAGAGCCGGTACACGGAAGAGCAGATCATCGGGATCTTGAAGCAGCATGAAGGCGGGGTGAAGACGGCGGATCTTTGCCGTGAGCACGGGATCAGCGTGGCGACGTTCTACGGCTGGAAGTCGAAGTTCGGCGGGATGGACGTGAGCGAGGCGCAGCGGCTGAAGGCGCTGGAAGACGAGAACCGCCGGTTGAAGTTGCTGGTTGCGGAGTTAAGCCTGCACGGCGAAGCGCTAAAGAGCGTGATCCGAAAAAACGGCTGGAGCTTGCCGGTCTAAGAGGAGACGTGGCGTTCGTCTCGGCGGAGTTCCGGCTGAGCGAACGCACGGCCTGCAAGCTGCTGGGAGTGGAGCGGTCGAGTTACCGGTATGAGCCGCGGCCGGACCGTAATGCGAAGCTACGAGACGAACTGGTGAAGCTGGCGCGGCAGAAGCCGCGCTACGGCTATCGGCGGCTGCATGCGCTGCTGGAGCGTCGCGGCGAGCCAGTGAACGTAAAGCGTGTCTACCGGCTGTATGTGGAGGAGCGGCTGATGGTGCGGCGCAAGAGGCGCAAACGTTTAGTGCGCGATTGTGCTGCGGAGCCGCGGCTGGTGCGCGCCAACCAGGAATGGGCGATGGACTTCATCGTCGACGGGCTGGCGAACGGACGCATGGTGCGCATCCTGAGTGTGGTGGATGCTTTCACGCGCGAGTGCCTGGCGCTGGAGGCGGACACGAGTCTGGGCAGCGGACGCGTGACCCGCGTGCTGGAGCGGTTGATCGACGAGCGTGGCCGTCCAGCGAACGTTCGCTCGGACAACGGCCCGGAGTTCACCTCGCGCCGGATGCTGGGCTGGGCCGAGGACTGGAAGGTCGAACTGGTGCACATCCAACCCGGCCGGCCGATGCAGAACGGCCACGTGGAAAGCTTTCACGGCAGGCTGCGCGACGAGTGCCTCAACGCAAGCTGGTTCAGAACCCTCAACGATGTGCGCCACACGCTCGATCGCTGGCGCGAAGAATACAACAGCGAACGGCCCCACTCGGCGCTCGCCTACAGAACACCGCGCGAATTCGCCGCGGCGCTGGCCTATGGAAATGTGGAAAGCAAAGAACGCTTCCCACATTCCCACAGGCATGACTACGACGGCGGGCTATACTCGCCCCTAACCCAAACCCGAGAAACTCCAGTTATCAATGGTTGAGAAAAAGGGGGCAGGTCAGGTCGATCTCAACGGCGCGAGGCAGTTGCTGGAAGAGCTTCGCTCGGGAGATTTGGAGAGCGAGGAAGCACTCTATGCCATTACGCTTCGCACTGCTCGCGCATTGCTGATTACAAGGGGCATTGAGGCGCAAACCGATGCCGCTGTATTTGAGAACTTCGCCAGGCACTTCATCCAATCTGGGCTAATCGACGGCCGCTTTGAGAAGGTGATCGCCAGTGCCCGGGAGAAGAACACAGATGCCCTTAACCAACTGGAGGCAGAAATGGTCGCGTTGCTCAATGCTGTGGAGGCTCTCTATCGAAGCATGGACAACTCGCTCAGGTTCCCGGCAGAAGCTAAGTTACCGGTTTAGAGGCGGTTGGCCGGGGATCAGATCATTGAGCGCAGCCCCGCCGCATCTGGGAGCACTGGAGGCCTGAAGAATTAGAGGATTCCGCTCGCTTAAGTGAAGAAAAGGGGTGACCGACGGCACAGAATCAAGACCAATAGGCAGATAGATTTCTTCCTGTGGACAAAGTCCCATGACAAGAAGTACATTGCTGGGACAGTGAACGCTCGAAGGAATTGAGCGCGAAGCCGATGGGAAGGTTATGATGCTGACGGCCCGCCAACTGCCCGATCGATGTCGTCACCCGGATCGATGTAGTCTTTTTGGCCGATGTCGACTAGTTGCATCCTTTCTTCTTCTCGTGCTCCTGGTTGTTCTTCCTGGGGCGCTTGCCGCGCAAGCGAAGCAAGCAGGCGAGATCGTCAGGTTCCGATTGCGCGACGGATATCTGATTGTCGTTCAGACGAAGGTGAATGGCTTCGGCCCCTTCAGTTTTCTCCTGGACACAGGCGCCACCCGCACCGTAATTGACCCTGAACTTGCGCGGCTGTTGCAGGCTCCCGTCGTCGGCAATGCTTCGCTCACCGGGATTCTGCATGTGCGGCTAGATGAGTTGGTGCGACTTGAGGATGTACGGTTAGGCGGGGTTTCGTCGTCCGGCCTGGGAGCAATCGTAGATAAGCTGGCGCGGCAAAAAACATTAGCCCCGGGGATTCGCGGCGTTCTTGGCGAGGATTTTCTTTCCAGATTTGACATTCTCATCGACTACAAACAACGTTCACTGCACTTCGGCGGCGCACCTCCCACAGGAGAGCGATGTCGATTCGAGACGATAGGCCAATATCACGGCTCTCCCACGACGAACCGCCTTCTTATTCCAGTCGAACTCATGGACCCGAGCGGGATGACGGTGCAGCTTCAGTTGGATACCGGTGCAAAGACACCGGAACTATTCCCCGCCGGTCATAATGCTCATCAATCCCAGCCCTGGGCGTCGCAGCCATGGAGTGGATCCGTAGCGACCACCAGCGCCGCGGACGGAGTCACCATCCTGTCCAATATCACCATTCGGGTTGGCAAGACGATGATCCCCGGCCTGGACGTGGTTCAGTCCCGGCGGGCGGTCGCATTCGATTCTGTCGGCCTGCTGCCCGCCTCAATTTTCCACAGAATCTATATCAGCCATTCAGGCGGATTCGTGGTGCTGAATCCTGCCGAGTAGAGGCCAACTGCCTACAACTTTCGTATGAATAAACGCCCTCCCGTGAAGACTTTATCGCTGAATTCTTGCCTTCGATGGGCTTTGGTGCTACATTAATCCGGTGAAGACTCTTACTGCCATGAAGGCCGAAGCGTGTTGTTGCGCAGCGATGTGTTGCGTGCACATGTCTTCTGGCGTGAGGAAATGGCTGGGGTAGAGTAAGTTACAACCCGGCACCTCATATTGACCCACCGCCAGAGATCGAACTGGCAGGTGGGTTTTCTATTTTTGGGCCGAAATTAGGAGAAAGAAATGAGCGTTCCTGAAATTCGCGTCGAAGAACTTAAGCAGCGGCTTGATGCCGGCGAGAATCTTTTCCTGCTCGACGTGCGCGATGAATCTGAGTATGAGATTTCGAACATTGGCGGACAACTGATCCCGCTCGCCGAATTGTCGAAACGGGTCAACGAGCTTGATGTGAACCAGAAGATTGTGACTGTCTGCAAGATGGGACCACGCGGCGCAAAGGCGGTGCAAGTTCTCCACAACGCGGGCTTTACTCATGTGTGGAATTTGACCGGGGGGATTCACGCCTGGTCGGATCGCGTGGACAAGAGCGTTCGGAAGTACTGAACAGCATCATTGGGCTGAGCTGAAGAACGGTTGAGAGACTCAGTCTCTTGACGCGACTCAGAATTCGAAGCTTTCTGTCTGTTTCTGTTTAACCGGCGCCGGTGGCGAAGTGGCAAACGCGCAGGTCTGCAAAACCTGTATTCGCGGGTTCAATTCCCGCTCGGCGCTCCAGACTCAAGACAGCACTTGGGACAGAAGTTATACTCACTCGTAGCCGCTCTCTTGCACCAGCCACTTCGTGATGAAACCCCAATTCTCGGAGTCCATCTGCACGGGCAATCAACTGTAGGTTTTCAACGTTAAAGGAGGCAACCAGTGCCTGAGGAAGTCAGCCGAGTCTCGTTGCGTGAGGAATCCGCATTTCAGTTAGCCAATGTCACCAAGACTGCTCCGCAATTCGGGGCCATTACACCACGCTGGCTGGTCCGCCTGCTGGACTGGAAGCCACTCGAGGCGGGAACATTCCGGCTTAATAAGGTGGACGAGACCAAAGCGATCGAGTCGACCTGTGGCCACGAAGACGAGTCAACGCTTGCCTCCACCTTCGTCGAATACCAGGAAAAGCCGCGCGAATACCGCTTGAGCAGCATCAATGCCGTTCTCAATGTTCACACCCGGGTCTCCGATCTCCTCAGCAATCCCTATGATCAGACCCGCGAGCAGTTGCGGCTCCTCATTGAAAGCGTGAAGGAGAAACAGGAGAGCGAGCTGCTCACCAATGCGGACTACGGCCTGCTCAATAATGTAGCCGCGCCGCAGAAGATCAAGACTCGCAAAGGCGCGCCGACTCCGGACGACCTGGACGAGTTGCTGACCAAGGTCTGGAAAGAGCCTTCGTTCTTTCTGGCGCATCCGCGTGCCATCGCGGCCTTTGGGCGGGAATGCACTCGCCGTGGCGTGCCCCCGCCAACAGTAACCCTATTCGGTACGCCGTTCCTTACCTGGCGTGGCGTTCCCCTCATTCCCTCGGACAAGATCGCCATCCGAAGCAAGGACCAGAAGTCGAAGATCCTCCTGCTGCGCGTTGGCGAAAGGAAGCAGGGTGTGGTCGGCCTCTTCCAGCCGGGACTTCCCGGAGAACAGAGCCCCGGCCTTTCGGTTCGCTTCATGGGAATCGATCAGAGAGCACTCGCCTCTTACCTCGTGTCGCTGTACTGCTCCGCGGCGGTGCTCGCGGACGATGCAATTGCGCTGCTCGAAGACGTAGACGTAGGACAGTACCATGAGTACAAGTGAGCCGGCTTCCGCTTCGGTGGTGACTCCAGAAACACCGAATTGGTCTTCGGGCCTGGACTCGAGTCAAGGCTTGCCTGCCGGTGCTCCATCCCCGGCAGAGCTGACGCGCCTGGCCAACGAGATCTTTAACGCGCTGCCTCAGGAGCTGCAGTTGCCCGCGGCCAAAGCGGCGGCTGCGGTTTTGCCGCCGAACTCTGCCTTCACGGGAAATCCTTACGCGGCCGTTCCCGCTCCAACAGCGCCCGCGATTCCGGGACTGTTGGGCAGCTTCACAGAGGCAACGCCGGGCGCGTTCACGGCCACGCCAGACAGAAACGCTGCCCCGGACGCGCGCTCCAATGCTCCGTCTGCGCCGCGGCCAGCCGTACCCGGCGGCGGCATTGATCCTTACGCGGCTGCCCCATTTGCATTTCTTGCGGAGGCGCGGCCACTCTTTGTTGAGCCCAACGCAGAGCCTGCGGCTGTGAATTCGCCTTCGAACGCATTCGACAGCGCGGTTCCCAGCGATGAGGGATTTGCGGCCATTCCGTTTTCCTTGGTTACAGATGTTCCCGCCTCTCAGTCCGCGCAGATTCCGCAACCTCCAGCGCCGGCAGTTCCGGGCGCATTCGGCGTCGTTGACTCGTCGGCGATTCCGGCTTTCTCGTTTCTTGAGGAGGCGCGGCCGCTGTTTTCAACCCCGCCCACGATTCCCGGTCCCGTGCCGTCCGCTTCGGCGCCTCAAAAGCCCAAGGCGACAGAAGAAAAAGCTGCAAGCACCGGCAATCCGTTCGCCGCGCCCCTTGCCCCCAATACGCCTCAGCTCGCAGGCACCGTGGCGCATGCACCCGGCTTCCACGCACCGGCTATACAGGGCGCTGAAAGCCAACCTCGCCCGCTCTATCCCGTGAACGCAGCCCCGGTTGTCGCGCCAGGCGCAGGCCAGTCTCCGCTCCTCGGCGATCTTGGCCTCTCGTCCTACTCCTTTGACGTGGAAGCAATTCGCCGTGACTTTCCCATTCTGCGCGAAACCGTCAACGGACATCCGCTCATCTGGCTGGATAACGGCGCAACCTCGCAGAAGCCTCAGTCGGTCATCGATCGCATCGACTATTTCTACGAGCATGAGAATTCCAATGTCCATCGCGCAGCCCACGAGCTGGCGGCGCGCGCCACGGATGCTTACGAGTCCGCGCGCGAGAAGACGCGGCGCTTTCTCAATGCCGGCGCCACGCGGGAAATCATTTTTGTTCGCGGGGCCACCGAAGCAATCAACCTGATTGCGCAGAGCTGGGGGCTCCAAAACATCCGGCAGGACGACGAGATCGTCATCACCTGGCTGGAGCATCATGCCAATATTGTTCCCTGGCAAATGCTCTGCGCGAAAAAGGGAGCAAAGTTGCGGGTTGCGCCGGTGGATGATTCAGGACAGGTGCTGCTCGATGAGTACGAAAAGCTGCTTGGGCCGAAAACGCGTTTGGTCTCCATTGCGCACGTCTCCAACGCTTTGGGCACTATCGTGCCTGTGAACGCGATGACCGAGGCCGCCCACCGTCACGGCGCACGCGTGTTGGTTGACGGCGCGCAGGCGGTTTCGCACATGCGCGTCGACGTCCAGGCCATCGGCTGCGACTTTTACGTTTTTTCAGGCCACAAAGTATTCGCGCCCACTGGAATTGGCGTTGTCTATGGGAAGCAAGAAGTACTGGACAGTATGCCGCCATGGCAAGGCGGCGGCAACATGATCCAGGACGTGACCTTCGAAAAAACGCTTTACCAACCGCCTCCTCAGCGTTTTGAAGCGGGCACGGGGAACATTGCGGACGCCGTCGGCCTGGGCGCCGCGATCGATTATCTGGATCGAGTCGGCATCGCAAATGTGTCGCGCCACGAGCACATGCTGCTCACCTACGCTACGGCGGCACTCGAGCGCATTCCTGGTTTGCGCATCATCGGCACGGCGAAGGAGAAGGCAGGCGTTCTTTCCTTCGTGATCGATGGTTTCCGCACGGAAGAGATCGGCGACTATCTGAACCGCAAAGGCATTGCCGTACGCGGCGGACATCACTGCGCACAGCCGATCCTGCGGCGCTTTGGCCTGGAGAGCACCGTTCGCGCCACGTTTGCGCTCTACAACACTTGCGAAGAAGTGGATGCGCTCGTAGCCGCTCTGTGGGATCTGCGGCAAGGTCGCAATCCGGGCCTGGCATGAATTGATCTCGACGGCGGCACTGATAGGCCGGCTTCTTCTGGGCCGACTTTACTTCCTCGATGTTTCAGATTTGAGCGGACCAGCCCGGGCAGGTGGCAGCGCCGCTCAACGAGAAAAGCGGATTGACATCAGGCAATCCAGCCTTGTAGGTTAAACGCATGGTAATCAACGCTCAGAGGATGACCGCTTCCACGTCATGTTGTTGCGCATGTAAAGGCGCAGCGTGTCCTCTGGCGTGTCGGGGCAGGGCTTTAGCGGTATGAGAGCCTAGCCTTAGCTAACGATGTTTCTTAGCCCACCGCCGGAAGTCGATCTGGCAGGTGGGTTTTTTATTGATTGCCCATAAAAGCACTGCCAGCCTCGGCGACACCTCCAGCCATGCGAGTGAACGTGAAGATGCCTCCGGAAGGTAATTCTCCGGCCAGGCATCTGCCGCTCGCACCAACGAACACAACCACAAATTAGGAGATTGTCCGCATGAAAACCATTGCTGGAAGAGTGCTCGCGGTTGCTGTGGCGCTTTTGTTCTTCGGTCACTCGGCGTTTGCCACCGACGGCTACTTCTTAACCGGATACGGAACCAAGCAGCAGGGACAGGGTGGAGCAGGTGTTGCCAAGCCTGGTGACAGCCTGGCGGGCGCCACCAATCCGGCGGGGCTCTTTCTGGTTGGCAACCGCTTCGATATTGGGCTCACGATCTTTCGTCCCGTGCGCTATGGGACTATCACCGGCAACCAACTGCCGGAGGGATACCCCAATGTGAATGGCACCTACGATGGCAATCGGGTACAGAACTTTGAGCTTCCCGAGCTTGGTTACAGTCTTCTGTTCCGGCCCAAGCTAGCCGTGGGCGTGGCGATCTACGGAAACGGCGGGTTGAATACCTCGTACAAGCAACCAATTCAGTTGCTGGGCAGCACGCGGGGAGGCGTGGACATCGACCAGGTCTTCATCTCGCCCACCTTTTCATACAAGGCTGGAGCGCACAATTATTTCGGCGTAGCTGCCAATATCGCCGTGCAGCGCTTCGCCGCGGAGGGATTGCAGTATATTGAGGCCATCTCCAGCGACCCGACGCACGTGACCAACAATGGGTACTCCTATTCGAGCGGCGCCGGCGTGCGCGTCGGCTGGCTGGGCGAGTTGAATCACTTCCTGAGCGTGGGAGCCACTTGGCAAAGCAAAACTTACTTGAGCAAATTCAGCAAGTACAGCGGGCTGTTCGCTGAACAAGGCGGATTCGATATTCCCTCCAATTTCGCCGGAGGCGCGGCCGTTAAGCTCGGCCCGAAGGCGACGGTGCTCTTCGACGAGGAACGTATCCTCTACAGCTCAGTGAAGTCGATCGCGAATACGCTGGACAGTACGTCTCCGCTCGGCGCCTCAGGAGGTCCCGGCTTCGGATGGCACGACATCAACGTGTCGAAGACAGGCTTTGACTACGAATTAGCCCCATCGCTGACACTGCGCGCGGGTTACAATCACGGCGGCGCTCCATTCGATGGCACGCAGGCATTTTTCAACCTCCTGGCTCCGGCGGTGACCAAGGACCATCTGCATGTGGGAGGAACCTGGACCTCGAGGACGGGGAAAGAAGTGAGCTTCGCTTACATTCACGCTTTTAATGGCACCGTGAATGGTGTGAACTCAATCCCCGCGACCTATGGCGGCGGAAACGCGAACTTGAGCATGTACCAGAACTCGTTTCAGGTCGCTTTCGGATGGAACAAGAACAAGAAGTAGGGTTAGCAGAATGAGGTGAACGCCTATGACAGCCTGGCTTTATAGGGAATGGCCCTGGTATGTGGCGGGGCCTCTTATTGGATTGTTTGTTCCCGCTTTGTTGTTGGTCGGCAACAAGGTCTTCGGCATCTCCGGCAACTTGAGCCATCTTTGCGCGGCTATTGCTCCAGGCAAGCTGGATTTCTTCCGCTACGACTGGCGCAAGGCTGGGCTATGGAATCTCGTGTTCCTGGCCGGAGTGCTGATCGGAGGATTCCTCGCTTTCCATGGAGGGCCGCCGCAAACCATTGCCATCTCCGCTGAAACCAGGGCGGCGCTGGCGCGGTTGGGGATTCACGATTTTTCCGGAGTGGCGCCGCATGAGCTCTTCACCTGGCATGCCCTGCTCACACTGCGCGGTTTCGTGTTGGTGGTAATCGGCGGGTTTCTGGTGGGATTCGGCACTGCATACGCTGCGGGTTGCACCTCGGGCCACGCCATCAGCGGCCTGGCCAACTTTGAATTGCCGTCGCTAATTGCCGTCATCGGATTCTTTGCCGGAGGCTTGGCGGCTACATATTTCATTCTGCCGTATGTGCTGGGGGGGCTATGACCACGACCATAACTTCCGAATACGACGGCTGCGGCGCAGGTAGCTCAGAACAGCCAGTTCCAAGACCCGCATTTCTGGCCGTCTACATGTTGTTGGGTATTGCCTTCGGATTTGTTCTGAGCCGGTCTGAAGTCATCTCCTGGTTCCGCATTCAGGAGATGTTCCGTCTTCACTCGTTCCGCATGTACGGCATCATCGGTTCCGCAGTGGTCACTGCGGCTATATCGGTGGCACTGATCAAGCGGCTGGGGATAAGGTCCATCGGGGGCGAACGCATTTCAATCCCCGCCAAAGAATTGGGCAGCGGCATACGGTACGCGGCGGGCGGCACGATCTTCGGGCTGGGTTGGGCGCTGACCGGCGCATGCCCCGGCCCGCTTGTTGCTTTGATAGGCAACGGCGTATCAGTAATGATCGCGTCGCTGATCAGTGCGCTATTCGGGACTTGGGTCTATGGATGGATGAGGCCGAAGTTTCCGCACTGAATCGGCGCGTATTCTGCTACCGGCCGGATCTTTTCTCTTTTTCTCCTTGTCGACGAGATGAACCACAGTAATCTCCCGGCTCCGCTCCTGTAACGTCAACTGTGTGGTCATGCGGACGGATAGGCTCGCCTCCGTTGCGCAGATCGCCATCGGCTCGCCGCGGGAGTTCAGTCGCGCGCGGGTCTCCCCGAAGCGGTAGAGGTAGCGGTCCAGCCCAAAACAGCTGCACGCCCTCTTAAATGCCTGGGCGTCCGCCGAAGTAGCGGCGTTTGCGCGGTCGGCCCACTCTTCGCCGGTGCCTGTGTGGCTGCCCAGACGCGTGATCGTCACGGCGGTTGCCGCCAGCACCTTGCTGGTCACGATCACCTTGCCCCGCTCCGTGCGGCAGAGCGACGGCACGGTCGAGATTGTGTACTCGCGCGTCCAGCCCGACGGCGTGAAGAGTTCGTTGAGCCGGTCCGTGCAGGCGCGCGGATCGGCAAAGGGCAGGATGACGCCGCTTCGGCCATCGTCGAAAGTGCGCATCACGCGCCACTTGATCAGCGCCGGATCGAACGGCGCTTCGAGCTGCGTGAAGAGTTTTTCGCGCTCGGCTTCCGTGAACTTCGTTGCGGCCATACTTCACCTTTTCTGGCTGGGGGCCTGCATTTCCAGCCACAAAAAAACTGAAAGCGCCCCAAAGAGCGCTCTCGACAACGGCAAATTGAATTGGATTTGAAGAACTTGCCTACACTTGGCACGCTTAACCACCTAGCCTGCCGATATATTTATGGTTATGTTGGCTCGGGAAAGTTGATCTGTGATTCCTGGATACTGGCCGACTTTTCCGGAGCTACGGAAGTGGCTTCGTGATTACAGGCGCACGATCCTTTGTGGTGCTATTGTCTCGGTGAGGCAGATTCAGAACCCACTGGGCTTCCCCATACGTCGAATATCAGGGCCTTCAGTCCTAACGCCCAAACAGCGGTCAGAAAGATGCGGCGAAGCCATAGATTGCCAATGCGAATAGCAAATTGTGCCCCAACCAAAGCCCCTAAGAACATAGTTGCGCCAAGAAGCAGACCAAGTCGATAACTGACCAGTCCGTGCCACATAAACACCCCTGTGGCGACGGCGGAAGAGAAGACGTTCATCAGCTTGGTTGTAGCGATGGCCTCGACAAATGTAAACCTGAAGACCGCGACATATACGGCTGTCAGAATCGTGACGTAGCCTCCGCTGAAGAATCCACCATAGATTCCGAGCAGAAACGTCAATGCGTAGCCTGCAATTTCGGACCCGATAGATGGCGGAATCGCCGACTCCTGGATCCCAGACTTGCGATAGACCACTGAGAAGGTTGCTACTACAATAACGGCAAACGAAACAATCATGGAAACCGAGCGAGTCGGCACCCGTAAGAGCAGGAACGCACCCATCACGGAGCCGAGCAATGTCAGACCCACCAGAAGCGGAAGCCGCTTTTGGTTCGCATCCGAACTGCGTAAGAACGGCAGAGTCCCGCCAATACTCATAAACGTCAGGGCAAACATATTGGTTGCAATTGCTGTGCGCGGATCAATATGAAACTGAAGCATCGCAGGTACTGTGATGAGCGACGTGCTGCCTGTGACAACGCTGATTGCACTGGTCAGAAAGAAGATGACCACAAGCCAAAACAAATGAATACTGCCCATACCGCCATCTTAAATCTCTTTCTCCCCGTGCCAGCCACGACGGTACGCTGGGTGAAAAGGGTATCCCCTGAAGCGTCAATATCGACTGGAAGATTCTGGAATGACCGTAATTCGCCGAGTCGCATTTCGAAGCACTGCGGTTATTGAAACGTGAATCAGCCTGTGGTCGACATCTGACGTCCCAGTTTGATCGTCGAAACGGAATTTCTCGGAACTTGTGCGAGGACCTTGGATCTGGGTATGCATCTTCGCGATGCCGACATTTAGCATGACATTATGATTAGAGCTGCCGTCGCACAAGTGGGAAGCGTGTTGTTCGATACCTCGTCGACCCTGCAGAAGGTCGAGAAGCGATGCCATGAGGCAACGTCTGCCGGCGCGCAGCTGTTGGTATTCCCAGAGGCGCTCCTGGGCGGCTATCCGAAAGGATTGACCTTTGGGGCCACTGTCGGAAATCGAACCGATGAGGGACGTGAGCATTTTCGCCGCTACTCCCAGGCCGCCATCCAATGCCCTGGCCCGGAAACAGAGACGCTGGCGAGCTGGGCGAAGGAGCTCAGCCTTCATATCGTGATCGGAGTCGTCGAGCGCGCAGGCGGCACCCTCTATTGTTCATCGCTCCTCTTTTCGCCCCAGCAGGGACTCATCGCCAAGCATCGGAAGCTCATGCCGACCGGCAGCGAACGTCTGATTTGGGGATTAGGGGACGGCTCAACCATGCAAGTAGTGGATACCGAGCTGGGCCGTATCGGCATGGCAATCTGCTGGGAGAACTACATGCCTTTATACCGGCAGCACCTCTACAATCAGGGCGTTCAGCTTTGGTGTGCTCCCACCGTGGACGCGAGAGAGATATGGCAGTCGAGTATGCGTCACATTGCGTACGAAGGGCGTTGTTTTGTGCTGAGCGCCTGCCAGTTCCTGACCAAGGACGATTGGCAGCAAGATCTGAGAGAGACGGGCGGTGAGATCGATGGGAGAAGTCTCGTTGTTTCTCCGAGAGGAGAGATCATCGCTGGCCCGGCCGAAGGCGAACGACTGTTAACTGCGGACCTGGATTTGGACGATATCCCGCGGGGCAAATTCGACTTGGATGTGGCCGGCCACTATAACCGGCCCGATGTGTTTACCTTCCATACCAATTGAGTCACTCAAAAAAATGCGCGCAGAGTATTACCGTCAATGTCACGATGCGAACTGATATTTTCTGTCTAGAGGAATATGGAATGCAGATCAATGGTGTCCGGTGCACCTTCCACCACATGGGAATACCCACTACGGAAAAGAAGCCAGGCGAGCGCTATAGCAAACTCTTCGGCATGTATACCAGCGATAGTGGCTGCAGGACTCTGCGCATCCAGTGGCATCGTTTTGAGCCAGGCTCATCGCTGCATCCCCTTCTCCAAACCGTTCCTCACGTGGCATTCCGAGTGGACGACCTGGAGCGGGCGAGCGCGGGATACAACACCCTGCTCGGGCCGTATGAGCCAATCCCGGGCTTTCAGGTAGTGATCGTCGAGGACGGAGGCCAACCGATTGAACTTGTTCAGACAACATTGACTGATGAACAGCTCTGGGAACGAGCAGAAACGGACAGCGTTCTCTATGGGGCAAATCCTGAAACCTTCTAACTGTTTCAGCAATACTGTCTGCGTTGCTGCGAATCAACGCTTGGCTAGGGGCTTTAGCCTTTCACTGGCTATCCGGACATTGAGCCGTCGAATGGCGAGGCCAGCCCATTGCAAGCAATGACTGAAGACTGCTCGCAATTTTGAGGATTACTCGTCGAAAACGCACCAGGATTCAGTATTTTCAAACTTGGATTGCTTTAACGCTATCGCTGTACTCTAGTACGGCACCTCCTCCTGCGTGATCTCCGGTTCCTCGCTGAACTCAGGAGGCGCGAAGCCCTGCCCGCTGACGTAGTGCGCCTCACGCAGGCCCAGAAGAATCCAATCACTCGGCTCTGCTTTTTCTGCTTGGCGAGGGGACCGTCTTCCCAGGTGCTGCGGAAGTTCAGCAGAGTGTCCAGGTCCAGTTCATCCAGGTATTCG
>Ga0224554_1000315_pt1 | contig 42379 bp, 40 predicted proteins | sample 714S22024metaG_FD_180666 | JGI IMG/M metagenome (GOLD analysis project Ga0224554, IMG submission 180666) | Peat soil microbial communities from Stordalen Mire, Sweden - 717 S2 20-24 | ecosystem: Environmental > Terrestrial > Soil > Wetlands > Peat | place: Sweden: Norrbotten County, Stordalen... | reverse complement strand
TAACTACATGCGCATCGCCAAGTGCGCCGTCGAAGACACCCTGACCGGGCACAAGGAGTGCGGCGGCTCGACGCTCACCATGCAACTGGCGCGCGGGTTCTTCCTGTCGCCGGAGAAAAAGTTCACGCGCAAGCTGATCGAGATCATGATCACCTTCCAGCTCGAGGCGCGCTTCAACAAGCAGCAGATCTTCGAGATGTACGCCAACGAGATCAACATCGGGCAGCGCGGCAGCTTCGGCATCAACGGATTCGGCGAGGCGGCCCAGGCCTACTTCGGCAAGGACCTCGGCCAGCTCGATCTGGCCGAGTGCGCGCTGATCGCGGGCATGATCCAGCGGCCGAACTACTTCAACCCCTACCACCATCCCGACCGCGCGATGGAGCGGCGCAACCTGGTGCTGGATTCGATGGTGGAGACAGACGCGATCACCGCATCCGAGGCCAACCGCACCAAGGCCGAGCCGCTGCGCCTCACCGCGCCCAACATCGACGCGTCGGAGGCGCCCTACTTCGTCGACCTGGTACACGACCAGATTGCCCAGCGCGTCGGCGACCAGGAGCTGGGCCACGAAGCGCTGCGCATCTACACCTCGCTCGATCCCGAACTACAGCGCGCCGCATCCGATGCGGTGGAAGCAGGGATGAAGAACGTCGACGACCTGGTGCGCAAGCTGCACAAGAAGAACGCCGGCAACATCCTGTATCCGCAGGTGGCGCTGGTGGCGCTCAACCCGCACACCGGGCAGATCCTGGCGCTGGTGGGAGGGCGCAACTACGGCGTCTCGCAACTGAACCACGCTACCGCCGAGCGGCCCACCGGCTCCATCTTCAAGCCCTTCGTCTATGCCACGGCGTACAACACCAGCCTGAACGGGATGGACCTTGGCGGCAACGGAATCTTTACCGCGCTGACCAAGCTGAATGACGATCCGCATACGTTCATGTTCGACGGCAAGCCATACGACCCCGGCAACTTCGAAAAGGGCGAGTACCCGGGCATGGTGACGGCAGCGCAAGCCATCGCCCACTCGCTGAACATTGCCACGATCGGCCTGGCCGAGCAGGTTGGCTATGAGAATGTCGCGGCGCTGGCGCGCTCGGCGGGGATCGTCAACGCGCGCGGAACGCCGTCTGTGGCCATTGGCACTTACAACGCAACCCCAATCGACATGGCGGGAGCGTACACGGTGTTCGCCAATAACGGCGTCCACCTGAAGCCGTGGATGCTGGCCAGCGTGCGCAACGCCAACGGCGACATTGTGGCGGACTTCGCCCCGGAGGCGCATCAGGTGCTGGACCCGCGCGCCGCCTACCTGACCCAGTCGCTGCTGGAATTCGCGGCGAACTACGGTACCGCGTCTGCCGTGCGCGCTCACGGATTTTCCGCCCCGGTCGCGGGCAAGACCGGGACCAGCCACGACGCATGGTTCGCCGGCTATTCGTCGAACCTTCTCTGCGTCATCTGGGTGGGTAACGACGACTACACGGACATCTCGAGTGGACTGACCCATTCGCTGCAGGGCGCGGACACTGCGGCGCCGATCTGGGCTGAGTTCATGAACCGCGCCATCAAGCTGCCGCAGTACTCCGACATGCAGGGCTTCAGCGCGCCCGACGGCGTGCAGCAGGTGCGCATCGACAAGAGCACCTGGCTGCCGGCCGACGACAGTTGCCCCGAAGACTACAATCTCGCCTTCCTGGACGGCACGGTCCCGGCCAGCACGTGCAGCCACATGGGCGGCGAGGCCCCGCAGAACATCTTCCAGAAGATCTTCGGCGGCGGGGAAAAACAGCCTCCGCCCACAACGCCGCCGCAGTAGAGCGTCTATTCCGAAGCCGACCTAGATGTAATCCATGCCGTACTTCACCGGAATCTGGGTGAAGGAGATGCGGGTTGGCGCGGAGTCCTTCGCCGACAGCATTGCGGCGAAGTGCAGCGTGGTGTTGCCGTACTTCATATTGAGCCGGTCCATGGTGGCGGCAAGATCGGCGCGGCGATCTGGATCGGCGAAGAGCGAGGGCTCGAGGTCGCTCTCCGCGATTAAGTTGTGCATGGTGATGGCGACGTGGAAGGGACGCGCAAACTCAGCGCCTTCAGGCCGCCTGTCCCACATGCCGCGCAGCGCCTGGAGCAGGGTGAGCGTGTCCTGACAGGGCGGAAAGCGCGCCTCCATCGACCAGCCGGAGTGGCGCAGGCCGCTGAAGTGGCGCTTAGCGCGCTTGCCCGCGTTCTCCACCTGCGAGACCTGCTCGCGGGTGAGCGCATAACGGATGGTCACATGCATCGAGCTGGCGGTGAGGCGCTCCATGCGCAGGCGCATGGCGGCCTTGTGCAGCAGCTTGTGCGCCACGGCCCACGCGCCCTCGGGCGTGCGATGTTCCGGGCCGAGGACGTGCGAGTGGCCGAGGGACTTCTGCACGCCGCTATCGACGGGCGCGCCGTCGTCGCCGGTTTCTGCGCCGCGCAGCCAGTGGTAGAGGCGGTCGCCCCAGACGGAGTTCCAGAGCGCGTGCATTCCCTTGCGGTCGAGCGCGAGGAGCTGCTGCATGGTGTGGATGCCCTTCGCGTTCAGCCGTGTCTCGGTGCGCGCGCCGACGCCGGGAATGTCGCGCAGCTCCAGATGCGCGATGGCCCGCGGGAGCTGCGAAGGCAAAAGGCCGATCAGGCCGTCGGGCTTCTGCATGTCACTGGCGATCTTGGCGAGGAAGCGGTTGGGCGCGAGGCCGATGGAGCAACGCAGCGTCTCGCCCACGTCGTCCTTGATGGCCTGCTTGATGGCAAGGGCGATCTGGCGGGCGCGGGGTGGCTCCTGCTCGCGGCCCATCAGCTCGCAGACCATCTCGTCGATCGACGGCGTGTGCGCGACGGGACAGCATCGGTCTACAGCCGCTGCGATTTTATGGGAATACTCCGCGTAGACGCCATGTTCGCCCATGACGAGGATGATCTGCGGGCAGATTCGCTTGGCCTCGCCGACCTGCGTGCCGGTCTTGATGCCGAGGGCTTTCGCCTCGTAGCTGGCCGCGATGCAGCAGGTGGTATCGGCCAGGGTGGGGACGACGGCGAGCGGGCGGTTACGATACTCCGGGTGCAACTGCTGCTCGACGGACGCGAAGAAGCTGTTGAGATCGACGTAGAGGAAGCGGAAGCGGTCGGGTTGGGGAGAATCGGTCATGCAGTCACCGCCGATCTCCATTATATTCGCTTTTTATTTGCCTCAACCGGAAAAATCAGTCCCCCGTGGGAAGGACAAACAAAGAGATATGCGACGACGAAATTCAGAGATTCTGACTTCACCAGAAGGACGGCAGAGAAATTGCGGCGCGAATTACAAAAGGAAGCCGGGAGCCTGTGGTTAGCAGGCTCCCGGCTTGATTTGTGGCGCGGTCACAAACCTGGGAGGTTTGTAAGCCACCCACAAATTGGGTTAGATCCCCAGCTCTAGCGGCGGGCTGGTTCCGGGGCGGCGATGGGGAGGGTGAAGGTGAAGACGGAGCCGTGGCCGAGCTGGCTGGTGACGCCGATGGCGCCGCCGTGGGCGTTGACGATGGCGCGGCAGATGGCCAGGCCCATGCCGGTGCCGCTGACCTGGTTTCGCTGGCTTGGGCCGCGGTAGAACTTGTCGAAGATCATGCCCTGTTCCAGAGGGTCGATTCCGGCGCCGCGGTCGGCGACGCTGATGGAGAGCATCTCCTTCTGGGGGTCGGCGGAGACGAAGATGGGCTGGCCGGGCGGCGAGTATTTGGCGGCGTTTCCCAGCAGGTTGGCCAGCACCTTCTCGATCCAGGCCTTGTCGGCGAGCACGTTGGGCAGGAAGCTGGAGAGGGAGACGCGAATATCGCGGGAGGGTTGGGTGGAACGGCACTGCTCGACCGCGACGTAGATCAGGCCCGCGATGGACTGCGGTTTCATCTCCAGATGGACTTTGTTTGCATCCAGTTGCGCCATCTCGACGGCCTGTTCGATGAGGTGGTTGAGGCGGTCGGACTCCTCGTCGATGACGGTGAGCAACTCCTTGCGCGCCGGTGCATCGAGTGCCTGCTGGGTGAGCAGCGAGGTGATGGAGGCCTTGATGGAGGTGAGCGGGGTGCGCAGCTCGTGGGTGACGGAGTCGAGCAGGGCGGTGCGCAGGCGCTCGGTCTCCTTGGCCGCCTTGGAGCGGGCGCTGTCTTCCAGCGCCTCGGCACGCTCGATGGACATGGAGACCAGGCCGCTGAGGGCCTCCATGGTCTCGCGCGAGAGCGAGGTTGCCTCCAGCAGCACGACCCCGATGGGCCGAACGCCGACACATAGCGGAATGACAGCGGGGAAGCCATCGGCGGTGGAGGTGGTGACGGGATGCGACATGGCCTCGCGCAGGTCGTGGACCATCTCCGCGCGGTTGAGTTCGATGCCTGTCGAGCCGGGTGTATCGCCCGGGTTCCAGGCAACTTGCGGGCTGGAGATGCGCTTTGGGTCGGAGAGATAGATGCGGTCGCCGTCGGCGAGATAGAGCGTGACGGCGGGGCTGTTGAATGCGTTGGCCACGCTGGACGGGATGAAGTTGAGCAGTTGGGCGACGTTTTCCGGTTGCAGCAGTTGACGGCCGAGGCGGTAGAGCATCTCGGATTCGAGGCGGCGGGTGTCTGCCTCGTGCGACTCCTCGCGGATGCGGCTGGCCAGGTGGCTGGCGTAGATGGCGGTGCCGAGAAAGGCGAAGAGCGCGACCCAGTTCTGCGTGTCGTTGATGGTGAGGGTGCCGACCGGGGGAAGAAAGTAGTAGTTGAAGAGGATGGTTGCGGCAAGCGAAGCGCCGATTGCGTAGCGCAGGCCCCAACTGCCGGCGAAGACCAGCACAAGCAGAAGCAGAGAGAGCGCCACGGTGGTATTGTTTGCGCGAAAGTAATGATGATAGAGAGCTACAATACCGGCAAGCCCACTCGCAATGAGGACCCAGCGAGTCGCCTCGACAATATGTTTAATGGACACAACCAGAATTGTATAGAAAGATGAGCCAGATGAATCCAGAACAACCGCATATTAAGACTCCCGAAGAGTGGCTTGCCGCGGCGGAAGGCCAGAAGCGCGGCCGGTTCAAGGTGTTTTTGGGGTACGCGCCGGGGGTGGGCAAGACATTCAGCATGTTGAGCGAGGCGATTCGCCGCAAGAGCCGCGGCGAAGACGTTGTGATCGGCATTGTGGAGACGCACGGCAGGGCCCGCACGGCCGAGCTCGCGGCGCAACTGGAGCAGGTTCCGCGCAGGCAGATGGAGTACAAAGGCGCCATCTTCGAAGAGATGGACGTGGATGCGGTCCTGGCGCGACGGCCCGACGTGGTGCTGATCGACGAACTGGCGCACACCAATATTGAAGGCTGCGCGCATCCGAAGCGCTTCCAGGACGTATTGCAGATTCTGGAGGCGGAGATCGACGTGCTGACGACGCTGAACATCCAGCACGTGGAGAGCATCACCCCGCGGGTGCAGAGCCTGACCGGGGTGACGGTGAGGGAGACGGTGCCGGACTGGGTGCTGGACCGTGCCGACGAAATCGTGATGAGCGACCTGACGCCCGAGGCGCTGGTGCACCGCATGGACCGCGGCGATATCTATCCGCAGGAGCGCGTGGAGCGGGCGCTGCAGAACTTCTTCCGGCGCGGCAACCTGATTGCGCTGCGCGAGATGGCGCTGCAGCGGGTGACGCGCGCGGTGGACCGCACGCTGGACGACTATGTGACGCGCAAGCAGTTGAGCGGGCACTGGCAGATCGCCGAACGCGTGGCTGTGTGCATCAGCTCCAACCCGGCGTCGCGCGACCTGGTCGCGCGCGGGGCGCGCCTGGCGGAAGCGATCAACGCCGAGTTCTTCGTGCTGCACGTCGAGAATGAACTGCTGGAGGTGCCGGAGAGCCGCCGCCGGACTCTGGAGGCCAACATTCAGTTTGCCGAGAACGTGGGCGCCAGGGTGGTCCGGCTGAAGGGCAGCAGCGTTCCCACAGTGACCTCCGAGTATGTCACCCGAAACAGGATCACGCAGGTCATCTTCGGGCGGTCGGCGATAAAGGGATGGAAGAAGTATCTGTACTATCTCGCGCTACAGCGGTTCATGAATGAAGCACCTCACGTCGATGTGCATCTCGTGACGCAGCAGCCGGCGTAATGAAAGACAGTGGTAAGTAGTAAGTTCTCAGTGGTCCGTTGAGAGGCGAATACGGAGATTCCGGCTCAGTGATTCGGAATGATTGGTTTTGAGAGGTAGAGGCGAGGGCCATGCGGATTCTGATTGTTGACGATGAGCCGCAGATCACGCGGGTGCTGCGCACTTCGCTACAGAGCAATGGGCATGAGGTGACGGTCGCGCAGGACGGCGCGGAGGCTCTGGCGAAGTTCATGAAGGTGCAGCCGGAGCTGGTGATTACCGACCTGGCGATGCCGGGGATGGACGGGATCGAGCTGACGCGGGAGATCCGTGCGCGCTCGGCGGTACCGATTATTGTGCTGTCAGTGCGCAACCAGGATACGGCCAAGGTGGCGGCGCTGGACGAGGGCGCGGACGACTACATCACCAAGCCGTTCAGCATTCAGGAGCTGCTGGCGCGGGTGCGGGTGCAGTCGCGCCGCATGGTTGCCGGCGAGGTGCAGGCGAGTTCGATCGAGCTGGGCGACTTCCGCGTCGACGTGGAGCGGCATCAGGTGCTGGTGCGCAAGGTGGAGGTCCACCTGACGCCCAAGGAGTTCGACCTGATGCTGTACTTTGTTCGCAATGCGGACCGCGTGCTGACGCACAAGGCGCTGCTGCGAGCGGTGTGGGGCGCGGCGGGAGCCGACCAGCCGGAGTACCTGCGCGTGCTGGTAGCGCAACTGCGCAAGAAGATCGAGCCGGGCGGCGAGCCGCAGTATATCCTCAGCGAACCGTGGGTGGGCTATCGGTTGAGCCCGCGGCCCGCCGGCCCGGACGAGGCCCGCCGGGATGAGAACGATCCGGACGGCGCAATCTTTACAAAATCTTAACGCGATTCCTACGGCATTCCTACGCCAATCGCGGTGAGACTCACATCTATGATCCTGTCGCGCAGAAACGAACAAGCGCGGCGGCCTTCAGGAGTTGAGTTATATGAGCGATATCGTCTTCTTAGCCGCTTCCTTTGCATTCTTCTTCGTCGCGGTGCTGTATGTCTACGGCTGCCAGTCCCTGAAAGGCGGCGGCGGCAATGCTTGAAAATATCCTTCTCCTCCTACTGACGGCCGGGTTGCTGGTGTACCTGGTCATAGCTCTTTTGCGTCCGGAGAAATTTTAATGACAGCGAACGGTTGGTTGCAGATTGCGTTCTTCTTCGCTCTGCTGTTGCTTGCGGCGAAGCCGATGGGGCTATACATGGCCCGGGTGTACGAACGCAAGAAGACGTGGCTGGACCCGGTGCTGGGACCCATCGAGCGGCTGCTCTACCGCGTCACCGGCGTGGACGCGGACTCGGAGATGAAGTGGACCGAGTATGGCGCGGCGATGCTGATCTTCAGTTGCGCGACGCTGCTGTTGACCTATGCGATCGAGCGGCTGCAGCACGCGATTCCGCTGTGGAACCCGCAGCATCTCGCCGCGGTCGAGCCGTATCTGGCGTGGAACACGGCGGCTTCGTTCACCACCAACACCAACTGGCAGTCGTATGTGCCCGAGCAGACGATGAGCTATCTGACCCAGATGGCTGGGCTGGCGACGCACAACTTCTGGTCGGCAGCGACGGGCATGGCGCTGGCCATCGCGTTTATTCGCGGGATTTCGCAGCGCGAGAGTAAAACGCTGGGAAACTTCTGGGTGGACCTGACGCGCGGAACGCTTTGGGTGCTGCTGCCGATCTGCATTGTGTCTGCGCTGGCGCTGGTGTCGCAGGGCGCGATCCAGAACCTGAAGCCGTACGACACGGTGACGCTGGTGGAGCCGCAGACGGTAACCGCGCCCGGTGCGGATGGGAAGCCGGTGACGACGACGGTGACCACGCAGACCATCGCGCAGGGGCCGCTGGCGTCGCAGGAGGCGATCAAGGAGCTGGGGACCAACGGCGGCGGTTTCTTCAACGCCAACAGCGCGCACCCGTTTGAGAACCCGACACCGTTCAGCAACCTGTTAGAGATGCTTTTGATCTTCCTGATTCCCGCCGGACTGTGCATCACGCTGGGCAGGATGGTGGGCTCGCCGGGGCACGGATGGGCTGTGTTTGCGGCGATGTCCGTGCTGTGGTTCGCCGGCGTGGCGACGTGCTACTGGGCGGAGTCGCAGCCGAACCCGCTGCTGCATGGCGTGAACCAGCGCGTGGCGATGTCGGGAGCGGCACAATCTTCGGGCGGCAATATGGAGGGCAAGGAGGTGCGCTTCGGCGTTGCCAACTCCGCACTGTTTGCCACGGTGACGACGGACGCGAGCTGCGGCGCGGTGAACTCGATGCACGACTCCTTCATGCCGCTGGGCGGGATGGTGCCGCTGGCCAACATCATGATGGGCGAGATCATCTTCGGCGGAGTCGGTTCAGGCATGTACGGCATGTTGATCTTAGTCATCGTTACGGTCTTCATCGCGGGGCTGATGGTTGGGCGAACGCCGGAGTACCTGGGCAAGAAGGTGCAGGCGTATGAAGTGCAGCTGTCCATGCTCTACGTGCTGATCTTTCCGCTGGTCATCCTGGGATTCACCGCGGTATCGGTGCTGGCGCCGAGCTTCGGGACCTCGAGCCTGTCGAACCACGGGCCGCATGGGTTTACGCAGATTCTGTATGCGTACACGTCATCGGCGGGCAACAACGGGTCGGCGTTCGCGGGACTGAACGCGAACACGCACTGGTACAACGCGACGCTGGGAATCACCATGCTGGTGGGGCGCTTCCTGATGATGATTCCGATGCTGGCGGTCGCGGGAAGTCTTGCGACCAAGAAGATCGCGCCGGAGTCGCTGGGCACGTTCCCGGTGAATAACACGCTGTTTACGGTGCTTCTGGTGGGCGTGATTCTGATCGTCGGCGCGCTCACGTTCTTTCCGGCGCTCAGTCTGGGACCGATTCTGGAACACCTGTTGCTGCGTTCGGGGATCAGCTTTGCGTAAGTCAGCGAGTTAGCAAGTCAGCGGGTCAGCGATTCGGTAACGAGTAAGAATTCAGAGGTTTGAGATGAGCGCAACGAATACAGGGACTACGAAGAAGCGGGCGATGTTTGAATCGTCCATTGTTCGCCGCGCGTCGGTAGATGCGCTGAAGAAGCTGGATCCCAGAGTGCAGGCGAAGAACCCCGTGATGTTTGTGGTCGAGGTGGGCAGCGTCGTCACCACGCTGCTTCTGGTGCTGCCGCACGGTGCGACACACTTCGCGTTCAATCTGCAGATCACGCTGTGGCTGTGGTTCACGGTGCTGTTTGCGAACTTTGCCGAGGCGATGGCGGAGGGGCGCGGCAAGGCGCAGGCGGATGCCTTGCGCAAGGCGAAGTCGGAGACCACCGCATATCTGCTGCGCGCCAATGGCGAGGTCGAGGAGATTGCAAGCTCGCACCTGCGCGTGAACGATAAAGTCCGCGTGACGGCGGGACAGATGATTCCCGGCGACGGCGAGGTGATCGAGGGCGTTGCGTCGGTCGATGAGTCGGCCATCACCGGCGAGAGCGCGCCTGTGATCCGCGAGGCGGGCGGCGATCGCTCGGCCGTGACGGGAGGCACGCGCGTGCTAAGCGATGTGATTGTGGTGAAGATCACGGCGAATCCCGGCGAGACGTTTCTGGACCGCATGATCGCGCTGGTCGAAGGAGCCGAACGGCAGAAGACGCCCAATGAGATCGCACTCAATATTCTGCTGGCCGGGCTGACGATTATCTTTCTGCTGGCGGTGGTCACGCTGGAGCCCTTCGCGGTTTATTCGGGCGCGCCGCAGACGGCGTTTGTGCTGATCTCGCTGCTGGTGTGCCTGATTCCCACGACCATCGGCGGGCTGCTTTCGGCGATTGGAATTGCGGGGATGGACCGCCTGGTGCAGCACAATGTGTTGGCCGTCTCTGGCCGTGCAGTGGAGGCGGCGGGCGACGTGAACACGCTGTTGCTGGATAAGACGGGGACGATCACGCTGGGCAATCGGCAGGCGTCGGAGTTTCTTACGGCGGCGGGCGTGACCAGCGAAGAGCTGGCGGACGCGGCGCAACTCTCGTCGCTGCCCGACGAGACGCCGGAGGGGCGATCGATCGTAGTGCTGGCCAAGGAACTGTACGGCCTGCGCGGGCGCGAGCTGGCGAACCTGAATGTGGAATACATTCCCTTCAGTGCGCTGACGAGGATGAGCGGCATCGACATGGAAGGGCGCAGCATCCGCAAGGGCGCGGCGGATGCGATTGCGAATTATCTGAAGCAGAACGGGTCGATCCTGCCGGATGAGGTTCGTGCCACGGTGGACTCGGTGGCCCGTCAGGGAGGAACGCCGCTGGTGGTTGCGGAGAATGGCCGCGCGCTGGGCGTGATTCATCTGAAGGACATCGTCAAGGGCGGCATGAAGGAGCGCTTCGAGCAGTTGCGAGCCATGGGCATCAAGACCATCATGATCACCGGCGACAATCCTCTGACCGCCGCTGCGATTGCGCGCGAGGCGGGCGTCGACGACTTCCTCGCCGAGGCCAAGCCCAAGGACAAGATGGACCTGATCAAGCGCGAACAGGCGCAGGGCAAGCTGGTGGCAATGACCGGCGATGGCACAAACGACGCTCCAGCGCTGGCGCAGGCGGACGTAGGCGTGGCGATGAACTCCGGTACGCAGGCCGCGAAGGAGGCGGGAAACATGGTCGATCTCGACTCCAACCCGACCAAGCTGATCGAGATCGTCGGCATCGGCAAACAGTTGCTGATGACGCGCGGCGCGCTCACCACCTTCTCCATTGCCAACGACGTGGCCAAGTACTTCGCGATTATCCCGGCGATGTTCATGGTGGTCTTTCCGCAGCTTGCCATCATCAACGTGATGCACCTGCGCTCGCCGGAGTCGGCGATCCTGTCGGCGGTGATCTTCAACGCGTTGATTATCGTTGCGCTGATTCCGCTGGCGCTGCGCGGCGTGAAATACAGGCCGATGTCGGCGGCGGCCCTGCTACAGCGCAACTTGTGGGTCTATGGACTGGGCGGAATTGTCGCGCCGTTTGTGGGAATCAAGTTGATCGACATGATTATCGCGTCGATCCATCTGGTATAGGTTCGAGGTTCGAGGTATGAGGTTCGAGAGATGAAGAAGCACATTGTTACGGCGTTGCTCTACACGGTTGTTACAGCAGTGCTGCTGGGCGTTGTCTATCCGCTGGCAGTGACGGGGCTGGCGCATGTTTTCTTCCCCAGGCAGGCGGCGGGCTCTCTGATCTCGCGCAATGGAGAGCTGGTGGGGTCGCATCTGATTGGGCAGACGTTCAGCGGGCCGGGATACTTCTGGTCGCGGCCATCGGCTGCGGGCACGGGCTATGACGCGACGAACTCGGGCGGCTCGAACTATGCGCCAACCAACAGCGCCCTGGCGACGCGCGTGACGGCGTCCGTGCAGACGCTGAATCCCAAGGGAACCAATGCGCCTGTGCCCATCGATCTGGCGACGGCGTCGGCCTCCGGGCTTGACCCGGACATCTCGCCCGCGGCGGCGTTCTATCAGGTTGCGCGGGTGGCGGCGGAGCGACACATCAGCGAGAACGCGGTGCGGAATCTGGTTTCGACGCATATTACGCAGCGGCAGTTCGGCCTGCTGGGCGAGCCGCGAGTGAATGTGCTCGATCTGAATCTTGATCTCGACAAGAAGGCCCCTGTCGCAAGCAAGTAACCCACGGTCTGCTCGTCTCTGCGCAACGAAGTTGTATGTAGCTCTCCATTCAGCCCAGACCGCTGCGGTCTGGGCTCTCTTTTGCCGCAGCCAGCCGGCGAGGACGACGAACCGTTGTACCCTTAAATCAAGGGAGCCGTCGTTCATGTCCGAATCCATTTCATCCAATGCAAGACCAAAGGCCGTAGTTCTGTTGAGCGGTGGGCTGGACTCCGCAACCGTTCTCGCCATCGCGCGCGAGGCGAACTACGATGCCTACGCGCTGTCGTTTGCGTACGGGCAGCGCCACTCGTGGGAGCTGGAGTGCGCGCGAGTGGTGGCTCGCACCGGGGGCGCGAAGGAGCATCGGACCACATCAATCGATCTGCGCGCCTTTGGCGGATCGGCGCTGACCGCGGATATCGATGTGCCCAAGGGGCGTTCAACCGAAGAGATGTGCGGCGCGATCCCCATTACTTACGTGCCCGCGCGGAATACGATCTTTCTCTCCTTCGCGCTTGCGTGGGCGGAGGTTCTGGGATCGAGCGATATTTTTATTGGCGTGAATGCGCTGGACTATAGCGGCTATCCCGATTGCCGGCCTGAGTTCATCGAGGCCTTTGGGCGGATGGCGAATCTGGCGACCAGGGCAGGCGTGGAAGGCCGGCAGACGCTTCGGATTCATACGCCGCTGATCTCGCTGACCAAGGCCGAGATCATACGCAAGGGACTGGAGCTTGGCGTGGACTACTCGCTGACCAGCAGTTGTTACGATCCGTCACCGACCGGCGAGCCATGCGGCGGATGCGACTCCTGCCTGCTGCGGCAAAAGGGATTTCGAGAGAATGGACTCATCGACCCATTGCATTACAGCAATGCGCGGTTGAAGGTCCAGTCATGAGCTACGCCGTCAAAGAGATCTTCTACACGCTGCAAGGCGAGGGAGCGCAGACGGGCCGCGCGACCGTCTTCTGCCGATTCGCCGGATGCAATCTCTGGTCGGGACGCGAGGAGGACCGCGCTGCGGCAACGTGCCGGTTTTGCGATACGGATTTTGTCGGCGCGGACGGGCCGGATGGCGGGAGATTCGCGCGCGCAGAGGAGTTGGCGGACCGGATCGAAACGACCTGGCGCGCCGTTTCTTCGGCGGGAAAGAGGTTTGTCGTCTGCACCGGAGGCGAACCGTTGCTGCAACTGGATCGGCCGCTGATCGATGCGCTGCACGCGCACGACTTTGAAGTTGCCGTCGAAACAAATGGAACGCTTGCTTCTCCCGAGGGGATCGATTGGATCTGCGTCAGTCCCAAGGCCGGCGCGGAGCTTGTCCAGACCACTGGGGATGAACTGAAGCTGGTCTTTCCACAGGCTGGCGCACCACCGGAAAGCTATGCGGGACTGGCGTTCCGGCACTTCTTCCTGCAACCGATGGATGGGCCGCTGCGGCAGGCCAACACGGAGCAGGCGCTGCGCTACTGCCTCGAACATCCCGTGTGGCGCCTGAGCCTGCAGACGCATAAGTTCCTGGGAATCCGATAAAGGCTGAGATTCCAGGAGACTTGTAGCGAAGAATTGCAGTGTCACCGTCACGACTGGTTGAACAGTGCGTTGAATCCGGTAACACTCCGCGATTTTTCAGTTGCTATTGCCGGATCGGGATACGGCCATTCATCTGGCGGCGCGGGGCCGAGTACAATCAGCGGAATGATTGCTTTCCTGCGCGGACGCCTGTTCTCCAAGTCGCCGAACCGGGCCATCGTCGAGTGCGGCGGCGTTGGCTACGATGTCACAATCAGCGTGGCCACCTTCACCTCGCTGCCGCCGGAGGGCGCCGAAGCGCGGCTGCACATCTACACCCACGTGCGCGAAGACCAGTTCGCTCTCTTCGGCTTCGCCGAGCCGCAGGAGAAGCGGATGTTCGAGAAGCTGCTGACGATCACCGGCATCGGACCAAAGCTGGCGATCACGGTACTCAGCGGCATCGACACGGATCGCCTGGTCACGGCCATTCGCTCGAGCGACCACGCCACGCTGACGAGGATTCCGGGGATCGGAAAGAAGATCGCAGAGCGCGTTGTGCTCGAACTTAAAGACAAGCTGGATGACATGGCCGTCGCGCCGTCCGCCGCGTCAGCAGCCTACGGTCCGGCGGGCGACGATGCGCTCTCGGCGCTGGTGAATCTCGGCTATGCGCGGCCCGTCGCGCAGCGTGCGATCGAGACCGCGATCGCCAAACAACCCGAGGCGGCGCAGGACTTTGAAGTGCTCTTCCGCGCGGCGATGGCCACGATTCGCTAGAGTTCCAATCGTCCACGGGTGCGCGGAGAGATTTTCAACTGACAACCGGCAACCTGCAACTCACAACTGTCTCTATGTTCTCTCGCAGACTCAAGATCGAACGCATCGACGCCGCAGGCGCGGCGCAGCGCTGTCCCATCGCGCAGATCGACAACTTTGCCATGCGCAACTTCACCAACGACGCGGTCTTCGACGACACGCTGCCCATCGCGGACGGCCTGCTCGAAGTCGGCTCGCGCGTCCCGCTGGACCGCCTCGCCGTCGCCATGGAGGACTGGTTCCGGCGCAAGAGCTATCTGGCTCCCGGCGAACGCCTGCGCATCACCGAGGGCGCCGCGGCGCAAGCGCCTGAGCAGCCCTAAGAAATCCTTGAATCTGACAGTGACAATTCAGGTGGTTGGGCCGGAATTGAATGGTGCGAGGCCATCCGTCAGCCGAGTTTCACAATGAGCAGCCGGGCTGTATGACGCGCGGCGGAATTACATGACGAGAGCGACTTTTTCCAGCTCTTCCTGCATCGACTGCAGCGAGCAGCCAACCGATTCGATGCGCGATGCAGCGCCGCACGCCGCATGGCTTGAAACTCCGTAGCCGCGCACCATGAGAAACGCGCCGATGAGCTCCGCCGCCTGCCGGGAATCGAGGCCGGACTGGGTCAGCTCCTCGCGCAAAGAGGTGAGGTCGGCCGCGGTGAATTTCTCAATCGCACAGCTAGCGGGGAAATTGTCTACCATGGCCATCCTCCTGCCCTGATTATCGGCGGAAGCCGCACGGAGGTGAACTGCGTCGCGGGATTACGCAGCGATTTCAGCGGGCGCGCCCCGATTCAGGACGCACGACCGGCCAGCCGCGCGGTACCATGGTACTTAGAATGAAAGCCACAGCGCGAATTCTGAATGGGATTGAGATTGCCGCCCAGATCAAGGCGGAGGTCGCCGAGCAGGCGAGGGCGCTAGCTGCGCGCGGGATTACGCCGGGGCTGGCCGTGGTGCTGGTGGGCCACGTCGCCGCGTCGGAGATCTATGTGCGCAGCAAGGTGAAGACATGCGCCGAACTGGGAATGTTCAGCGAGATGCTGACGCCACCCGAGAGCGTCACGACGGAAGAACTGCTGGAGTTGATCGCGGGGCTGAACGCGCGCGACGAGATCGACGGCATTCTGATCCAACTGCCGCTGCCCGCGCATGTGGACACGCGGCGGCTGCTGGAGGCGGTGTCGCCGGAGAAGGATGTGGACGGGTTCCATCCCATCAACGTGGGGCGATTGCAGAGCTCCGCGTCCCATGGCGTCGAGGCCGGAACAGCGCTGGCGCCATGCACGCCGGCGGGGATTCTGGAGATTCTTCGCCGCAGTGGACTGCCGGTGGCGGGGCAGCACGCGGTGGTTCTGGGGCGGTCGGAGATAGTGGGCAAGCCGGTGGCGATGATGTTGCTGAACGCTTCGGCGACGGTGACGGTGTGCCACAGCAAGACAGTGGATATTGCACGCTACACGAGGGACGCGGACATTCTGGTGGCGGCCATCGGCAGGCCGGGGTTTGTGACCCCGGAGATGGTGAAGCCGGGGGCTACGCTCGTAGACGTCGGCATCAATCGCGTGACGGATGCGGCTGACGTCGCGCGCTTCTTCCCCGGCGATGTGTCGCGCGCTGCGCAGTTCGCCACTCGCGGCTCGACGCTGGTGGGCGACATCGATCCCGCGGCATTCGAGCTGGCCGGAGCGTATACGCCGGTGCCGGGAGGCGTTGGCGCGTTGACGATTGCCATGCTGATGAAGAACACGGTGCAGGCGGCGAAAGCTCGGCGGGGCGCGGCGGCAGGACTCAGCGAAGCAGCCGTGGCAAAGGCGTAGCGCGATGCTGCGCGTGGGCCTCACCGGCGGACTGGGCAGCGGCAAATCGACGGCTGCGCAGCGGTTCGCAGAGCTGGGTGCGGTTGTCTTTTCCGCCGATGAGATCGGTCGCGAGCTGATGCAGCCGAGCGAGGCGGTGTACGCGGCGATTGTGAAGCGCTTCGGCCAGTCGGTGGTCTCACGCGATGGAACAGATGGATCTCCCCGCGGATCGCTCGACCGCGGCGCGCTGGCGCGGATTGCTTTCGGCGGAGCGGAAAAAGACGCCGGGCGATTGGAGGAGCTGAACGCAATTGTGCATCCAGCGGTGATCGCGCGGCAGGCGGAGCTGATCGAAGAGGTTGCCGCGCACGATGCGGATGCCGTGGCGATTGTCGAGTCCGCACTGATCTTTGAGACGAAATACGGGGAGACGAAGTTCGCAGGCGAGGGCGGATGGCGCAGGCGCTTCGACCGGCTCATCTTTGTGAAGGCCTCGGAGGAGTTGAAGATCGCACGTTTTGTCGCGCGCGCGGCCGGCGGGAAGACGCCGAGCGAAGAGGCTCGGCGAACGCTGGAGGCTGAGGCGCGGCGGCGCATTGCGCGGCAGTCTGAAACAGAACGGAACGCCGTGAACTGCGATTACATACTGACGAACGATGGCTCGGTTGAGCAGTTGCAGGCGCAGGTGGACGCGCTTTGGCCAGTGCTGAAGAACGCCGCGATGCAGCAGCCAAGCTGATTTCGCGCGTCTTCCAGAAGCCCCGTTGACATGGAATGACTACAATTACAATGTGCGGGGAAGTCTCCGCCGATTACGAAGTTTCGGGTGTTTGTGCGATGAAATACCGTCCTGTTCTTCTTGTCGTGTTGCTGCTTACCGGGTTTTATCTCGTGACGACGTATCTGGCGTCGACCGGAGCGCTGGCTCCGTGGCTGGCCGCGATGCATGCGTCGGGCGGCTCCGCGGCCAGCATCGAATCGCTGCGCGGGCAGGACGGTGCCTTCGACCTCAATGTGGCCTCCGCCGCGCCGTCCTTCGATACCGAGGAGCAGCAGAACATCGCCGTCTACAAGCGGGCGCTGCCCAGCGTGGTCAACATCACCACGACCGAGGTGCGCTTCGACTTCTTTTACGGGCCGGTGCCGCTGGCGGGACAGGGGTCGGGCTTCATCCTCAACAAGGACGGGCTGATCCTGACCAACAACCATGTGATCGTCAACGCGCAGCCCGGCAATGTCGAGGTGACACTCTTCGACAAGCACCAGTACAAGGCGACGGTGGTGACTGTAGACAAGGGCCACGACCTGGCGCTGCTGAAGATCAACGCTCCCAATCTGGTCCCGGTGATGCTGGCCGAGACAAGCACTGGACTGATGGTGGGGCAGCGCGTCTATGCCATCGGCAACCCGTTCGGACTATCGGGCACGATGACACGGGGCATCATCTCGGCGATCCGCTCCGTGCGCGGCCCGGATAACAACCCCATCGAGGGCGCGATCCAGACCGACGCGTCGGTGAACCCGGGCAACTCCGGCGGGCCGCTGCTGAACTCGCGCGGCGAGGTTATCGGGATCACGACAATGATCGCGTCGAACGGGGCCGACCAGTCGTCCGGCATCGGCTTCGCAATTCCCATCAACACGGCCAAAGCGGTGCTCGACGACTACGCCAAGTACGGGCGCGTGCGGCGCCCCACGCTGGACATTGTGAGCCTGCGCATCAATCCGGACATCGCCGAGCAGATCGGGCTGGCCGCCGACTATGGAGTGCTGGTCGAGCGCGTACTGCCGGGCGGCGCGTCAGAGAAGGCTGGCCTGCACGGAGGCACGCAGCGCGCCTACCAGGGCAACATGCAGGTGATGCTGGGCGGAGACCTGATCGTGGGCTTCGACGGCAAGGAGATCACCAGTCCGGAGGACCTCGCGGCGGCAATGAACGCGAAACATGCCGGCGACACGGTCACCGTTACCGCGTTTCGCGGGCGCAAGAAGATGGACTTCAAGGTGAAACTGAACGACGCCAAGGACCAGGCGCTCGGGCCGCAGACCTAGGTGAGGCGCAAGCTTCTACTTGCGATTATGGCGGCGGGGATTGTGCTCCTCGGTCTGGCGGCGTGGCCGTTTGCCAGCGCGCATCTACAGGCGGTCGCGGTGCTGCGCGAGGTGGCCGGGCAGCCCGTGCCGTGGGTTGCACGCGAGCTGACCGTTCCGGTGACGACCGAGGACCTCAGTTTCCCCATCGAGACAGCAAGCGGACAGGAGCAGGTGCGCGCGCGGGTCTACACACCACGCAACATGCCCCACGCGCCGGCGATGGTGATCTTCCACGGCGTGCATCACCTGGGCATCGACGAGCCGCGGCTGATGGGTTTTGCGTCGGCGATGGCGGGCTGCGGCATCCGCGTGCTGACGCCGGAGCTGCCCGGCATCAAGGACTACCACGTCAGCCAGGACTCGGTGGCGACGATCGGCGAGTCGGTGAAGTGGTTTGCAACGCAGACGGGCGGGCCGGTGGGCGTGATGGGGCTGAGCTTCTCCGGCGGGCTGGCGCTGGTGGCGGCGAGCGAGCCGCAGGTTCACCCGGCCTTCAAGTTCATCGTTGCGGTGGGCTCGCAGGACTCGATGCTTCGCGTGGCGGATTACTACCTGACCGGACGCGACGCGCGTCCCGATGGCTCGGTGGAGACGCTGCCGCCGCACGAGTACGGCCCGCTGGTGCTGGAGTACGAGAACCTCGACGACTTCGTCCCCGCGCAGGACCTCGACCCGGTGCATGCGGTGCTGCGAGCGCATCTCTACGAGGACAGGCCCGGCGAGGCTGCGGCGACATGGCTGCTGAACGATGCACAGCGGCGCGAGGCGCGCGACCTGATGGATACGAAGCTGCCCGCCACGCGCTCGGCGATTGCGGCCTCGATTGCGCGGCACGCGGGCGAGGCTCCGGGCCTCTCGCCAGAGGGACGGCTGCGTGCGCTGGATACGCCGGTCTACCTGCTGCACGGCGAGGGGGACAACATTATCCCATCGGCGGAGACGCTATGGATGGCCAGCGAACTACAGCCGTACGATCTGAAGGCGGTGCTGGTCAGTCCCGTGCTCTCGCACCTGGACCTCAACGGGCCGAAGCCGGGAGCGATGGACCAGTGGCGGCTGGTGCACTTCTTCGCGCTGATGATCCATGCGGCGGAGCGTTCTGCCAGTCGTTAGCGCGGCTACGGCTTGCGGCTCTTCTTCCCGCCCGCTGCCACGTTACGGCCGAAGTGGAAGCTGGGGCCGACCGAGAAGCGATAGGTCCAGCGGCCATCGGCGATGATGTCGTTGAAGGGATGGTTGTAGACGGCGTCAAACTGCCCGCGAATACCGATGTGCTTGCTGACGGCGACCTCAGCGCCGCCCCCGAAGCCATAGAATCCAGTCCAGTCGAGCTTGAATCCGGCGGGCGCAAGCGAGGCTACAACACCCGATTCAAAAGGATCGGCCGGGTTCTTGTATGGCACGGCGCGCTCACGCAGCGCTCCCAGCGACGGGCGGACAAAGAGAGTGAGCTTCGAGTAGTGCCGGTTGACCAGTTGCGGCCCGAAGGCAAAGGTCTGGGTGGCAGCGGTGGCCGGCACTGCGAGATGGTAGCCCACCAGCCCAAAGGCAGTCTCTTCAGCGCTAATCGTGGCCTGCTGCGCCGCGGACATAAGGTCCGGAGTCAGGACCTGCGAGCCGGTTCCCTCGCTGTAGTCCGCGCCCACCGAGAGCCAGGTGCGCATGTTCATCCCCGCCTGCAGGTGGAAGCCGTGCTCGTTGAGGCCGAGCATGGGGCTGTCGATGTCGGCGAATCCCGCGTAGACATCGTAGCGGCTTACATAGGTTTGTTGCGCGTTTGCGGTGGTTCCGGCTAACGCGAAGAGAACTGCCAGAGTGGTGCCTGCGAGCAGGCACGGGATTGCGATCTTCAAGTTTTTGCCCTCCTGGAGCGCTGACACAGATCGAGCGTTGCGGCCTGCCGCTCCATTCCCTGCCAGATTTATTGAATCATTACATTACCCGACCGTTGTGATGTTTGTCACTCGTAATTATTTAGCGCGCCCGCCGCCTTGCCCAACCCGCCCGCGCGCCGGACAATTAGGAGGAACGACGGGAGATCGACGATGGCTCAGATCATCACACTGGATGAAATTCGCGCGGCCCAGCGGCGGCTGGCCGGGGTTGCGGTGCGGACGGGGCTGCACCGGGTATCGCCAGAGCGGATGCGGCTGGCCGGACTGGCGGAGCTGCCGCTCGAGCTGTATATCAAGGCGGAGAGCGAGCAGCCGATTGGCAGCTTTAAGCTGCGCGGGGCGTACAACCGGATCGCGCAGCTCTCGAAAGAGGAGCTGGGGCGCGGCGTGATTACGTACTCCAGCGGCAACCACGCGCAGGGCGTGGCCTATGCGGCGCGGGCGTTGGGGGCGCGCGCGGTGATCGTGATGCCGCAGAACGCGCCGGCGATCAAGCGCGAGGCCACGGCGGCGCTGGGCGCGGAGATTGTGCTGGTGGGGCCGGCCAGCTCCGAGCGGAGAGCGAAGGCCGAGGAGCTGGCTGCGGCGCATGGCTACAGCATCATTCCGCCATACGACGATGCGGCGATCATCGCTGGGCAGGGGACCTGCGGGCTGGAGATTCTGGAGCAGCTTGGCGTGATTGCGGAAGGTGGGGCTGCATGCGACGCGAATGCGGAAGGCGATGTGGTAGTTCTGTCGCCGGTCTCGGGCGGCGGCCTGCTGAGTGGGATTGCCGCGGCGGTGAAGCTGGCTGCGCCGCCACAATGGGAGGGGCGGATTCAGGTGTGGGGCGCGGAGCCGGAGTTGGCGGCGGATGCGAAGGAGTCGTTCGACACAAAGACGCTGGTGGAGTGGCCGGCGGAGAAGACGACGCGGACAAGCTGCGACGGGCTGCGCACGCAGTCGCTGGGCGAGCTGAACTTTGCCCACATCCTGCGCTTTGTGGATGGGATTGTGACGGTAAGCGAGGACGAGATTCTGACGGCGATGCGGGGCTTGCTAACGGCAACCGGGCTGGTTGCCGAGCCGAGCGGCGCGGTGACGCTGGCGGCGGCGATCTTTCACCACGCGGAGCTGCCGCGTTGCCAAAGGCTGGTCGCGGTGTTGCGGCGGGAACATCGAGCCGGAGCTGCGGCGGGAGCTGGATGCGGGCCAGTCGGCGGATGCTTCCGCGTGAGGGCGAGTGGGAGTCTAATACATTCATGAGAACTGCCTCCAAGAGAGCGATGCGCCTGCGGATTTCAGGAGTTGTGCTGCTACTTCTGGCGGCATCGTGCGGACTGAATGCGCAAAAGAAGCCGAAGGACAACATCTCCGGCTACGACCGGGCAGCTCGTGCAACTTTGGTGCATCCGGCGATTGTGTACGTTGCAGCGGACGACAACGCGCAGCACATCAGTGAGGTGCTGCCGGGCCACGAGGTGGTGGTGATCGAGCGCAACGGCGCGTGGGTGCGCGTCTTCGCCAACACCGATGCGCCGGACGAACAGGCCGACGACCAGAAGCCGGAGTTCAGCGCGGACGAGACCGTGACGCCGGCCTCGGGATGGATTCACGACAAAGGCATCGTGACGCAGGCGACGGCCAACGGCGATGCGATTCTGTACGGCACGGCCGCGAACTTTGAGGAGCAGGCGGAGCAGCCGCACGCCCCAAAGGACGCCGCCGAGGAGGCGCACCTGCTCTACCGGCGCGTGGCCGAATACTTCCCCGACTCTCCGCTGGCGGCCGAGGCGATGTTTCGCGCGGCGGACGTGCGCTGGCAGATCGACAAGGCCGACATCAGCACATTGCCTTCGGCACACGAGCAGGAGGCGTACCTGCGGCCGCAGCTCTACGAGGGCGAGATGCAGCGGGTAATGAAGCTCTATCCGGCGTCGAAGTTTGCCGCGCTGGCCGCCTACGACCTCATCGACAACAAGCTCTGCGGCGACTGGCAGGGGCTGCCCAAGTGCCCGGAGATGGAGGCCGTCCTCTACGAGCGATACGCCGACCGCTATCCCGACAGCCCAAAGGCCGCCGAGGCGCTCTACAACGCGACCTACCGCGAGGGCGTGCTGGTGGAGATGTACCTGGTGCAGGACGAGAAGAAGCGGTCGCAGCAGGCGGCGGCGAACGCGCAGGGGCTGGCGGCGGAGCTGAAGCAGAAGTATCCGCAGTCAGACTACGCGGCGCGCGCGGCCAGCATTGCGTATCGTGTGCAGCAGCAGATTCCGGTCTATGGGAACGACCGCGAGTGAGGTGCCAGGTTCGAGGTTCAGGATTCGAGGAGAAATTGGACGGCTTCGGCGGCGCGTGAGATCGCCTAGAATAACGGAATGTCCTTCTTTCATGTAATTGTCCTGGCCATCGTGCAGGGACTCGCCGAGTTGCTGCCGGTTTCCAGCTCCGCCCACGTTGTTGTCGCGGAGAAGCTGATGGGGCTCGACCCCTCGTCGCCGCAGATGACGCTGTTGTTGGTGATGCTGCACACCGGCACGATGTTCGCCGTGATTGCGTACTTCTGGCAGCAGTGGCGGCAGACGTACTTCGCCTCGGTGGACGCGTTCAAGCGCTTTGCGCTACGCCTGATCTACGCGACGGCGCTGACCGGCGTGGTGGGCGAGGCGCTGATCAAGCTGATCGAGCACACGATGTTCAAAGGCGCTCCCAAGGCCGAGATTGAAGACCTCTTCGGGCGGCTGGACCTGGTGGCTCCGGCGCTGGCCTGCGCGGGGATTCTGATCCTGATCGCCGGACTGCGCGAGAAGAAGCTGGACGCGGTGGCTGCGGCGCAGGCTGCGGCGGCGAGCCTGACGCGGCGGCCCAGCGACAGCGTGACCATGCGGCAGGCGGGCTGGATGGGCCTGCTGCAGGGACTCTGCCTTCCCTTCCGCGGGTTCTCGCGCTCCGGCGCTACGATCTCCGCCGGAATGCTGACGGGCGCGAGCAAGCAGCGGGCCGAGCGATTCAGCTTCGCTCTGGCGGTGGTGATTACTCCGTTTGCCATCGCCCGCGAGGCGCACCGCCTGCTGAAGGCAACCCATGCCGCCGCCGCATCCGGCTCACCCATCGACCTGCACGGAACGCTCGTCTACAGCCTGCTCGGCGCGGCGTTCGCGTTCCTGGCCGGGCTGGTGGCGCTGAAGTGGCTGAGCAACTGGCTGGAGAACGGCCGCTGGTATTGGTTCGGGATCTACTGCCTGGTGGCGAGCGCGGCAGTGTGGTGGCTGCACTTTGGACCACGTCATCTTTGAAGTGTATGAGACTCACACTTCCCAGGGGTTGAAGGTGGGGACGCCGGTGGGGGCAAAGTCGGCGGTGTTGCGGGTGACGACTGTCATTTTGTGGACGAGAGCTGTGGCGGCAATGTAGGCATCGCGCTCAGATCGGGGATCGGGCACGTGCAGGGCGGCACATCGCCGTGCGATCTCAAGATCGATTGCGAGCACCCTCCCGGCAAACCTGGGGATAATCTTCCCCTCAATCCAAACCCTGAGAATCTCTCCTTGGATCGGATCGCGCCGATCAATCTGCAACATGCCAAGTTCGAGTTCGAGGACGCTAACGACAGAGAGGTAGAGAGCGTTGGGTGGAACACTCCTTGCCCAACGAAGGACATGCCGGTCTGCTGGACGAGATCTCGGTTCACGGAGTTCCGATATGACATTTGTGTCGAGCAGATACATCAACTCAGGTCGATTTCTCTGGCAATGTTACCCAGGCGTGGGGGATCGAAGTCGAACTTCGGAGTATCGTCCGGCATCCTCAAAAGCTCGACGATGTCTTTCCCCTTACTGGAGAGCTTGTGGTACTCGTCAACGCTGAGCAGGACGAGGCTGAGGCGACCGCGGTTGGTGACAAAGACGGGCCCCTTCTGCGCGGCCTTCGTAGCGCGCGATCTGTCCTGATTGAATTCGCGGCTGGACAGGGTGGTGATGGGCATGGCGCACCTCCGATGTAGCTATGTTACTACATTTACAATGCACACACCGCACAAACTTGGTTATAGCCCTAGGTATCTCAGAAACGATGCTTCCTACCCGTTGTTGCCGGGCTGGAGGAACTTCGAGCTGACGGGGTTCTCGTAGACGGAGTAGTCGCGGGTGACGACGGTCAGTCCGCTCTCCGAGACGAAGTAGTTTTTCTTGTCCTCGTTAAGGTCGTAGCCGATGACGGTGCCGTCCGGGATGTGCACGTCGCGGTCGATGATGGCGTGGCGGATGCGGCAGTGGCGGCCGATGTTGACGTGGGCGAAGATGACGGAGGAGTCCACGTCGGCGTAGGAGTTGACGCGCACGTCCTGGCTGACGACGGAGTTGCGCACCACCGCTCCGGAGACGATGGAGCCGGAGCAGACGATGGAGTTGATGGCCATGCCGGTGCGTCCGGGCTCGCCGAAGACGAACTTGGCGGGGGGGTACTGGTAGGGGCGTGTGCGCATGGGCCAGCTCTTGTCGTAGAGGTTGAAGACGGGCGAGATGCCGGCCACGTCCATGTTGGCGTCGTAGTAGGCCTCCAGCGTCCCAACGTCGCGCCAGTAGAGGGCGCGCTGCTTGTTCTCGTCGACGAAGTTGAAGGCATGCATCTTGACCCGGCCAAGCAGCTTGGGCAGGATGTCGTGGCCAAAGTCGTGGGTGGAGTCGGGGTCTTCGGCGTCCTGGATGAGTTCGGGCAGGAGGATGTCTGTGTTGAACAGGTATACGCCCATGGAGGCGTCGACGACGTTGGGGTCGACGGGCGAGCGGATCTCGGTGGACGCGGGCTTTTCGACGAATCCGGTGACTTCGCCAGAGCGCGCAACCTGGACGATGCCGAAGCGGGAGACCTCGTCGGGCCGGATGGGCAGGGTGGCCAGCGTAACATCGGCGCCGGAGTCCTGATGCTGCTGCAGCATGCGGCCGTAGTTCATCTTGTAGATGTGGTCGCCGGAGAGGATGAGGACGTGGCGCGGCTCCTCGGAACCGATGGAGTAGATGTTCTGGTAGACAGCGTCGGCGGTTCCCTGGTACCAGCTCTTGGAGACGCGCTGCATGGGCGGCAGAATCTCGATGAACTCGCCCAGCTCGTTGGCCACCACCGGGCCCCATCCCTCGCGGATGTGCCGGTTCAGCGAGAGCGCCTTGTACTGAGTGAGGATGTAGACGTGACGCAGATCGGAGTTGATGCAGTTGGAGAGCGTGATGTCGATGATGCGGTACTGGCCGGCAAAGGGGACCGCGGGCTTGGCGCGGTCGCGGGTGAGGGGGAAGAGCCGTTCGCCAGCGCCACCTGCAAGCAGCACACCGAGTGTGTCTCTCATCGTTCAATCCCTCGAAAGCGAAGTAGGCCCTGCATACGACAATATCAGAGCGGATTCGGCATCGCCCCTAGCCCATTGGATGCGAATCGAGAGTTTACCACGCGGCGGTTTCGGTTGTGCAGGGGTCAAGTGCGCAGGGACCGGGAGCGAACCATGAAAGGAAAGAGGCGACGCGGACGGTTGAGGCCGTGCGCGGAGGCGAGGACAGTTGTCCGCTAAGCGTCGGGGGAAGGATTGGCGGACGAATCGGCGGGAGAACCGATGCTGAGGCTGTCGGAGTGGGCTTCAGAATCGGAATCGGGCAGGGCGATGCGCAGGGACTTGAGGAAGGTGAGGTCGTTGCGTGTAAAGGAGCCGATCGCAACCTTGGTGGCGGGGTCCGCGGCCTGGCCGGGGACGGGTTCGACCTCGTTGAGGCCGATGGTGGCCTCCAGCATGAGCAGAACGTCGAATCCCTGGTCGCGGATGCTGCGCACCACGCCCGCAATGCTTTCCGACTCGGAGACCGATTCGTGGATCGCCTCTCCCAGCTTCTGAATCAGGTTCTTCACATTTTGATTCAATGCCGCCTCCGGGCTGCCCTGGGATTGAATTCCAGCCTGCTTGAAACCTTGCCTGCGATTCGACCGCATTGGGTATTCCCTGCCCTCGGAAGACGCCACCCGGCGGGAACGGCATTGCGGTCCGTTCTCTCTGACTCTGAACTTAAGGATACGCCGGGGCGAAAGCCGCCGCAATCCCACTTTGCGGTTGGTTTTCCTCACCCTTTCATGCGCAACCTGCTCTACACTTCGAGCATGGATGTGGTTCGCTTTGGACGTGCGCTTGGCTTCGGGGCGCGGCAGGCGGTGAAGACGGTGACGGCCGCGGTGGACGCAGCCGCGGCGGATAATCCCTCGGGCAAGAGCGTGGATCGGGGGACGAATGCCGGTCAGGCGAGGCCGCAGGCGAGTGGCGCGGCGGAGCAGGCCCATACGACGGCCCCTGCGGCGATGAGCAAGGCAGCTGGTATTGCCGCCCATACCGCGGCACAGACCGTCATCAAGGCGCGTGGAACGAGGCGGGGACTGCGCAGCGGGGGACGGCGCTTTGGCCCCACATGGAGGACGTTTGTGCGCCTGTGGGGAGTGCTGTGGCTGGAGGTTGTGGGCGTCGTCTTCGGGCTCTTCGTGCTCTTTGCCGCAGTTGGAGCGTGGCGTCTGCGCGGGGAGTGGCACTCCAACGCGGCGGGACACCGGCAACTGCTGGGCGCGCTGGCGATGCTGGCTGTCTCCGGTTACTTCGCGGTGAGCAGCTTTGTGCGGGCGCGGCGTCGGGAACGGCGGCGCTAGGATTTTTGCCGTTTTCCCCTGAAAAACTCATGACATAGCCTGCGGTTTGAGCGACACTGGTACCACTATGACCCATGAGCGCATGCAACAACTGCTGGAAGCCGCCAACCTGCTGCTGAACGCGCGCCGCAGCCATACCCCCATCGCCGACCTTCCGCTCGAACTCCAGCCGCAGTCGCTGGAAGAGGCCGCCGTCGTCCACGGAATCATGGCCACCGCGTTCGGGCCTATCGGCGGCTGGAAGATCGGCGCGGGATCGCCCGAAGCCACGCCGTTCTTCGCGCCCATGCCACTGGCCTGGATGGCACGCAGCGGCACGCTGCTGGCCGGCCCGCGCTTCCGCTATCGCGTGCTGGAGGCGGAGATCGCCTTCCTGCTGGGCAAAGACCTGCCCGCGCGCGCCAAGCCATACACGCGCGAGGAGGTGGTCGCCGCCATCGCCAGTTGCCATCCCATCATCGAGGAGCTGGAGTCGGGGCTGATCGACCCCAAGGCCGCCGCGCACTTCTCCTCGCTGGCCGACCTGCAGATGCACGGCGGCTTCATCCACGGCCCCGCCTGCCGCGACTGGAAGAAGATCGAATTCAAGAAAGAGACGGTGACGCTTGCCATCGACGGCAAGGTGCAGGTGGAGCGCACCGGCTCCAACACCTCGGGCGACCTGATGCGCCTGCTTCCCTATCTGGCCAACGAGGGCGCCACGCGCACCGGAGGCCTCAAGGCCGGCCAGTGGATCACCACCGGAAGCTGGACCGGCAACACGCCTGCCCACCACGGCTCGCTGGTCGAGGTCGCATTCGCCCACGCCGGCCCGGTCGGCCTGCGCTTCGCGTAGTTCAGGCTGCGCGCAATCATGACCCTGCCCATCCAACTGCCGGGGACGGTTCCCGCTCTGGTGGGCGAGACGCCCGGCTCCGTGCTGCTGGAGACCTCGCGCTTCGACGCCGAAAATTACCGCAGCTATCTCTTCCTCGACCCACTGCGCGTCCTCACCGCGAACACCGGAAAGGAGCTTTCAGGACTATTCGCGCAGATTGAAGCCGCCCTCGCCGCCGGCTGCTTTGTCGCTGGCTTTCTCAGCTACGAGAGCGGCTACTGGCTGCAAGGCATCGCCGACGAGAGCCCGCGCGATCTGCCGCTCGGCTGCTTCGGTGTCTACCGCGGGCCCATCGTCTTCGACCACAACACAGGCCTCTTCAGCGGCCCGCCGCTGCCTACGCTGCCGCCGCAGCAAGCCGCACAATGCGCGCCAGCCTTCAGCGAAGATGAGGTTGCCCTCAGCGTGGCCCCCGAGGACTACCGGCGAAAGATCGCGCAGATCAAAGAGTGGATCGCCGCCGGCGCCACCTATCAGGTCAACTTCACCGATCGCATCCGCCTGCGCAACAACGCCTCGCCCGCCGATCTCTACCGCGCGCTCCGCCGCCAGCAGCCCGTAGCCTACGGCGCGCTGATCAATCTCGCCGCCCGCTCCATCCTGTCGTTCTCGCCCGAGCTTTTCTTCCGCGTGCGCGACCGCGAGATCGCGACGCGCCCCATGAAGGGCACCTGGCCGCGCGGCCTCGATGCCGCCGAAGACGCGCTCGCCACACTCGCGCTCCACCACGACGAGAAGAACCGCAGCGAGCACATCATGATCGTCGACCTGCTGCGCAACGACCTCGGACGCATCTGCTCGACCGGCAACATCCGCGTCGACGGCCTCTTCTCGGTCGAGCGTTACCCCACGCTGCTGCAGATGACCTCGACCGTCCGCGGCACACTGCGCGCCGACATCGGCTGGCACGAGATCTTCTGCAGCCTCTTTCCCAGCGGCTCCATCACCGGCGCGCCCAAGATCAGCACCATGCGCATCATTCGCGAGCTGGAAGACACGCCGCGCGGCATCTATACCGGGGCCATCGGCTTCATCGCGCCCACCGGCGACGCCTGCTTCAACGTCGCCATCCGAACTTTAGTCGTCGATAAAAACTCAGCAACCATGGGCGTGGGCGGCGGCATTGTCTACGACTCGGACCCCGCGGCCGAGTACGCCGAGTGCCTCCTGAAGGCCGCATTCCTCACCCGCTCGCAGCCGCCGTTCGATCTGATCGAGACAATGCTGTGGCGCGACGGCTACGCGCTTCTGCCGCTGCACCTCGACCGCCTGCGCCACTCCTGCGAGTACTTCGACCGCGCGTACGATGCCACTGAGATCGAAGCGCGCCTGCACGCTCTGGCCGCAACCTTCGCCCCGCTCAGCCGCCATCGCGTGCGCCTCACCCTCGATCCACGCGGCCAGATCGCGCTTACCAACTCGCCCATCGCACCCAACTCCAGCGAATGTAAAGTCACAATCGCCCGCGAGCGCACCGCATCGACCGACGTATTTCTCCGCCACAAGACCACCCACCGGCCGCTCTACGACCGCCTCTTCGCCGCCGCGCAGCAGTCAGGCTTCGACGAGGTTCTCTTCCGCAACGAGCGCGACGAGGTCACCGAAGGGGCCATCAGCAATATTTTTGTCCGCATCGAGGGCCGTCTCTACACGCCGCCGCTGGCCAGCGGAGTTCTCCCCGGCGTCTTCCGCCGCCATCTGCTGGAGGCCGTCCCACGCGCCGAAGAGCGCATCCTGACGCTCGCCGACCTACGCTCCGCCGACGAACTCTATCTCTGCAACTCCGTCCGCGGCCTGAGAAAAGCAGTTATAAGTTGTAAGTTATAAGTAGAGGCCTTTCCCCGCAGCTCACAACTGCCTTTCTTACAACTCACAACATACAACTGTATTTAGCTGATCTCCAGAATCTGCTCGCTCGCGGCGGCGATCTCCTCGGCGCGCGCGGCTACTTTACGCGCCACTTCATAGAACGGCTTTGCCGCCGCGCTCTCCGGCCCGGCCAGCGTCACCGGAAGCCCGCGGTCGCCGCCCTCGCGGATCGCCGGATCGAGGTCAAGCGAGCCCAGAAACTCCAGACCAAACTGTCCAGCCGTGCGCTCTGTGCCGCCGCTGGAAAAAATATCGACCGCCTGATGGCAGTGCGGACAGATGAAGCGGCCCATGTTCTCCACCATGCCGATGACCTCAACCTTGACCTGGGCAAACATCTCGATGGCCTTGCGCGCGTCCTGCAAACTCACATCGCTGGGCGTGGAGACGACCACCGCGCCGGTCAGCGGCACGGTCTGCACCAGCGAGATCACCACGTCGCCCGTGCCCGGCGGCAGGTCGACGATCAGGAAGTCCAGCTCGCCCCATTCCACCTGCTGTAAAAATTGGCGGATGATCTGGTGCAGCATGGGCCCACGCATCACCATGGGTTTGTCGCCGGGCGCAAGCAGGCCGATGGAGATGAACTTGACGCCATGCGCCGTGAGCGGCCCGATGCGGTCTTCGGCCACCATGTTGGGCGCTCGCGACATACCCATCATGGTCGGCACATTCGGGCCGTAGATGTCTGCGTCGAGCAACCCCACGCGATAGCCCAGCTTGCCCAGCGCCACGGCCAGGTTCACCGCGACGGTCGTCTTGCCGACGCCGCCCTTGCCGCTGCCCACGGCCACCACATACGTCACGCCCGGCAATGGCTGCGGGCCCTGCGCCGCTCCATGACTTGCTGCCATACGTTGCTCCTCTCTAGACTTCCTATCTACCTATCATTACCAAGCCATCTTCTCCCGAAGCGTGGCAGGCCGTGCAAAAACGGTAAACTGCCCCGGCTTGACCAGCGGCACGATCTTCCCGCAGTGATTCGGTGAGGCGAAACCTGTACTCAAGATCGTATCGACACTGAACTGAACAAGATTCGGCTTGTTGTGGCAAAGCGTCAGGAAATCCGCGAACACCTCAATCCATCGAGTCTTAGCCGGATCGAAAACCACTCGCGCAAAACCATTCCCATCTGTGGTGACATCGAAAATCGTCTCTTGATGGCTTGCCGCCTCAGCAGTCTTACCGCCGAAAACCAGGAGACGCCGATGAACCAGCGGCTTGCCATTCTTGCCGTTCAGCGCCTGAATCGTCATCTCCGAATCTTGCGCAACCACAGCGCTAGAGAAGCCAGCAATCAACGCAAGTATGCAGATCGTTTTGATCATGGAAGATCTTTCTCTCTACTACACGTGCCACCCAGCGCCCAGCGCGGCGCGAATCTCCTTGGCCCGCTGCGTCTCTTCGCCGCGCATCTCGCGCCGCCGGCCCGCATCGGCAAAGCGCCGCTTCTGGTGCTCGGTCTCCGCAATCACGCAGGGCACAGGGATGGGATGGCCCTCGCGGTCCACCGCGACGTAGGTGACGTAGGCCGTGGAGACGTGGCGCAGCGTCTGGCCGAGCGCGTCCTCCACCATGGCGCGCACGCCGACCTCCATGCTGGTGCGGAAGGCGCGGTTGACGCTGGCCTTCAGGATCAGCAGGTCGCCCACATGCGCCGGGGCTACGAAGTCCGAGTGGTCGATGCTCGCCGTCACCACGATGGCCCGCGAGTGGCGCACCGCGGACACCGCGCCCACCAGGTCGATCCACTGCATCAGGCGTCCGCCGAAGAGGTTTCCCAGGGCATTGGTGTCGGCGGGAAAGATGATCTCGCTGCGCTCCGCCTGCGACTCGGCCACCCTCCGCGAATTTACCTTGGGCTCGCTCATCCATCCATTCTAAATCCCAAAAAGAGCGAAAGGCCGCTATTGCAGGCCGAGGTCGGCCAGTTGTTTCGGGTTGGCCTCGTCGACAGCCAGCAGATTGTGGCAGACCGAGCAGTCGTTGGTGAGCGTCTTGCCGTCCTTCGACGTGTGGTTGCCGTCGTGGCAGCGGAAGCATCCCGGCGATGGATTGTGCCCCGGCGCGCTGTGCCCCATGCCGTTGGGATAGGTTCCCCAGGCCACCTTCATCTCGGGGAAGACGTTGCGCCGGTAGATGGCGACCAGCGTCTTGGCAGCCGCGTCCACCGCTGCGCGCTGACCACTCCAGACGGCGGGATACTGCGTGCGGTAGAAGTCGTCCAGCCCGGAGGCGATCTTCGCGGCAGCCTCCGCCTGCGTGGCGTACTCGGCCTGAATCAGTTGCAGCCCCTGCTTGTGGACGAAGGGAAGGCTGGCGCTGGGCGTGCCGTCCACCATCACCTCATCGATGGCGTCCTCGGCGGTCTGGAAGGTGTGGGTTGCCTGGTTGTGGCAGTCCATGCAATCCATCCGGCGGGTGACGCCCGTGATCGGCCCCTTCCAGTCGGAGCTTACATATTGCGTGGTGGATCCGTCCGCGTTGTGCTTGCTGACCGCAATGATCGTCTGGAAGGTGGTGTCGGTGGCCACATATTCGTAGTCGTCGAGATGGTGGCCGTGGATTCCGCTGAGGTGGGAGAGCGAGTCCACTCCGCCCAGGTGCAGCGCCAGAACGGTGCGGGTGATGGAGTTCTTCTCGTCGTCGCCGTACATGGTCTCGACCAGCAGCTTCTCGCCCACGAAGCGCGTCGGCGAATGACACTCCTCGCAGGTGGCGCGCGCCGGGCGCAGCACGGAGAGTGGGGCGAGGATGGGACGCGGATAGTTGCCCAGCGTCACCTCCACCAGTTGCTTGGTGCCGTTCACCTTGGCCTGGACCGCAGCGGAGAACCCTGTGCCGATGTGGCACTCCACGCAGGCCACATGGGAGTGCGGAGAGACCTGGTATGCGGCCCACTGCGGGGCCATCACATGGCAGCTCTGGCCGCAGAAGTTCGCCGAATCCATGTAGGAGACCGTTCGATAGCTCGCCGTGCCCACAATGATGAAGTTGATGAAAGTGGCCACGATGACAATCTCGATCCCGCGGCGGAAGACCGGGTCCTTGAGGTTGATCTGGGGATAGACGGAAGGGATCTGACCGAGCGCCTTGAGCTGCCTGCGCCGCAGCCAGATGCCGATCGGGATAAGCACCAGCCCGAGGATGAACAGCCCGGGCAGAAACACATCGAAGAGAATGCCCAGGTAGGGATTCTTGGAGCCGCCGTGCCCGAAGATATTGACAACCCAGAAACCGACCAGCACAACGGCCGACGCACTGGTGATTGCGCCGCCGATCAGGCTGGTCCAGTTGTTGCCATAGAACAGGACCAGCCGAAGGCTCTTCCTCAGCTTTTCGTAATCGAACATGCAGACCTCTGAAGATTGTTATGCGTTGCCGAAGTATCCGATCAATGTCAAGACAAGAAGGACAAGCCCAATCAGAATGGCGGTGAACCCGACGACACGAGCGAAGTTCACCCACCAATATACCGGCTTCTCGCCCACCTTTGCCTCCAGCAACCCTTGGGCGGCCAGGCGCCGATACTCCAACGTGCGCTTCTTCTGGAACTCCTCGTCCGTCTCCTTGCCGGTGAAGATCACCATGTCCATGGGGAAGCTGTCGGGACGCAGATGCGTATTGACGAAGTGAATGGAGAAGATGAACAGGATGGCAAGCAGCGCCTCTTCGCCGTGGATCACCAGAACAGCGTTCAACGCCCAGCCCGGCAGAAACTTTGCGAAGAAGGGGGCAAACCACATTGCGTAGCCTGAAAAGCCGATGACGAGCATGCCCCAGAAGACCGCCCAGTAGTCGAACTTCTCCCAGTAGGCGTAGCGCTCGAACTGCGGCTTGGGCCCAAGGCCCACAAACCAGCGCAGGTGGCCAACGATGTCCCGTACATCCTTCCAGTTGGGCACCATCGACGTCGGCCCCCAGAAGATCCCCTTTTCCTTATGGACAAAGGAGCGGGTCGCGATGTCTTTCAGGTGATAGAGAAACGCCAGCGTAAGCACCACGGCGCAAAACTTATGCAGGAAAAGAATGGCGCCGAAGCCGCCCACCTCGCGCGCGACAAAACGCGCCGCCGGGTTGTCGCTGAAGCGCATGGGCAGACCCGTCGCGGCCAGCCCCAGAAACGACGTGAACAGGACCACGTGAAGATACCGCTGCGCCAGCGTGAACCGCACATAGTACTTCTCTTTGCCGCTCGCTTGCGGCTGGCTGCTCTCCGGCGGTTGGCCTTCCGGCTGCTGCTGGCTTTCCGGCTGCTGCGCGGGTCGAGCGCCCGTCTCGTCAGTCATGTTTCTCCTCCTCTGCCGGCCCGTTTCTGCCCTGTTCCCTCTTGGAGCGGATAAACCACAGCAGTGTATGCAGCGAGAAGAACCCAAGCACGCTCCACAGCAGCAGGTTCATGAAGAACCGGGTGAAATACAGCGCCGGGTTCAGCTTCCGATTGCGCGGATTGGCGTGCGGCTGATACTGAACGAAGCTGGCATTGGCGTCCGCGTGGCAGCGGCCGCAGGTCTTGATCAAGTTTGCCTTGTTGATCGGCGAAGCAGGATCGGACGCGGGCCGGATGTCATGCGCTCCGTGGCAGTCCCAGCAACGCGCCGTCTGCACATAGCCGCCCAGCAGCCCCAGTTGCGAGTGGAAGGTGTCCTGGTAAGTGGCGAACCTCCCCTTGTGGCACGAGCCGCAGATCGGCGTGGACTGCATGCGAAACTCCGCCAGCGTCGGCTGCAGGATGGCGTGGGCCGTGTGGCAGTCCGAGCATACCGGCGCAGCCAGGTTCCCGGCGGCGACGGCCTTGCCATGCACGCCCGCGGAATATTCCGCCTCCACTCCGCCATGACACGTTCCGCAGGTGTTGGGAATGTTTGTCTTGTAGGTGGGACTCTGCGGGTCTGTGTGGCTCAGGATGTGGTGCGATCCGTGGCAGCTCATGCAGTTTGCCGCCACCAGCAACCCCTCCTTGCTGACGGCATAGCCATGGATGGAGTCCATGTACACCGAATAGACATTCTGCAGGCCGTACTTCTTTGCCAGCGCATCGCTGGCGTGGCATGTGCCGCAGGTGCGCGGAATGTTCAGCGGGTACACCGCGGACCGTGCATCGTCCTTGGGGAAGATGGCGTGCGCGTCGCCATGACAACTGGTGCAGGGATGCGCGCTGGCGGAGGCATGAACGCTGCCGGCGATTCCCGCCGCCTGTTCGGCGTGGCAGGCAACGCACTTCACCGCGACCGGCTTGTCCGGATGGGGATATTCCTTGATCGAAGTGTGGCAATCGGTGCAGGTCAGGCTGCCGTGAATGCTGGCATGGAAGAGGTCCGCATCCACCCCAACGCTGTGTCCCGATGCGTCCTGCAGCGTCTTGTCCGCATGGCAGGCGAGGCAGTCCGTCTGCGCGCGCAGCATGGGAGAGAAGCCCGCAAGCAGCAGGACAAGCGCCGTAGCCAGCGTTCTACAGCCGGGGCCGATTCTTTGCGTCTCAGTTCCGTGCAGATAAGCTTTCATAGCCCGACTCTTGCCTGAATCGCAAGCGACTCCAGGGAGCGCAAACAACCGCCCATCCATGCCACACCCTCACATACGAAAATCCTGTCGCCCGCCAGCCGAGTCTACTATTTCTGCAGGGTGCGGATGTAGGCGACGACGTCCTTGATCTGCGCCTCGGTCAGCTTGCCGGCGAAGCCCTTCATCGTTCCCTTGCCGTTGGTGGTCGCCGCAATCAGTTCCGCGTTGGTCGCCTTGATCGCTTCCGGCGACTTGAAGGATGGAACCTTCATCGCCTTCCCCGCAGGGCCGCTGGCAGTGCCGTCCGCCGCGTGGCACATTGCGCACTTGGCCTTGTAGGTGTCCGCTCCCGCGCCCTGGGCAAATGCGGTGGTGCCTGTCGAAGCCGCCAGGATGGCGACAAGGGTGAGTCCGGTGCGAATCTTCATGGTCAATCTCCTGATTACTTCCCCGCGATTCTATCTCATTCGTTCAACAAATGGCCCAGCGATTAAAACTCGTAGTGCATGGATAATGTCACATTATTGGCATGGAAGTTGCGCGGCGCGCTCATCCCGGCGGGCGATTCGGTCAGGCCGGTCGGGCCGGTGAGCGTGGACGAGTTGCAAGGAACAACGGCTGCCGTCGTAGAGGTTGAAGTGCTGCAGAACGGCGCGCCCGAAGGTCCGCCTTCGCCGTAGCCATAGAAGTTGTAGTCCGCCCTCCAGATCAGTCCGGTATGGACCGTCCATGCAAGATTCACATAAGGAGACTGATACGCGGACTGCAGCGAGCCGTTCACCTGTTGCGCGTCGCTGAAGAACTGATTGCCGCTCACCGCGCTGATGCGGTAGCCCAGACCGGAGCGGACCGTCTTGTTCGGCGAGTAGGTGAGGCCGAAGGATGCGTACTGGGTAGGAGCATCCGCGAAGTCCTTGACCGGGCCCCAGGACGTAAGCGCGCTGGGGCACAAATTGGGACCCGTGCCGGCGCTGTTGGTCTCGGCCGCTCCTGGAAAGAGCGTGCTGGCGCCACTCGAATAGCAGGCGTTGGTGGAGATATAGACATCGCTGTAGGAGTAGTTGAAATCGAAGCTATAGTGCTCATTGGGTGCGAGCGCGGCGCCCAGGCTCACACTGCGGCTGTAATCGACGTGCTGTAGCGGGCCGTCGACGGATGGTGTGACGGTATTGTTGGTGTTGTTATGCCGCTCCAGGTCGTTGAAGGCGCCAGAGAGCGTAGCCCACGGCTTCGGCCGGTAGAGGGTATGGATTCGGTAATGCTTCAACTGGCGCGCGCCCATCGGGGTGAACGCGTTGTCGTCGTAGGATATTTCGACCGTGCCATTGAGGTCCCAATTGTTGGTGGGGCGCAGAGCGGCATTGAAGATTCCGCCGTTTTCGTTAATGGTGACAGTGCCACCAGTCGACGCAGAACCGGTGTCTGAGTCCGTGGTCGAGGGAACGTTATGCGGGAAACCCAGAGCAATGACATGGGTGCGGTAGCGATAGGTTAGAGCGAAGGTTGCGCGAGGAGTGGCATCCCAGGTCCCGATTACGCTGTTGCTCATGGACGACTGGCCAAAGTAAGCGTTCGCAGTGCCGATCGTATTACCGCTAACACTGTAAGCTGCCCCAGTGGCCAGAGCACCCGCGTAGTTGATGGTCTCATTGGGGTTCGCCGGCGTGTTCAAAGTGCTACCCGCAAGGGTAACGGTGCCGGGCTGGTGGACATTGGAGAAGTCAACCTGGTCCGCGATGGCGATCGTCTTTGTGGCCTGCCACGTGAATCCATAGTCGATGCCAAGCACCTGCCTCTTGGCTTTAGCCTTGCCCGTTAACGTCGAGGAGCGGATCGTCCCATCCAGGCCCGTCCAGCTCTCATAGTAGTTGGGAAGATTGGTGTCCGCCATGGTGAAGCGGATGTCGCCGTTCATTGCGACGTTGCGAATGCTTGAGCTCTGGAAACGGAGCATCTCGGTGGGAGTCATCGTGCGCGTGGGCTGTGAGCGAATGTAGCTGGTGATGACATCGCAAGCCGGATTGATGATGGGCAGGCCGCCGGGTGTCTGCGGGGCCGAGAACATGGTGTAGTTAGTTGTGTTGGTGTATGCACTGCCCATGCTGCCTGTGTTGCAGGCACCGATCGGATAGGGAGTGGGTGCGGTTGCGGTTATGACTACAGAGTCCCAATTGCCAAGCGAGACCGGGGTGCCGTTCGCCTCCTGCGCCAGGAAGCCGTTCGGATTCAGCGTGAAGTACGAGCCCGTCTTGTAGTGATCGACCACCTCTTCAAAGGTGATCCTGGTCTGCGGCAGAACCTTCCAGTCGATCGCACCGGTAAAATCGTCGGTGCTGTTGCGCTGGTACTCCATGGCCAGCGAATCATACTTTCCGACTGATCGGGCGGGGCTGAGAGTCGGGCCCTGGAAGATGTTCTGCGAGTATCCGACGCGGAGCGTTACCTTGGAGAGCGGCAGGATCGTCAGGTTGGTGTCCGTCATCCGGCGCACGGTATTGAACATCACCGGCGAATCGTTATTCTGGGGCCACGCGAATGACGCAGCGGTCGCAACACCGTTGACCATTCCGTAGGGGATCTTCTGTCCGGAGTTGTCCGAATCTCCAAGCAGGTCGTAGTCGGCGTACTGACGGTCGCGGCGGAACATTCCAGAGAACTCGTAGAGCTTGCCCTTGGAGAAGTCCAGCTTGGCGAAGTTGTTGGGATCGCCGCCAAAGCCCGAGCTGAAGGCCGAAAGCGAATCCAGCAGGGGATGCTTTGTTCCCTCGACGGCGCGCATGGTAAAGGTCTCGCCCAGCACGCGCGGCCCGGACTGGATGTTGACCAGCGTGTCATACATCGATCCGCTGCCGGAGATTCCGACCATGTGGCCGCCCAGATCCGCCGTCTGGTGAATCGCATACCCATCCTGCGTCGCCTCTGCCGGCGCCGGTGGAGTCTGAGCGAGCGCAGCACTCGTCGTCAGCAGAAGTATGGCGATCCCGATGCTCTCCGCCAACCGGGGTTTGGTCGCGCCAGAAAGATGTTCCGTGGGGTGCAGAGAGATCCCGTGTTTTTTCGTCATCTCAAGCCTCATTTGAAGAAAACATTGCCAGCTTTGAATCCATCGATCTTTTGCAACTCTTGCTGCGGGTTATGGATCGCGCCGCCCGATGCTGGCTGGACGGCGCGTCGAAGTTTGTTAACGTATGAAAGCCGGATTGATGTTGGACCCATGAATCATGGTGTGGCAGCTGATGCAGGTAGGACGGTCTGCCGATCCTGCGTTCATGCTATGCATCGTACTGGCTGAGACTGGGCTATGGCACTGGTTGCACAGTTGATTGATGTTGGGCACATTCAGCAGGCGGGCGTTCTGAGAGCCATGCGGGGTGTGGCACCCCAGGCATCCTTCCGCCTTGACCGCTGGATGCTCATACACGAAGGGCCCGCGGTTCTCCATATGGCACTTGGTGCAGATGGCATTCTGGTCGGCGGTGGACTTGATGTTGTTGTTGCCAAACGTCCCGTGTACGTCGTGGCAATCGCTGCATTTGACCAGGCCTTCGTTCACCTTGTGGTGGAAGGGCATGTCGAATGCAGGCTTCACGTCGGTGTGGCACTGATAGCAAAGCTTCGGCTGCGAAGCCGTCAGCAGCTCGTCCTCGGGGTCGCCCGCATGAATACTGTGGCAACTGGTGCAGCCCACCCCGGCCTTGGCATGAGGAGAGCGCAGGAAGTTGGGATGCGAGCCCGCGTGGCAGTCCAGGCAGGTCGCATCCACATCTTTTGTGGACATTTTGCCCAACTGCTTGATCTTGGTGACGTCGCCGCCGCCCTCGACGTGCGCCTTGCCTGGCCCATGACAGCTCTCGCAGGTCGCGCCCGTGCCATTGTGCTTCAGCGCGAGCTTCATGTGCGGGTTGTCGCCGAACTTCTTGACGACTTCGGCGTGGCAGGTCGCGCACACATCCGAGCCGAGATAATCGCCCGGATCGGCGGCATTCGCCTTCTGCGCCACAGCCGCCTGCTGTTTTGCGCCCGCGGCATAGAGAACCCCGGCCCTCGTCGATAGCCCCGAAAGCAACGCGATCAATGCCAAATACGGAAGAATTCGTTTCATTCAGCCCCTCCGCGGAGGACATCCGCACAGACTGGTCGTCCCTGGTTTGCACCTTGGTTCTTGTGTACGATGAATATTACTTCGTTCCGGTTGCTAATGGAAACACCTAATATTTATTGGTAAAAAAATAGAGCGAGTTGAGAAACACTGGAGTACTGAACCATACAGCGGATGTGACTGCCGTCACTCACAATAACAGAACGATAGAGTGCCGGTCCGTGAAGTGGATGTGACCGCCGTCACTCACAATAACAGACCATATAGTGCCGATCCGTGAAGTGGATGTGACCGCCGTCACTCACGATGAGGATGCAATCCAACAAAATAACCTGGGTGATTCTGTGTGATTATAGACACCCTTTTATGCAAACGACGATATTTATTTTATTTGTGGTCCTCGTCATCTCTTCCGATAAATTGTGACGTAGCTCACATACAAGCGTCCCGTCCGCCCCGTACCAATAAGGGAGCGATCTGGAGATGAGGCGCCGATGCGGATGCTTGTTCCTCCATCGCGGCCCGCAACACCGGCACCGGCAGACCCGAATTGGAAAGTGACTAGGATTACGCGATGAGCCTCTCGAAGGATGCTGGACATCTCTTCCGCTTTGCCTTTCTCTTCGTCATCGCCTTCGCGGTGTTTCTTGTGGTCCGCCACTTTGTCGTCCCGAAGAGCTTCGGAGAGTACGGCCACTACCGCGGCGCCGCCATCGGCGAGATCGCCGCCCGCCCGCTGCACTACGCCGGCCACGAAACCTGCGAAACCTGCCACGCCGACATTCTGCAGATGAAGAAGGCCGGCAAGCACGCCGGAGTCAACTGCGAGGCCTGCCACGGCCCTCTGGCCGACCACGCCGCCGACCCTTCGATCCAGCCGGCCAAGCTGGACACGGCCGTGCTGTGCATTCGCTGTCATGCGGCCAGCGCAGCCAAGCCGAAGAACTTCCCGCAAATTGACGCGCAGCAACACTCCGGCGGCCTCGCCTGCGAAACCTGCCACCAGCCGCACAGCCCAGCCATCCAGTCCGGAGGTACCAAGTGAACCTTGACCGACGCCATTTTCTCGTGATGCTGCCCGCGGCCGCGATCGCATGGAAGTATGTACTCGCCGGAACGCCGGAGGCCTCGCCCAACTACACCATGACCGATCACTGGTGGAGCATGTTGATCGACATTCCCAAGTGCATCGGCTGCGGCAACTGCGTCCGTGCCTGCGCGGCGGAGAACGATGTGCCGGAGGGTCACTTCCGCACCTGGGTCGAGCGCTACCTTGTGACCGACTGGCACATGGAGAGCCCCCAGGTCATCTCGCCCGACGGCGGCAAGGAAGGTTTTCCCGCGGCTGCGGAAGAAGCCAACGGAAAGTATTTCTTCGTCCCCAAGCTCTGCAACCACTGCACGGATTCGCCCTGCACCCAGGTCTGTCCAGTGGGCGCCACCTTCATCACTCCCGATGGCGTCGTTCTCGTCGATCAGACCTACTGCCTCGGCTGCGCCTACTGCGTGCAGGCATGCCCCTACGGCTGCCGCTACATCCATCCGGAAAAGAAAGTCGCGGACAAATGCACGCTCTGCTATCACCGGATCACCAAGGGCCTGACCACCGCCTGCTGCGAAGCCTGCCCAACCGGCGCGCGCCAACTGGTCGACCTCAAGGACCCCAACGACCCCATTCATGCATTTTTGAAGACCCATTATGTGCAGGTGTTGAAGCCGCAGATGGCCACCGGCGCAAAGGTCTTCTACAACGAGCTGGACGGTTCCGTCCGATAGATCAGGCGCTATCGAAAATGAATTGTCATTCTGAGCGCAGCGAAGAATCCCCGTATTGCCCCTCGCTGCAACCGCGGAACAGGAGAACAAGATGAGTGGTGTTGAAGGCTACATGTATCCCAACGAAATCACACTCTATTGGAGCGTGCTGATCGTTCTCTACCCTTACATTACGGGGCTGGTGGCGGGCGCATTCATCCTGGCGTCGCTCGAGCGCATCTTCAACGTCGAGGCGGTCAAGCCCACCTACCGCCTGGCGCTGCTCACCGCGCTGGCCTTTCTTATCGTTGCGCCGCTGCCCCTGCAGCTTCACCTCGGCCATCCCGAGCGCTCGCCGGAGATGTACTTCACTCCCCACGCCACCTCCGCCATGGCCATGTTCGGCTTCGTCTACCTGTGGTACCTGATGGCTGTTCTGGTCTTCGAGATCTGGCTGGACTACCGCCGGGACATCGTTCTGCTCTCGCGGTCCACCACCGGACTCCTGCGCCGGCTCTACCGCATCATGACCCTCGGCTCCCAGAACATCAGCCCGCGATCGCTGGCCATCGACCGCAAGGTCGGATGGATCGTCACCCTGGTCGGCATCCCGTCGGCCTTCATCCTGCACGGCTACGTCGGCTTCATCTTCGGCTCCCTCAAGGCCAACCCCTGGTGGAACTCGCCCCTGATGCCGGTGGTCTTCATCTTCTCCGCCATGGTCAGCGGCATCGCCGCGGTGCTGTTGCTCTACATGGGCATCACCAAATGGCGCAAGATGCCCATCGACATGCCATGCGTGGACACCATCGCCATGTACCTCTTCTACATCTTCATTCTCGACTTCAGCCTGGAGATGCTGGACCTCATCCATCGCGTCTACGAGGCGGACGAAAGCTTCCGCAGCCTCAACTTCATGGTCCACACCAAACTCTACTTCTCGCAGATCGTTCTCCAGATATGCATCGGGACGCTGGTTCCAATCCTCCTGCTTGGAATCGTTCAGGTCACAAAGCTCTCCGCAACCATTCGCAAACGCATCTACGTTGTCTCCGGCTGCCTGGTGCAGATCGGCGTCTTCGCCATGCGCTGGAACGTCGTCATCGGCGGACAGCTCTTCTCCAAGAGCTTCCTCGGATACACCACCTACAAGATGAGCCTGGTCACGAAGGAGGGGTTGCTGGTGGCGATCTTTTTGACCATTCTCCCGCTGGGCATTCTGTGGGTACTGCTGAAGCTGCTGCCTCCCTGGCCGGAGAAACAGCACGCCCCGCTTCCCGCCGCAACCCCGGCGCATTGACGATGGCCTGAACCGGTAGCCTCGGCGACTCGCACCTGTTCCGCCTGCCGCACTCCCGCGCAATGCAAACGCGCTATGCTGAAGGCTGTGCCCCTCACCGCAACATCGCAGAACCAAACGCAGCCGCTTGCGACGCCTGCGGCCACGAACCCTAACGTTGCGCCTTCCGACTCTGCAACCCCGCCCCCGGGCCTGCTGGCCGACTACGCGACCCTCTTCAAGGTGCGCGTCACTACCATGGTCGTCATTACGTCGGCGGCAGGATTCTACCTGGGCAGCCTGCGCTCCGGCATCAGTCCATTCAACGCCGGAATGCTGGCGGCGCTGGCCGGAATCGCGGTCGTCACCTGCGGAGCAAGCGCGTTGAACCAGGTGCTGGAGCGCAAGACCGACCGGCTGATGCGACGCACAGCGGACCGCCCCATGGCGA
>Ga0224554_1000313_pt1 | contig 42516 bp, 33 predicted proteins | sample 714S22024metaG_FD_180666 | JGI IMG/M metagenome (GOLD analysis project Ga0224554, IMG submission 180666) | Peat soil microbial communities from Stordalen Mire, Sweden - 717 S2 20-24 | ecosystem: Environmental > Terrestrial > Soil > Wetlands > Peat | place: Sweden: Norrbotten County, Stordalen... | reverse complement strand
GCCGACCATGCGGGAGAAAGAGTGAAGCGGGCAGGCGGATCGAAAATGTAGTGCCAAGAGCCTCTGCTGTCATTGCAAGTCGTTGATTATCAGACCTCCAGATTCCGAGACTGTAGAAGATGGGTCTAAAATGAGGCCGATAGCCTTCGGTGAATGAGCAAATACGTCCACCAGCACCGGAGGCTTTCATTTTCAACTGCACCATAACTCGTGGCTTCATTTTGTGGCGTGCGAATGTGGCCTAACTCTTATTCAACAACCAACGGTTCGTTGATTCAAACCATTTCTTTTGCCAAATTTAAAAGTTTTAACTCGTTTATAATCAACAAAACTTGGCTTGAATCAACGAACCGCTGGTTCGTTGATTCAATTTACCCTGACGCCCCAAGCGAAATTGCGCAAGTGTTTCATAATCAACAAAACCCAAGTGGATCAGCGACCGCCGGTTCGTTGATTCAATTCCTACCCTTTCTGAAGGGAAAAATTAAAACCGGCGAAAACAAATAAAAGTTACGGAATAACTTTGCGGACACCAAAACGGACACCAAAGGAGTTAAAAAGGGTAAAGCCGGGTTATACTGATTATGCTTGAGTAGCCAATAAAATCAGGCATATTGGGGGTGCAACAGCGGGGTAAATTGGCCGATTCCGACTCCCGCCTCCAAACCTAACCAGTTGGAACTGTAGGGTTTGGTTAACTTCCACAGACGAGTGCCAGCGGAAGTGCCAGCAAAATTTAACTCTGGCCTGCGCTGCGTAACTCCCACCTACTCCCTACCGGAGTCGATATCAACCGTCGTAACCTCATCACTGTAAAAACAGTTATGAGACAACGATACAGACTCTATAAAAGAAAAAACGGCGGTCGCTACTACATTCACGACGACGTGACGGGCAAGCAGGAAAGTCTCGGCACCAATGACCGAGCCACCGCAGCGCGATTGTTCCACTCACGCAAGGAAGCGGAACAGCAGCCCGCCGTGAACCTGCAAATTGCCCGCGCCTATCTGGCCGCCAGCGATCCGCAGATTGCCACCCGCGACTGGCAGTTCGTCATGGACGAACTGGTGAAGCTCAAAAAAGACCAGACCCAACACCGTTGGCAGACCGCCATCAAAGACAAAGCCTTTGACAGCATCCGGCACCTGCCGCTTCTGGAAACCCGCCCGGAACATTTTCTGCGCGTGTTGGAAGCGGGAAAAGTTTCGAGCAACGTCTATCTGCGGCGCATCCACAACTTCGCCTTGGACATGACCTGGCTGCCGTGGCCGGTGCTGGCAAAAAAACGCTGGCCGGCAGTCGAGTTCAAAGAAAAGCGCGGCATCACGCTGGCCGAACATCTGGCCATCGTCGCCCGCGAACAAAATCCCGAACGCAAGGCGTTCTACAAACTGGCGTGGCATCTGGGCGCATCTCAATCAGACTTGGCATTCCTCGAAGCAGAGAATGTAGATTGGGACAATCACGTCATCAGCTATAAGCGGATGAAAACCGACACGGTGGCCATCATGCGTTTTGACGAGGACATGGCGGAAATCCTGCGCGACCTGCCGGGGAGCGGCCCCTTATTTCCGTATCTGCGCACCGTCCGCGCGGGCGACCGGGCGACAGAATTTCGTCAGCGTTGCGCGGGTTTGAAGATCAAAGATGTCACCTTGCATTCGTATCGGTATGCGTGGGCCGAGCGAGCGAAGGCGGCAGGCTATCCTGAACGATATGCGCAGGTGAACTTGGGCCACAACAGCAAGGCCATGACGCGGGCCTATTCGCGCAAGGCCGAGGTGGAAATGCCTTCGTTGAGCGAATACGAACGGCAACAAAAAGCCATCATCGGAAATCATGAAACCGAATTAGTGACGCAGAGCGTCGCGGCATAAGGAGGACATTATGCAACCTTGGCACATAAAAGCACTCGAACTGGAAGCGTCAGGATTCAAACATCTTGACGGATTCATCCACGAACACGCCCTCTATTTTCTCGTCGGGGCCATCTACCTTTTGCTGGCCCTACTGGCTTGGGTATTGAGCGGGGCATTGCGGCGAAAAGAAGGAAAATCCACGCACAACGTCCAGCCAGCAATTATCATTCACCTGCCGGGATCACCGCCGCCGCAACCAGACACGTTTGACCCATTCCCGCCGCATAGGGAACCCCCTTATTGTGATGATCTGGATTGAACCGGGCCGGCGAGCGGCGGTGCGGAGTCTGCGAGCCACCAACTCGCCGCGCCGCCGGTCGCTACCGCGTTACGGACTCGACGGCCCGCGCCCCCGCGAGGTTGCTGCCGGACGGCCATTGGGTTACGCCGAACCGCTCCCGGCCTGTTTTTGCCGTTTATGCGCGTTTTTAATCCGCCAGTGCCGGTGAATGGCCGCCACCACCTTGTCGAGCCAGTTCACATCGGCAAGCTGTTGTGCCAGCACGTCACGCGAATAGTGTTTCACGCAATAACGCTGCGGACGACCAAGCGGCTTAATCAAGCCCGCCTGCGACAGGGGCGGGATGATATGCGTTGCGACCCCCAGCGCTTCGGCAACTTCCTCCTTGGTCATGGTGGCACGGTATTTTTCCAGCGGCTGGATTTTTAATGGTGAATCAGCAGTCATAATTTTTCCTTGGTTAAAGTGACGGTGATAACGGCAATGTGCGTTTTCAGCGTGGCGGCCAAACGGCGATCCGCCGACTTCACAAATGCCAGTTCATACTTTTGCAGTCTGCGCTCGACGGCATTAAGGCCGTTGCCCAACACGGCGACCTCCGCCGTGGCAAAACGAATCCGCATTTTTTCCGGCGGGGCGTCCGGCATCTTTTCCAAAGCCGAATTGGAAACTCGCTCGGCATACATAAACTGCGCGTAGGGCAGCAGATAGCTGATGCCGTCGTCGGCAATTATTACCAGCGCGGCGATGTTGGGATCACTGCCGAGGCAGGGATTATCCTGCGGGCTAGGCACCGATACGGTGGCTGGCTGGTCGTTGTTGTTCGACTGGTTTGGTTTCATGGCTGCTTTTTTCGGTGGTTTCGATTGAAAGTGATTGGGCAATGCGCTGGCGGAACCGTTTCATAAAATGATGGCCGCGCTGCAAGATGGTCTGGAGGAAATCCCGTTGCGGCATGGCCTCAATCGCCGCCAACCGCGCGCTGGAATGGGTGACGTGCAAACGCAATAATTCCGAATCATCGGTAAAGACTTGGCAGCGTTCGCGCCCGCGCGAGATGCTGACGTAAAATTGTTCCTGATTGATGGCGGGCAGCGAACGCGACGAGGCGACCAGCAAAACTTCATCCACGGTCTTGCCCTGGGCGGCATGGGACGTGACGGCGTAGCCATGCGTGAAGGTGCGATAATCGGCAGGAATGATCCGGCCATCGGCCAGCAAAACGGAATCACCTTGAATCGCTCGCACCTCGACGAGTTCGCCATTGATAAAGTGCTTGCGCACGGCCACCGCATTGGCTTGCAGCAACAGCTTGTCCCCGGCGGCGATTTTTAATTTCCGTCGCTCCCCGACATCGCACAAGGCGGAGCCTTGACCCAAATGAAAAGAAGTTTCAGTGCCATCAGAGCGTTGCACTTTTATCGAATCGTTTTCGACAGCGACCACCGCGACGGTTTCATTTTTATTAAAACCATGTCCTCGACGATGAAAATTGATGGCCATGCCGGGACGGTATTGTCGCGCATCCCGTTTCTGCGCTTCCGTCCATGAGAGTGAATCAAAAACTTGGAATTCTTTTTCCTCACCGCCCAGCCAACCGGATGTTTTCAGCACGGTGCGGATTTTTTCCGTCACCGCCTCGATTTCATTCCACGTTGGCGCGACCAGCAGCGCGGACTTATTTTCTGCCAACGCTTTCAAATATGATTTCGCCGCCGAGTCGTGAAGATCATGGTGTCCGTCCGCAAGAACCTCAGTCACCGCACCCATACGTTCCAATTGCGCGAACGCTTCCACCGTGCGTTTCTGCGCCGCCAGTTCCACGGCCTTGCGATACGCTGCCTTGCGTTGCCGCCGGATGGCCGTCAACTGGCCGGATTTGAAATTGGAATGCCGTTCCAAAATCCGCAGCGCATCGCCGCGCGCAACCGAAGCGTGTTGTCCGGTGTCGCCAGACAAAATGATGCGCACATTGTGCGCGCAATCGAACAGTCGTTTCATGTCGTCCATCCCCACTGCCCCAGCTTCATCTAATACAATCAATTGCCGTTCGGTCAGAACTGGCTTGGACAGCAACAGGCTTTGCAGTGTCTTCGCCTCGAATCCCTCTTTACGCAAAACCTCAGTTGCTGCCGCCGTTGGCGCGCAGAACAACGGTTCAATCTTTGCCTCTTTGCAGGCGGCGACCAGCTCGCGCAATGCCGTGGTTTTGCCGCTGCCGGCCAGACCCCGCAGGCCAGTGATCCGGTCACTGGTGCGCAGGACATGGTAAATCGCCCGGCGTTGATCTTCGCCGAGCCAGTCGGCAGGTTTGTAGCCCGGATGCAACGGCGCGACGGCATCGCAGCCTGCGTTGACCGTCTGGATTAAATCCAGTTCCGTTGCCAGAATCTTTTGCGTCGAGAACCCGCGTTCGGTTTTAACCAAATCCGGCAGGTGTTTCACCGCCCCTTTCAAATGGTCCAAGTCCACCGCACCCAGGCGATGCGACAACGCCACGCTCAACAGTTCATGCTCCGGCACCACCGATTTGCGCTCGAAGACATGGGCGACGGCATGGTTCAAAACCTGATTTTCCACCAGCGCAATGCGAGGCAGGCTCGATGGACGAGCCGACATGCGCAGTGTTTGCAACGATTGCTGTTCATCGGCTGACAGTTGCGACAACTGCCGTTCGCGGACTTCGGCGGTTGAAATGCCTTTGACTTTTTTTGCCCGGCTCTGATGCACCGCATGGGAAATTTCATCGTTGGAAAGTTTGCGCCCTAACTTTGCTTCCATTTCCTGCACCACCGCGTCGCGCTGCTGTGCGCGTTTGGAAAATTGTTTCTGCACCGCATCACTCACACCCTCGATGTCAAAACCATGTTTGGCCGGGATAATCCGGTAGCCAATTTGTTGAACCCGTTTTGCCAGTTCATTCCGATAGACCGCCGTCCCGTAGCGGATCGCGTCATACATGCCGCGCGCTTCCAATGCTTTCCAGCAACGCTCATCTTTATCAAACGTGGCATTGAACACTGTGAAATGCGTGTGCAACTGCGGGTCAAGTTCGCGGGAACTGTCATGGACGAACGCTGCGGCCACGAGATTGCCAGTCGGTCGATCCTTGCGAGCGCGCTGTTTACGCACGCGCGCGGCGGCGAAGGTTTCGAGTTCGCGAAACGCGAGTCTGGCCGCTGCCTCATGCGCTTCAACCAATCGCTGGTCGTCCAGCGTGACCGCGAGCACCGAAACGGATTTCGGCACGGAACAGGTGAAGTCATAAAACACCCGGCGCTGGCCTTCCTTCTGGCTCCGCTGCGTCAGCCGTTCGCCATCGTCTGGATTTTGATTTTCGCAGAGCGCGTGAAATTGTTCGCGCGTGACTTCAGCTTTTAATCCCAGCCGTTCCGCGCCCGCGCCGATCCACTGCCCGGGGCGGATTTCGCCCGCCGCGTAGTAATCGTTCTGCGCCAGATGCTCGTCGAAGTAGCTCTCGGCATCCGCCAGATTTTTATGGGCAACCGCAGTAAACATGGAACGTGATTTTATCGGTTTTGAAAAAAGCTTTATGCCCCGCTGGCACATTCGTTATTCTCTTTCCGGCATTAATTTCCCGATTGGTGCATCGTGCCTGAACCGATCCGGCGCATGGCGTGTCTGGCACACGGGATCGGAACTGAATTCAGTTTTATTCATGCCTGTCAGTTTGTCTGAACTTTCCTCCGTTGAGGTGTATGTGATACACCAAATGCACTTGGCCGAAGTTTTTTTCATCCGGCAACCAGTTTGGCCGAGAAGAAGCCCGCTTTTGTGCAATCTTTACACAAAATGAAACCTCACTCTTTGGCTATAAAATCGCGTATCTACCTTGTTTTTATTGGGGATTATCACCTTCCAGCCGGCAGCGCCTGAAATTTTGTTGCAGTTTTCACATCGAAATGATGTGCCCGGCGCTTTGACTGGCCGGCTTGTCTGCGTGCCTCGACAACCGGCCAGACAAATCGCCTCAAATGAATCCTATCCAGCAGCGCACTCATCGGACCTTTCTAAAATCCCGCGACTCCACAAAGATGTTCCGCCGCTCCAATTTCAGAAAGGCCCGTTCAGTGCATCCATCTTCATCCATCGTGCTGCGCCCGCGATTCTCGCGCGGGTAGCCTGATGTCGCTTACCGACTGAAGCAGGCCGTGGTTAAATCGTCCAGCCAAATTCGGGAATCGTCCGATTGTCCGGCAACGATCACCGGAGCGGACGGGGGCGGCACCATGTCCAGAATTTCCTGTGCTTGTCGTGCGCCCGCGTTCGGCGTAACCTCGCCACGTTCATAGAACTAAAACGACGATTACTATTTAACCAAAACAATTTTGCGTAGCTACGGCTACGGGCTATCCCGAAAACCGCGAATTTTCCAGCCCGTCGAAGAGCTGACCGAGCGCGCCCAAATGGGCGCGGCTTGGCGTGCTTCTTCGACAGGCGCTTCGCGGTGCCTCGGGATAGGGTGCGTTGAGTCCGCGCCTCTTCTTTTTCAACTTTTAGAAGTTTCCCGTCGTCATGGTTGCGCAAGCAACGACTGAAATGACGATGCCCACGGGTGACGAAATAAAACTGCCGCTAACTTCGCGCGATGTGAACGCGGAGCGGCTGGCGCAATTCCGCGAACTGTTTCCCGAAGCATCCACCGAGGGGAAATTCGATCTCCAAAAACTCGCCCAACTGCTCGGCGAGGCTGCCACCGATGCGCCGGAACGCTACGGGCTATCGTGGTCCGGCAAGTCCGAGGCCATCCGCGCCATTCAGACCACCAGCCCCGGCACGCTGCTGCCCGCGCCCGGCGAGTCCGTGAATTTTGACGCCACGGAAAATCTCATAATCGAGGGCGACAATCTGGAAACCCTCAAGCTCCTGCAAGGCGGCTATCACGGGCGCGTGAAGATGATTTACATTGATCCGCCCTACAACACCGGCGGCGAATTCATCTACCCGGACAACTACAAGGAAGGGCTGGCCGATTATCTGAAATTTTCCGGCCAGGTCAGCGGCGAAGGCATCCGGCTCACCACCAATGCCGAGACGGACGGGCGTTACCACAGCAGATGGCTGACGATGATGTATCCCCGGCTGTTTCTCGCGCGAAACCTCCTGCGCGAGGACGGCGTTATTTTCGTCAGCATTGACGATCACGAGGTTCATAATTTGCGGGCTGCGATGAATGAAATTTTCGGCGAGGAAAATTTTATTGCCTGTATTGTTTGGCAAAAAACATATAGCCCCGCAAATGACAAAATAGGCGTGGATGCAATGCATGACTACGTTCTTTGCTACCAAAGGTCCGCTGCCCAAATTCAGCTGCTTCCAAGAACGTCCAAACAGGACGACGCATACACGAATCCTGATAATGACAAACGTGGCGTATGGAAGGCCGTTGATGCGACGCGCGCAGAACATCGTGACTACGCCTATTTCCCCATTATTACTCCAAGCGGTAAAGAAGTTTGGCCGGCAAAAGGAAGAAGCTGGGTCTTCACAAAAGAGGAACTTCCGAAGCTGATGCAGGAAGATCGGCTATGGTTCGGAAAAGATGGTTCGAGCAAACCTTCAAAAAAACTCTTTCTGAACGAAGTCAAACAAGGCGTCGTCCCAACTACTTGGTGGAATCACGAGGATGCCGGACACAATGACGAAGCAAAAAAAGAGCTGAAAGCTGTAATGTCTGAACAGTTGCCTTTTGAAACGCCAAAACCAACGCGGCTAATCAAACGAATGCTTCAACTGGCAGTCAGTCCATTGGCCAATGACCTCATCCTCGATTTTTTCGCCGGCAGCGGCACGACGGCACAAGCCGTGTTGGAGTTGAACGCACAGGACGGCGGCAACCGCAAATTCATCCTCGTCCAGTTGCCCGAACCAACGAAGCAGAAAGATTTTCCCACCATCGCGGACATTACCAAGGAGCGTGTCCACCGCGTCATCAAAAAATTATCCGCCGCCGAGGCGGAAAAACACGATGCAGCCGCATCGCAATTAAAACTGGGCGGTGCTGCTCCAGTGCGTGAATTGGATTTGGGTTTCAAAGTGTTCAAATTGGGCAGCAGCAATTTCAAGGTCTGGGATGCCGCCGCCGCGCCCAAGGATGGCGCGGCGCTGGCCGAACAATTAAAACTCATGGCCCACAACGTCGAGGCTGGCCGTCCCGACGACGCCTTGCTTTACGAATTGGTGCTCAAAAGCAATCTGCCGCTCACCAGCAAAATCATCGCCGGCAAAATCGGGGAGCAGCCATATTACGACGTGGCCGACGGCGCGCTGGTGATTTGTCTGGCACGGAAGCTCACCCTGGAAACCTTGCGCGGCCTTATGGCGCGCAAACCGAAAGGGGTCATCTGTCTGGACATCGCCTTTGCCGGCAACGACCAGCTTAAAGCCAACATCGTTCTGGAAATGAAATCCCACGGCATTGAATTTCACACGTCGTGAAAATGAAATTCGACAGCAACCAGGATTTCCAGTTGGACGCCATCCGGTCGGTCGTGGACGTTTTTGCCGGCCAGCCGCCCATGCGGGCGTCGCTGCAATGGCAGAGCGACGTGTTCGCCGGTGAACTGCTCACGGAAATGGGCGTCGGCAATTCGCTGGTGTTGAGCGACGACGCCATCCTGAACAACGTCCAAAAAATCCAGACGGAAAACGGGCTGGAGCCGGAGACGGAACTGGCGGGCCTGAATTTCTCCGTCGAGATGGAGACCGGCACCGGCAAGACCTACGTTTATCTGCGGACGCTGTTTGAACTAAATGCTCGCTACGGCTGGAAGAAATTCATCATCGTAGTGCCCAGCGTGGCGATTCGTGAAGGCGTGTTGAACACGATTGCGCTGACGAAAGAACATTTTCAATCGCTCTACGGCAACGCGCCGCTGGATTCGTGGGTGTATGATTCGGCGCAAGTATCCAAGCTGCGGCAGTTTTCCGCCAGTAACCAGATGCAGTTGATGGTGATGAACATTCAGGCGTTCGACAAAAGCAGCACCGTCATCCAGAACACCAAAGACCAGATGAACGGGCGTCGGCCCATCGAATTCATTCAGCACGCCCGGCCCGTGGTGGTCGTGGATGAACCGCAAAATCTGGCTACGGAACTGCGGACGAAAGCCATCGAAAGCCTGAATCCGCTCTGCACGCTGCGGTATTCGGCGACGCACAAGGATTATTTCAATCTGGTTTACCGGCTCGATCCGGTGAAAGCCTACGATTTGCGGCTGGTCAAACGCATCGAGGTGGATTCGGTCGTGGACGGCGGCGATTTCAACCGGCCCTACATCGCGGTCAAATCCATCACCGCCACCAAGACGCGGATTTCCGCCAAGCTGGAAATTGATGTCGAGGGCGCGAGCGGCTGCAAACGCAAGACCGTGACGGCGACACAAGAAAGCGATTTGTTCGCACTGTCCGGCGAGCGCGAAAATTATCGCGGCTACGAGGTGGATTTGATTGATGCCGGCAATCAATATCTCCAGTTCAAGAACGGCGTGAGCCTGGCGACCGGCGTCACGCATGGCGGGCGGACGGATGATGTGTTGCGCATCCAGGTGCGGGAAACCATCCGCGAACATTTTGAAAAGGAATTGCGCATCGCACAGTTGCCGCCGGATCAGCGGATGAAGGTGTTGTCGCTGTTCTTCGTGGACCGTGTGGCCCACTACGCCGAGGCGGATGGAAAATTTCGGCAGTGGTTCACGGCAGAGTATCAGGAATTCGCCCGGCAGCCGCGCTATGCGTCCTTAAATCCGCTGGCAGTCGAGACGGTTCACAATGGCTATTTTGCCGTGGACAAGGGCAAACCCAAAGATAGCAGTGAAGGCCGCGCCACCAAAGCTGACGATGAAGCCTACAATCTCATCATGCGCGACAAGGAGCGGCTGTTGTCCATGACCGAGCCGCTGCGATTCATCTTCAGCCATTCGGCGCTGCGCGAAGGCTGGGATAATCCGAATGTGTTTCAGATTTGCACCCTGCGTGAAATTAGCACGGAACGCGAGCGGCGGCAGACCATCGGCCGCGGCCTGCGATTGCCCGTGCGCGAGAACGGCGAGCGCTGCTTTGATCCGCTGATCAACCGGCTCACCGTGGTCGCCAGCGAGAGTTTCAAGGAATTTGCCAAGAAGTTGCAGGATGAAATGCAAAAAGAATGTGGTGTGAATTTCGAGGATCGCATCCTGAACAAGCGTGAGCGGCGCAAGGGTATCTTGAAAAAACAGCGTCTGCTCGACCCGGATTTCCAGAATCTTTGGGACAAGATCAAACGCAAGACGCGCTATGCCGTTAAATTTTCCACCGCCGATTTGGTTTCCCGCTGTGCCGGCGAGCTGCGGGAAATGCCGGAGATCAAATCGCCATTCATCCGGCGGGAGAAACATGAGTTGTTCATGACTTTGAAAGAAGGCGTGTTCGGTCAGGAGCGTTCCGCGCAAACCATCCGTGCGCCAGAATATCGCGCGTCCATACCGGATTTGCTCGGCCATCTGCAACGCGAGACGGAATTGACGCGCCCGACACTGGCGGAAATCCTGCATAAATCCGACCGGCTCGGTGAGGTCACACACAATCCGCAGCAATTTTTGGAACACGCCGTCGCCGCCATTCAAAAATCACTCCATGACCTGATGGTGCAAGGCATCGAATACGAGCGGATCGCGGATGCCGAGTGGGAAATGCACCGGTTGGAAGTCGAGGAACTGGAAAGCTACGTCACACGCCTGCTGGAAGTGGAGCACAGTATTTACGATGTGGTCGAATTTGAGTCCAAGGTGGAATATGACTTTGCAAAAGCGCTGGACGCCCGCAAGGACATTAAATTATTTTTCAAACTGCCGGATTGGTTCAAGGTGGAGACGCCGCTCGGCACCTACAATCCCGATTGGGCCATTGTGCGGGAGGAACAGGACGGCCAGAACAAGGTGTATCTGGTCCGTGAAACCAAAGGCACCACCGGCTGGCTGAAAATTCCAGAAATCCAGCGCAAGAAAATCCAGTGTGGCAAAGCTCACTTCAAAGCGGTTGGCCTCAAAGATGGCGGCTACGATTGGGTGGCATCGGCGAGCGAAGTTTAGACCGCCTGCTTTGCTGTGGCGTTTGATGATGAATTCGAGAGCGAATTTGGTGCAACATGAAATATTTGCCATCAAGTTTTAGGTTGCGACCCAATTTGGACTGAGAATTTCAACGGTTAAAATTATGTGCCTCACACTGGTGCAGACCCTAGTCCCATCCAGTTTCTCTGTCGGCAGCATTGGGATCAAGATACCACCAGTCAATATAATCAGCATATCGTCCACGCAAATGTGGAACCAACCAGATTGGACAGGCGGGGGCGTAGCAAACCAGACGGACAGGCTCCGGTATAAAATCCAAATGACCACGGCCATCCAAAGCCCAAAATGGACCGACCAAAAGTAAATAAGCCGGATAAGCCAACAAAACGACTACCAGCCAGCGGCGGACCCTCCGGCTGATGCGAAACGACCCCGCTGTAATCGGATGATCCGTAGTGAATACATTCATCGTCCTAGACCTTATTAAAATGTTCGTAGAGCGCCACCAAAATTGGAAACGCGCCAGCCGAACAAACGTTTCCGACCAAGGAAGCCAGCCAGCATTTAGCCATGGACGGTGCTGCGATTTCAGGTTTGGCCGGAACCACATAGCGGCAAATCAAATAAATGATAATGCCTTCCACTACCACCACCAATCCTTCACCGACGGCCGCAGCCAAAGCCGGACGTAAATCTTGCAGCATCCAAAGCACGCCCAGAAACGCCGGGTAAGTGATCAGGTGCATACCCCCCAGCCAGAGCACAAAGAACCGTGGCCGGCGAGCGCGCCGCAGCACCAGCCAGATGCAAATCACCTCCAGCAAAATCGCGACGCCAATGACCAAGGAAATTTCAGGCGTTATTGATTTTTCCGGAAGCTCGATGGGGTTGGCCTGTGCGGTGACAACCGAAAAGATTACCGCCGCCAAAATTACGAGCGGGCGAAAATAGCCGGCGAGATCGGATTTTGTTTTCATTTATTTAAGGGTTGGCGACGGAGGCAAAATAATCTCTTGCAGGGCACCCTTCACGGTGAGCCGAACATCGGAGTCGGGATCGTTCACCAGATTTGTGAGCAAGGAAATGATTTCTTCGCGATGCTCTGGAAATCGGTTGGCGATGACTTCTGCAAGACTGGAAGCCGCTTGGCCACGAACTTCCGGGAATTGATTGGTCAATCCCTTGGTCAAAACTGGAATTGCATTCGTGCCGGTCCCGAGCGAGGAGACCATGGCGTAAAGAACCAGACTTTGGTTCGTGCCATCCAGCAAAGACTGCAATTGAGGCAATGCTGGGGTTGCTTGGTCGCCGATCATCAAAAATCCCTGCACTCCATCCATGTTGACTTCGTAGGCGGGCAGGCCAAAGGGCGGTTCCACGTAAACCAGTCGGCGCAGCAGCGCGGGAATGGCATTACTTCCAATATGGTGGATTGCATTCGTTGCCTCTGGGGAAAAGGCGTAATCGCCCTGACGCTCATGCATTTTCAGCCACTCGCCAAGCCGTTTGCCTTCGTAACTGGGATCATCGAGAAATTGAGATTCAAGCGGATGCTCCTTTTGACGGTTTTCCGTGAGAATTTTTTTGGCCCGGTTAGCCATGTTGAGATCCGAATCGGCGGCAGCGGCTTGTAGGGCTGATTCAACGGGTGGAGTCAGCGGATAACGGCACAGGAGCCGGAACGCAACACGCCGTGTTTCGGTGTCGGGCGATTGAAGGCGACTCAGGATGATTGGCAAGGCTCGCTCAGGGGCAACATCCACAAGCGCTCTGAGCGCCAAAGCAGTTCCGGGTTTTCCACGAGCGAGGCAATTGGTCAAAATAGGCAGTGCTTGGTCTGAATCAAGGATGACAATTGTTTTCAACGCCGCACCCGCCACGTTTGGACCACCATGCTCGACGAGATTGGTCAAAATCGGAAAAGCGACCAACGCATTTGTTCCAAAATTCGCGAGCGCTCCGGCTGCGTTTGCACTGACCGCAGAATCTTTCAAAGCTTCAATCAACAGCGGAACCGCCAGTTCCGGCGCGCTGGTTTGAACGCCGATGGCGTCCACGGTCGTGACGCGCACGGCATCAGATGCGTCATGGAGGCGGGGTTTAATCCGGGTGATATAGACTTCGACATCATCTGTTACGGATGCCAGTTGTTCAACAGCCCATTGTCTGACGGCTACGTCCTGATTGGTCAATGCCTGACAAATGACGGGTTCAGCCGGTTTGCCGATGGATTCGAGACATCTCCCAATGACCAAAAGCCGTCTTGGTTTATCCAGGAGTTGTCCCAACGCTTCGGCTGCGGGAGCGCCATTCGTTCCCAAAACTTCAAATCCTCTTTCACCGAGCCACCAAAAATCTTCGGCTGAGTGCCAGCGGATAAAGCGGTCGCCGATGTCATCGCTGATTCTGAATTCGTCCCCGATATGCATGATTGTCATGCTGATCGGGTCATCTTCGGATTGAACCAGCTTCAACAATTTCGGCAGAACCTATGCCACGTATGGCGTTCTGGGCTTCGGCCAGCCGCTGCGTTTCCATCAGCGGCGTGTCCCAGGATTGTTGCAGCCAACTGGTCAACGACCGGCCCTGATAATGAGGTTCACGCCCCAGCAAGATGACTATTGCCAATGCCGCAAGCAGCACGACAAACAACCATGCCCGACGAGGTTTCATCTGGTTTGTTGCTTTGCCCAATCCCGCACGCGGCTCATCATTTCTTCACGGCGTTGGGGACTAATCATATAGAGGTTGAACAAAGGTGCCCTTTTTTCCTCCCAACCAAGCATGATGGCAATGGTCAGCGCCGCCCGGTCGCAAATTCTCCATTCACGTCCAGGTATTTGCCGAGAATACACAATTGGCGTCGTATCATCCAAAAGCGGAATCAATTGCTGCACAGCATTCGTGCCACCCAGATTGCCCAATCCGACCAGTGCCTTTTCGCGAAAATAGCTTTCAATCTGCTTATCCTTTGCCCGCGCCAGCAGAATCGCCGACAAGCGTTCAGGCGAAAGCTTGCTCAAAGCCTGAGTTGCATCCGCCTCGTATTCAGTTTCCCGAAGTTCCATAAGCGCATCCACCGCCCCGGTATATTTCAAATTGCCCAAGGATTCGATTAACGCTCCGGTGAGATCATAATTGTGCCCCGGAATATTTACCGGCCGTGGCGGCAGGCGCAATGGCACTCGCCGATTATCAGAGTCTGCCGCATCAGTTCGGATATACATCCGAGTTTCGAGCCAATCCGGGTCAAGAACACGGACGGCATGATTTTCTTCACCACGGAAATCCTGCGTTATATTCCGAGATTGTGCATTCAACATCTCAAGCGGGATGTTGGTGGTCGCCAGCACAGCTTTTAATTTTGCCAGCAATACGGGCGCAGAATTCGTCGCGCCAATGCGGGCAAGAGAATTCGCCGCCGCTGCTGCCACAAACTGATTGGGGTCATTCAGCATTTTCTGCAAAGCTGACTGGCTTTGTGCATCATTCCAACCGCTTTTGCCGATGGCCATGACCGCCTGCCATCGCACCCCGGCGGTCGCGTCCCGCAATCCCTTCAAATACGTCTGGTGGGTTGCATCTGTCTGTTGCGGGAGGCAACACAAAATCGCGCAGTAATAGCGGCGGGTTGTGGGAGATTGACGGTCAAAATTGGCTGTGAGATTTGTCACATCCAGTCGCGCCGGTTGGTCGAGAAGAATACGCGCCACGGCTTTTGCCAGCATGTTGTTTGGCGATGCCAGCAATGGAACAAGTTGTTTTTGATGCTTGTCCCACGCGAGCCGCCCGATGACTTCTGCAAGGCCATCAATGACATTCCACCTTTCGCTGCTCGTGTGGGCGAACATTTCAAATAATTCAGGAAAATTCTTTTCCGAAGCACGCGAACCGATTTGCCAGAGCACATCCTCGATGTCTGCCAAATTGACGCCGTCATCCCCACCTTGGGCCGCGAGCCTTTTCAGGAGTTCGCTGACACTGATTTCCGCGTAGAAACTACGGGTGAACGCCGGGGCGGGAGGAGTTTGGCCCTTGGCTATCAATTCGCGCCAGGAATCGTCATCGAGTAATGCTTCATCGGGCCGGACAAATTCGCGATACGTCATCACCGCGCCGCGATAAAGCTGCAAAGTTTTTCCATTCGGAACGATCACATACAACGCCTGCGGTCGGGCCAGTCCGGCATACAGCATGGAGCTGGTCAGCGGACTGGAGAAAACCCGCGTCACCATCGGAAAATCATCACGCGGAACCTCATACGAATTTCCATGGTAAAAATGGAACCCGGCGAGAGTGACGCCGTAATTTTCGATCCACTTGGCGTCGTCTTCAGTGAGTGGCTGGCCGGTGAGCGATTTTTCCGCCAAATCAGCCAGCCGGTCACAGACTGGGGCGTAGTCATTTATGATACGCGCTATATTTTGTCTGCCTCCATAGAACATTTGCAGCGTTTCCGTATCCTCGGCATTGGTTGGCCCGCTGGTGGCTAGACGCCGGACAATTTCTTCCAAATTATTTTCCAACTTCTGCATGGCGGCGCGCGACCCGGGTTTTTCCAGTTCACTCCGGTGTTTCTCATAATACCGTTGCTGAAATGCGGAGAACTGTTCCAACTTGTCTGAATTCTTTTCCAAAACTTTTTCGTCCCACTGGCGTGATAATTCCTTGGAGAGATTGAACGCATCCAGCAAGTCTTTGGCGACAATCTTCGCCTCAAAACGCTGTTCGAGACCGGCCTTGTCAAACGCCGCTGCTGTCTGGCGGGTCAATTTTGCCAGCCCGGCGAAGAATTCAGGATAGGGAGCCACCATGCCGGTCGGTGGAGAAATCATACCCATGTATTCCACGCTGAGTTTTGTGTGCAGCGCCCAAGTGTGTCGTTGCTCGGCCCAGGCTCCAAGTTGTGTCCAGAGCTGCAAGTCTGACCACGCTTCGGTTCGTAGCGGTGCCGGGGCGGTTGCAGGCAATGGCTTTTGAAGCGTCGCCAATAATTGCATCGCTTCACCGTGAAGCGAATCCGGCATCGGTCCACAATCCGCTTTGAGCAGGAGATCGCCGACACTTTTACCGAACTGGTTTTGAACTGCCCGCACAGCAGCCGGCGAGCGCAGCACCGGCGAGGCGGCCAGAAAATCCAGGCCGGACGGATACATACGACCGGGAATTTTCGGGTCCACCGTGTTGTGAAAACAAACCGCATCCGGCAGGCGTCGGGGTGGCAGTAGCCGGAATCCACGGGTCTGTTTTGCAAATTCTGCGTATTGCGCCGGCGACAGTAATTGATCGCTCACTTGCGGCAACGGCAATTGCCCGTCGAGTTTCTTTTGAATTTCGGCAAGCTGCGCCCCGGAAATGAGAGTGGTTTGTAAATTGGTGCCGAGAACCGATGTTGCAGCAACAGTGTATTCCAGAATGGTGCCATCTTCGGCGGGTGCCAGAAACGCATCGAATGGCTCTGACAACTGCTGCCATAAGGCGAATAATTCAGCATCATCTTTCACGAGTGCTGCTAGGGTGATCGCGGATTGGGTTTCTTTTGGGTTCACCAGCCGGAAAACGACGCTTGCATACCATTGCCGGGCGGCAAAATAATCGCTCAACGTGGGCGACTGGGTATAAAAACTCTGCGCACGAAATTGGAGCGGCGATAATTCAAATCCAATGGGCACAGCTAACGGTAATGAACCGGTCCGTAATCCGTCCACGATGTTTTTTGCTTCCGGCGAGAGAGTTTGCCGATAGCGCTCATCCTGCAAAGCGAGGCCTACCGCCGCGAACGTCATCAGTTCATTGCTTCCAGTTTTCAAATTGCTGGTGACCGCCACCAGTCGGCGTGAGAAATTGAGGAGCCTTTGGCTCTGAATTTCCTCCATGTTTTTCACCCCTTCTTCCAGCAGGACGTGGTAGGTATGCCAGGCTGAATCGGTGGTGATGAAGGAGGGCAAGGAATCGCCCATCGGTTTTTTGTCGGATGGTTCTTCCGTCTGCGGACTCTTGATGTAAGGCTCGAATATCTGCTTGAATGCGGGGTCTGCCACCACAAAACCATTCTTGCCGAGCAATTCTCTTGCTGCCGCCGACCCTTGAAACGCCTGCATCCCATTGACGGCGGTTAAATTGTAGGATTTACCGATTGCAGGGAAAATCAGCAGGCCGGCAAAAAAGAGGATTCCCGTAAATGAGGCAGATGAATTTCTCTTGCTCATGCTGGCAGTGTATCAAATGCGGCTTATTTTTTAGAGCCAATTCTGTTTCAAGATACAAGGGCATTGGAATGACTATTTTTCGGCTGGGTTTTCACATCTAAGGTGACACATGGCGGGTGTCGTGCAAGGCATGATTACCAATACGAGCATGGCAGGTTTGTTACGAATGCCGCTAGGTTCGTAAGGCAGGTTCAAATTTCCCGACAACAACCATCGGGAAAATCTGACAGTGTTAAGGTCGGCGCTTTGACTGGCCGGCTTTCCTGCGGGCACTCGGAAACCGGCCAGACAAATCGCCAGCAATGCGAACCTAAACGGCAGCGCACTCAACGGGCGTTTTGAAAATCCCGCGACTCCACAGCCGTTCCGTCCGCTTTGATTTTCAAACCGCCCGTTCAGTGCCCGCGCAAACTTGATTTCAACCCGTGATTGGTTTAGTTAATTTTCCGTGAAGAAGATGACTTTCAGACAAATGAAAAAGCAGGAGGCGCAAAACCGGATGGCGGCAATTCGCAGGGCGCGCCGTAGTCCAGCGGCAGCCGCAGCAGAACAAAGGCGGGCATCATTCGTCGGCAATGGAGCCAAATGGCGCATCACCAATCTCAATGAAGTTGCCCGCGCGATGGCCAAGCATTGGGGATGATCTGAATTCAAACTCGGCGTTCAATTGCCCCTGCTCAAACCAAGCAGGGTGTTTTAGGTTAGAGGGATTCTCCGCGAGCCAATCGGCGCAATAAATGCTATATTTACGCTCAAATTCTGTATCCCGGATGAATGTTCGCTGCTTCTACTTGTTGCGCGCCTGTATGGTGGCGCTGGCTTTCTGTCTCTGTCTGCGGCTCGGCGACGATGTTCGAGGTGCGCAGACGTATGATTTCGGCTTCTTTCCGATTGGTGCGACCAACAAGGTGAATAATTTCGGCTTTGCCGGTGGCTCGAATCTTTTCATGGAGTCAGAAACCTTCATTGGCCCCAATGCCGCTGATTTCCAAACCAGTTCAAACTATGCCGGACAATTTCTCCCGACCGGCCAGAATCATCTGTATTCGCTGAGTTTCATTCCGCAAACGCTGGGTTTTGAATCAGCCGCCCTCACCAATTATGAGACGCCCGATCCGCCCTACGGCGGCGGCATTTTGTATCTTCAAGGCGTTGGTATGCCGGTCAGCCGGCCCGGCAGTGGCCCGGTTGTGCCCGAACTGGAACCGCTGGAATCGGCCATGACCAACTTTCTGGTCGCCCATAATTTTGAGGCCGGCACGCTGGCTTTGATGAAGGACAGCAAGCTGGTGTTTCGCCAAGGCTACGGCTGGCGGGATAATAATTTCACCAAGGTTATCCACCCGGACAACCTGTTCCGGCTCGCAAGTGTGTCGAAGATGCTGACAGCGTCGTCCATTTACAAACTCGTGGCGGCGGGGAAAATCACCACCAGCACGAAGATTTATGATTATCTCGGCATCCAACCGTGGGGCGGTGTGCTGGGCGACAGCCGCATCACGAACATCACCGTGCAACATCTTCTCGATCATGCGGGCGGTTGGAATCAATATAATTACAATCCTCCTTTCGACCCGGTATTCCGCACCGTTCAAATTTCCACAAACATGGGTCTGAACTATCCGGCTGGACCGACGAACGTCATCAGTTGGATGTTTTCCAAGCCGCTCGACTTCGCGCCGGGCACATCCAACGTCTATTGCAATCTTGGTTACTTGATCCTGGGCCGCGTCATTGAAAAGGCGAGCGGCAAAACCTACATGGATTACATCCAGCAGGAGTTGCTCGGTAATGCGGGTCTCACGAATATTCTCGGTTTCACCAATGTCGTTCAGTCGCGCAGTCGCCCCTCTGACCTCGCGCCGTGGGAAATCTGGTATGCCGACATCCCACAGTATTTGAGCCGATCCGCCGTGGACTTTCCCACCAACATCAACGTGCGCGTGATTGATGGTGCCGGTTATTATGAAGCCTATGATTCGTGTGCCGGGTTGAGCGCCTCGGCCATCGGGCTGTGTCATTATCTGCAAAATTATCTGGAAGGCTACAACGCGCGTGTGCCCGGGTCTTCCTTTAGCTGGGGCTATCTGTTTTATGGCAGCTTGGCGGGTGCAAGTTCCGTGCTGTCCCAAAACATCACCCAGACATCTTCCTCAACCAATGGCGTTGAGTTTGCCGCACTATTTAACGAACGCTATGACCAGGTTGAAGGTGCCAACATCGCGGCCTATTCCGCCATCACCAACGCCATCGCCAGCATCAGTTCCTGGCCGGCCAACGGTGGCGGCATGATTCAATGGTCCACGACCGCCGCCAGCATCAACAAGAACGGCGGCTTCATCAATGTGCCACTCACCCGCTCCGGCGCGAACAATCTGACGGTGAAAGTTAGTTACACCACCTACGCGTTGACGGCGAGCAGTTCTAATTTCTTTCCCATTTCCGGCGTCGTCACGTTCGGTGCTGGCGTCACCAGCAAAAACATCACCATCCCTATTTTTAACGACCGCGTCATAGATCCGCCCCGGCAATTTTCCCTCGAACTCATTTCAGCATCGGGTGGTGCGTGGCTGGGGGACAATGTGACTTGCGTGGTGAACATTATGGACACTAACACACCGCCCAATTTCACCGGCCAACCAATCATTCTGCCCAACGGCAACTTCCAGTTTCAAACCCTATGCAGCACCGGCCTGATCCAGACCGTGCAGTTTTCCACGAACCTCATTGACTGGCAGCCCTTGCAAACTTTCACCAACGTCAATGCCACCACTACTTTCACAGACACAAATAGCAACACCCATGGTGCAGGTTTTTATCGAGTGGTTGTCCCCTGAATATTGCCGATTCATCCGGTTGCAAAATGATTTGGAATGAGTCAGCGCTTTGACTGGCCGGCTTGCTTCCAGGTATTCAGCAACCGCGCAAACGCCTCATGGTTTCAGATTCAATTGTAGCTTGCGTCCGCGTTGGCGCGATTCGGCGGCTAGTTTTCTTTTGAAAGCGACGAGTTTCGCAAGCAGTTTGGAATCACTCGTGGCGAGCATGGCAATGGCCAGCAAACCGGCATTACGCGCACCACCAATTGCGACCGTCGCTACCGGAATTCCGCCCGGCATTTGCACGATGGACAGCAGCGAATCCAAGCCTTTCAAACTTTTGCTTTCTACCGGCACACCGATGACCGGCAGCGGGGTGTGACTCGCGACCATGCCGGGCAGGTGCGCCGCACCGCCCGCGCCGGCGATGACGACGCGCAATCCGCGCTTGTGCGCGGACTTGGCATAACGCGCCATGTCGTCTGGCGTCCGATGTGCGGAAACCACCCTGACTTCGCAGGGAACCTTGAATTCCATGCAGACCTTGTAAGCTGCCTCCATCGTCGGCCAGTCGGAATCGCTGCCCATGATAATGCCGACGAGCGGCGTAATTTTTTCTTTCATGCTTTTGTTCCAAAATAAACTTCCTGCGCCGCACGTTCGGCAATGGCCAGACCTTCTTCGAGCGAATTTTCCAGCACTGTGATATGTCCCATCTTGCGCCCCGCGCCACTCATCATTTTTCCGTAGATGTGGACGCGTGCGCCGGTCATGCGCAGGACATTGTCCAGTCCATGCGGCTGGCCGGGCGCTTTCCCCGTGCCGAGCAGATTCACCATTACTGCCGTCGGCGCGAGCATCAGCGGATTACCCAGCGGCCAGCCGAGCACGGCGCGGACGTGGTTTTCAAATTGCGAGCAGTCACACGCTTCAATGGTATAATGGCCTGAATTGTGAACGCGCGGAGCGAGTTCGTTGATGGCCATTTCCCCGTTCGCCGCCAAAAACATTTCAACGCCAAAGCTGCCGATGCCGCCAACAGTTTCCACTGCGCGTCTTGCCATATCGGTCGCGCGTTTCGCAACCTCCGCCGAAATTTCCGCCGGTGCTTTGACGACGTGGCAGACGTGATTACGCTGGATAGTTTCCACGACCGGATAAACCACCGTTGCGCCGTCGCGCCCGCGCGTGACGATCACCGCGAGTTCGCGGCTGAAATGCCAAAACGCTTCGACGAACAATTCAATTTTCCCACCGCCCAAAGCCTGCCAGCCAGCTTCAACCTCCGTTTCGGAACGCAAAGTGAAATTACCCTTGCCATCGTAGCCATTGCGCCGGGCTTTGAGCAGTAGCGGCCAGCCAAAATCTTTCGCCGCCGAAATAATTTCTGCCGGCGAATCCACCGCGCAAAATTTCGGCACGGGCAGTCCGGCATTTTGTAACGCCTGTTTTTGCGTCAGCTTGTCCTGCGTGAGCGCAATGCACGCGGCGCTCGGAAAAACTTTGCGCCCGGCTTTTTCCAAAGCTTCGAGCGCAGTGGCATCCACGAACTCGTTTTCGAGGGTGATGACGTCGCAGCGTTCCGCGAACTTTATCAATGTCGCCGGATCGCTCCAGTCGCCCACGATGGAATCCGGTGAGAGACGGGCGGCGGGGCTGAACGGATTTTTTTCCAGCACCACGACTTCGCAACCAAGCGGCAACGCGGCGATGGCCGTCATGCGCGCGAGCTGTCCGCCGCCGATGATGCCCAGTCGCACCGGAAAATGTTTTGGCGCGGCCAGCTTTTGGATCTCTGAATCGTAAGTTTCGTGCATATTAACCAGTGCTTTTCATGCCCGAAGCCACGCCTTTTACAGTGAGCGCGAGCAGGCGGCGCAGTTGCTCCGTGCGCTGCGCCTCGTTCGCCTTGCGCCAGACGGACAGAAATCTGATCTGCAAATAGTTCAACGGGTCAACATACGGATTCCGCAGGCGAATGGATTGCGCGAGCGTCGGCTGGTTTTCCAAAAGCTGTTTGCGTTCGTTGATGGACAAAATTATTTCCACCGAGCGCGAGTATTCGTCTTCGATCAGGCCGAAGATTTTTTTGCGCACTTCGGCGGATTCGACGAGCGCGGCATATTGACGCGCGATGCCGAGTTCGGTTTTGGCGAGCGAGACTTCGGCATTATCCAGTAGCGCGCGGAAAAACGGCCAACGGCGATACATCTTGCGAAGCTGTTCGAGTCCGTCTGGCGTTTGCTCGGTAAAATCCTTCAGCGCCGAACCGACACCATACCACGCGGAAATCAAATGCCGCGATTGCGTCCACGAAAACACCCACGGAATCGCGCGCAACTGCCGGATGTCCGCCGTGGCCGCACGCCGGGACGGACGCGAACCCAGCCGCAAGTGTTCGATAAGGTCAATCGGCGTCGCCTGCCAAAAGTATTCCGCAAACTCCGGCGTGTCATAAACCAACTTTTGATAATGCGCGAAGGATAGTTTCGCCAGCCGGTCGGCGTGCGCCTCCCACTGGGGCAATTCCGCCGTTTCGGTTTCCGGCAGACATTGCACGGCGATGACGGCGGACGTGAGCTGCTCCAAATTTCTTTGCGCGATGACGGGATTGGAATATTTTAGCGAAATGACTTCACCCTGTTCCGTGATGCGCAAACGTCCGCCGTGCGCCGCGTGCGGCTGCGCGCGCAAACTGCGATAGCTCGAACCGCCGCCCCGGTCAAGCCAGTGGGGCCACAGCTTTACTCAGCTCTTCGCCTCGGTGCGTTCGGCACTCTGGCAAAACTCGAACTGCGCAGTTTGTTGGAAGTCTATGGGACAGTCGGTGGCGGCGGGCGCTTCCTCAGCAAGATAAGCGGATGCATTCAACCGATACTCTGACTACCTCGATGCATCGGCGGGGAATCTGCTGAAGCTTCATGAGTATTTGGGCAGTATTAAAGGGGTAGTTGTTGAGTAACAGGCTGGAAACTAATTTGCTGTGACTTGCCGTGCTCCATTTGCAAGACATTGATTACCAATAACTTATTGGAGGCGGGGGTCGGAATTGGCCCTTTATCACCGCGTTTTACGGCTCAAATATATCTGTTTTCCCTCGTAAATCAAGTATAATTGCAATAACTCTCTCACTACTGTTTTTAACACTTTTGGTGTCCGTTTTGGTGTCCGTTGGTGTCCGCGCAAATAGAGCTAAAGAAAATCAAACAAGGGCAGTCAATATGAAAAACCGTCAGCCGACGCGCTGGGCCGTGTCTTGAGACTGCTCGGACACTTGATATTCAGCAGCGGCTCGCCCGGCGTTCTTTATCCGCCAGTACTCGTAGATTGAGGCTCTGGCCCGGTGCAGCCATTTAGGGTCCGCTTTCAATTCTTCGAGCGTGACCAGAGCAAAGAATTTAACGGCATTGTCCGCCGGGTTGCCCAGGGGTTTAAGAAACCCCTGAGCCACCAGCACCGGAATTTCATGGGGAACGCAGCCCAAATAAAACGCCGATTCCGCAGCGGTCATCTGCGCGGGAAAATGCCGCAGGTTCAGGAATCTTTCCCGCTCTGAGCTTAACGGTCTGTCCTTCGGGGTGCTCATACTCTCATGCCGCGAGATTGGCGGATGTTTTGGGTCTGGCTCTCGCCAATCGAGCGATTGTGTGTGACCGCCTTATCGCAGTGCTCCATCAAGGCTTCCACGATCTTGCCGGGATTGTTTTCAGGAAAATGCTGCCACACCATCTTCTGCGCCTTGGCGACCAGATTGCGTTCCGCGAAGCGCAAGGTGTGGTTGGCCTGGGCGACATAGTCCGTGACCACTTCCCGGACGTTCTGGCCCTGCACCAAGACTTCGGTGCGTCCGTGCTTTCTGGCGTAGGCGGAGCCTTCCTCAAATTCCTGGACAACGGACCAGTCGGGGCTGTTGCGTGGCCGGCACAGGATAATTCGACTTTTGGGCAGCCTGACCAAGTGGGCATAAATATCCCACGTCGTCCCGTCCGGGGCCTTGAACGTCTCTTGCACGGGAGGGTTGGGCCGCTCCCATCGAACCTGTTCAAGCGCGTTCAACTGCTCCTTGATATTTTCCAACGGCTGAAGGTCGCGCTCGACAGAATGAGACGCGGCCCGGTAAGCCAAGGCTTCGTCTCCGATCAAATCATTGCCGGAGCCGCGCGGGCCGCGAGGAATCCAAGGCTTGCCGTCTTTTTTCAACATGGCCGATCACTCCTTCCTGTGTTGCGCCAAGGCGGCGACTTCCTCCTCGGAGACGACATATTCGCCGTCGTCGTCGAGAAGGGGAGAAAGACGGTCACGCTGGATGAGGCTGTAAACCGTGAAGGTGTCTAAACCGAGCCTGATGGCTGCTTCCGCCACCGAGATTTGCCCCGATGGCGCGTCCCTCTCAAAGCCCATGAATGTTTCCGACTCCTCCATGTCTCCAAAATAATCCTTCCCCTCCGCTCTGTCCAGTGGCGGATTGCGGTTTTCAAGAGGCCCCCAACAAATGGGCGTGATGCCGTGGGCCATCGCAAAACGGAGAACTAAAAAGGGCCAAGGGGCAAACTGTTTCGCCTCCCCCCGGTTCCCAAACAACTAGCCGCCGCGGCGATGAGCGGATCGTATCCATTGCGCGTAGCGCCAAATTCACCGAGACAGCCAGACTTCAAACACGAGCGCAAGGAAACCACTCCAAACCTCACGAACCGCAGCGATTGATTGGGGGTCAAGACGGGGCAAGCAATCGCAATGGGGCCGCGCGGCCCCGGAGAGCGCAGAAGCAACTGATTCGCACCACTCGCGCCCGCCGACACGCCTCACGTCCATGTCTCGCGGACCAGCCCGATACGCAGAACCGACACAACCCTAAAAGCAAAAGGGAAAGTGTCCAGGGCAAACAACGAGCAAAAGTTTCAAAACGACACCCAGGACACCCGGAATGTCTCTTATCGCGGCAGTGATAGCGATTCAAATAGCGCCCGTTTTCAACCGAGGAGCAGTCCTATTTTGTGTTCTTCATTAGCAGGAGCCGCCGCACTTCCGAGGATAGAATTGGCGAAAGCACTTTGACGGGCATATTGCTGTTTCCAAAATCGGCCACAGCCTCCAATTCTGCAAAGGGAGTAGCGAACTGAGCAGGAACATCATCCGTTGGAGGTTCCCCAAAAATGCTTTCCTCATAGTAGGGCGTAATTTTTGTAATTGTGAATCGCATGGCCGTTGCCAATTTTCTGAGTCGGTCAAAATCTCCTTCCGCAAACTTCGGCAGGATAACTGCCTTATGCGCCCGAAGGCAGCGAATTATTTCGGCTGAACTGGCGATCTGCTCCCTCTTGTAGTGTTTGACTTCCGACCAGCGGACAGAAAAAGCCTGAATTTTTCCGTGCTCGCCGAATTCCATCGAAAAACCTTCCGCGCTTTCGCCATCATCGGAGGCGGAGAAAAAGGGAATTCCGTCGAGATGGCGCGGAAAGAAAACGCCGCGCCCACAAAAATTAGTGACTGTTTGATTCTTTTGATCTGTTTCGCACCAATGAGTGTAGAATTTTCTTTCCGTTAGCATAGACGGGTAGAGGCCGAGTTGTGGCGCATATTTTATGGCCAATCGAGCTACTGTTTCATCGTCGGGAATCTTCGCTTGGGAGACTGGCAGATCATCGGGCATCGCGTAATACAAGTAACCGTCACGGGGGAGAATTCCAAAAATGGTGGGAATTCCGGCAGGCCAATTCGCCGGCTCCTGTTTGGGAATATAGAAATCCTTGGTTGGAGGTCGAGGAAAGCCCCGGTCTTGGAGCGAACCGAGCACGATAGCGTTGGAAATAACCGTTGCTGGAAAAACATGCGGCAACGACCTGCGATATATCCACAGAGTTTTCGGCAATTGACTCGTGCTGGCTTGCAAGGCAATGACGGTGTTCGTGAACAAATGTGATGATACCTCCTGCCAGCTTTGGGCATTAACGGGCGTAGGAAGCCCAAAGCCCCCGATGAGGAAAAGCAAAGCAAATTTCATAACGAAGATTAGCACACTTTCCTCAATTTCCCTTCGACCGCCTTCACCGCATTCAGCCATTCAGTTGTAAGATTTTGAAAAGATTCTCTGCCATTCCACCATAATGAAAAGTACCGGATAAAGCGACAATGACAATGCGGCCCAACGATGGCAGGAGCGCGCTGATAGAAATAACGGCAATTGAGTTAATACAACGGCGGAAGGCGTTGCAAAAATGGCGCAAACCCACACTGGATTAAGTGTCAAATGCGGATAGGCGGAGATGTTCCAAACGTGAGCCGTATTCGGCGCAACGAAAACCACTAGTACGATGTTTCCAATAACACCAAATGCGACGCGGGCTACAACACACAAATAGCGCCGCAATGGCACTACCCAGCGTAAAATCATCGTGACTTTTGGAGACATCTGGATTCACTTTCAGGAAACTAAGGATTCGCCGGGGACCTCGCGCACTGAAACACAAGGTTGCTTCGTTGCGACTCGTTGTAATTCTGAAACTGGTCGTCGGAAATTCCGAGCACCTTGTCCAAGTCCGTAATTTGAATTGAGGAGTTAGTAAATACTTGGTCGGTGTAAACGTGGTACTCCAACAGTTCTTTCGTTACTCCTGAAACTGTTATTTGGATGACCGGCCCCGTGTGCCGGAAGCGGCCCTTTCGGAGAAACGAACCGCTCCATTGAACCGAATAAATCGGCAGCTTGACGGCATCTTTGCTGATCGGGCCAAATCCTCCGGTCGGCTGATACTTTGGAAAGTATTCCCATTGGTCAACTTTCACCGTGTAATTCGTGGCGATTTTTGACACGTCCACTCCCGATTTGCAAAGCCAATTGGTCGCCAATTGCCACGCTTTATTTGTGTCGATTTGTGAATGAAGTTTGGATAATTCGACGTTTTGCCTCTTGACACCTTCGTCGGTTTGTTGCCTGAACCCTTGCTTGTAAAAATTGGCGATGTGCCCGCCATCGAATCCAAAAAAATATTCGTCAGTTAAAATGCTGCCACCAAAGTCGTTTGTACTTGGCGACTCGGTATGACTTCCTTCCCGGACGTCCGACTCCGTGTACTCGTGATTCCAAGGCAATTCTAGTTTTTCGCAAAACCAGTTTGCCTGGTGAAGCATCAAAATGATAGCTAGATAACGGTATGCGAAATTAGGTGTAAACATGCGCTCAATATCATTCTCCTCGCTGTAGGTCAACGCATCCAGAAATATGGTACGAATCCTGCCCCGCAAAGCCATTTTGTATTGCGCTGTTTGTAAAATCCTCGATGCAAAGATTCAGTGGAAAGCCACGCATCCAATCACTCCACAACGCGCCTAAAGCATCGCCAAATTCGGCGTGGGCAAGTCCAGTAAAGTCGCCTGCGCCAGGAGCGTAGTTTTCTTTCGTCCATCCGATAAAGGCTCTTGGGCTGCGCCCTGTCGCCTGATACCACGGTACGTAGTTCGTCGTTCCGGGCGGGTCGTAGTCAATCCCGAAACTACGCGGCCAAAGATCGCCGTCTGTCTGGCAGCCATTTATGACGACTAGTTTATATGGATGGGAATTCGTTTTTGGGTGCTTGGGAGTGGCTTGTGGCAACAGATTTCCAAGAGCATCCTGAACTTCTCTTGCACTGATATTCGAGTGGTCGGCGTTTCCTAGAATTGTATTCCAATTACCGTGACCAAGCCAGAAAAAGTAGTTATTTCCAGCGAGAGCATTGGTGAGAATTCGTTTGTCGGTATCCGAATCATATCGGAACGTCGCGGCTGAGGAATACGGCATGTTCCAAATGCAACAGGGGGCCATTGTGTAAGCGTTAATATCGCTCGGATTGGCAAGGATGTTGATAACGCCGTTTTCGATCATGTTGTTTTGGTTGTTGTTAAATTGGTAAAAGTTCACGTCCCATCCCCATGCGACAACAAATCCCGGCCCGCCGCCACTACCTTCACGATACCACCAGTGCGGCACTTGGAAGGGCGGAGGGTCAACGTCCTCGTCGGTCACGGTAAACACCGCCTGGATGTTCCCGAATGATAATTGATCGCCGTACCCGTCGGTGAGGTCCCAATAAACGTCAACTTGACCATTTGTTACCGCGAAATTTCCGTACACGAGTGGATTCCCATAGTCGTCATACAATTGCACTAAAACGTTGGCATTGGTAATGCCGTTGAGGGTGGCGTCAATGATAAGCCCATAGGAGGTGAACTGGCTTGTTAGTGAATCGAACGTCATCGCGTTTGAGATGACCACGTTTTTCTCCGTTCCGTACAGCACCGGCCCGGAAGAGTTGTGCCCGTATTGCATGGCGACTTGAATTGTGTAAAGGCCATTGCTCAAGTGAGAAGTGTCCCAATTGATTGACCACACACCGTCAGGCCCCTGAGCGAGCGATGTGTTTGGGGCTGGGATGCCGTTTTCAAACAGAGTGACCGGCGGAGCCGGAACTGCCCCGCTCACTCCGACCAATGGTATTTGGGCATAATTGCTCAAGACTGTTCCATTTGGAATCGTTGGCAGATTGAGGGGATTATCTGATCGAAGCGGGTCAGTTCCAAGCATAAACTCAGCGATATTCGGCAGTCCGTCGCCATCCGGGTCGGCTTGGGAATTGTCCTGTGTCGGGTCCATACCGTACGCAAGCTGCCATTGGTCCGGGAGGCCGTTTCCAGCGGTGCTTACTTGTTGTACCTGAACATTGCCGGTGGCATACCCGCCGGTCCCGTCCGTGACAACATACGCAAACGAGTCGTTTCCATAGTAACTCGGATTTCGCGTGTAAGTGATGTTGCCGGTTGTATTTGTGGTGATACTTCCATATCGCGGCGTTGTAACTGCGAACAAGGTGGCTGAGGGCGACGAGGAATTGGTTATGGCGTTGAACGTCGTCAAATAAACGTTCGTTGGCAAAATAAATGTTAGATCGTTGACGGTAATCCCAGCATCTCCCGTTTGGGTGACAAATATTTTTCCAAGGCCGCTCGATGAGCCTTGGTGCTGATTGATGATGGAGAAAGAAAACGAATCGACGCCATAAAAACCCGAAGATGGCGTGTATTGAAAGGTCGAGCCGTCAGCGGTGTAGGTAATTGAGCCGTGCGATGGTTGGGTAAGACTTGAAACGAACAGGAAATCGTCATTTGGGTCGAAGGCGTTTTGAAAAATGTTTAGCTGGTTAGCGGAGCTATCTTGAGCGACTCCGAAAATTGGCTGGCCCGCAGACGGCGTGACGTTGTACACGGTATAAAACCGGGCGTTTGAGGAATTCACGATGTTCGTACCACCCCCACCCCCGCTATTTGTTCCACCTGGCATCGGCACTCCGCCGCCGCCACCGGAATTTGTGCCAGTCCACGAGTTTGTGGGGTACACAACAGGATTCGGGTCAACAAATGTGGTAAGATTGGTTCCTTGGCTGGCTGGAAAATAGTTCGTTACCTGCGTCCACGGGAAGCCATTGACCCTGTCAGTTAAATTGCTTTCCGATTCAACAAGAAAAAGATTTCCGGCGGAACTCGTCCACTTCAAAACAGCGTTTGTGTTCTGAACAGCAATGTTCAGTCCGCCAACGCCTCCGACGCCGAACGACGCGCTCGCAATGGCCAGATTTGCGACGATGCCGAATAAGATTCCTTGTGTTGTTGTTTTCATTGACGTGTCCTATTGTGAAATTGCTCAATAATACTGTCAAGGCGGGACAATCCTAGTTGGACACCGCCTCATTTAGTATTATTCGGGCATTGTTGGGATTTACTGTTCATTTTTTGCTAAAAGCTCACCTGTTTTTGTCGGGCTACGGAAATATTTGACTATCACGCACAGGTTTCGCGTTTGCTTGCACGATGAGAATTCCGTCTTCATGTGTTCGATGACCAATTTTGTAACGCTGTCCTGCGCCAGTTGCAATAAAAAAATAGCGGGTATATCAGTTAGCCGCTCCCCGAGTTTCTTGTTTGGGTTGTACATGTGCGTTCCTTCCCCAAGCACCGGCGCATTTTGGGCGAGAATATCCGCACCTATCGCAAGCAGACTCGCATGAGTCAGGAGAAACTTGCCGAAAGGGCGGACCTCAACACGACGTACGTGAGCGCCGTGGAGCGCGGAGAGGAGAACATCTCGGTTGACGCTTTGGTGAGAATTTCTATCGCGCTCAAAGTCTCCCTGGCCGACCTGATTCGAGGCGTCTAATTTCGTTCGGAAGGATGGATGCACAGGCTTATTGTATTTGCTGATCGTTCGTTCCAAATGAGCTTTTTTCTTCGCCCGAAGCCAAGGCAATCCGTTCGCTTTTAATTCGAGCCGAAATCTTCCGCAAAAGCTGTCGCTTGATTTCCGCCCACACTCGCTCCGGCTTGCCTCGCCGCCTGTATAATGAAGGCTCGATTATCACAACTCGCTCCCCTTTAGTCGGCAGCCCGCTGTCGCCCGTTTTGGGCTTTCCGCGCTGCCTGCACAAGATCGGGCCGGTTTTCATGCTTTATTTGAACGTGCTATGAATTCTTAGCAATCAAACACCGTTTTCCTTTTAGGGTCAAGCTCGGAATTCTGAGCATGGCCCAAACAAAAACACCGGCAAACGTCGTTGGCCCGCAAATCAGGCGCTTGCGGAACAAGCTGGGTTTGACCCAAGAGCAATTGGCGACTCGTTGCCAAATCAAGGGTCTGGATATTAGCCGGGCAACGTTGTCGCAAATCGAAGCTCGTTTGCGCTGCGTCAGGGATAAGGAGCTATTTCTTCTGGCGTCCGTGCTCGGCGTCAAGACGGATGATTTGTACTCCAAGAGATAATATCGGCACGGCCCTCGGCGGCGACTGAACATGAAACCCCCTTCTATCGCCGGAGAAAGATGCCCAACACCATTCCGAGCGCGAATATCAGAGCAGCAAACAAGAGGAAAGCAATCCAGTCCCGCTTGGTCAGACGCTGCTCCAACTTTCTGCGTTCCTCGTTCATTTTTTCCCGCGCCGTGTCGAAATCGGTTTTCGCCTGATTCCACGATTCTGTTCCCTGGCTGAGATCGTCCTGGATTTTTCTGGCGACCGCCTCAAACTCGCGCGCTTTCGAGCATATTGAGTTGGCAATGCCGTGGATGACATCGTTGTAACCTGATACCGTCATGTCGAATTGCTTTAATCGCCCGTCTATTGCTTCGGTGGTGGTCTTGGACTGAGCCGCAATCTGTCGGCGGTGATCGGCTTGGGCGGCATCCAACAGTTTTTTGGAGTCGCTGGCAAGCCGACGCGCATCATCCATCGCGCTGTTGAATTGCTCCGAAAAGCGGGCACGGTAGCTGGCTTGGTCTTGCTGCCAATCTTTTTGAGAATCCCTCAGAACATGAGGCATCCGCGCGACGGCCCGCCATTGGGCTTTGGTCAATAGTGCCAACTGAACTGGAAATGAGTTTTCATCGCCGCTGCACCATTCAGCCAAAATTTTTCGCAGACGTTTTGCCTCTGCCGGATTGACGCCGTCACACAACAAATCAAAGTCGGTGTCCATCATAAATCATTCTCCAAAATTAAGTTGTGGTTGCGGCTTCTCGGCTTTCCATTCCCGTTGAGGCGGCAATTTTGGTTCGGGAATGAGCGCCGTTGGCAAAAGCATCTCGGCAATCGGGTTGTACTGCTGAAACATCCGTTGCATGGCCCATTGGATTTCGCCAGCCAGCAATCGCTCCAAATGCCCCGCTTCGACCCGCGACAGTTCCGCGAAACTCAAGCCGCGCTCGGCCGTGGCTTCCGCCTTTTCAGCGGCCAGCAGCGTTGTCGGCGTGATCGTCGGCAGGGTGATGGTCTTCGCCCCGAATTCCACCAATTGCTGTTCCAGTGATGAGCCTTTGAACAGATCGCCCCTGGCTTTGGCCGGATTGTGGACGATGACATAATCCACCCGGTCACCTGCGTAGAGGAATAGCCGCCCGGCATTGGTCATGCTCTCCGTGTCGTCAGTCGGGAACAGGAAAAACGTCAACCGGACCTCCTGCTCGGCGCAAACGTCGAGCACCTGTAATTCCTCCAACGCCGCCATGATGAGCGCGTCCGCTTGGGCGCGGGTGTCAATGACGTGAACCGGCGCGGTGTCTTTCAGCACTCGCCTGAAAAGACTAAGCAGGGCCGTTTTGCTCTCGTGCTCGTTGCCGAGTTGATACGAGCGGACGGCGTCCTTGTGCCTACTGGCAAACGTGTGATGCCGGTCGTCGAGGTCTGAGCCGTTCCATTCCACGCCAAGCTGGTCGAGCCAGGCCGTGCGAAATTCCGCCTCAAAACTCTTGCCGAGGTTTCCTTTGGACTGCGGATTCAAATGAATGCGCCGAGTAATGTTTTTGATATTTGTATTTTTCATATTGTCGGATCGTTAAGTTTCAAGTTTTCCAAATTCGGTTGACGAAACGAACGCGGGGCCGGGATTTCGGCCAGAACTGGCTTCCGAGCCGGTTTAAACGAACTGGCCGAATCATTCGGGCGGGCGGGTGGGACAGGCAGGGCATTGCATTCCTCCTCCCAGCCGCGCTTCCCCTGGCGCTCCACGTACCTGCGATAGAACTGATACAGTCCTTGCAGCGTGATGCGGCAGTCCTTCTCCACCGCGAGCCATTCGGCAATTTCCCTCCACGTTTGGCGCTTTTGGCGCTGCTCGCGGATAAATGCCACGAACGGCTCAACGCGACTGTGATAGGCGCGTCCGCCGCCCTTTCTGCCCGGCCCCGTGTTCGTTTTCGTCTCCGATTCCATGCAACCACTTTAACTCAGCAATAGCCGGAACCGTTAATGGGCAGTGGGCGAGTTAGCCCGATTGTTGAGGGAGTTAAGCCGAGTAGGCTTTGCAGCCGTTAAAATGCGCTAAAAAGCGTTGAACTGCCGCGTTGAAATCTGTTTATCGGCGTTGAATCTGTCAACGGCCTTCAACGCATTTCAATGTGAGACTTCGTATTGACAGGCGCATAGCCAGCCTTCCTACGGCTTTCCGTAGGGGTAGGGCGTCGTGCTTCTAAACATCCATATCGGATGTAAAAACATTGGCTCAGAGTTGAACCATGAGCGTTTTAAGCGGATGTATTCGGATGTTGGAGCGGTGACAGGGAATCATCCTGCAACGGGGCCATAGCACATTTCTGGCAGAGGCAAGCCTTGCCAACATGAGGGGATGGAATTTGCATCAGGCGGCGAATTGGAATTTGAATGTGTTTGCACCAGCAATCCTTGGCTCCTTTGGTCAAGGCGCAATTGTTGGGTTGGCCACACAGCGGACATTTTAGCGGATTGATCTCGCTCACAAACCAATTTGCGTCGGTTTCACGGTTCGGCCAATCCAATAGTCCATGCACTGAACGCCTGACCCGAAGCCGAAGCGGAACGGAACGAAGCCGGGGAAGCAAGGGGGCGGCGTGAAGTGGAGCGTGGCTGAGGCTCAGGCGTTGAGTGCGGTTCCGAATAGGAACATTTTCAAGGAGCTTTGTCTGCGGGGATTTCGGGGGCAGAAGGGGAAAGCCACGCAGTCAAAGCGACGCAATATGCCCAACGCAAAATAGCTGTGCCAGATTTTCGTTCGTCAACGCCACCGTTAAGCGTGAATTAGCGTGAATTCTTGCCGCTTGCCCTCCAAAGATTTTGGGATTTCTCATCGCTTTAACTTGAATCAGCCAGGTGATTCCTCAAGTATGCAAAGGGCATGAAAACAACGATCCTCGCTCTTTTGGGTTTCCTGATTCTGGCCGTCCCGGAATCAGTCAAAGCCCAATTTGAGTACACGACAAATGCCGACGAAACGCTGACCATCACCGGGTACAGCGGGCCGGACGGCATGGTGACGATTCCAACCAACATTGACGGCCTGCCTGTGACGAGCATCGGAATCGGAGCATTTTGGCGCAACGCGATTCTGACCAACGTCACGATTCCTGACAGCGTCACTGCCATTGGAGGCGATGCGTTCGCCGATTGCGTCAATCTTACTAATGTTGCCATCCAAGACAGCGTCACCAATATCGGGGATGGGGCGTTTCAAGGTTGCATCAGCCTTGCGAGCGTGGCGATTCCAAACGGCCTGACCGAGATCGGGATGTCTGAGTTCAATGGATGCCTGAATCTGAAAAGCATTGCGATTCCTGACAGCGTGACGGGCATAAACTTCGAGGCTTTTGGGAACTGTAGCAACCTGGGGACGGTAACGATTCCGGGCGGCGTGGCTGCCATTGGGAGCGCGGCATTCGATTCTTGTGTCAGCCTGACCAACTTGTATTTCGAGGGCAACGCTCCTCACGTTGACTCAACTTTGCTTAATTCCGACACATACGCGATTGTTTACTTTCCGCCCTGCGCCACCGGCTGGAGCAACACCTTCGCCGGTCGTCCGGCATTGGCGGCGACACCGCCGTCGCAATTCAGTTACTCCACAAACGGCGGAACCATCACCATTGACGGTTATTCCGGGTCGTGCGGGGACGTGGTCATTCCAGCTTCCATCTTCGGCTTGGCCGTCACCGGCATTGGGGATTCTGCCTTCTCTTATTCCGACAGCCTGACGGGAATCGCCATCCCGGCCAGCGTCACCAACATCGGAGATCAAGCCCTGGCGGCTTGCACCAAGCTGGCCGGGATTACGGTGGATGCCCAAAACCCATTGTATAACAGCGCGAATGGAGTGCTGTTTGACAAAGCCCAAACTGTGCTCATTCAATATCCTTGCGGCATGGGCGGAAGTTACGCGATTCCCGGCAGCGTCGGCACCGTCGGCGATTTTGCGTTCTACGCCTGCGCCGTCCTGACGAACGTCACGATTTCCAGCGCCGTCGCCAGCATCGAAAACGATGCGTTCGGGGCCTGTGGCGCCCTGACAAAAGTCACGATTCCCGGCAGCGTCACCACCATTGGAGACTTCGCATTTTTGGGCTGCATCGGCTTGACCAACGTAATAATTGGCAAGGGCGTCGCCAACATCGGGAATGGCGCGTTTGCGCAATGTGCCGGTCTTACCGGCGTCATCATTTCTGATACTGTCACCAATATCGGTTATACAGCGTTTCAATATTGCTATTCTTTGGCCAGCGTCACGATCCCCGGTAGCGTGGCCAACATTGAATATGCCGCCTTTGCCAGTTGCATCAGCCTCTCCAGCGTCTATTTCACCGGCAATGCTCCTGTCGCCGATCCGTTCGCGTTCGGTGTTGACCCGATGACGGTCTATTATTTGCCCGGCACCACGGGCTGGGGCTATTTTGACGGTTTTCTGACTGTCTTATGGAATCCGACGATTCAAGTCGCGGACGGCAGCTTCGGCGTAAAAAACAACCAGTTCGGATTCAACGTTTCCGGCACAGTCGATATTCCGTTTGTGGTCGAAGCCTGCACAAATTTGGCCAATGCCATGTGGCAACCGCTGCAAACGAATACGCTCGCTGGCGGTGTATTTTACTTCGGCGACTCGCAGTGGACGAATTATCCTGGGCGTTTCTACCGCATCCATTGGCCATAACGCCAAGCGGCTTATTGGTGGTTCTGCGGCACATTCCTGTTCTTGGCCAGCATTGGCCGAAATCCTGGATTCCCTCAACTTGAGGTTGCAGGGCCAAGTCCGCAATCCCCGTTTGCCTGGTTGCCACCTCACCGAGCAGTGGGAGAGTTAGCGCGAGTTAAGCCAAGTTCTCGGGCCGACCCATTGAAATCTTTTGCGGCGGGTGAATCGTGCTGTGTATGCAAGAGACCATTGATAAAGAAAACGGGGCCGACAAGCGGTTCATTCCGCTGGCCGTGCCGTTTGCCAAGAAAGATCATTTCAAACAAAAGTACGGCCGGCAATTTCTGTGGAACGCCAAAAAGAGATTCTGGTTTTGGTTGAGTCAAGAGGAATTGCCGGAGGATTTGAGGCCATTCCTGCCGCCAAAAACAGAAAGCTCCGGGGCAGGATCGCGGCTTTTCATCGAATTGGTTCCGCGCACCTGCTGGCTTTCCAACGTTCGCAACCATGTGACAAAAGAACAGTGGGACACCGTTCGCAAGCACACGTTTCGGACGGCGCGTTACGTCTGTCAAATCTGCGGCGGGAGGGGCGACGATTGGCCGGTTGAATGCCATGAACTGTTTCAATATGACGATGCGGCCAACACGCAAAAGCTGCTCGCCTTTCAAGCCCTGTGTCCGCCCTGCCATCGTGTCAAACACTTTGGGATGACCCAGGTGAAGGGGCTGGAAGCCGAAGCGTTCGAGCAACTTTGCAGAGTCAATGGCTGGACAGACGAACAGGCCCGGAAGCATGTGAGCGAGCAATTCGCGCTCTGGCATGAACGTTCCGAGCGGGAATGGTCAATTGACCTTTCCTATCTGGAAAGCCATTTCGATATTTTCATTGAGCCGGAAAGCGCGGAAGACCGGCGCGAGCGGGCCGACGAGTTTTACCGTCTCAAACTTCTGGAACATCGTGGCTGATTATTTGGTTTTTGCCAATGCTTGCACCCAAAGCCCAATTCAGTGTCGGGGACGCCAAGAAGTATTTCCGGGAGCATCTGTCCGTGGGCGAATACTACAGCGAAGGGCAGCAGGCGACCGGCTACTGGATTGGCCAAGGCGCGGCAGAATTAGGACTGGCTGGAGTCACGACAGAAACAGAATTTGCGCGCCTCTGCGATAATCTCCAGCCGCAGACGGGAGAGCGGTTGACGTTGCGCCACAAAACCACTCGTACGGAGATAAGCGAGGACGGGCAGGAACGGCAGACGTTCAACCGCCGCGTGTATTACGATTTCACATTTTCGCCGCCCAAGTCGGTTTCCATCGCGGCGCTGGCCACCGGGGACACTCGAATTGTCCAGGCCCATGAGCAGGCTGTTGCATCTGCCTTAAACCAGTTGCAATCCTTTGCCGCAACGCGGGTGCGAAAGGGCGGTCAATGCACAGACCGCACAACCGGCAACATCGTCGCGGCGATATTTCGGCATGACACGTCGCGGGCGCTCGACCCGCACCTGCACAGCCATTGCGTCGTGTTCAACGCGACGTTTGATTCGGTTGAAAAGCGATGGAAGGCTTTGCAGAACCACGACATGCTGGCCGCGCAAAAATTCATCGAGAACGTCTATTACCATGAACTGTCCCGCGAACTGGTGCGGTTCGGTTATCAAATCGAAAACCTGCCGCGTGGGGATTTTCAGATCAAAGGCATCGCGCCGGAATTGATTGAGAAGTTTTCCAAACGGCACCAGCAGATTGACAAACAGACGCGGGAATTGCTGGCCCGCGAACCAGAGAAGGCGAGCGGCAATGTGGCGGCGATTCGGGAGAACATCGCCCATCGTGAGCGTCCGCCCAAAGTCCGCGACATGCCGTTGTCAACGTTGCAAGGACTGTGGGCGTCTCAAATGACCGCTGTCGAGCGCGAGACATTGCAAAAGCTCACGGTAGGGCAAACGCCGCGCATTGGCCCTTCCGAGGGCGTCGCGGCGAAAGCAGTGGCATGGGCGGAAGATCATTTGTTTGAGCGGCGGTCGGTCGTCAACGAGCACGAGATTTGGCGTCACGCGCTCGAACATGCCAGGGCGGAAAATGTTTCTCTGGCCGACATTCAGGCCGTCACACGCCAGCGGGGTTATATCCGGTATGAAGACCATCCAGGCCGGGTGACGATTCACGAGCATGTGCGGCGGGAATGGGACATTGTTTCCGCCGCCAAGGATGGCAGACAGAAATTCCCTGCGTTCTCCCATGACCCGAAAGCTGATAATCCCCGGCTGGACGACGAGCAACGCGAAGCGGTGTGGCGCATTCTCGGTTCGCCCGATTTCATTACGCTGTTCCGGGGCGGCGCGGGCACTGGCAAAAGTTTTACGCTTCGGGAAATCCAGCGTGTTCTGCAAGCCGCCGGTCATTCTGTCCAAGTTGTCGCGCCCCAACGGCAGCAGGTCATCGGCTTGGAGCGTGACGGCTTTACGAACGTGCAAACAGTGAGTGCCTTGCTCGCCCGGCGTGACCTGTCCCGCGATTGTGTGCTGATCGTGGACGAGGCCGGGCAGATCGGTGGCAAACAAATGCACACGCTGTTGCGGTTGGCACAGGAAAATCATGCCCGCGTGATTCTGTCAGGCGACACCCGGCAGCATGGAGCGGTCGAGGCGTCCGATGCGCTCCGGGCCATTGAGAAGTATTCCGGTCTGGAGCCGGTGGAATTGACCAACATTCGCCGCCAAAATCCCGCCCTGGCGGAGTCCGTCGAAGAACAGGAACGGATCAAGGAATACCGGGAGGCGGTGGCCGAGGCCCGCGACGGCAAGGTGGCGCAATCCTTTGACCGACTGGACAAGCTGAACGCCATTGAGCAATGCACGGTGGCGAACCAGCACGAGAGAATCGCCGCCCGCTTTTTGAAACTGACCAGTGAGAATCAATCCTGCGTGGTCGTCTCGCAAAGCTGGAACGAAATTCACAAGGTCAATGATGAGATTCGGGCGGCGCTCAAGCGCGAGGGGTTGATTGGCAAAACGGAAACGATGGTAACGGCGTTGCTGCCGGTGGATTTGACAGACGCGCAAAAGCGCGACCCGCGTTTCTATTCTGATGACAGAGTGCTCGTGTTCAACCGTGACGTGGCGGACTTCAAGGCGGGCGAATCGGCGGAACTGATATTCGTCGGCGACGGACATTTGATCGCGGTCAATGATAAAGGCATGGGCAACATCCTGTTTAAGGATTTGGACAAAGTGACGATTTGCCAAGAAAAAGAAATGGCGCTGTCTCCCGGCGACAAGCTGCAACTCAAAGCCAACGGGCAAAGCATCGAAGGGGAAAAACTGGCCAATGGCGAACTGGTCACGGTCAAAGCCGTCCAAGCCGATGGCCGCATTGCCCTCGAAGATGGCCGCACGCTGGACAAGGATTTCCGCCTTTTCGTGCGCGGCTACGCCGTCACGTCCTATGCCGCACAAGGCAAATCGGTGGATCATGTCTTATTCTCGGATTCGGCGGTGAAGGCGGCAACGAACATGCAACAGTGGTACGTCACCATTTCACGCGGCAAGAAGGGCGTTCACATTTTCACCTGCGACAAAGAGGAATTGCGCGAAAACATCATGCGGGCCGGTGATCGCCCGCTGGCAATGGACGCGGAGCAAACAGACGCTTCGCAAATGATTGCCGTTCGCAAGATTCAGGGATATTTGCGCCAGCGAGCCAACCAGCAAGTCGCGCAAAAGCAAAACGTCTCGCACTCTCGCGGGATGCGTATGTGACAGTCGCAATGAGGATGCCGGGTAAAGGGCAGACAAAAGGCGCGGGCGGAAAGGGATTCCGCTCGCGCCATTTCTGCGTCATTCGCCAAACAGGCCGCTGCCGTCCTTGGGTGGCTCAATTTCCCACCGAATGACGGGCGGGACTCCTGACGGCCCTGCTGGCGGGCGTATCACCAAAATGAACGTGTGATTTCCTCTGAGCTTCTTCCGTCCCGCCCGCCGCCCCAAATACCAGGCGGCGAGCGGAACGGCGACATACACGAAACAGCCGGACACAAGCGCCCCATGCTCGCGCAACATCCAGTCAATGAAACGAAAAACCGGGTTCATATCGCCCTCCTTATGCGCTGACGGCATGAGCAGCCTCGGTGGATTCGTCTTGTGCCGCTGCCTGTGCCGCGCTGAATTGCACAATCTTTGCCTCGTATTCCTCCAACGGCGGCAGCGTCACTTGCGCCTTCCTTGCGTAGGCGCGATGCACGGCCTTGCTGTTGTGGCCCAAGGCCAGTTGAGCGAACCGTTCGGGATAACCCGCCGTCTTGGCTCGCTCCGCCCAAGCATAGCGGTAAGAATGAAGCGTCACGCCTTCAATCGCAAGTCCCATGCAGCGTTGCCTGAATTCCGTGGCGCGGTACTTTTCTTTGACAGTGATGAGATAAGGAAAGAGGGGGCCGCTTTTGGGCAGCGTTGCCAGGATGGCCTCAACCTCCTTGCCAAATCGAATCTGCGGCGGTTGCAACCCGCGCCAGCGTGTCTTCATCCGAAAGAAACAGATAATGCGCGCCTGCCAGTCCACGTCCTCGGCTTGCAGGTGCGCCAAGTCCGATTGCGACGCCCCGACATGCCAGGCGAGTTGATAGAAGGCTTTGCGTTCCGGGTTCTTTTCGCGCTCGATGATCTTGCAGTGCTCCTCCCAAGTGATGGCCCGCTTGTCCTTGTAGCGCACGGCAGGCCATTGGCGTTTGGGCACCAGCGGCCACGCCAGCCAGTTCATGTCCAGACAGAAATTGTGCAACCGGCGCAGAAAAACATTGGTTGAAACCGTGCCGCTTTGCAGAACTTTGAGCATCAGTTCGCCCGGAGTGTCCACAATGGTGCGGGGCAGCAGTGGCGCAAGCGCCCGGTCCGTGGCCACGCGCGACCAGCGTTCGCGGTTGGCTCCCTGCTTGCCTTCCATAAGCGTTTCCATCGCCTGCCGCCAGGTGCGGGTGGTCAGGCCGCTGTCCGTGCCAGCCAGATAGGCTTTGGCGATTTGGAGATTGAGCACCGGCTGGCGCTCGGCGATGTTCTTGGCCTCGATGATTTGCGCGGCCTCATCCGGGTTGGCCGTGCCCAAACTGGTGCGCCGTCCGGTCTTGGTGTCAACACTGTAAAAGGCTCCTCCCCGGATGCCGCGTCGAATTAAACGGTAACGTGCTTTCATAATTCTTTCACGTAACCGCAATGATAAACCAGCCGTAGCCCGAACCGTTAGCGAGCAGCCGGGGAGTTACCGCCGGTTAGCCCAATTTGTAACGGAGTACCAATGTTGGTGTCCGTTTCGGTGTCCGTTTTGGACCCCCCTCCTTCTAACTCCTTGCTGCACAAACAGTTTAGACTGGAGGCGGGGGTCGGAATCGAACCGACGACATCCGCTGTCCGCATTGAAAGACTAAAGACTCGTCTATTCCGTTTTTGAGTTTGTGCTCCTTTTGTGGTTTTCTGACCCTCCGACGAGAAATTCTTTGTCAATACGCATAATGGCCGTTTTCCGAGGTAAAACCGTTGCTTAATGAGACGTGCTGAGAATCGCCATTTTTGGATTAAGAGTCAACTGCTCTGACCAACTAAGCTACCGAGGCACACTGTTTTACCTCGCAACACACCATGTGCGCGAGGGGGGGAGCATGGCAAAGATTTCGGCGAATGTCAAGTGCGGCTCCCTGCGTGTCGGCTCCCTGCGGGGGGCGTTCGGCGGCGAAGCGAACGTATATAAGACGTATATAATTTTTAAACCTGCTTCCTCAGTGCATTCAGACGTTTGGTCCGACACCATGGTCATGACTGCGTTGTTCTCGATCGCTGCTGTCGGCAAATGTCAGAACCGTGGCTCCCCGCTGTGCGCCTTTCACATTGCGCTCGGACAAAATCCTTTGCTTCACACCGACGACCGGAAGGTGCTGCACGCCTCGGAGACACCTGGTTTTGTTCGTTCATCGGGTCACGGGATTGGATCCCGGCATGTGTCTCTGGCTGCGCGCGCCGGCCGACATGGAAGCTTTGCGGCACGCCTTCCAGGGAATTCGTGATTGGGAAGTCCTGCGGGATACGGCCTCCACGCTACCGCTTTGGCGTTTAGGCCGGGGAGACCTGCGCGATTTTGCGCGGGCAATTTCGTGCCACCAGGACATTGCCGCCGACGGAGCATTCAGCCTCGGCATGCTGGCGCGATTCGAACCGGTCTTGCGGGAAGGCGGCGCGTCGGCTTGGCGAGAGTTGTTTTGGGAGGCCGGAATGATCGGGCAGTCACTCTATTTGGCCGCTGAGGCCGCTGGAGTACGAGGGACGGGGATCGGCTGTTATTTTGACGCCGAGTTGCACCGCGCGCTCGGTTTGAAGGGGCATGATTGGCAGAGCCTATATCACTTTACCATTGGCAATCCCGTCGAGGACCTGCGGCTTCGCACCAGACATTCGGCCGGTCCAGGAGGACCACGCCTGGCTGCTGGAGCGGGTCGGGATCGTCCAGGCGTGTGGAGGCGTCGAAAATGTGGCGGCCCATGTCCAGGACCACGATTGCGGGCCGGCGCAGCGACGCGCGCGTGGCCTGCCAGCGGGCCTCGAACGAGCACTCCCTGCCCGGGCTGCCGCCCACATCCCAACCAAGCCAATCCTCCGAGTCGAACATTACAATGTTGAATTGGGTAACGAATCTGGAACGGTTTGAAGCCGCGCTCGTTTCGCCTCGCGAGGCGATGGCGGCAGCGAAAAGTCCAGTGAGCGTGGGGTTGGTCAGGCGGAGGGAAACTTTATTCTGGCAAAGGCTTCCAGCGCCACCTCGCGCGC
>Ga0224554_1000311_pt1 | contig 42565 bp, 40 predicted proteins | sample 714S22024metaG_FD_180666 | JGI IMG/M metagenome (GOLD analysis project Ga0224554, IMG submission 180666) | Peat soil microbial communities from Stordalen Mire, Sweden - 717 S2 20-24 | ecosystem: Environmental > Terrestrial > Soil > Wetlands > Peat | place: Sweden: Norrbotten County, Stordalen... | reverse complement strand
TCGGAATCGGCTGTTTTTCCTTACCGTCGTGCTTCAAATATACCTGATTTCATTGGGGATTCAAGTAAATTCGGCGTAACTTGGTTTAACCCTTTTTAACTCGTTTGGTGTCCGTTTTGGTGTCCGTTGGTGTCCGCAAATGGACGACTATTTTGCGGCGGCGCGCGCCGTCGGAGAATGGCGCGGCAAGGCACGCGCTTTTTCCGGCAGCGGAGAAAACTCAGCATTGCCCGATCTGCGGGCGTTCTTCATGCTCCAATGTTCTTGCACGGTTGCTTTCGCGCGGTGAAGCCACTCGACATCTTTTTCCAGTTCTTCGAGAACCACCTTTGCGAAATACTTCACCGAGCTTTGAACCGGCTTGCCTAACGGGGTCAACAGACCGTGCGCCACAAGGATTGGAATATCATGCGGGGGCATTCCCAAAAACGCGGCGGTCTCCTCCGGGTTCATCATCGCGGGCAAATGCCTCAAGTTGAGAAACCGTTCGCGCTGGAGAAATTTATCCCGCTGCTCACGCTCGGTTTTCTGTTGCTTGTAAATGGCGTCGTCCAAAGGCATACGTCAAATGCTCATGCCGCGTGATCGCTTCACGCCCTGTTCAATCTTTTGCTCAATCGCTTGTTGTTGCTCCTGCCGCAGTGCTTGGGGATTGTCCACCGCCAAAGCGCAGCGTTCAGAAATGGCGCGCATGACCCGGCTCGGATTGTTGTCGGGATATTTTTCCCAAACCACGCCTTGCGCTTTGGCCGTGAGATTGCGAGCCATGAAACGCAACGTGTGATTGGCTTGGCTGGAATAATCGTCAACCACCTCGCGGGCGGAATTGCCGGTCAAAAGAACGGATGCCTCGCCGTGAGTCTGCGCGTAACGTCCGGCTGTATTAAGCCGCTGAACAATCGCCCACTGATTTCCTTCCGGCTCGCGGCAAAGCAAAATTTCTCCTTTCGGCAGATTCATCAAAACCGCTTGTGCGTTCCAATTTTTTCCGTTCGCAGTCGTCACGGTTTCAAGCGATTTTGAGTCAGACTGTTTCAAAGGAGTCCGGCCAAGCTTCTCAAGCTGGCCTTTGATGTCCTCAATCTGTTTGAAATCCCGCTGAATGGTGGCAAAAGCAGCGTTGTAAGCGGCCAATTCGGTTTCGGTCAGCCGTTCGGATATTCCCGGCACGTCGCGCCGTTCAATCGGTTTGCCGTCACGTTTCAACATAGGGCATTTTTTTCGGCAACGAGTTTGTCCAAATCGTCCTGCGAAACGACGGATTCACCCCACAAATCGGAAAATGATGGAATTTCCCCGCGCTGAACCATTGAATAAAAAGTGAACACGTCCACGCCGAGAAAACGGGCGGCATCCGAAAACGAAACGGGCTTGGAATTTTCCAATGTGTTTTGGCCGTCAGACATAAAAATCAGATAAAAATAACCACAAAAAACCCAACGTGTCTAGTGCGCGAAAAGGTGGCAAAATATCCGGCGCGGGAAATCCATAAGTGATTGATTGCGTCATTAAAAATCAATCAATCACGATGCGCCGCGCGGCGCAAGAGCGCAAACCGCAACCTGACTCGGCCAAAGGTCGCCCGATTGCAACGAGAACATAGAAGATTTTCAAACTGGCGTCCGACTGCACGGCGAACGCCACCCTAAAAGCAATCCCAATTCAAGCAACTTTCTTTGCTTTCACAGAAGCGCGAAAAAGCGCAATTAAGCCAAACGCCAAGCCGCCAAGCGCAAGTATCGAAGGTTCGGGTGCGGGCTGTATTTCCGATGCTTGGGCAAATTGAATTTGAGAATCCGGCGTTGGCGGTAGAACATTTTGCACTGGCTGCATGATGAATCCATCTCCGGCGCGACTTGCTTCAATCATGCTCGCGCCCTCCGACATTGTTAAGTTCACCCCGCTTTCAGAATCAACATTCATTGAATTCTGAACTGGCACTTGAATTTCAAGAGGCGAACCGTCAACGATAACTGACGGAAGCGGTTCCAAAATTACTCCAACGGGCATCATTGCGAATGACTCCAAACCGCCAAATGAATCTGTAAGCGATGTCGGCGGAATTGGCAAAAGCGATGAGTCATTTCTTTGCCTTTGAAAAAAATCACGTCCTCTCTCAAATGCGGAAAATGTTGTGGATGCGTTACGATGCGGAGAAAATGTAAAGTCGGATTGACTAAAGCCACTGATAACGGTCGAATCCAACGCAGTTTGAATTTGTGACAACCTTTCATCCGCACGCGCCGTCAATGTCATTGCGCTCGCAAAGATGATAATTGTTAAAGTGAATGTCGCTATGACTCGCTTCCACATAAAAAAGATTGTGAACTAAAATTCATAACTTTGCAAAGCAATTTGGCGCTTATATTACATCAATTTCAAAGTTCTGAAAGCGGAACGCATTGCGGATATTTTCAACTATTTTATCGCGATCCGCATCAGTTATAGGCTGCGTTTCGTGAGGCGAATCCCATTTTTTGATTCGAGATTTATAGACAACCATGCCCGAAGGGCCTGTTATCACTTCTGAATCCACAAACATTTTTCTTTCCCCCTCACGATAACAAAGTCCAGTTCGCCCAAGCACTTCAACGGAAAAACCGTCAGAACTCACATAGAGATTAGGTTTTGGCGTGGTGAACATAATTTATGGCAAGTCAATTACAGAGCCGTCAGGCATGACAACGTGATAGATGATTCTGCTTACGTTTGGATTATTGACAAGAACTTGATACTCGTCCCGCCAAATGCTGTTAAGAGATATGGCTTCACTTTGAAAAACATGCACCTCGCCTGACGCAGTGCTTGCGAAGTTTTGTGATAGTTGAAGCCATTGAGGTCTAGCCTGCGCCCACGGAATGTTTTGTGTAGATTGAGACAATGCTTGGCCAGCACTGGTATCACCAAGAATTATTCCGTTATTTCCGTTTGCAAAATCTTGAGCCGCATTTTCAGCAAGGCGACCACCTGACCAGAAAACAGGGGCTTCTTCCGTAGCTACCGTTGTCGAACCAAGCGCAGCTTCTTCCAATTCTAATGAAGCTCCGTCTGTCGGCAATGCCAATGCCAATGAACCCACAAATGCTCCCGTTTGCAAAGTTTGTTCAAACGCATCTCCAACATCCAATTGGTTTCCTGTCAAATCTGTTCCGGTGATCGCAGAAGACACTAAATTAGCTGCGCCCAACGTCACAAAGTTCACGAGGCCAGCCAGAAAATTCTGCACCTGTATTTGCTCTGGGGTGGGCGCATTAAACCAAGCCGCCGCCGCCAAAGCATCGCTCACCGCTCCCAATCCAAACGGATCAACCAGACTGACAGGGTTTCCATTCGCGTAAGCATACAAGTTCAAGCCGCCTGAAAATCCTGACGGGTCTGCGCCGATGAAGCGGCACAAATATGGATTGTAATTTCGCGCCCGCATATAGAGCAGACCGTTGGGGTCGGTTTGAATCCCATATTTGCCGTTGAATAAAAATGAGTTGTCGCTCGTTCCTGCGCGATAGGTCGTCAAACCATATACGCTATATTCAATGCGGTCGGTGACATTTCCGTTGTCATCCGTCAAGGCAACCGTGCTGCCGCGATAATCATAAATATAGGCGCGCGTGTTTGTCGCCGTTGCCGTCTCGGTCACTTGGTAAAGCAATCCAACGCCATAAATGTAATAATTGGTGACGCCATTTTTAATCCGCATGAGAATTTGCGGAAGTTTTGTGTTGGGATTGACAACGTAGGCTTCCGAATTAGTGCCGTAAGTAATGCCAACACGATTTCCGGCGGGGTCGTAGGCGTTGGTGACGCCCCCCGCGCTCACCAAACGGTTACGCGCGTCAAACACATACGCTCCAAAAGCTCCATTCGGCAGCGGGGCGTTGGTCAAGTTTCCGTCCAAGTCACTCGACACTGCCGAACCGTTCACCGTCGTCAACTGATTGTCGTCGTTATAGGCCATTGTCCGCGATGGCACTGAATTAGTATGTGGCAACGGAGTAGCAAATTCCCATTGCGCTCGCGCTGCTCCATCCCAATTGAATTTGAACCATGCAATCGGGAAGCCAACTGCGGTCGTTTCAAGAATGTTCGTGGTCTGACCTGCGGCATCGTAGGCGATGGTGCGCTGCGTTCCGTTCGGGCGCGTGATGCCGGTCAGATGTCCGGCCAAATCATAAGTGATTGCGGTTTTGCGTCCCGCCCAATCCGTTACGTTCGTCATGTGATTGTTGCTGTCAAAGGCGTAATAAACATTTTTCCCGTTCGGATAAACAAGATTGGTCACGTTCCCGTTTGCGTCGTAGCGATACTGAATCAGGTTTCCAAAAACGTCGCGGAAACTGGCAGGACGATTGTAGGCGTCGTATGTCCAAGTGTTGGTAAAGCCGTTTTCGGTTACGCTTGTGATATTATTATTTGCATCAGAATTGAATGTTGTCGTGCCTACATTATCCGTGCGGCTGCTCAAACGTCCCTTGGCGTCGTAACTGTTAGTCGTCACATGGCCGTCAGGGTCTTTCAGAGAAACGGGCAGACCTTGATGATTGAAGGCCAGCGTGGCACTACGGCCAAGCGGAGTAATGGTATTGGTCAAGCGGTTTGCCGCGTCAAACTGGAATTGCCAGACTTTGCCGTTGCGGTTGGTCAAAATGATTTGATTGCCCGCGCTGTCGTAACCGCGTGACACGGTGTGTCCCGCGCCGTCAGTAAGTATTACCAATTTGCCGCGCGCGTCCCATTGTTGCCGAATGACTTCGCCAGCCGAGTTTGTCGCGGCGAGCGTGTGGCCGTCGGCGTCATAGCCAAGGCTGGCCGTTTGTGATAACGGATCAGTAGCCGCAATCAAATTGCCAGCCAAATCATTTGTGAACTGCGTAGTCTTTTGCAATGGGTCAAGCGTTACGGTCAACCAATCGCGTTTGTCGTAAAGGTTGGTGACTATTGGCGTTCCTTGGGGCATGGCCGGAAGTCTTATTGCAAGTAATTTTTGCGTGGCACTCCAAATGTTGCTGGTGACATTGCCACGCGCATCGGTCTTGCTTGCCACGTTGCCAACGGCGTCATAAGCAACCCGTGAAGTGAGATTCGTCGGGGCGACGCTATTGGTCAGTTGACGACGCAAATTATATTGGAAGCCGGTCGCAAAGCCGCGCGCATCGGTGTGGTTGGTCACGTCGCCCAAAGCATTGTTTGCAAAACTTTCACTACCGAGACTGCCGGGATAGCTGACTCCAATCAACTGGCCGTAGGTGCTATCATAAGTGTAGCTCGTCATACCGCCAGAGTCTGTGCGACTCGCCACTGTGCCATCTGAATTGAAGGAATAATTAACAAAGTCGCCCGCACCATTGGTTTCGCCTGTCAGCGAAAATTGCGAATTATATCCGTATGTCTTTGCATTGCCGCGCGCGTCCACAGTGGCAATAAGATTGTTTTGGCCGTCATAAGTAAGTTGATTATTGAAACCTAATGGATCGGTGGTCTGTATTAGATTATTATTGCCGTCATAGGCGAACTGATTAGTTTCACCCAAAGGCGAAACGGTCATCACGACATGGTCTTGCCCGTCATAAAACTTTTGACTCAAGCGGCCTAACGCATCCTGCTGGCTGATGAGACGGGTTTTATTATCGTAAGAATAAATTTGCTGTCCACCTGCGGGGTCTTGCGAGACGGTTTGCCAGCCAGACCAAAAGATTTTCCACGCTTTCGTAGAGTCGCCAACCGTATATTGTGTTGTCACGCGCCCAAATCCGTTAAAGATGTTGCTGGCTACCACCTGGCCGTTCGCGTTGAACGTCGCCGTGATTTGATGATTGGTGTCGTATAGGAATTTGTTCGTCTTGCTTTCAGGGTCGGTGACGGAAACCAAATCGTTGCTGCTGCTGTAACCTAAACCAATGGTGCGGCCTGTGCTGTCAGCCACGGAAGTTAAATGCTTTGGACTCGTGGTGCTGTAAGTATAAGTAAGCGTCCGGCTTTTCCAATCCGTAACAGTCGTTACCCAATTGCTCGCATTGTAAGCCAGTTTCAAAGACTGATTGTATTGGTCAACGATGTTGGTCGCCCAGCCCGCAGCATTAAAATTGAACGTGCGCCCGTGCCGTTCTTGCAAGCTGTAAGGGGAGTTGGTCGTCGCCTGTGTCAATGTCATGGTGCAATTGGCTGGTGGGGTAAAGCTTCCGTCCGGCTGTTTAATGAATTGAATTGTGTCTTTGCCCATTGTGACAGACACGGCTTTTGCGGTGAGTTGGTCAATTCCCCATTTGGCAATCAAGGCTGTGGTCAACCAATTCTTTGGGTCAGGTTGCGCGCCATTATAGACACTGATTGCCGATGCCGTCGCCACCAGCATCGAGGCTGCTTGCGCCGGAGTTGTGCCGCCCAAACCTGCTTGTGGCGAACTTACGTTGGCGGCGTTGATGAAATAATTGTGAAGCCAGCCTGAAGCAATACCCGCCAAATTACTGTTGCGTCGGCTGCTGTTGTAATAGCGCGAAAAATTTAATCCGCGCGGCTCGGTCTGGCCTAAAGACAAATCCGTCGCTTGGACTTGAAATGTGCCGTCGGCCATGTTCACCGGGTCTGCGCCGGTGATGTCGGGAACGGACACTGGAGCCGAACTAAAGTATATCGGCTGTGAATCACCGGCATAGTCAATGAAGCCTGGGTCAACTGTCGCGCCCAAATCCCCCGCATAGCCGCCGAAGATACCGGGGCCGATTAACATTTGTGTTCCGCCGCCATTGGCGAGCTTTGCGAGAAAACCAAAGCCAGTCCAACTCCCTGATCCGCCGATTGCGGTGCTGCCATTTTGCGGCAACAAAAGAATATAGCCTCCATTGATAATACTGGTTAAATCGCTTATTGTATAATTTGTCAGATGAGTTTGAACACTTGCCCAATTGGAACTATTGGCGAGATAAACGGCCTTATGGTTTGCATTGGCTAGTTCAAGTATTTTTACCGACGAAGCCGCTAGAATGTTGCTTGATTGTAATTGTTCAATCATTCCATGCTCCATCGCACTGGCGAAATAGCACATTTGGTCAAACCATTCCTGTTCATTTACATCACAAGTGTAATCACATGACTGGCCGGTGCTTGACGCCGTGCCTGAAGTAACCAGATAAACATCTACATAGTAGCCTCTGCCACTCTCTTGTCCCATTCTACCCATCCGTTGCAAAAACTCTGGCAAGACGCCTATTTGCGCCGCCAATGTCCGGCTCAAGTATTCAACCTGCATTTGCCAATTGAGTCCCATGATGTTCAAGGTTTCAGTCACAACCTGCCGAGATGTATCTGACAAACCTTGCTGCCGATAAGAGTCCAATTGTTTTTGCCGTTCTGTCAGCCAGCCCCAATCCGGTTCAAACGCATATAAAATCGCGTAGCTAGAATTAGCCGAGTAGGTGGCGGTATGGGCGGCAATATAATATGAGGGAATAAATACATTATTAGTCGTATCCCAACTTCCGCGAGGATGGCTGGCCGTCAATGTCACATTATCGGCGGTGCTAAATGTTCCTGACGCAAGATTTGTATCGTCCTGCCACAATTGGACGGTGGATGAACCATAGACCAATGACAATCGCTGGCCTTGAAATTGCGGCATGAACCATTGATAGGTTTTCCCGCCAAAATTGATTTTTAGAGTGGACATCAAGTTCGTCGGCTGGTTGACCCAACTTATTACGGGCATCGTTCCGTTTATATTGGTAGGAGCAAACAAAAGATTCTGGCTCAAGGTCGTATTCGTTGAAGGAACGATATATTGGCCGCTCAAAATTTGATCCACGCTGGCGTTGGGATAGTTGCTTTGAATATAAGCCAAAAAGTTAGTTGTATAGCCCGTCAACGCGCTATCTATGGCAGCTTCGTTCAAATTGGTCGTGTAAAAATTATTGGTGTAAGTTCCGAAATCTATGCCGCCAGCGGCGGTCATCAAGGCATTGCTGATGCTTGTAGCGCTGCTTCCCATTGCCGCTGGCAAAGAAATTCCGGCAATCGGCTCTGTTACTTTGAATGCCGGATCAAGAAGATAGTTTGTTCCGCCGACTGTCACCGTGACCCAAACCCGCTGAAATGCGTAGATGTTATTTCCAAAATTACTCGAAAAATTATATGTGACGCCCGGATAACTCCGCCAAAACACTAAAAGATTGTTTAGGTATGCGCTAGTCGCCGACCAGTTGCTATTTGTAAAATTTAGTCCAAACCAATGGTGAATGTCACGATGACTTCCATCGGGGTTATCAAAAGGCATTGCCATCCAGCCAAATTGATAACCCGCGTTTGTATAACCTGCCGCGCGGAGCATGGCTACTAGCAAGGCGCACTGGTCAAAATCATTGCCACTCTTTTCGAGCAACGTCAGTTCCGCTCCTTTTTTTGAGCCGAAATAAATCACATAACGAATGTGGTCATGCACATAATTGTAAATCTTTACAGGGTCGTCTTGTAGGCCGTCAGCCAATGCTTGAATCTCTGGTGTGATAACTTCGGCAATGATTGGTGGGGTTGGCGGCGTCATTGGCGTGATATTCGCCTGAAATTGAACCGTCCCGTTGGGGTCGTCGGGGGGATCGTTTGTCGTATCATACGTCCCAATTGGAAACCAACCTGCATTGGTCAACACAATATCTTGCGCGCGGCAAATCGCCGTCATTGCCAGCAATCCCCAAATCAAAAATCGTATTGTTTTCATTTTTATTTGCCTTTCTGATTATTGTGAAACTGAAAGCACGTTGCCCTCGTTGTCCAAACTGACAGAGCCGGTTCTTATCCCCGTAATTCCTTCAAGCCAGTCCGCCAAGTCATAGGAGTAATTTGAACGAACGCTTGGTTGAGCAAGCTGATTGACAAGCGGACTTAATCCGAGTAATACGTCCCAAGCATCGGATAAGCCGTCGCCGCTCGTGTTGTAAATATATGGATTGGATTTTGAAACCAGCAGTTCGTAAGCATCCGTCAATCCGTCACCATCCGAATCTTGTGGCGTCCCCAAAATCAGGAAACACGTCGTGCTTGGCAGGTTTGTTATGGTATAAACATTACACTGATACCCTTGTCCCTCCCACGCCCACGGCATACCATTTGTTCCGAATGATAAAACCGAATTGGCGAAAACATCATACGGAACGCCACTTGAACCGCCTTCAATCGTGAAGGTCAGATTCATCGTGCCATTGCCCGCCATTGTCGCTACAACATTCGTAATCCAAATGTTATTTGCATTCGTGCCGCTAGAACAACTTGAAGCCGAACCAACAAGCTGCAAGTTGCCAATTCCGGTTATCGCTTCATAAACAGTGGGCGAACTGGATGGAGTTGAACCGGCAGAAAAAATTTGCGCCATTGCCATGTTATACGGATTCATCCGATAGATGCCAGCCTCGTAATCATAAATTGTCTGAACGTCGTTGGAATTGAGCGGATAATTGTAAGTTGCGACGGTGTTGAACAAGCCTTCAGCTTGATAAATGCCACTGTTGTCGCTGCCGATGTAAAAGCCATTTGAAAGAACGTCCGTGCCCGGATAAACCGTCAATGGTGCGCCGTTGGTCACAAATGAGCCGTCAAGATACAAGGTCGTATTCGTCGGTGAATATGTCAGCGCAACGAAGTGAAAAACATTGGTCGTCCATGAAATCGGAGCGGAAAGGTAAGGGGTGAAACTGCTTGAAAGGTCGTTGGTCTGCGCCGAGAAATAAATGTTGTTGCCTACATCATCAACATAGATGCTCCACCAGCCGTAGCTTGAATTGGTCGTGTAGCCGCCGACTTCAAAAAGGCGTCCCCATTCCTGCGGGCCAAATCCACCTTGATTCGTGCCGCTCCAGTTTGCTGCGAACCAGAATGTAACCGTGCCGTTATCAACCGTTAGATTGGTCGTGCCGTCATTTTCATAAACATTATATTGCAGCCAAGCGGGAACGTTGGTGTCCATGACGAGCGAATTGAAGTCGCCAAGCGGCGATGAAATTATATTGGTGAAGGAAACTGGAAAATAGCCATAGTCGCTCGTCCAGTTGGTGTGATCGTAAAAAGACCATGAATCAAGCGGCGCGTTTGTCGGCTCGTCGCCGCCACTCGGAAAACCCGGACCGGCGGCGTGTCCAACGTCTGCCAGAAAGCCTAGCAAGGTTAAAATAAAAATCGGACGGCACAATTTCAGTTTTATTTGATTTAGTATTTTCATGTTTCACCTTTTGAAAAGTTGCTTTCCCGACTTGTTCCGCCCGCGAAAATGGAAAAAATATTTGTTGCGTGGGTCGCAACTTGGCAAAAAATTTCTGATAGTCGTTCGCCCTGTGACAAGACGGCTTTCGTTTGTGTGCATCGCCTCATGGCATTTGCCTTCCGATTCATTCCCGTTGCGACTTTAGACGTTTCCAAATGACGGTCAAGCGGAAATGAAAAGACTATTGTATTCAATACAACTGTCTGTGTTCGCCGCATGAAATTGGCTGCATCCTGCGAAAATGCGGCGATTGGAAATGTCGGACGCTTTCGGCCTCGCCCTGCGACGGCACAGGGTCGGGAAAAAGTTGTCTCAAGAAAAATTAGCGGAGAAAGCGGACTTGCATCCGACATATATCGGGATGCTGGAACGGTCTTTGCGAAATCCGACGGTGAACGTCGCAAAGGCTCTGGCAAAGGCGTTGAATGTGTCGCTTTCAAGGCTTATCGCTGACGCGGAAGCCATTCAGCAACGCGGCAGATAAGTTTTCAATCAGCATAAAACTTCTTTTTGCCCGATGTGGGATAAAAGCCGTGGAACAAATTCAAATGTTTCAAATGGCTTGGTGATATAATCGGCTGCGCCAACGTCAAGGCCGTGTTGTTGATCTTCAATACAACAACGCGCGGACACAAAGACAACCGGCGTGTCGCGCAAGCGGAGATGCTCCTTCAAGCGGCTGCAAAGTTGGAATCCGTTGCCGTCCGGCAAATCCACGTCCAGCGTAATCAAATCGAAATTGCCTTCTTCGGCCAGTTGCATTCCTTTCTTCGCTGTGTGAGCAAAGGCCACTTCGCATTGGGCGCGCGTTAGCAAATACGCAATCATCATTGCAACCGGCATATCATCCTCGACAATCAAAATTTTCGCCATGCCCGACATATTTCGGCGCATTGTGACTCCTGTCACATCCTCTGTCAACCTGTTTCTCTCTTATGACTACGTTGTGTCAAAAAACAGCTTGCGCGATATTATCACTGCCAACGTGGTTCGGCTTTTGCGGGAAGAACGCGAAAAGCGCGGGCTTTCCATGAATGTCGTTGCTCAACGCTCCGGCCTCTCTCATTCCATTGTCAGTCTGATTGAACGCGACTTGCGAAATCCCACACTGGACACGCTGTTGCGAATTGCCGAGGCGATTGACATTGACTTGGGCGAAATTCTGACACGAGCAAGGCAAATGGCTCGAAAGTCAAAATGACGTTTCGCAAGGGATCAATGCCAATACTTGCCGAGCAAATAGCCGACAATCAGGACTGCGACAAGGAGCAGCAAAAACCAAATGACTGACCACTGGCTTCGTTGCTCGTCGTATTCGCGGACGGCGGTTTCCAGACGTTTGCGCTCCTTCTCGGTATATTCGAGAATGCGTTTCATTTCGCGTTGGCCTTTGTCCAGTTCTTCTTGAAGCTGCTCGGTTGCGTCTTTGGCATTGGCCGTGTAAACGCGCAAATCCTTCAAAGCGACGTTCGCCTCGTCGCGCTGGTCGCCAAGAATATCTTCTAGCTCCTTCGTTTTCGTGTTGACGGCTGCGTTAAAATTTTTGAGCAACGTGCCGGTTTGCTGGCGGTATTCGGCTAATTTTTTGTCAAGCTGTTCAAGCGATTGTTTCATCTGCACCGGCACTTGTGCGGCGGCGCGCCACTGCGCCCGCGTCAAAAGTGCCAGTTGCACCGGAAAGGAATTTTCATCGCCGTCGCACCATTCCTTGAAAAGTTTCCGCAGACGTTTTGCTTCATCGGCTGGAAGCCCGTCGCACAAAAAATCAAAATCGGTGTCGTCCATAAAATTATTCTCCGTAATTCAGTTGCGGTTGCGGCTGCGCCTCGGCCTTCTTTTTCGCAACCGTTTTTTCTTTCGGAATAAAATCAGTCGGCACGAGCAAATTAGCAACCGCGTCGTATTGACGAAACATTTTTTGCATCGCCCATTGGATTTCACCGGCAAGCAACCGTTCAAGGTGTCCCGCTTCAACGCGGGACAATTCGGCGAAACTCAAGCCGCGCCCGGCAATGGCCTCGGCCTTTTCAATCGCCAGCAAAGTTGTTGGCGTGACGGTCGGCAGCGTGATTGCCTTCGCGCCAAAATCCTGCAACTGCTTTTCCAGTTGCGAGCCTTTGAATAAATCGCCGCGCGCCTTCGCCGGATTTTCCACGATGACATAATCCACGCGGTCGCCGGCATAAAGAAACAAGCGGCCAAGATTCATCATGCTTTCGGTGTCGTCGGTCGGGAACAAAAGGAACGTCATCCGCACGCCCTGTTCGGCGCACACGTCCAGCACTTGCAATTCTTCCAGCGCGGACGTAATGAGCGCGTCGGCCTGTGCGCGGGTGTCAACAATATGCACCGGCGCGGTGTCCTTCAACACGCGGCGAAATAAACTCAACAATGCGGTCTTGCTCTCTTGGCCGTTGCCAAGCTCGTAAGAGCGGACAACCTGGGGATGCCGGTTGGCAAAAGTATAATGCCGGTCGTCCAAGTCCGAGCCGTTCCACGCGATGCCGAGCCGGTCGAGCCATGCGGTGCGGAATTCAGCTTCAAAACTTTTGCCGAGATTGCCTTTGGATTGCGGGTTTAGATGTATGCGTCTGGTCGTATTCATATTTTTGTTGGATCATTGAGGTTAATGTTGTCGGGATTCGGTCGCCGGAATGGGCGGGCTGGCGGCGTTTCCGCAAGCAATGGCTGGAACGGTTTTTCAACCGTAAGCAGTTTTGCGACGGATGGCGTAGCGATTTCATTTTCCCAATTTGGCCGTGCCTGACGTTTTAGGTAGCGCCGATAAAATTGGTGCAAACCCTGAAACGTGACAACGCAGTTTTTTTCGTCGCGCAGTTGTTCGGCGATTTCCTGCCACGTTTTGCGTTGCTGACGCTGCGCGCGGATGAAATCAACGAACGGCTCAACGCGGCTGCGATACGCTCGCCCGCCACCGTGCCGATTTCCATTTTTGGTTTCCAAATCCATCGCCGCCAATTTACGCCAGAATTGGCGCGCGCCGTTAGCGAGTAGCGGGCGGATAAACCCGAATCGTCGGCGAGTTAAAGCGAATGACTGTTGAAAGGCGTTGAAATCGCCGGATTGAAAGCCGTTGAATTGCGTTGAACCTGTCAACGCCCTTCAACGCTTTTCAACATGACATTTCATGTCGCGCGGCGCATAGCTGAAAATCCTTACGATGAGTTAAGGGGTGGGGCGTCCCACTTTTAAGCATCCAAATAGGATGCAAACACACGGCTCATTTTTGAGCAAAACGGATTTTCAACGAATGTATTTCACAAAATTTGAAGTGATTGATTCAACACAAATTTCGTTATCCATAGCACTGAATGTCCGTTTCTGAAATCGAAGCGGAACGAAGCGGCTGTGAAGTGAAGCGGATTTTGGAAACGGACATTGAGTGCGTCACCGTATAGGTGCGTATCACGGTGTTTAGTCTGTCCGGTTTCCTTCGCTGTCAGCAGGAAAGCCGGACAGTCTAAACACCGGAGTTTTCAATCGCTTCACTTGGTTTTAGAATCAGACGGTTTCAAAACTTTTTTCCAGCGTTGATTAAATGCTGACTCCTCATTTACCGCCGTCCTCACCGGCGGCTTGGCGATTCGGACAATTTCCAACTGCGGCTGACGGTCGCCCTCGTGTTCGTCGGTTTTGATTTCCATTAAAATCTCACGGTCGCGCCGGTCAATTTTATCAATCTTTTTTGAATCAAAATAATTTGACGTGTAGCCGAATTGCAACACGGTCAAAATAAAAAGATAAATGCCGAGCGCATGAAACAATTTGAAAACACCGAAAGCGATCAATCCGTTGCACAATGGAATGATGAGCCAATGCACAATCGGCTTATCGGGCAGAAAGCGCGGCCTTCCCCAATAATACGAATAATACTCAATGCCGCGTTTGCGCCGTTTGCGGATTTCCAAAAGATTTGCCACGCCGAAAATCCATAGCAGCAGCAAAAAGCTGTCGGTGGTTATCATCGGCAAATGATCTTGGAATGTCACCTTGTGCGTCACCGGCAAAACGGCTTGGTCGGGAAAAAAGAAAAGCAGCATGAAATTGACGATGAACGAAATGAAAAGCGTCTGGCCGATGAGACTCCCCCATGTCCAATAGCGTTCGCCCATGTCATGTTTCCAAATTACGTCCAACGGCAGTTTGAACCAGTCCATAAAGCCTTTCATTCCTGATTGAATACGACGTGCTTCCACGTTTTGCCGTTTGCCCAAATGCGCCCGCCCTGAAAAATGACGGCGCGGGTCAAGCATTTGTAATCCGTGCCGCCTTTCCATAGCAGCGTAAATTCTCGCGGCTGCATTTCCAAATCAATCACCTGCTGTTCGCCTTCGTTCGTCGTGCGGCTGGCATGGCTGCCGCCGTGGGTTTCTGAACTGCCCGAACTCAAACGGTATTGCAGCTTGCGCCCGATGAGTTCCGCCGCCCACTGGTTCGTCACCGTGTCGCTGTTCTGGTGAAAGATTTTCGTCTGTAAATTGCCAAGCAGTGAATCCACTTTTGGCCGCGCTGATTCGCCGCCAAGCGCGCTCAAGTAATTGGAATAATTTTGCGTGAGATAAACCGTGCAAGCGCGCGATGCCCGCGCGGTCGTCTGAAAAATTTGGTCGTAAGCGGTGCTGAAATAATGCGCCTCGTCCGCCCAAATGAAAACGGGGCGTCCCTCCGCGTCGGCTCTGCGTTCCAACGCCTTTTGCGTCATAAACTTCATCAGCACCGCCGCGTATTGCCCTAGCTCGTTCCATTCCTTCACCGGCAAATCCACGATGATGATTCGGCCTAGCGTCGTCTGGTCGGGAATGATGGTTGTCTCGCTCGAAAATAATTTCCGCAACGCGCCGCGCAAAAAGCTGTCGGCCAAAGTCGTGAACAAGGAAACAATTGAGGAGCGCGGGCGGTTGTCCATGCGCGGAAATTCTTCAAGCCAATACTTGGCCGTCATTGCATATTCGGGCTGCAAGTCGGGATTTTTCGTCGCGTTGTCCGCCGCCTTTTGAATGTAGTCATGGCAGACGGATTCACTTTGCCACGCTGCGCTTGCGGCTTCATCCGTGTCCTGCGGTGCGGTGCGGATAATCTCGAAAAGTTCCGGCAATGTCACCGCGCCGCGCGCGATTGCCAAGAGATCAATGGCGTTGCGAAGCAACTGCTTCACGGCGCGCTCCCAATAAAGGTCGGCGGTTGCGTGGCCGTGCCGCTGGTTGGCGATTTCGGCAACCTGCATAAACAACGCGACAAGATTTTCCGTCTGCCCTGCGCCCGCGCCGGGGCGATTGGCCTCGTAATGAAGAAAATTAAAATGTTCCTCTGAAAGCAAAACGATGTCGCGCTCGCGTCCGGTCTCGGCGGCGTAGCGTTTCCAAAGCTGCGGCTCGTCGCTCTTGGCGCAAAGAACCAATCCGCCAAAACCGTTCCGCAAAAAGGCGTGTGCCAATGCGCGGCCTGAACCGCTGGTCTTGCCGCTGCCGGTCGCGCCGAAAATTTGCGTGCCTTCGCAAGCATCACGGATGCGCCAAGTGTCGCGCGGATGATCGGACAGACATAAAAGCGGGTCGTCCAGATTCCAGCCGGTGGGAATGATTGGCGGCGCGTCGTCTGCTTTTGGGCGACGTGGGCGCAGTAAATTTCCAAGCCTTATCATCGGTGGCCGTCCGTCTTGGACAAGATGATTTTCACGCAAATTTTTGGAGATTTCAAGTGTGGTCGTCGGAGAATTTCGCTTAACCGCAACTAACTCGCCCACTGCTCGCTAACGGAAATGGTTGCTGCTGATTTATCTTTTGAGGATGTTAGCACCAAAAGCACAATACAGTTTGAAGGACGCCAAGCGTTATTTCAAAGAACATTTGGGCGTCGGCGATTACTACGCCGAAGGCCAAACCGTTTCGGGCCAATGGTTCGGCAAGGGCGCGGCGGATTTGGGATTGAGCGGCGTGACGACAATGGAGCAATTCGAGCGGCTTTGCGAAAATCTCCATCCGCAAACCGGACAGAAATTGACGCTGCGCCAGAATGCGACGCGGATTGAAACCGGCAATGATGGTATCGGACATGAAAAGGCCAATCGCCGTGTGTTTTACGATTTCACTTTCTCGCCGCCAAAATCAGTTTCCATCGCCGCGCTGGTCGGCAATGACGCGCGGATTGTCACGGCGCATGAGCAAGCGGTCGCGGCTGCGCTGAACCATCTACAAAACTTCGCAGAAACGCGCGTGCGGAAAAACGGCGAATGCACGGACAGAAACACCGGCAACATCGTCGCGGCGGTGTTCCGGCATGACACGTCACGCGCGCTTGATCCGCATTTGCACAGCCATTGCGTCGTGTTCAATGCCACGTTTGATTCGGTCGAACAAAAATGGAAGGCATTGCAAAATCACGAAATGATGGTCGCGCAAAAATTCATTGATAACGTCTATTATCACGAACTGGCGCGGGAATTGGTTCGGTTCGGTTATCAGATTGAAAACAAATCGCGCGGTGATTTTGAAATCAAGGGCGTTGCGCCGGAACTGATTGACAAGTTTTCCAAGCGGCACAAACAGATTGATGACGCGACGCGCGAACTTCTGAAACGCGAGCCGGACAAGGCCAGCGGCAACATTGCCGCCATTCGTGAAAACATCGCGCACAAGGAACGTCCGCAAAAAGTCCGTGATATGGGCTTGGAAAAATTGCAACACCTTTGGGACGGTCAAATGACGGCGGCGGAAAAAGCATCGGTGCAAAATCTCGCGGTCAATCCGCCGCGCATGGCAAACATTCCTGGCCTCGCCGAAAAATCTGTCGCATGGGCGGAAGAACACTTGTTTGAACGCCGCTCGGTCGTCAATGAACCTGACATCTGGCGGCACGCGCTCGAACACGCTCGCGGCCAAAATGTCAGCGTGGCGGAAATTCAATCCGCAACCAAACAGCGCGGCTACGTCCGCGACGCAAATCAGCCGGGCAAAATCACCACGCCGGAAATGCTCGAACGCGAAAAGCAAATTGTCCGCATGGCGGGCAACGGCATGAACCGTTTTGAGCCGCTCGTTTTTCCCTATCGAGTCAGCAATCCAAAATTGGATGAGGAGCAACGCGACGCCATTGAACGCATAATGAGTTCACGAAATTTCGTCACGCTCTTTCGCGGCGGGGCGGGGACTGGCAAAAGTTTCACGCTGCATGAAGTCCAGCACGGCCTTGAAAATGCCTGTTACATGTTTCAAGTCCTCGCGCCGCAACGCCAGCAAGTGATTGATTTGGAAAAAGAGGATTTTCATAACGTCAAAACCGTTGCGTCATTCCTTGCCAGCCGATCAATGCCGCAAGGCTCGGTCGTCATCGTGGACGAGGCCGGGCAAATCGGCGGAAAGCAGATGCACAAACTGTTGTCGCTGGTGAAAGAAAATGGTGGCCGCGTCATTTTGTCCGGCGATACGCGCCAACACGGAGCGGTCGAGGCTTCGGACGCGCTGCGCGCGATTGAAAAACATTCGGGCATTACGCCGGTTGAACTGACAAATATCCGCCGCCAAAATCCCGCGCTGGCAAAATCATTCGCAGAACGCCGCCGCATTGTTGAATACCGGCAAGCGGTCGCGGAAGCGCGCGACGGCTATTTGTCAAAATCTTTTGAGCGATTGGAAAAGCTCAAAGCGATTGAACAATGCACGTTCGCAAACCAGCATGAGAAATTGGCGGCGCGTTATCTCGAACTGGTCAAAGACAATCAAAGCGCGGTGGTCGTCTCGCAAAGCTGGAACGAGATTCACAAGGTCAACGATGCGGTGCGCGCCGCGCTCAAGCGCGAGAACATCATTGATGGAAATGAAACGGTCGTCACGGCATTGCAGCCGATGGACTGGACAAACGCACAGAAACGCGATGCACGTTCCTACGATTCCGAGACGGTGCTGGTGTTCAACCGCAACGTGAAGAATTTTAAGGCCGGTGAAACGGCGTGGCTCAAATCAATCGAGAATGAAAATTTGATTGTCGAAAGCGAAGGTCGCGCGGTTTCGATTCTATTCAAGCAACTGGATAAAATCACGGCTTGCCGGAAAAAGGAATTGGCCTTGTCCGCCGGTGACAAGCTGCAACTCAAAGCCAACGGCAAATCGGCTGACGGGCGCAAGCTGGCAAACGGCGAGCTGGTCACCGTGAAAGAAATCCGTCCTGACGGGCGCATTGCGTTGACGGATGGCCGGACTCTGGAAAATAATTTCCGCCAGTTCGTTCGCGGCTACGCAATCACGTCCTACGCTTCGCAAGGCAAGTCGGTCAATTACGTTTTGTTTTCGGATTCGGCGGCGAAGGCCGCAACGAACAATCAGCAATGGTATGTCACCATTTCGCGCGGCAAAAAGGGGGTTCAAATTTTCACAACGGACAAGGCGGAGTTGCGCGAGAACATCGCGCGAAGCGGGGATCGCCAGTTGGCGATTGATATTGCGCCGGTGAAAAACGAAGCAAAGGAAACGCAACGGGTCGCGGTGCAAGATGCCGAATTGCTCCGGCAACGAATCCGCGAATCGCACCGGCAAAGACAATCGCTGTCGCGGGGAATTGGCATTTGAAAATCAATTTCATGGCGGCTTGCAAGTGTGAACCTAATCTGACTATGATGAGTTTCACGCCTGTGGGCGGAGTAGCCAAGTGGTAAGGCAGGGCTCTGCAAAAGCCTCATTCACCAGTTCGATTCTGGTCTCCGCCTCCAAAAAAACTTCCGGCGTGACTTATGAGTCACGCCGGGGAATGTCCGCTTCAATTTCCAAACGGATTTCTCATTGGTTGACAACCTGCGTCGTTCGTTGCTGTGCCGATGAGCCGCTCGCGTTCGTCGAATCGTTCACGGTCGGATTCAACTGCACGATTTTATTTTCGTAATCCTCAAGCGACGGGATTTTCACCAAAGCGCGTTTTGCATACGCACGGTGAACGGCCTTGCTGTTGTGTCCCAAATTCTCCATTGCGAAGCGTTCGGGATAGCCCGCGATTTTGGCGCGTTCCGCCCATGCGTAGCGGTAGCTGTGAAGCGAAACGCCTTTGATGCCGAGCCGCGCGCAGCGTTGCCCGAATTCCGTCGCGCGGTCGCCAGCGCGCACACTGGACAGATACGGAAACAATTTGCCTTCGGATGGCAGGTCTTTGAACAAGTTCAAGGCTTCCGCGCCCAAGTGGACAATCACCGGCTTGCCGGTTTTCTTGCGGGTGAAACTGACGGTCTTGTTAGGCCAGTCAACATCCTCACCCTTCAAATTGGCGATGTCGCTCTGACTGCCGCCCAAATGCCAGCACAGTTGATAAAACATTTTTCGTTCAAGATTTTTCTCGGCGGCTAGGATGTTCTGATGCTCCTCAAGCGTGATAGCCCGCTTGGGTTTGAATTTGATGGGCGGCCATTGGCGTTTCGGCAGGATCGAGGCTGGAAGCCAATTCATATCAATGGCGAAATTGTGCATCCGCCGTAAATAGGTATTTATCGAAACTTTGCCGCATTGCAGGACATGAAGCAAATGCTCGGCGTGTGTCTCAATCAGCAAACGGTTTCGGATGGGGTCAAACCATTTTGACTTTGCCATGACTTTCCAGCGCGTTTGATTTTCGCCGGTCTTGGTGCGGATGATTTCCTCAAAGACAGTCTGCCAAGTGCGCGCCGAAAAACCGCCGTCTGTTCCCATGAGATACGCTTTGGCGATTTGCAGGTTAAGCAACGGCTGGCGCTGCGAGTTGTTTTTCGCGTCAATGATCTGCTGCGCTTCATCCTCGCTGGTTGTGTTAAGGCTGGTGCGCTTGCCGGTGGCGGTGTCCTTGCAATAGAACTTTCCGCCGCGACTGCCTCTGCGAATTAAACGGTATCGTGTTTTCATATTTTTCATACACGACAGAAGGTAAATGAAGCCGACTCCAAACCGTTAGCGAGCTACGGGCGAGTTACCCGCGAGTTACGCTGAATGGTTACGGAGCGGGAAAATTGGTGTCCGTTTTGGTGTCCGTTTTGGACTCTGCGCCTCCAAGTTCCTTGCTGCTCAAACAGTTAGAACTGGAGGCGGAGATCGGAATCGAACCGATGATGCAGCTTTTGCAGAGCCGTGCCTTACCACTTGGCTACCCCGCCACACAGAACGGTCAGACTAATTTTGATTTGTGTCCGAAGCAAGTTCAAGTTTCGCCAGAAACAATCTCAACTGGCAAAACCCAGTTCGCGCCGGCGCTTCCAAAGCTCCTGCGGCTTAAAAATTCCCACGGGCGTAATGATTCCGGTGATCAACTCCGCCAGCGTCACGTCGAAACCCGGATTCCGCGCGCCGCTCGCCGGATTCGCGATCCGAATGAAAGCACGCCCGGCGAATTTTGATTTTCCGCCTTCCGCTTTCCGCTTTTCCACAATTCCCCATGCGCCCAGAACTTCACTCTCGCTTCGTTCTTCAATCGGAATTTTCAAGCCGGATTTCAAATTCCAGTCAATCGTCGAGAGCGGAATGGCGACGTAAAATGGAATTTTGTGGCGCGCGGCCAGAACCGCCTTCGTGTAGGTGCCGATTTTGTTGGCGACTTCGCCGGTGCGGCCGAGCGTGCGGTCGCTGCCGACGATGACCAGGTCAATCTCGCCGCGCTGCATCAGATGGCCGGCGGCGTTGTCGGCGATGATCTGGTGCGAAATTTTTTGCTGCGCAAGTTCCCAAGCCGTCAAAGTCGCGCCTTGCGAACGCGGGCGCGTCTCGTCGCAGAAGACGTGAAAATTTTTGCCCTGCGACTGCGCGGCATACAGCGGCGCGGTGGCGGTGCCGATGTCCACAAACGCCAGCCAGCCGGCATTGCAGTGCGTGAGGATTTTCATGCCGTTGCGGATCAGCTTCGCGCCGTGCCGGCCGATCTCTTCGCAATACTGCACGTCTTCGCTGGCAAATTCCTCGGCGGCGGCGAGCGCGAGCGATTTTTTTTCTTCAACGGTTTTGCCGCGCGCCATTTCGCGGCGCACGTCGTTCATCGCGTTGACGGGATCAACCGCCGTTGGCCGCGCGTTTTTCAAAACTTGATAAATATTTTCGATGTGCGTGGAAAATTTCTTCAAATCATTTCCGCGAAAGGCGAGCGCACCTTGCGCGAGGCCGTAAGCCGCCGTCGCGCCGATGGCGCCCGCGCCGCGCACGACCATGTCGCGGATGGCGGCGGCGGTCTCGCGATAATTTTTGGTGGAGACGATTTTGAATTCGTGCGGGAGCAGCCGTTGCTCGATGAGCCGGACGGCGTTCTGTGCGCGGTCAAAGGTGACGGTGCGGAAATGCCGGGTGCGGCCCCGGACAGTGACGTTCATAAAATTATTTTTGCATTTAGCGCAGCCAGTCAGGCGGGATGAGAAAGCACATAAACCTGGCCCGGCTGAAACTCCGAAAGGCGGCGAAGCAATCCGGGCGCAAACGGAACAACATCGGGAAGGCGATTTGATCTGGTGCGCAACACAACCACAGCAAATGGCAGGCCTTCAATTTTCTGCTGATGCGGAAGATTTTTGTCCACCGTCAAAAACACATCAAACTTTCCCGATGCAGCAATTAGTCGGAGCAACTTGCCGTTTTTGATGCTCGTCCAGCCTGCCTGTTGGACGGTTGTGACCGCGTGGCCGGGAATTTCTCCGGCCAAATCCTTGGGCAGACACTCGTCGAGAAGAATGCGCATCAGGCGGCTTGCGGAATTTTTTCCAGCATGGCCTCGGCGGATTGTTCCAGAAAGGCGATGGCCTGTTTGCGCGAAACCGTTGGGAACTGCTCCAGAAATTCATCCAGCGGGTCGCCTGCTTCGAGATAATCGAGCAGATTGCGCACGGGAACGCGCGTGCCGGCGAAGCACGGCGTGCCGCTCATGATTTCCGGGTCAACCACCACCACGGCTTTTGTTTTCATGGCGGCAACATAACACGGCCCAATCCTGACCGGCAAGTTGTGAAATGCAACCAAAACGGGACGAGACCACAAACCAAACGTTGTTTAACCGGCCTTGTTTTTCAGCCGCCGGATTTTGTTTTGGATTTTGCGGTAGGCCGGCTGCTGGCGGAATTTTTTCAAGTCCGGGTCTTTGGCGAGCCACGCGAAATCGCGGTAGCCGAGGCTCAACGCCTTTTCCAGGGCCGCCACGGCGCGGTCAAACTGCCCGGTGAGCGAGCAACTGCACGCGAGGTTGTAAAAGACGAGCGAGTTCTGCGGTTCGAGGCTCGCAAGGCGTTCGTCCACCGACAGGCCCTCGGGGAAACGGCCGCGCTGCGTGTAGTCATCGCCGAGCAACTGGAGCGCGTCCACATAATCCGGGTCGCGGCGGACGATGCCTTCCATGAATTCAATCCGCGTGTCGAGGTCGCGCTCGATGGCGCGGCTCATTTTTTTCCGGGCGGTGCTTTTGACGGGCATACGACGCGGGCATTTTTTCCAAGACACCGGTTCAAGTCAAGCGCAGGCGCACGCAATAATTTATGCGGCGTGTCCTGCCTGAACGGAGCGCGGCTGTATCGCAGACCAGCCGCAGCAATTCGAAACACTCTGCGGCTGACGCTTCGCGCACAGCCGCGCTCCGTAAAACCAAGGTCGCGACGCGGTGAATTTTTTTATGGAAATACCCGCCGCATTGCGCCAGATTCAATTCCAGTTGAATCTCGTTTCTTCCGGCTTATGAAATGTTTTGTCACTGGCGCGTCCGGCTTCATCGGCTCCAACCTCGTCCACGAACTCGTCGCGCGCGGGCATCGCGTGAAGGCGCTGCTGCGCCCGGACAGCGACGTGCACGGTTTGTATGGCGTGGAATTTCAGCGCGTGACCGGCGACATCCTCGACCGCCATGTGCTCGCCCGCGAAATGGCAGGCTGCGACTGGTGCTTTCACGCGGCGGCGACCTACCAGCTTTGGATGCGAAATTACGCGCCGATGTATGAGACGAACGTCGAAGGCACGCGCAACGTGCTCGAAGCGGCGGGCAAGGCTGGCTGCAGCAAAATTGTCTATACCAGCACCGTCGGCACCATCGGCCTGCCGAAAAAATTGGACGGAAAATACACGCCCGCCGACGAGCTGGAAAAAGTTTCCGACGGCCAGATGACAAACGATTACAAACGCTCCAAGTTCCGCGCCGAAGGCGTGGCGTTTGATCTGATCCGAAAAAAAGGTTTGCCCATCATCATCGTCAACCCGACCGCGCCCGTCGGCCCGCGCGACGTGAAACCGACGCCGACGGGACAACTCATCGTGGATTTTCTGAACCGCCGGCTGCCCGCGTATCTCGACACCGGATTAAACTGGGTTCACGTCCGCGACGTGGCCATCGGACACATTCTCGCGGCGGAAAAGGGAATTTTCGGCAACCGCTACATCCTCGGCAACGCGGAGGGAAACTGGACGCTGCGCGAAATGTTGCAAACGCTCGAAGAAATCACGGACATTCCCGCGCCGAAAATCAAAATCCCGTATTGGGTCGCGTATCGCGCGGCGGAAGTGAACGAGCTGATTTCGTTTGTCACCGGCAAGCCGCCGCGCGCGCCGCTGGCCGGAGTCCGCATGGCGAAATATAAAATGTGGTTCAATCCGGGAAAGGCAGTCCGCGAACTCGGCCTGCCGCAGACGCCGCCGAAGCAGGCGCTCGCCGACGCCGTCGAGTGGTTCCGCGCCAACGATTACGTCGAGAAATAAATCGGTTCCCAAGGGGAAAATTACTTTCGCTTGTCCAAAACCTGCGAACCCGCCACATTTTGCGTTATGGTTTCACGCAACAAATCGCAAACGAAGATCGTCGGCATTCTCGGTGGTTTTGGGTTGTTGGCGCTGGTTGGCTATGTTGATTACATCACGGGATACGCGCTCTCCATGCTGGTGTTCTACTTTTTGCCGATTTTGTTCGGACTGCGGTATGCAGGAACGGGATTTGCTTTTTTGCTCGCGGTGCTGGCGGCCTTGACGTGGATCTTATCCGATGTCGCAGCGGGACATCATTACGAAGATTATTTGACCCCGATTTGGAACACCGGCATCCGCCTGTCGATTTTTCTTCTGGTGGTCATTTTATTTTCCAACCGGAACCATTTGAAGCAATTGGTGGATCAGCAGACTGAAAAATTGCGGCAGGGAATCCGGGAGCGGACGCGCCTCGAAAAGGAGCTTTTGGAAATCGCTGAATCCGAGCAACGGCGGATTGGTCACGACTTGCATGACAGCTTGGGGCAGCATCTGACCGCCACCGCGCTGGCGGGCAAGATTTTGGCAAAACGGCTGGCCAACAAAACTGCGGTCGAACCCGCCACGGCCGACCGCGTGGTGGTCATGATTGAGGAGGCGATTGATCTGACCCGGAATCTGGCGCGGACTTTGCATCCCATCGAGCTGGGCGCGGATGGTTTGGCAGTCGCGTTGCAAAATCTTGCGACCAACTTGTCCAAAGCCTTCAACATTTCCTGCCGTTTCCAAAATTCTGGAAACGTTGTTTTGCCTGACCCAAAGGCGGGCATCCATTTGTATCGCATCGCCCAGGAGGCGGCGAGCAATGCCATCCGTCACGGCCACGCCCGCAACATTGCCATTTCGCTGGACGCCACCAGCAAAAGCCTCATGCTTTCAATTACGGATGATGGCACTGGCTTGCCTGAAAATGGCCGGACAAAAAAAGGCATGGGCTTGCAGATCATGAATTATCGCGCCGGCATGATCGGCGCGACGTTCGACATCCAAAATCTGCCGGCGGGCGGCACCCGCGCAGTTTGCGTTCTGAACCCGAGCCTGACTGACACTGAAGACCATGGAAACGAAAACTAAAATTTTGCTCGTGGACGACCATCCGCTGGTGCGCGAATGGCTCACCAATCTGATCAATGAAGAACCTGATTTTGAAGTTTGTGGTAACGCCAGCAACGCCCGCGAGGCGCTCAGTTCGGTTGGCACGCTCCAACCCCGGATTGTCATCGTGGATATTTCCATGGAAGGCGGCTCCGGCCTGGAACTCATCAAGGACGTCAAGGCGGTTCATCCCAAGGTGGACATGATTGTCCTTTCGATGCACGATGAAATGCTTTACGCCGAACGCGCCATGCGCGCCGGAGCCGCCGGTTACATCATGAAGCGCGAAGCCACCGAAAAAGTTCTCGATGCCATCCGCACAGTGCTTCAAGGCGGCCTTCATTTCAGCAACGCCGTCAACGCCATGCTGGCGCAAAAACTTGTCCAAGGTGACGGTAACCAGCCGACGGCCATCGGGTCATTGAGCGATCGCGAGCTTGAAGTGTTTCAATTGCTGGGGAGCGGCCACAGCACCCGCCAGGTTTCGGAGCAGATGCACATCAGTTTCAAAACGGTTCACGTCTATTGCGCCCGCATCAAGGAAAAACTGAATCTGGCCAATATCAACGAACTCGTCTTTCACGCCATCCGCTGGCACGAAAGCCAGCAACCTCGCTGAACCCTTCCGCCCGCAAACCTTGTAGGAAATCTTCTTACAATATAATTAGCAAAAGCTATACTGGGAGCCTGGTGCATTTGGCTTTATCAATGCTGCTATGTCGGGCATCGCGGTTGCGTCAGGCAATAACGGAACCAAAATGTCATTATCATAATCCGCCTGACGCTGTGTTCCACCGCACGAACGAAAAGCAAACATATGAAAACAAATGAAAAACTCCGCAAGGCGGGTTTCACACTGGTGGAAATCATGATTGTCGTGGCCATCATCGGCCTGCTGGCAGCCATCGCGATTCCCAACTTCGTGAAAGCCCGCGCGACCTCCCAAGCCAATGCCTGCATCAACAATCTCCGCCAGATTGACGCTGCCGCCAACCAGTTTGCAATCGAACAACACAAAGCGACCGGGGCCACCCTCACCTTCCCGAGCGATTTGACGCCTTACATCAAGTTGAACGCGAACAGCAGCCTTCCCGGATGTCCCGCCGGCGGCACTTATTCCGAATCCACGGTGGGTGCGAATGGCTATCCGAAGTGTTCGCTCGGCTCGACGGTGACTCCGGTTCACATCCTGCCATAATTATCTGGACGAACGCCGATAAAAGCCGCTGACCCAACCAGCGGCTTTAATTGTTTCAGGCGGCAAGTTGAACCATTTTATTGTCCCATAATTTGGCAGCAATCCAAAAAACAGGACGGTGCGGAAAATCAAATCCTAAACATTTTCCCGGACAAAATCTTGTCGCAGAAAAGCGGTCCGGACGTCCTTGGCAAATGGTTTCCTAATTCAAATCAAAAAACAAAATTTGCGTGGAAGATTTTGTCTTGAGAGAAATTTTCCTTTCTTCGCTGACCGCCGCCGCGTCGCCGGATTTCAATTGCAAATTGCCCAGTTCGATTTCGCCCTCGGCCACATGAAGCCAGCCGTGGCGATTTGGTCTGAAAGAATAATTTATTTTGTCGCCCGCGTTGAGTTTGCCCACAAACAAATCCGCGTCCTGATTGATGGCGATTGAACCGTCGCGCCCGGTTCTTGACGCGGCCAGATGCAATTTTCCCGGCGCGGCGCTGGCAAAAGATTTTTCCGCATAATTCGGTTTCAGCCCCTTGCGGTCGGGCGTGATCCAGATTTGCAGCAGATGCGCCGGCTCGGTTGGCGAATGGTTGAACTCGCTGTGCTGGACGCCCGTGCCGGCGGCCATGTATTGGACTTCGCCGGGACGGATGACACGGCCGTTGCCCATCGAGTCCTTGTGTTCGAGCGCGCCGCTCAAAATATAGGTGATGATTTCCATGTCGCGGTGCGGGTGCGTGCCGAAACCGCCGCCGCCCGCGATGATGTCGTCATTGATGACGCGCAACGAACGAAAGCCCATGTGCTGAGGGTCGTAATAATCCGCGAATGAAAATGTGAAATGCGAGTCCAGCCAGCCGTGATTGACGTGGCCGCGTTCCTCGGATTTGCGGAGGGTGATCATATCTGCTGGATGATTTCTTTGGCTTCGTAACGCACTTTCGCGAGGCTCGCGTATTTGTCGCTGGCGGCGCGATAACCGAGCGCGCACGCCACGACCGTCGCGTAACCGCTGCCGTTCAAATTCAAAACCTTGTCGTATTCCGTCGGCACCAGTCCTTCCATCGGGCAGGCGTCCACGCCGAGAACCGCCGCGCACGTCATCAGATTTCCCAGCGCGATGTAAGTCTGCCGCGCCGCCCATTCGTGCGCGGTTTTTCCGCGCGGGCCGTTCACCACGTCGCCAATCATCATGCCGCGATAAGCGTTCAACGCATCCGCCGGAAGTTTCCGCAAGTCCGTCGTGCGCTTGATCAATTTGTCCACGTCCGCCGCCGTCATTTCCGTGCGGGCGGTAAAGACGACAAAATGCGACGCATCCACGACCTGCTTTTGGTTCCACGAATGTGGCAGCAATTCCGCGCGCTTGGCCGGATTGCTGATGACCAGAAATTTATACGGCTGCAAACCGTAGCTGGTCGGCGTCAGCACGAGCGACTGCTCCAGCGTTTTCCAGGCATCGGCGGGGATTTTTTTGGCCGCGTCAAAAACCTTGGTGGCGTAGCGCCAGTTTAATGCGGAGAGAAGTTGTTTGTTTGTCATATTGCTCATGTTGTTTGTTTAATTTAATTTCCCGCTGAAATTGCCACATGATTTTCAAAATGCAAATGCAACCGCGTCGCCGGCCATGAATCCGCCATCGCTCCGCATCCGCCGCGCCACGGTGGACGACCGCGCCGCGCTCAAAACCCTTTGGGCGTCCATGCGCCTGTCGCCGGATGATTTGGAAAAACACCTGACCGAATTTCAGGTCGTGGAAAATTCCGACGGCGAAGTGGTCGGCGCCATCGGAATCCAAATTTCCAAACAGCACGCCCGGCTCCACAGCGAAGGCTATTCCGATTTTGGAATCGCCGACGCCGCGCGGCAATTGTTTTGGGAGCGCATCCAGACGCTGGCTTCCAATCACGGCGTCTTCCGTGTCTGGACGCAGGAAAGCTCGCCGTTCTGGAAAAGTTTCGGCTTTCAACCGCCGGCCACCGAAGTCCTGGCCCGCCTGCCTGCCGGATGGAAAAATGAAACCGCCGCCGGCTGGCTCACGCTGCAACTCAAAAACGAGGAAGTCATCACCGCCACGCTCGACAATGAATTCGCGCAATTCGTCGCTGCCGGAAAAAAAGACGCGGACCGCGTCTCCGAAAAAGCCCGCATCATCAAAACTGTCATCACCGTGATTGGTTTCGCCATCGGATTTTTATCCATCGGCCTCGCCATTTACCTGTTCATCCACCGCCAGCCGTTTGCCAGGTAGGGCGGTGCTGCCGCGCCGCCGGTTGCAGTCCAGGCTTCAGCTTGCCACCGGCAACGAAAATTCATCCGCGTGATACGAACTGCGCACCATCGGCCCGCTCGCCACATGGACAAAACCCAGTTCCCGCGCCACGCGCCCCAGCGCCGCGAACTGCTCCGGCGACACAAATTCCACCACCGGCAAATGCTTCAGCGACGGCTGCAAATACTGGCCGAGCGTGAGGATGTCGCATTTCGCCGCGCGCAAATCCTCCATCGCCACCACCACTTCATTGTCCGTTTCGCCCAAACCGAGCATGATGCCCGACTTCGTGTAAATCGTGTCGCCGCGTTTCTCCTTAACTTTTTTCAGCACGCTCAAACTCCGGTCATACGTCGCGCGGTGACGAACGCTTGGCGTAAGCCGCCGAACCGTTTCCAAATTGTGATTGAAGATGTGCGGATTGGCATCAAGCACATTTTCGATGGACGCATCGCTTTCGTTGAAATCCGGCACGAGCACTTCAATGACAATTTTCGGATTCAGCTCGCGCACTTTTTCAACGGTCTGGCGGAAATGCTCCGCGCCGCCGTCCTTCAAATCATCGCGCGCCACCGCCGTGATAACGACGTGCCGCAACCGCATCCGCCGCGCCGCCTCGGCCACGCGCAACGGCTCATCCGCTTCCAGCGCGAGCGGCTTGGCCGTGCTGACCGCGCAAAAGCCGCACGCGCGCGTGCAGCGGTCGCCGGCGATCATGAACGTCGCCGTGCCTTTTTCCCAACATTCCCAATGGTTCGGGCACTTGGCGCTTTCGCAGACCGTGTGCAGCTTCAGTTCGTCGAGCAGCCCGCGCGTGCGCGCGAAGCCGTCCGACGTCGGCAGCGTGATGCGCAGCCATTCGGGCAGACGAGGGCGTGATTTGTTGAATGGTTGAATGGTTAAATTGTTCAATTGCATTTGCGAATTCAAATTTATCACGATGTAACGATTTAACAATTCAACGTTTCAACAATTCAAAGAATTTGGGCAATTCTTCCGGCCCGAAATCCGCCAAGATTTTTCCGTCCACAGCCAGCACCGGCGCGAGTTCCTGTCCGGACAGGCGGACCATCTCGGCGAACGCCGCGTCATCCGCGATCACGTCCAGCTTCTCGTAAGCGATGTCGTGGTCGTCGAGCCAGCGCATCGCCTTGTGACACCAACCGCAATACGGCTTGATGAATAAACGAATTTTCATCGGCTCAATAAACTTCCTCGTGCGTGCCGATGTTGATGAGCAGCAAAGTTTCCGCGCCGGTCTTGGGATGCTTTTGCTTGGAGAAAACTATCCGGCAATCGTAAGCCACCGAACAGGCGTGCAATCCAGCAAGCTGGCCACTCAAGCGATGAGTTTTCAAGCGCGAGTCGGCGAGATTTTCAGCCATGCGCTGAAGCGTCGCTTCAATCTGTGATTGCAGCGCAGGATTTTTAGCGGTCAAACGGCGGAAGGCGCGCTCGAATCGCGGCGTGAGAACGAGTTCGTGCATCCTCACTTGGCCGCGCGCAGACGGGCGATGATGTTGTCGGCGGACGCGGATTTAAGTTTGCCAGCGCGGAAAGCTTTGGCGGCGGTGACAGCTTCGGCGGCAGTTTCATTGCGCCAATTTTCGATGCGGCGACGATGCAACAATTCTTCCAGCATCGCCTGCTCATCGGCTGGCAACGATTCAGCACCTGCCAGCACCCGGTCAAAAGTTAAAGTAGCCATGCGGAAAATCTAATCGGAAGTGTCGCAGCGGGCAAGTTGTGAAAGTCAAGCCAGCGCACCGCCTTGTGACACCAACCGCAATACGGCTTGATGAATAAACGGATTTTCACGAATCAAATTTGCTCGCAGAATTCCTCAACTGTGATTCCCGCCGTGCGAATCAAACTGCGAAGCGTGCCTTTGGCGATTTCCTTGTGGTCGGGAATTGAAAGCGTGGCGATTTCACCATCCTTGACCATGATGATATGACTGCCGCGTTGACGAGCAATTTGCCAGCCGAGATTTTCAAATGCCCGAACGACTTTGCGCCCGCTGATGACCGGAAGCGAGGGCATCAGACCAGAACTTCGACTTGTTGCGTTTCCACCGTGAGCGGCAGGCCGCGTTCCGCGCGCACTTCGAGACAGAGCGCGATGGCCTCTTTGATGTTTTTCAACGCCTGCGGTTTAGTCTTGCCCTGACTTACGCAACCGGGAATCGCCGGACACTCGGCCACCCAGATTCCGTCCTCGTCGCGGTCAATCGTAACAGAAAGTTTCATGTTTAACGTGTAGCCGACAACCGCTCCAATTGCAAGCGTCTGGCGAACCAGCGCATCGCCTTGTGACACCAACCGCAATACGGCTTGGTGAATAAACGGATTTTCATTGGGACAATTAAACCACGGATGGACACGGATGGACACGGATTTTTCAAGCCCGTAGGGCTGGCATCTTTGTAGATTGTTCCAGACCAAACAGCCGCGCCCAATGGAGCGCGGCTGGCGCAAGGAGAATTTTACCCGTGGATTATTTCGTCGCCGTGGTGGCTGGCGTGGGCGTTGGGGTTGGGGCGGTCGCATGATGCGGGCTGTGCTCCACATGGCTGGCGCTCGACCACGCGGCCAGCTTTTGCGGATTGGCGGCATAGACCGTCCGAAAAATGGCATCCAGCAAATTGCGCTGCACCCGGCCCTGATTCACAAGCTGGGTGATTTCCTCCGTGCTCAACACGCCCTGCTCCCGGCTTTGCTCGTGCGTCCCGGACACCGTGCCAATCGCCTGCAACTGCGCCTGCAAGTCCGCCACCAGCGTCGCCGGCATGGCGTGATCCACAAACACCTGCACCCGCGCCGCCTTGGCTGCCGTCGTCGCCGCGTCGTCATTCTGCGCCGGTGCCAGCTTGGCCAGATACGCATTGGCCGTGCGCAGCACCTCGCCCGGATTCATATGCGCGCAGCGCGGAAACGCGTCATCAAACCCCGGCGTCGTGGCCGCAACCGCCTTGGCGATGGTGGCCATGATGTCCAGCTTCTGGTCCAGCCCCAGAATCAGCGCGTTTTGCGCCGTCACCGAGATGGGTTTTTGCGTGGCCCCGGCGGCGACCAGTTGCGTGTAGATGTTGCCCAACACCGTGACATAACCCGGCCCCTTGCTGGTGGCCGGAATATCCACGCTGTTGGCCTTGGCGAAAACGAGTGAGCGGTTGAAACTGTCACACTCGAGAATGATTTTATTTTTCATGGTGCAATTTTTTCAGTGCTGATATTTCCCGGCGGAAAACGGATGCTGCTTTTGAACTGGCTTTCCCGTCGGATTCCGGCGTGAAATTGCGCCTGCCGCTCCAAGAATGCAATCACTTTTTTAACAATGTGATTCACCAGAATCACCGGCCATGGACGGCAGGCATATGAGGCCGGGCCGGGGCAGGATTGGCCAGCCCTGCCGGAACTGGTGCAGGCGCAGCCCAGATGGTAATGGCGTAACGTCCAGGACTGACCCCTTCCCGTTGGTGAACACCACATACACCGGCACGCCTTCCTTTTCCGCCACGCCCTTGCGCCAGTCCCGCAGCCGGCTGAACACTTCAAAATCCTCCGGCTTGAGCACCTCCTTGTAATCCACCTTGGGCAGCTTGCTGCCGGGCGCGGCGATGCCTGCCGGGGCGCTCTCCAGATATTCCACGCAAAACGTCCAGAATGAATTCTCGCCATCGGAGACAAACTCTTTTCTGACCGCCAGCACCCGGTGTGAACGCAGAAAGCCGTTCATCTCGCCCTCGGGGACCGAGAGATTCTTCACTGGCACGATGAACAGTTTCAGTTGCATGGCGTTTTCACGCGTTTGTTTTCAAAATTTTTCGACCGCTGCGCGGGCTTCTTTTTTCCAGTTTCATGCATCTTTCTTTTTTCTCACCCGCTCCGCAGTCAGTCTCCGCTCGTCCCTCGCTCCGACTCGTCTGCTACGCTCTGGCCGTTTAGCTCACTGACCTGGGGATAGGACGGAACGGAATCCACCGTAGTAGTCGCTGTAGCCCGGCCAGTAGTTGCCGCGAAACGCCGTCCGGCAGACGATCGCGGCGAAGTAGTAACTGCCGCCCCGAAACACACGGTGGGAGCCATAATACAGACCAGTCGTGGGACCACGCGGATCGGTCTGCGAGACGCTCCCGTAACTTCCAAGCAAGTCCCAACACCACTGCCACACGTTCCCCGCCATGTCGTAAAGTCCATACCCGTTCGGCGCAAAATACCCCACCGGACTCGTGAAGGGATATACACCGTCGTTGAACGTTGGATTATAGCCAGTGTTGCTCAAATCGTAGGCAGAGGAACCCATGTAGTCGTAGCCGCTGTAGTAGTTGGCCTGGCTTTCGCTGATCGTGTTTCCCCACGGAAACCGCTGCCCGCTCGCTCCGCCCCGCGCCGCCTTCTCCCACTCCGCCTCCGTCGGCAACCGGTAGCCCGCGTTCCACTTCACCGAACTGTTATCCACGTCCACCTGCCCGGTGCGGTAAACCGTCGTCTGAACAGCGCTCGTGTAATATGCTGGCGTCCGCCCCTCCTTCTCGCTCCGCGCATTGCACCACTTCACACAATCATACCAGTCAATCGTCTGCACCGGATGATTCGCCGCCTTGCCCGATCCCGCGTAGTCAAAACTGTAGCCGTGCGTGATGGCCCACTGATACACACTGTCCCACAGCGCCTTTGTCACGTCATACTTGTCCATGTAAAACGCCGAGACATAGACCGAGTGCAAGGGCACTTCAACGTCCCAACCTGCGGCCCCGTCTCCAAAGTTGTCCCCCATCGTGAAACTGCCGGCGGGAATGAGCGCCATGCCGGAGGATGGCGCGGGCGCGGGGAGGCCGGAATTGTAAAGCGAAAGGATTTCAGAAGCAGAGAGTGCGCGGTTGTAGATGCGGACGTCGGCAAGGCTCCCGGTAAATCGTGTCGAGACCCCACCACCGCCCCACCAATGAATACCCATTCCAGCGTTTCCGGCAGTTGAAGGTATCGAACCGCTTGCCGTGCCCAAGACTTGCCCATCGAAGTAGGCGGTAAGAATCCCATTCGCGTAGACCATTGAATATCGGTGCCATTGATTGAGGTATGATGTCGTCGTGGAACCAACTCCAGCATTTCCAGCACCGAAACCGAAGCTGTTTCCTGGACTATAATAACTAATCCCAACCGCAGGATCGCCGTTGGGAGGTTCCTGACCAAAACATATCAAGAACTCTGCTCCACTGGAGTCTGTTTCACCTTGAATATCCGCCCACAAAGAAATTGTAAATGAATTCATGCTCGAAAAATCAATTGACGGAATCGTCACATACTGTCCGACTAGATGAACAGCCTGGCTGCCGGAAACAGGGCCGGAAACAAAAGTCGGTGAATTATACATTGTTCCATTCAGCCCATTGCCACTTGCATCGTTCGCGTTTCCGTTGAAGGGATACCAAGCCGCCAACCCCGACTGGGTTGACTGCGGAAGCACCGTCAATGCGGCAGGAAAAGAATTCGTTGTCTGGCCACCGGCAGACACGCTGACATAGTAGCTACCGGCATATCCGGAGTTGACGCCGGGCAGTGAAAGGGTGCGGGAGGTCTGGCCGGGCATGGGCACACCGTTGAAATACCATTGGTAGCTGGGCATGCCAGAGGCGGTGACAGCGCAGGAGAAATAGGCGGAGCCTCCCACTGGCAAAGATTGGCTTTGAGGCTGCTGGTCAAAGGTAATGGTGGTGGCGGTGGCATTTGCCGGATTGGGGAAGAGATGCCATTCATCAGACCAGAGGGACAGGCTGAAATCAGGCAAGTTCAGCGGCTCAAGCGCTGGACCTGCCAAACCAATATCAAGGCTGACGTCCGCATCCAAATCACCAGTCAATGGCTGGCTGGTGCCTGCCTGAAAAACGACGCTGGCGCTGGGAGTGACGCCCGCCGAAACACCGGCCAGACCATAGACAAGAAAATCCACCTCCGGTTCGAGCGAGAGCTTGACCGACCCTACGGCGTTGACATTGCCAGTGAAAGGCTCCACGACGGGCGGTGGGAAATAAAAGTCATGCACCCATTCCACGTCATTTGGACTGTTGTAGGTGAGGCCGAAAGAGGCATTCACCGTTTGGGTTTCACCCGCGTGAAAACTTAGGACGGCTTGGGCGTTTTCCTCGGCCACAAGCTTCAGGTTGAAATCGAGCGAGGCGAACACCGGAACCGGGCCGATGGAACCGAGATAAATCCACGTCTGCGGCTGTGCTCCCGGTGGCAGTTGAAAAATGGTTTGGGTTGCATCCGCACCAGCCAAGAGCACATCTGCATCCCAAACCGCAGCCGAATCAACAGTGCCGGAGGCGATTGCCTGAAACCGCTGCAATCCGCCCCAATTGATGTCAATGCCGGCTTGGAGTTGCGGCGTCAACCACCAATGCAATTGCTCGGCGGTCACGTGGACAAGGTCCGGGGCATCGCCAACACTTACGGTGACGCCATCAATCGTGGAATCAAATCCGTCCTGTCTTAACGTAAATTCGGCACCATCCAGGGAATATCCGATGGTGGGAAATGTTACTGTGCCACTGACGGAAAGTGCATTTGCAAATGCTCCCTTGGGGCCCATCTGGAGAATCATTGAATCACTTGAAATTGAGACGGAGCCGTTGGTGGCGATTTCCGTGAGCGGGACTTCGACGGTGAACAGGGTCAGCAATTTGTTGCCGGGGTCGTCGCTGATGGAGGTGATCTGGCGATTGAAGATTTCCGCCGGGCTGGCAGGTGTCAGGTTGCAAACATATTGGCCCACCGTGAAACTGGGCGCGGTGTTGGTGTAGGAAAGGATGAGGTAATTGGTCGCAACTTGGGCGAGCGCCCACGGATAACCCGAAGCCATGGGAATCGGGCCGGATTGTTTAACCAGCGCGCGCGTGGCTATGCTGCCGATTCGCTGGCCGGCGCTCTGCGCCTTCGGCGAGCCGAAAACAAAAAGATTGTTCACAACGAGTGGCTGACTTTCCAGAGTGAAAGTCCACGTGTTGGTGGTGATATTTCCCAATGTGTCGGCCATGACCAGTGTGACCATGACGTTGGAACTCCAGCCGCCCAATGGGTTGCTGCCGTCGTTGAGGAAGGTCAGGAGATTGTTGCTGAATACAAGCTGGGCATTGGTAAGCGTAAATGTGCCGAGGCTGCCCACCGTCAGTTGGATGGAATTGGTGTCAATGCCAGTGGCGTCGGACAACTGCATAGTGAGATTGGCGAACTGCGGCACCGCGAATCCACCATCCGGCGGATACTGGCTGACAATGGCAGGCGGCTGATCATCCAACTGATTCACCTTGAAGAAGCCCGCATTGCCGGTGGGCTGAAAAGGCATCTGTTGGGCTGGACCAAAAGCGGCTGCTGGAAAACCGGGCGCGGTGGTCCACGTTTGCAGGTTGGTGGATTGCTGAACCTCGTAACGCACGCCGGGCGTGGCAGGCCAGACGAGCTTTAGGCTTTGCGCGTCATCGCCGGGAAAGATGACGGGCTGGTTGGTCTGCGCGGCGAGTGAGAAGTCTGCCAAACACAGACAGATTGCCGAAAAATAGAGGATTAGTATTTTCATAAGGTTCTTGGGCGTTAAAAGCTTCCAAACAGCAAACAGGCTGATGCTATGCATGCCAATCCCAGTGTCAAAGGAAAATGCGATTCGCGCTAATTCGTGAAATTCGTGTCATACCTCGCGTCTTGGCGTCTGGCGTTAAAACCTCTTAAAAAGTGCCGTTTTCACGCTTTCCCGGTGGTTGGACGGGTTTCCCGGTCGCGGAACGGCGTTCCCGGTCGTTGGACGCCTTTCCCGCATGGTCGGACGCGGTTCCCGCCCGTTTTGCAGGCGTTCCCGGTCAAATTACCTGACTTCCCGGTTCGGCATTTGCCATCCCGTGCCAATTACCAAACCTCCCGGTTTGGCTTCCGGCGTTCCCGGTCGTCCGGACACCGTTCCCGTATCCCCGGACGACGTTCCCGCCTGGCTGGCCGCCGTTCCCGGTCAAAATGACAGGCTTTCCCGTTTCGCGAACGCCGTTCCCGCATGGCCGGACGCGGTTCCCGGTCGGTCGGACGTCGTTCCCGGTCGGTCGGTCGCAATTCCCGGAGCTACAGGTGCCGTTGCCGCCCGTCCGGTGAAACCGTCACGGCATCCGGTCAAATCCGCCGCCGGCCTCGTGGAATTGTCTTGAGGCGCGGCAACGTGATTTTATCCCATTTTCATCCACCAATCTGCTTCTGGTAATCCTCCGGCGAGAGCAGCGCGTTCAGTTCGGCGGGATTGCTCAATTTGATTTTGAAAAACCAGCCGCCCGCGTAAGGCTCGGTGTTCACCAGCGCGGGATTGTCGGTGACGGGCTGGTTCAGCGCCACGATTTCGCCGCTGACGGGCGAATAAATGTCGCTCGCGGTCTTGACGGATTCCACCACGGCGCAGGCTTCGCCGGCCTTGACCTGGCGGCCCGCGGCGGGCAGTTCCACGAACACAATGTCGGTCAACTCGGCCTGCGCGTGGTCGCTGATGCCGACGGTGGCGGTGTCGCCGCTGACGCGGACCCATTCGTGTGATTTGGCGTATTTCAGGTCGGAGGGAATGTTGCTCATAAATTGTGCCGCTATTTCACCGCAAAGACGCAAAGACGCAAAGAAAAAACTTTTGACGCGAATTTCGCGAATTCACGCGAATTGATTTTTAATTGGCGATAATTAGCGAAATTCGCGTCAAGCTTTCTTGGAAGTCTCAAGCAAACATTTCCTTGCTCATCACGCCTTCGGCGACTTTCGTCACGCCGCCGGTCATCTCAATCGCAAAGCCGTCGCCGATCTTGATCTGAATTTTTCCGCCGGGCATGTGGACGGTGATGGAGCGGTCGCACAGGCCGAGCTTGTGCGCCACGGACGCCGCCGCGCTGCTGCTGCTGCCGCTTGCCAGCGTGTAGCCCGCGCCACGCTCCCAGATCTCGATCTGGATGTTCGCACGGTCGAGGACTTTCATGAGCTGGACATTGATGCGCTTGGGAAAGCGCGCGTGGGTTTCCAGCAGCGGCCCGATCTGCCGCGCGAGGTCGGCGCTGATTTTCGGCAACGGCAGCACGCAATGCGGATTGCCGACCGTCGCGGCGCAGAAACTGAATTTCTGCCCACGCAGATGAATCGCCTCGTTGATGACTTCACGGCGCGGGCCGACGACGGGAATTTCATCGCTCCAAAAACTCACCTTGCCCATTTCGACGCGCACGACTTTGCCGCGCTCCGTGACGGTGGCTTTCACTACCCCGCCAGGCGTCTCGATGGCGAACTCATCCTTGCCGACGAGTTTTTTATCCCACAAATAGCGTGAAAAAATCCGCAGGCCGTTGCCGCTTTTTTCCGCCTCGCTGCCGTCGGGATTGAAAATGCGCAGGCCGAACGGCGCATTTTTTGCAGGCAGCGGGCCGAGCAAAATTCCGTCCGACCCGACGCCATAATTGCGATGGCAGATGGTCTTGACCTGTTCGGTCGTCAGCGGCGCGGGCAGGTTTTTCGGGTCAATGACGATGTAATCGTTGCCGAGCGCGTGATATTTCGTGAAAGCAAATTTCATCAGCCGAAGATAATGATTTAACGGCGCGGTGTAAAAACAGAACTCGTCCGAAATGTCGCGCGAAGGCCGCGAAGTTGGCGAAGGAAAGATTTTTAACCTTCGCTCCCTTCGCAGCCTTCGCGCGACACGGTTTATTTCTTATCACGGCCTTCATCTTCCAGATGAAATTTGTGCAGCGAGCGATGGACGACGGGCGCAAAGATGATGCCCAAGATGGCAATCAAGGCGAGGCCGCTGAACAGCGCGTAACAGCCGGCGAAAATTTTCCCGGCGTCAGTTTGCAGCGTCGCGACCGGCCCCATGCCGGAAAGAATCATCGCGGCGTTCACAAAAGCGTCCACCCACGGCAGCTTTTCAAAAAAGTGATAGCCGGTCATGCCGATGCCGAGGGCAACGGCAATGATGGCAAACCCAAGCGCCGCGTGGCGCGCGACGCGCCGGTAATACTCCCTGCGCGGCAGCAACGGTTTGGTTCGGTGCTCGAACATATTGGATTTGCGATTTACGATTTACGAGCGGCTTGAAAATTGGAGACGGCGCGTCAATCGTAAATCGTAAATCATTTCTTCACCAGCACGCTGCCGGTGATCTCGCACACATCGCTGATTTTTTTCCGCTCCATGAAATCGCGGATGCCGGCGATGACTTGCAACGGCGTTTGCGGCTCGTAAAAATTCGCCGTGCCGACCGCCACCGCCGTCGCGCCCGCCATGAGAAATTCAATCGCATCGTCCGCGTTTTGGATTCCGCCCATGCCAATGATGGGAATTTTCACCGCCTTCGCCGCTTCCCAGACGAGCTTGATGGCAATCGGCTTGATCGCCGGGCCGGTGAGGCCGCCAGTGATGTTCGCCAGCTTCGGCTTGCGCGTATTGATGTCAATCGCCATTGCGGGAAAACTGTTGGTTATTGCCAGCGCGTCGCTGCCGGCGTCTTCCGCAGCCTTCGCGAGCGTCGCGATGTTCGGGACATTCGGACTCATCTTGGTGATGAGCGGCAGCGTCGTGACCTTGCGGCAAGCGGCAACGACTTGGGCGAGCAACGTGCAATCCGTGCCGAACTGCGCGCCGCCGGCCTTGATGTTCGGACAGGAGACGTTGAGTTCCAGCGCGCCGACGCCGCCGAGCGCGTCGAAACGCCGCGCGACCTCGGCGTATTCCTCGACGGTTGTGCCCCAGATGTTGATGATGGTCGGCACCTTGAGCGACTTGAGAAACGGCCAGTATTTTTTGATGAAGCCGTCCACGCCCGGCCCTTGCAGGCCGATGGCGTTCAACATTCCGCTGGTGGTTTCGGCGGTGCGCGGCGTGGGATTGCCAGAAACGGGATTCAACCGGATGCCCTTGACCGTGACCGCGCCAAGCAGGTTCAAGTCAATCAGCCGCGCATATTCCGCGCCGTAGCCAAACGTGCCGGAAGCCACGGTGACGGGATTTTGCATCGTCAGCTTGCCGATTTGGACGGACAGATTCATTGCGGCGAAACTTAATGGTTTAATGACCGCGACTCAACTCGCAATAAACTCCGCAAGAGCAAGTCCGATGAAAAACAACTTCCGCCCGGACAATTTTATCCGCCGCCGGATTCAATGTGCCACTCGCCTGACCGCATCTGCCGGTCGCCAAATGGTTTCGTGCTGTTGACTTTGCCGTCTTGAGAAAATTCAAATGGCATCGCCCCGCCATCATTTTTTCAACCCTGAAATTGCCGCGTGCAACTGCCGCGCGAGTTCCTTGCGGTCGGCGCCGGGGGTTTGAACTGGCGCAAACCGGACGGACGCGCGGATGGCGCGCTTGCCCAATAGATTCAGCAGGTGCGGAAAAAAAACCGCGTCGCCCCAATAACAAACTTCCGCGCCCGCATCGCCGTCGGCGAGCGTGTATTGGATGCAGCCAACGGTGAGCGGATGTTTCTGCTGCGTCGCCGGCTCGAGCAGCGACGACTTGAAGGGCAGAACGGCGTGGCCGTCCGAGCTGGTGCCTTCGGGAAACAAAACCACGAGCGCGCCGTCGTCCAGCGCGGCCTGGATGTCGCCGTTCGCCTCGCCGACCTGCGCGCGCCGTTCGCGGTCAATGAAAAGCGCCCCGCTCAATTGCGCCATCAGTCCCATGACCGGCCACGATTTGACTTCGCGCTTGGCGACAAACACGGCGGGCGCGAGCGACGACAGCACCAGGATGTCCAGATAGCTCAAATGATTGGAGACCAGCAGGCCGCCGGCCGGGACGGTGCCGGCGGATTGAATCTCCAGTTGAAAAATGCGGTTGACGCGGCGCACGGTGCGCTGCAACCACAGGGCGCGGCCACGGCGCGTGAAATTTTTCGGGCAAAAAATCCGGCGAAACAGAAAAACCAGCAGGGCGAGGATGATTTCGCCGCCAAACCAGATGAACCGGCCGGTGACGCGGAACGGGTGCTGGCGCAATCCTTTCATGCGCGAGTTTCAAGCGCAAGGGCGGCGCGGTCAACCCAGAAATCGCTGGCGCGCGAGCGGCGGCATTGATTCGAGATCCAGCGTCGTGAGAAAATCAATCGTCTTGAAACTCCGGTCCAAGGCCGGCGGCCCGCAGATTTTCGCGCCGATGCCCATGTAGGCGCGGAGCAGTTTCGGGATTTTCACCGCTTCATCCGCCAGCCGGTCGAGCGGGCATTCGTATTCCGGCAACGGCTGCGTGCGCCATTCCGGCGACGCCAGATTTTTCCGGCACAAATCCGTGTAGGCCGAGGCGCCCGCCGCCGGGTCTTGCGACGTGATCGAACTGCAGCCGATCAGATAACGCCCGCCGCGCTGCCGCGCGTAGTCGGCAATGCCTTTCCACAACATTCCGAGCACGACCAGGTTCCGATGCTGGAGGTGGACACAGGCGCGTCCGAGTTCGACGATTTCCGCGCGCCACGGCTCAAAGGTGTGAAATTCAAATTCCTGCGCGCTGTAATAGCCGAGTTTCGCCGCCGCGTTCACGCCGGTCTGCAAACGATACGTCCCGACAATCTGGCGCGACGGACGATGCTCGATGATGAGGTGGTCGCACACGGCGTCGAACGGGTCTTCGTCGAGGCCGCTGGCGTAGGACTGGGCGAGGCCTTCGTTGAGCTCAAGGTTGAAGACTTCAAAACGCAAAGCCTGCGCCGCGCGGATTTCTGCCGCGTTGCAAGCCAGCCGCGCGGCGTAATGCGCCGGGGCGCTGACAATCAGCCGGACGGATTTGAGCATTGTGTTCACAAGGCTAATGCTTCCATGCGAATGTGTCAATTGCGTGTCGGCAAGGTTAATTATTTGCGCAGGATGACAAAATTGTAATGTTGTAACCATTGGAATTTCACCCCCGTCTGCCAATCTGTCTCCTTAACAAACTCAACTTATGAAAAAACTGTCACAACTCTCATCCCTCATCATCGGCGTCAGCCTGCTCGCCGGCCATGTTCTCGCCCAAGACGCCACCACGCCTTACAAGGTGCTCGCCACCACCCAGCTCATGGGCAATGGCGGCATTGACTATGTCTATGCCGACAACGACGGACGCCGCGTTTATGTGCCGCGCGGCGGCAATACGTTCGTGTTCGATCTCGACAGCCATAAATACATCGGCTCCATCACCAACATCGGCGGCCACGGCGTGGCGATTGACACCAAGACGCATCACGGTTTCAGCAGCGCCAACCAGATCGGGATGTTCGACACCGAGACGATGCAGAAGATCAAGGACATTCCAGTTTCAGGCCGGCCCGACGGCATCCTGCTGGAACCGTTCACCGACCGCGTCTGCATCTTCAGTCATTCAGATCCCAGCATCACTTTGATTGATCCCAAGGACGGCACGGTCGCCGGAACGATTGACGTCGGCGGCGCGATGGAACAGGCGCAAAGCGACGGGCAGGGAAAAATGTATTGCGATGTCGAGGACGAAAAGAAAATCGCCGTCGTGGACATGAAAACTTTGAAAGTCATCACCAAGTATGACCTCGGCGACACCGCCGGCGAACCGGGCGGCCTCGGTCTGGACATCAAGAACCACATCCTCTTCGCCATGTGCGCGACCCCCAACGTCTGCGTCGTGGTGAATGCCGACGATGGAAAAGTTCTCGCCACCCTGCCCATCGGCAACGGCACGGACGGCGGCGGCTTCAATGCCAACACGATGGAGGCATTCAGCTCGCAGCGCGACGGCACGCTGACCATCATCAAGGAAAGCAGCCCCACCAGCTTCGCGGTGGAACAAACCGTGACCACCAAGCAAGGCTGCAAAACCTGCTCGCTCGACAGCAAGAACAACCAGATTATCGTGGTCTGCACCGAACGCGCACCTCAAGTGGCAGGAGCCACGCCAGCACCGGCGCCAGCCACCAATGCTCCCGCCGGCGGCGGGCGGCGCGGTGGACGCGGCGGCGGCGGTCCCGGCAACCTCGACGTGCTGTGGGTTGGCCGGTAAGCCGCCAGGCATTCGATTCATGCGCGTGCTCGT
>Ga0224554_1000310_pt1 | contig 42612 bp, 31 predicted proteins | sample 714S22024metaG_FD_180666 | JGI IMG/M metagenome (GOLD analysis project Ga0224554, IMG submission 180666) | Peat soil microbial communities from Stordalen Mire, Sweden - 717 S2 20-24 | ecosystem: Environmental > Terrestrial > Soil > Wetlands > Peat | place: Sweden: Norrbotten County, Stordalen... | reverse complement strand
CGTCCAGCGTCCAGCGTCCAGCGTCCAGCGTCCAGCGTCCAGCGTCCAGCGTCCAGCGTCCAGCGTCCAGCGTCCAGCGTCCAGCGTCCAGCATTGGCTTGGCCCTGACGCGTCAAGCGTCATGTTTGGAGTTTTATGTGGTGAAACGCACGCATTTTCGCGATTCCATGAAGGCGATCAAAAAAGCCGGCGTTTTTTGGGCGGCTGTCAATCAAGCGCCGCTGCGGTCAAAGAGAAAAGAAAGTTCCATCCAAAAGTTCAAAAGGTCAAAAGGGGTGAAGTCATTTTCCCCGGAAAGGCAGAGGTCATATCAATGAAATCCCCACTCCACATCCTGCACTTGGAGGATGATCCAGACGATGCCGCCCTCATTCAATCCACTTTGGAAGCCGGGGGTATCACTTGTGCGATCACCCGCGTACAAAACCACGATGATTTTGTGGCGGCGCTTGAACACGGCGGCATTGACCTGATTATTGCAGATTTTTCGCTGCCGGCGTTTGACGGGTTGTCCGCAGCGGAAATCGTACGCGACAAATGGCCGGCCATACCTTTAATCCTTGTGTCCGTGACGCTGGACGAGGAATTGATCATTGAGTCGATCAAGAGCGGCGCAACGGATTATGTGGTAAAGCAACGTCTCTGCCGGCTCGCTCCGGTGGTGCGCCGCGCCATGAAGGACGTCGAAGAGGGCGCGAGGAATCGGCTGACGGAAGAAACTTTGCGGGATACCGAGCAACGGTTCCATATCCTCTTCAATGAATCGGATATGGGGATCGCGATGGTCGGAGCGGACGGCTGTCCCATCCTGACGAACCCGGCCCTTCAGAAAATGCTCGGCTACACGGGCGAGGAGTTGTGCCGGATGCCCTTCCAAGATTTCACACATCCGGAAGATCGCGCCCCGAATCTGGAGCTTTACCGGCAATTGTTTAAGGGCGCGCACAAAAGTTACCAAATAGAAAAGCGTTTCATCCGCAAGGACGGCCAGGTGGTTCGGGTGCATCTCTCGGTGAGTATGGCGCGAGGGGTGCTGGGTCACTCCGACTACGCCCTTGGGATGGCCGAAAATATCACGGAGCGCCGAAATCTGGAGGCGAAGTTTATCGAAGCGCAAAAAATGGAGGTGGTCGGCCAGTTGGCCGGTGGTGTGGCCCATGACTTTAATAACGTCCTCGCGGTCATCATGGGTTACAGCGATTTGACGATGGACAGACTCGAGCCTGACAATGCGCTCAAGAGTAATCTTGAGACGATTCGGTCGGTGGCCGAGCGCGCGGCCGGGTTGACGCGGCAACTCCTGGTCTTCAGTCGAAAACAGGTGGTGCTACCCGTTGTCCTGGACATCAATGACGTGGTGAAAGACCTGGACAAAATGCTGCGGCTGCTCATTGACGAGAACATCGAAATGACGATTGTTCCCGGAAAACAAACCGGACGCATCAACGCCGACTCCGGCTATGTCGGGCAAGTGCTGATGAATCTGGTCGTTAATGCCCGTGATGCCATGCCCAACGGCGGCAAACTCACGATTACAACAAACAATGTCACGCTCGATGAGAACTATGCGCGCACACACACCGGCGCAATTCCCGGCAACTACGTGATGCTCAGTGTCCGTGACACGGGAACCGGCATGACCGAGGAGGTCAAAGCGCATTTGTTTGAGGCGTTTTTCACGACGAAGCCCAAGGGCAAAGGTACCGGTTTGGGCCTGGCGACCTGCCAGACCATCATCCAACAAGCCGGCGGCCATATCGACCTTTACAGTGAGGTTGGCAAAGGGACGATCTTCAAGGTTTATTTTCCGCGAGTCGAGCAGCCGCTTGATGTCGCTGACAGACGCCAGACCGGGCCGTTGCCGAGAGGGACAGAAACCTTGCTGATCGTGGAGGACGAGCCGACCGTGAGGCATCTGGCTCGCGACGTATTGGAAGCTCAGGGTTACGAAGTGATCAGGGCCTCGAACGGCCAGCATGCGTTGCATGTGGCGCGTGAGCATAAAGGATCACCGATTCGTTTGGTGATCACCGATGTCATCATGCCGCTAATGGACGGCAACGTGATGGCAGAGTGGTTGAAGTCAACTTATCCTGATCTGAAAATCCTCTTCACCTCGGGTTACATGGATGACACCATCGCGAATCACGGCGTGCTTGAGGCAGGAATTAATTTCGTGGCCAAACCCTATACGCCCGCAATACTGACCCGCAAAGTGCGCGAGCTATTGGATTCCGCGCCGGAAACAGCGCATTTATGATTGCCAACCATTACCACTTGAAGATTCGCTTCCGCCATGCGCCAAAGTTGACCGGCTGCCAAGGGCTGTTTGGGAAGGCAGCGAGGAGGCTTAATTATTTTCATGATCAATCTTGCAGCTCAACTTTCGATTAAACCAGTTAAATCGCCATGCGATACAAGATGTCGCAACAATCTGTTAGCTCAGCCTTGATTCATTCCTGATTCAAGTGTTCAGACAAAGTCGCTTCTGAATTCACGGCCAAACCCTTTAGCGCACCATTCCCAGAATGGACTTTCTGGCGCACGTTCCTTTTGTGCCAGTGGTGACTGATGGTTTGCGTCATCTTTGCCAGCCATGCCCGGTCTTTGGCCATTTCCCTGACCTCTGCCGTCGAGAAGAACTTGACGCCGTTTTGTGGTGGATTTCCCAGCGGTTTGAGCAGACGAGATGAAATGAGGATCGGCACATCATGTGCCTGGCAGCCCAGCACCCAGGCCGCTTGTTCGACGGTCAGCCGGGCCGGGGCTTGCCCAACCAACCTCAAAAATTGCTGTTGTTCTTCTTTCATACGACATTGCCGAAGCCGGCCACGCCAACCTCAACCGCTAATCATTTCGACCGAATCAGTACATAAGGTTTCTACAAGGAGCCTTAGCCCTGTGACCGGGGGGCGGGCGCTGCGCGCCCGCACCCCCGGCCACAGGCCAAGGAATCCATGTGTTAATTTCACACACGCGACAGTAACTTTCGCGTTTTATCGGCACCATCTGTTGGCGGATTGTCGGCACTGTTTTTACCCAACCGTGGGGGACATGCCTCTCTTAAGCCGGAACAGCTACCATGCCCGCGGATGCCGAGGCGGACTCATCGCCCACCCGTCTTCTCATGTGTCCTGGTCCGCGGCGTCTCTCGTAAACACGGTCCATCGCCGCTATCAAACGGAAAACAGACGAAGAGAGCGTCACCGAGTCGGCAAAGCTAAACTTGTTTAGCTCGTAAGCATTTGCCCCGAGGCACTTTACCACGTATGCCGCTCCGGCCAGTGAGCGGTCATATTGCCGAACATCGACACGCGCCCCGCCAGTTTGAATCTTCCAGAGCCATTCAGCCTGGTGACGTAGCGTGTGATAGTTGCGTGTAAGAGTTCCCCCCACCAGACAGTGGAAGTGGAAACGCCCGTTTTCTTCGCCCTCTTCACCACGCAGTGCGATGAGAAGCCGATTATAGGGACGACCGCATTTTTTGGCCAATTCCTGCAACCAGCGAAATGCTAGACCATACGCAATTTTCGGATGGGGCACTGTGCGGCCCGCGAAGGTCAAGGTTACAAAAAGGTCCCACTGGATTCGAGCCAGTGAAACACCAAAATCTACAGCGACATCGGAACGCCGAATTGGATCACGCCAATCTCTGTCTATCCGAGGATTTTTTGAAGCCATAATCGTTCAGCCCTTACTTTTTGGCTTCCACGACGGAACCGATCAGAGTCGCCTTGCCCCCATTCTCACCGTGCCGAATCTTCGATACGCCGACCTGAATCGTGTTTCCGACCGACTTGCCCCAAAGCCTGGAGCGCTCGTCCTCCTTGGTCCGATAATAAAGCATCTCTTCCATCCGATGCTCTGGCGGGTTGCTTTTGTCCATGCAGAGCAAATCATAAGATTCCCCCGCTGGTTTGCCGTTTCTGGCCGGCCATGTGTTGTGAACCTCCTTGAATACTTCCAGTGTCATTATCATAGATTAATTCCTATTGTTTATTATTTTGATTTATCTCCGCCGTATTGTTTGATTCACCGGCGCGGACGGATGCACGTCGGGAAATAGGATGAAAAGCGGCTTCTCCGTTCGGTACGTCGGTCAATTGGAAAATTTCTTCCACCGTCCGCTGCAAAACATGTGCGAAACGCAGCATCATGGGACCGCTCGGCTGGAGTTGCTCCTTTTCCACTTTCGTGATGTATGAGCGGGCCGCACCGATTCTCCGCGCCAACGTCGCTCTCGGCATTTTCCTGGCGGTTCGGAACTCTTTAACCCTGTTCTTAATTCGTATCACGCCAGTCACCGTAGCGTATTTTGCCTATTAGGCAATACATAAAAGCGGAATTTTGACTTTTTTGACGTTTTTCGTTGACTCTCAGGGAATATTTGATAGTTTTGCCCTTGATGGAAGCACAAAAAGCAACCGCCGCCCCTGATCGGTTCATCCGCACGCTCCAAGATGCGATGAACGGACAAGGCTTGAATCCGCGTCAACTGGCCAACAAAACCGGCTTATCGCCAGCTTATTTGTCGCGCCTTTTCAACCGGCAGCGCGGGCTGCCAACCGATGAAACCATTGCTAAATTTGAAGAAATTCTCGACATTCACCCTCGCGGAGCGCTTTTCGATGCAGCGGGCAGGCACGACCAGGATGCGGCGAAGTTTTTCCAAAAAACACCTGCACGTCTGTTGATGCGGACTGTCACATCCCTGAGCGATGCGGAGATGGCTCAAGTGCAAAAGGTCGCCCAACGGCTTGCGACCCGACATGTGAAGGAGCCCAAATGACGCGCAAAACCAAACTGTTCATCCGAGCACTGGCCGATCATCTTCGCTTGAGGATTAAATACGTGAACGATCTTCCCGCCAAGGTTCCAGGTTTTCTCGACCCCAGCAAGGCATCGCGTACGATTGTGGTCAATGCCAGCAAATCCAAAAGCGACCATGCCTTCACCATTTTGCATGAAGTCGCTCATTATATTCTCCATTACAAACGTTCTCACCGAACGCGATTGCCCTGGTGGTTAGCACGAAAATGGAAATCGAAGCCAATGATTCGATTCTCAAAGACAACCAAGCGGATTGCTTCCCGCACACTTAACGACGAGCGCCAGGCCGATCTTTGGGCGTTTTGTGCGCTGTTCCAAATTGGAGCCACGGATGATGTCCTTGATATTGTCGGCCAATACCCCGAAAAAAACTCAACATTTTGGCTGTCCTTCGTCGGCTGCATCTACTCAGGCATCAAGTTCAGGGTAAAACGGGCCTTTCGCACGATCCTTCATCCCTTCAGCACTTTTTATTCTCCGTCTTCTGGTTAGGCAGGCATCATGGTCAGCCATTGTCCATCTACCTTTTTGGCCGATACCGCAAATCATCATCTTGCGGGGCCGATCCTGATTCCAGCGGCTTTGGCCTGCCTCGGATAGAGTTTTTGGCGCTCAAAACCGCCTTTTGTAGCGTGGCGTGGAAGTCTTGTGGCGAGCCGATAAACCACAGGGGGAAATATGCTCCGCCCACCGTTGTCACCTTAACCGTTCCGTAACCACACAAACGCCCCAAAAGCGGTTCAGAAATGTATATGGATTCGACATTTTCCAACGGCAACTCGCCGGAACGCCTCGACAAAAATCCAGTGCGGAAAACCAAACGCCGATCCGTCAAGGTGACTTCTGATTTCCAATACGAAAACCAGGTTCCCAAAACCAGACCCAGGACAATCACCAAGTATGGGACCAGAGCCGGCAGCCACATCAGGTTAAGGCGCGGATTGGCGGGCATTCCCATTTGGCCCAGGGCGTTAAGCAATCCGTGCATCAGGAACCAGAACGGCAATGATACGACGATCGGGCAAAATGCAAAAAGCGGCACAGGAATGAAGATTCCCCAGTGTAATCGCACTTTTGCCAGCGTCCTTTCTTGCTGCAATTCCATCATGTTCAACGGGCATAATTCTGTCTGCCCGCATTTTGGAAGCAAGCAAATAGCGCCCGCAACATGCGGGCATGAACAAAACTATCCATTCCCGACAGAGCGAGTGTATTCGCAAAATGCTGGTTGCTTTGCGCAAGAAAGCAGGACTGACGCAGAGGCAATTGGCCGAAAAACTCGACCGCGAGCGCAGCCTGGTTGGACGTTTGGAATTGGGCGAACGCCGACTGGATATGGTCGAGTTCTTTTGGTTGTGTCGAGCCTGTGGGGCGGATCCGGTCAAAGAGGCTGGTACGCTCATGCGCCAACTTCAAGCTCCGTAAACCGCATCGCCACGAATTCGCTCCAGTGCCACACTTGCGAATTTCACTTTACCTGGCGTTCTGTCCATTTTAGTTTCCACACATGGCTAAAAAATCCCCTGCCGTAGAACTGCCGGTGCAGCACGGCGCGGACTCAAAACCCTCGCCGGTCGCGCGTCGGCCTTCATCGCTGGTGGACACCCGCGTCATTTATTGCGGCGACAACCTGGAACAACTCAAAAAACTGCCCGATGCCTGCGTTGACCTCATTTACATTGACCCTCCATTCAATTCGAACCGGAACTACGAAGTGTTTTGGGGCGAAACCAAGGAGAAACGCGCCTTTGAAGACCGCCATGCCAGCACGCAAGCTTACATTGAGTTCATGCGCCCGCGTTGCGTGGAACTCGCCCGCGTCCTCAAAAAGACCGGCAGTTTTTATTACCACTGCGACTGGCACGCCTGCCATTACGTAAAAGTCATGCTCGACCAGATTTTTGGGGAGAATAATTTCCAGAATGAAATCGTGTGGAAGCGCCAGAGCGGTCACAGCGACGCGAAGCAGGGGTCGAAACACTTCGGGCGACTTCACGACACGATCTTCCTCTACAACAATGGCGCTGAACCAACGTGGAACCAACTCTACGAACCCTATGACGAGGATTATGTTAAAACGTTCTACTCGAATATCGAGCCAGCGACCGGGAGGCGATTCCAATATGGCGACCTGACCGCACCCGGTGGGGCAGCCCCAGAAAAAGGGAACCCACATTACGAATTCCTCGGCGTGAAACGTTACTGGCGGTATAGCCAGGAAAGGATGGAGGAGCTTCATCGGCAAGGGCGCATTGAGTTTAGGCCAAAAGGCAAAGTTCCACGTCTCAAACGCTACCTTGATGAAGCGAAGGGGATGCCCGTGCAATCAGTCTGGACCGACATTCGCCCGCTCATCAACTTTGGCAAGGAAAGTCTTGGCTATCCGACGCAAAAGCCGCTCGCGCTGCTTGAACGGATCATAAAATCGAGCACCAATGAAAACGACATCGTCCTGGACGCCTTTTGCGGTTGTGGCACGGCACTAGTCGCAGCGCAGAATTTAAAACGCCAGTGGATTGGCATTGATATTTCACCCACCGCCTGCCGCGTGATGGCCAAACGCCTACGCGACGTTTGCGGTCTCCCGGAAAGCGAGCCGCTTTGGAAAGCCGGGCGCGGCTACGTCGTGCGCGACTTGCCGTGGACTGAGGAAAAGTTGCGCGCCATTCCCCCATTTGAATTTGAGAACTGGGCCGTCATCGCCCTGGGCGGCATCCCCAACAAAGTCCAAGTCGGCGACATGGGCGTGGATGGCCGCATTTATCCCGTTTCATCCAATGCCACACCGCGAAGGCAACAACACGATGAACTTGCTTTGAAAGAACGCTGGTATCCAATTCAGGTGAAGCAGAAGGACAAGGCCGGTCGCCCGGACATTGACTCGTTCGAGGCCGTAATGATGCGCGAGCAGTGCGACATCGGGTTTTTCGTGTCCTTCGATTTCACCGAGGACGCCTACGCGGAAATCGGCGCATTCTTCAAACGCACCGGCAAAACGATCCGCGCCTTCACCGTGGGCGACATCCTCGACGAGGCGAAGCTGGGCATGAAGCTGGCCTGAACAAGTCCGCCCCTCATACCGCGACCACGAACGTTGACTCCGAGCTGCCAAAAATATGTTTTAGGAGTCCTAACTTTACACGGGCCATCTCATTTGTTAAAAACTTTGCACGAAATGAAACGCTTACATATATGAACCTCCGTAACTTTGTTTCCCAAGCGCTCCTCGACATCATTGGCGCTGTTGAGGACGCTCAAAAGCAAGCCACATCTGGTGCCATCGTTCCGGGTGGCGTGAAAAAGAGCTTCGATTCCATCAGAACCGGCGTTAGCGAACTCCAGGCTGTTGACTTCGAGGTGACAGTCAGAGCAGATGAGCGCGCAGGTAGCGAGGCCAAGCTCAGCGTCGTAGCAGCCGTCATTGGAGGTGCCGTGAAAGGCGACAGTGCCAAAAGTGGTGGTCATGCCTCTACCCTCAAATTTCGTGTTCCGATCTGTCTTCCAATAGACAAGAATCGACCCTTTATACCATCAGGCGAAAGCAACCCACGCCAGCTGGCCCATCATTAGTCCTATCGAGAGGAGACACTTCGCCCCCCGCGCCCCTCACGACCGCCGATGAGTCGCCGCAGAATTCTGCCGCTACGGTTCTCGTGCCTGCGAGCCTCGTCCCCCAAATTCTGCAACGACACATCGGCTGCTTTTGGGGCCTGACTCCGCCAATTCAAGCCGGCTCCACTCCGCTCCATTCCAGCGCCGCCAGTGAACCGCTCCAACGGCTGGCTCTTCCATTGCGCTCCGTTCCACCGTCTCGAATCGTCGGAGACAGGCTTTTCCCCGCGTCCTGAGAGCGGCGGCTTTTGCTCCCGGCTACGCTTCTCCTTCGTGCGAGGCTGGGCCTCCGCAAAACCACCGCACTCATGCCGCCCCCGATTCGAGCTTGTCACTCAGCCTGAAAGCCTCTCCATTCTGCTTTCTCGCCCATTTGCTCCGGCTACGATGCTCGGTCTCGCTCCTCTCGCTCTGCGCGTCTGGGCCTCCTCAAATGGGCGACCGCTCCACTCCGGGCCTTTCAGTCTGAGAGACAAGATTTCGCGTCCACGCGCCCCGGTTGTGATGTTTTCAAATCCATTTTGCCAGCGTTCTCAGCCTCTCGCCCTCACCAGCCTGCTGATCAAGCCACGGGCCGGACGCGGTGCCCTCTGAAGACTACTCCCGCTGGCCGCATGGCTCGGCAGGCTTTTTCGTGCAGGGCGAGAGGCCGAGAACGCACAGCAGCAAAAAAAAGATTATGAAAACAAATACAAATTCAGATTCAAGGCTCCAGAACCGGACCGCACAGCACAATTCAGAACAACTGCCAAAGATTGATTTCCGGCAGCGATATTACAATCGCGGACTCTCTACAGCGAAAGTTTTGGACATGCTTTATTATGAGACCCCCCGCTTTTGGGAGTTGTGCGAGGTTGTCGGCAAATGGGTTTGGATTCAGTTTAACCAGAAGCAACCGCGCAACGTGACAGCGGAACTGTCGCAGCTTGGATTTCATTGGAACCGGAGGCGTCAGGTTTGGCAGCATCCGTGCGGGGAATTTCGCACCGGCAGTCAGATTGACCCGCGCCAGAAATACCCGACTTTTTACCCGGCGGATTAGTCGGAAAAGGAGCATCCGCCATGAAACGAACCAGACGCCGCTTGCATATCCCGCAACACGAATTCGGATTCACGCCGCAGGCTTTCAACCTGTTTCAGGACACGACCCTGGACGGCGAACGCATCGCCCACGAACGCGACGAGGCGGACCACGCCCGCCGTGCCGCCGAAGCCGCCCAATCCTGTTTATTTACTGCCATGCCGCCGGACGATGATTGACCAGCCAGAAACATTTGCGCGGCTGGATCGCAACGGTTCAGCCGCTTTTTGTTGGTTGGGGACTTGCGCCATCCCCAAACCCCGGCGTTGGGCTTAACACCAGCCCAAACCCGCGCCAAAGGCCACGGCCTCTGGACACCAGTTTTTCGCTCGCGCTGGCCTTCGCGCTCCTCGCCCTTCCGGTGGGCGGAAAGGAAAATTGCCGATGTTTATGAAGCGACGATGCGGTTTTTCCCGTTGTCTTTGGCCGCCCGCTTTCGGCTTTCCGCCAGCGTTTCAACGTCCATAGAGCGCGATTCTGGCGGCGTTGTTGCAACCCCAATGCTTACCGTCACCGATGGCAACGGCTTCTCTTTGTATTGGCATTGCAACGCCGCGACGCAATGTTTGATTGTTTCCGCAATTTTTACCGCCTTTTCGTGCCCTTGTCCGATGATCAGGCCCACAGTTTCGTCGCCGACTCCTCGATAGCCGATTCCGAAATCCCCAATGGAGTCGCGGACGGATTCAAGGTAAGCTTTCATAACCACATCACCCGCCGCTTGGCCGAATTGCTTGTTAATGTTTCCGAAATGATCCATGTCAAGGTAAAGCACAGATACGGCAATGTCGGATGAACGCTGAAGCGCATCCTCCAGGTCCCGCCGGAGGTAGCGAATACTCAAGAGAATTCCAAAATCATCGAGAATGCGATCCCGTTTCAACAAATCGCGCAACTCTTCAATCCGACGCCGGCCGCGATAGGTGATGCGAAATTGATAAAGCCCGCTGATAAGTTTCGTGAACAGGTTGTGCCGGGCGATGCCTGGATTGCGCGGAGTTTCGCCGCGCACCTCACGAGCAAGACTCAAAATCTCGTCTTGGTTGGGATGCACATATAAATCTTCGAGCATGGCCATGACCATTTCGGCATACATCGTCTGTTGCAATCCGACCGCTTGTTGTTCCATCGCGTCGTTCACGTTAACCCACTTCAGTGGATGTTTTTCTATCTCGCAGAGAAACAGGAATTCACAGTACCGAACATCGTCTTTCATGGAAAAAACCCTTTCTGCAAAGTGAATATTGAGACGCAAGCGATGAAGCTACACCGACGGCGGTTGCTGCCTTTGCTCGGCATTAGACCCGAGCGGGGCAGTGTCGCTAAATGTCATGTCGATGGAAGCCCTAAACCCATATAGACAACGGCGCGAGTCCCGCCGTCCTATTTTCTCGTGACCGACACAATGCCCCGTGACTTCCAGATGTGTTTTGCGATTGGAAATCATATCGTGAAGGTGGAATCCAAGGTTGAAGCCGCCATCGCTGCACTCCATATTGGGACATGGACAGAATTCTCCCGGAGGACTCGCCAATGAAAAGTGGTATGACTGCGACCGGCCAAATCCCATCGGCGACGCGACGACCTCGACTTTTAACCCCGTGACAAACGGATATGCCTCACGAAATGTTGTTTTCCGCCCCAACAGAGGTTCTGACCGCTCGACCGCATCTTGAGCATTGGCATGTCGTTTAAGGCTCACGCCGAACACGGTAGTGAATACTGTATTCCGAGCGCAAGGCAATTTATGAGATTTCGTTTCCGTAACGTTCAGAAAGGCGACAGATGGCCGTCAGTCGCGGCGGTTGAGAGTGACAGATGCACCGTCTCAAATCGTGACCACGCATTCCGCGCATCGTTCCGTCACACCTTAATAGCTGTAGGAGCTTTTTGCCGCCCGTCTGAAAATGGACACCAGAATGGACACCATTTTGGGCATCAAACGAGTAGTGACGGATTACAAAAAATAGTTGCGGAATTCTCTTGAATTCTGAACGAATTCATGGCATATTTTCCCTCGTAAATGCAGTGCGGATTTTATTCGCAACCTCTTCATTTGGCGCAACTTCCGAATGGAGGGCCAGACCGGCAAAATAGCCCAAGTCCGGCAACTGGCTCCAGTCTCCCCTTGCCAAAGGAAACCCAGGCTCGCGCGCCGGCTTTTCCGACTCGAAACAGAAGCAATGGTTGCATACATTAGATGATCCCTGACCCCATTGCCACGTCCGCCACGACCCAATCACGGGGCAGGATCTGGAGAGCCGCAGACAATTTGTTCTGGTTTGCGGCGTTGGCTGGAGTGTTGCTCATTCTTCTGCACGAGTCATTGTTCCTGGGCAAAGGACTGGTGCCGGTCGATGCGATACTGGAACTGCCGCCCTGGAGCCAGGCAATACATCCGTCGAACCACTTGTTGTCCGATCAATACTGGACCTTTGTTCCCACGCAAGAGTTTGTTCACCAGCAAAAGAGCCTGCCCCTGTGGAATCCCTATATTTGCTGCGGCGTGCCGAATCTTGGATCCATGCAGGGCGCGCTTCTCTTTCCGATTCGACTGCTGTTGTCGCCGCTGGATCCTTTTTACGCGAGCGGTCCGGCCGCCTTTTTGAAACTTTGTCTGGCAGGATGGTTCACCATGCTCTACGTCCGCCTCCTGGGGAAGTCGCGCCCGGCTTCCTTCCTGGCGGGCTTGGTTTTCAGCCTGTCCGGCTTCATGATTGTGTGGCTTGGCCATCCCCACGTGAACTGCGCGATGTGGCTGCCGTTGTTGCTCTATTTCCTGGAGAAATCATTTAGAGCAGGGCAGGGGAATGCCGCCGCAGCGCCTGCTCTCCGCGCTTGGTGCGGTTTCGCGGTCGCCTTTGCTTTTATGATACTGGGAGGCCATCCGCCGACGGCAATACACATCACGATAGTCGTTGTGCTCTACTTCCTTGTTCGCCTGATGCAGCATCGTGACGGGCGGGCACTGCAACGAGCCGGGTTGCTGGCTGGCGCAGCCGCCGTCGGTTTGCTCCTGGCGGCGCCGCAGATCCTTCCATTTCTGGAGTATTACGGCCAAAGCTCGAGCGCTGTGCCTTCGGATCGATGGTCATTCCACCTCGCGTTTTCATCGCTCCTGCATTTCCTTCTGCCCAATGCCTTGGGCAACCCCGCCTTGGGGTTCGAAGACTTGCCGAAACGCTTGGGGTGGTCCGAGGCGGACAATTTTAATGAGTTAACCGGATACGTGGGAATTTTTCCGCTCTTCCTGGCGGCCTGTGGCATTGCGCTTCGACCCTGCAAATTCACCCTGTTTTTCTTCTCCCTCGCAATAGGATCGATGCTGGTGATCTACGGCGTCCCGCCCCTGCCATTCCTTCTGCGGGCGTTGCCCATCCTCCGTGATGTGAACGAAAGGCGGCTGTTGTTGATCGTGGGACTCAGCCTGGCGGTGCTCGCCGGCTTTGGCTGGGATGAATTATTCAGCCGGGCGAGGAACCAGTGGCGGACTAAGATCGTTACCGTTGGCTTCTGCGCGCTTGTCGGTGTGGCGCTCTTTTGCTTTTGGCGGGTCACAGGCGCTGGGATTTTCACTTTGGATGCATCTCACTGCGCCTTTCTCAGACGGCAGTTTCTGATTCTTGCCGGAGGGATGACAGCCGTTCTCTTTTCAGTGTTGTGGCCGCTACGATGGAACGGCTTGATACCGACGGTTCTTTGCTTGAGTTGGACCGCGATCGATCTGCTTTGTTTCGGAACCGGTTATAACCCATCCATCTCCCGCGAGCTCTATTATCCACGGACTCCGGCCATAACATGGCTGCAAAAGGACGATTCACTCTTCAGGATATTCGGAGGAGGAAGGATGCTCACCGCCAATTCCGCGGAGGTTTTTGGGCTGAGTGACGCGCGCGGATGCGATTTTACGGGTGTGCGGCGTTATGAGGAATTAATCACCGGGCATGCGGGCGAATTATTCTTCTACCGGGACCCGAAGACGTTTCCGGGTAATCTTCCACTCCTCAATGTGAAATATTTGCTGTCGGCAAAGCCGCTTCCGTTGAGCACGCTCCTGACTGAATTGGCGTATTCCAAGGAGATACTGATTTACCGTTACAAGCAATGCTTGGATCGCGCTTTTCCGGTGTTTGATTATGAAGTGGTGCCAGACCGGGCCGCGGCTCTGGCTCGTGTCTCCTCTGCGGAATTCGACCCCCGACAAACTTTGCTCCTGGAGGATCAACCCCCGCCCGCCACAATGAGCGTCAGTGAAGGGGCTGTCGCGACAAACGCGGCGCAGTCCGTGCGCGTCAACTCCTACGAACCGGATGAGGTCCGGATCGACGTGTCGCTACCCCGCCCCGGGTTTCTCCTGTTGCTGGACACCTGGTTCCCCGGCTGGTCGGCAACCGTGAATGGTGAGCCGGCCCCGATTCTCCGGGCAGACTACAACTTTCGCGCGGTCTCCCTTCCCGCAGGAAGATCAACCGTGAGTTTTTCCTATCGTCCAGCAAGCTTCCGGATTGGCTGGTATCTCTGCGCGGCGGGCATCCTGGCTTTGGCCGCCGCGTCGTGCCTGTCGCGGAGATCGAAGCCCGGCGGAAAAGTTCCCGACGCAATCTAAGGCGCAAAAATCAGGGTTGTTCTTCTTCGGCGATTTTGCGAATCCAGATGTTGCGGAATCGCACGGCGTTGCCGTGGTCCTGCAAGGCGATCGGGGCGCGGGCCGGCGTTTCCTTATCGTAATTGGCCAGGGTTCTCCAGCCGGTCGGACCCAGAAGCGCCTGTTTGTGATGCAGCAGGACCCCGTTCTGAAGGACCGTGATGCTGGCGGGCCTGATTAACTTATGGTCTGCTCCAAAACGGGCCGCTTGGAAAATGATATCGTAGGCCTGCCACGCGCCTGGCTTCTTGCACGCGTTGGCCAACGGCGGGGACTGGCCATAAAGCCCGCCGCAATATCCGTCGGCATACGTGGGATTGTTGTAATTATCCAGAATCTGCACTTCGTATATACCTTGAAGAAATACACCGCTGTTGCCGCGGTCCTGGCTGGCGCTGGATGCCACTTCGGGTTCGGCCCATTCCAGATGCAACTGGCAGTCGCCGAATTTTTCCTTGGTGTGGATATAACCGGTGTGCGGCGCAACTTCCATGAAGCCATCCTGCACCTTCCATTGCGGCTTGCCCTTTTCGCCCGCCCATTTGGACAAATCGTGGCCGTCGAATAGCACAATGGCATCTGAAGGAGCCGGAGCCTCATCGCTGAAGGTGGCGCCGGGCGTGACCACTGGCGGCTTTGGACGCGCCGGATCATGCACGTGCCACTTGCCTGACGGCAGCATCGGCGTGTCGGTATAACCCATGCCGTGGTATGGATCGGGGGGCGGAGGGTCGGCGAGCAGAGATTGGGTGACGCAGCCGGCAAGACCCGTGACTGCCAGGACGCTCAATGTGAACAAGTGCTTTTTCATTGGGGTATTTTTCAATCATTATGGGAAAATGCAATGCTGGATTATTTCAGCCCCCTCCGCGCCGGGCGGAGGCGTTGCGCAGAAAGTCGTCGTAAGCGGCCCGAATGCCTGTTTCCAAATCACTCGAAGGTTTCCAGCCGAGCGCGAAGATTCGCGTGCTGTCCATCAGCTTGCGCGGAGTGCCGTCCGGTTTGGAGGCGTCCCATATAATATCTCCGGCAAAGCCCACGATGCGCCGCACCTGTTCAGCCAGCGCCTTGATCGTAACCTCGGAGCCTGAACCGACGTTGATGATCTGTTCGTCGCTGTAACTGCGCATCAGAAAAACACAGGCCGCCGCCAAATCATCCGCATAAAGGAATTCCCGCAAAGGAGCGCCGCTGCCCCAGCATGTGACACTCTTCGAGCCGGCGATTTTGCCTTCGTGGAATTTACGGATGAGCGCCGGCAGGACGTGCGACCTTTGCAAGTCGTAGTTGTCGTTTGGACCGTAGAGATTCGTCGGCATGGCGCTGATGAAATCGCAGCCGTATTGGCGCCGAAAGGCCTGGCACAATTTGATCCCGGCGATTTTTGCCACGGCATACCATTGATTGGTCGGTTCCAACGACCCGCTGAGCAGGGATTCCTCCTTGATCGGTTGCGGGGCGTGCTTCGGATAAACGCAGGAACTGCCGAGGAACAGTAATTTCTTCACCCCCGCCAGCCGGGCGTGGTGAATCAGGTTGTTTTGAATCTGGAGATTCTCGAAGAGAAAATTGGCGGGATGATTGTCGTTGGCCAGGATGCCGCCGACACGGGCGGCGGCGACAAACACGTACCCGGGTCTTTCCGTGGCGAAAAACTTCGCCACGGCGGTCTCGTCAAGCAAGTCCAGCTCAGCATGGGTTCTGCCGATGAGGCTGGAAAAGCCCTGGCGGCAAAGTTCGCGCCAGATGGCGCTGCCCACCATGCCGCGGTGGCCGGCAACATAAACGCGCTCGTCAGAATTCATTCCCGGACAGGGTGAAATCAGCTTCGCAAAAAGCCTAGCTAAAAAACCATCTCTCTTTGTATGCTGGTGCCGCCATGAACAACGTGGTTGAGGTCAATAATTTGCGGGTGGAATTCCGCGGCCGCGAATTGCGGGAGCGCCCCAAGCTGGCGGTGGATGGCCTGTGTTTGCAGGTGCGCGCGGGCGAGGTCTTCGGCTTTCTTGGGCCGAATGGCGCCGGCAAAACCACCACCATGAATGTGCTCCTCGGATTCGTCAATGCCACCAGCGGGTCCGCCTCCATTTTCGGAGTGGACGTCGGTCAGCCCATCGCGCGGCAACGCATCGGCTATCTGCCGGAGATGACTTATTACTACAAATTCCTCAACACGGAGGAGCTGCTGCGTTTTTACGCCCGCATCTTCCGCATCCCTTGCGCCGAGCGCGAAAAGCGGATCGACGCAGTCCTCAAGCTTGTCGATCTGGAACCGGCGCGCAAACGCATGATCAAGACTTATTCCAAAGGCATGCAGCAGCGCGTCGGCCTGGCCCAGGCCCTGATCAACAATCCGGACCTGCTCATCCTGGACGAACCAACCAGCGGCTTGGATCCGTTGGGCCGGATGAAAGTGCGCGAGATCATCCAGCGCCTCAAGGAACAGGGCAAGACCGTCTTCTTCTCTTCCCACGAATTGGGTGAAGTCGAAACAGTGTGCGACCGCGTCGCCGTTCTTCATGAAGGCCGGCTGCGCATCGACGGGCGCGTGGACGATCTGGTCAAACAATACCAATGCGATTTGGAGCATGTTTTCCTGAAAGTAGTAGGCTATCAACCCTCGTCCTGATATGAACAACGTTTTGGCATTGGCGGGAGTGGTCATCAAGGAGATGTGCCGCCGCAAGGATTTTTACGTGCTGTTCATCTTGACCGCGCTGATCACCATCGTTCTCGGCTCGGTTAGATTCTTCAACGACGACCGCATCGTGCGCTATCTTAAAGATGCTTGTTTGCTGCTCATTTGGATTTCTTCGCTGGTCATCGCGGTGACGACCACTGCCCGCCAGCTTCCGGCGGAGCGGGAAAGCCGCACCATTTTCCCGTTGCTGGCCAAACCCGTCAGCCGCGCGCAATTGGTCGCCGGGAAATTTGTCGGGTGCTGGCTGGCTTGCGGATTGGCCTTGCTCGTCTTTTATTTCTTCTTCGGCGCCATCACCGCCTCGCGGGAGCACTCCTTGCCGCCGGCCATTTACTTCCAGGCGCTGTGGCTGCATTGGATTTGTCTCGGCATTGTTGTCGCATTGGTTTTATTCGGGTCGGTGGTCTTCACCGCGCCTTCTTCCAACGCAACCATTTCTTTCATTATTGTGGTCGGGATCATGTTTTGCGGAGGGCATCTGAACGGCGTGGCCATTCACATGCGCGGCCTGAGCGGAACCATTCTCTACACAATTTACTACTGCATTCCGCATTTGGAGTGGTACGACGTGCGTGATCTCCTGATTCATAATTGGGGACGCATCCCCTGGGCCGTTTGCGCCGGGGCAACGCTCTATGGCTTGCTTTATTCCGCATTCCTCCTTGGGGCGGCCTGGCTGGTCTTCCGGCGAAAGACTCTCACCGTATGACCCGGCTGGTTCTATTGCTGGTTTTTGCTTGCTGCTTCACGCTGGCGACGCAAATGGAGCCGGTTTTTGATTCACTGCAGGCTGGGGGAGGTCGCCCCGGCAACCCTCTCCTGGCGCTGGTGGGCGATAGCCGTCGTTTGTTTGCCAATCAATTCTTCGTCATGGCGGATGTTTACTTCCACAGCGGCTACTATCCGACCATCTTTGACGCGCGACAAAAGGAAGGCCCCTCCCATCTCGACGTTGCGGAGCAGGAGGGAGGGGACACGGCCAAATCTGGAAGAAAGGTGGTTGTGGACGACGAGGAATTCATGGGGACACCGAGAGATTGGATCGAGCGTTTCGGCCGAAATTTTTTTCCCACCGTCCATACGCATTTGCAGGGGGAAACCGCCCGCGAAATCATGCCATGGCTGAAACTCTCGGTGGAAACGGACCCGACACGGATTGACACCTACGTAACCGCGTCTTATTGGTTGCGCACGCGGCTGGACAAACCCCGCGAAGCCGAGGAATTCCTGCGCGAGGGCCTCCGCGCCAATCCGCACAGCTATGAATTACTATTGGAATTGGGCCGGGTCTATTTTTACGACGAGAAAAACTCCCGGGTGGCGCGAAACGTCTGGGAACTGGCCCTCGACAAGTGGCGTCGTCAACGCTCGGCTGGGGAAAATCCGGACCCGCGCGGCCAGGAGGAAATTCTTGGCGAGTTGGTGCGGGAAGACGAGCAGTCTGGAAATCTGAAACAGTTGCTGGCCGATTTGGAGGAATTGGATGCAGCCACGCCCAGGAACGCGGTCATTGAGAAAGAAATCCAGGACGTCAAAGCCAAACTGGCGCATTAAAGCATGAATAAAACCATCGCGCCATTCGAGATCAGCGACGCGATTAATGCCCGTATCCTGGCCATTTCCGAGGACAAGCTCCAGGGTTTTCAACGCGAACCGTGGGCGGAAATCGCCCGTCAAAGCGGCGTGGGGCTCGCGGTGACAATGGAGCGCGTTCGCGCCATGCTCGAAGCCGGCACCATCCGGCGCGTCCGCCAGACCTTGCTGGCCACCAACCTGGCCCAGGGCGCGCTGGTGGCCTGGCAGGTGCCCGACGACAAACTCGACGCCGCCTTCGACTACATGTTCCAGCAAGACCCGTTCTCAGGCCACGTCGTGCTGCGTTCCGCGGACACAGCCACGGCGGGTTCCAATTACAAACTGTGGACTACGCTTAAAGTCCCGCAGGGTTTTTCCATGCACAAACACTGCGAATTCCTGGCCCGCAAAACTGGAGCCGAACATTTCCGAATAATGCCCGCCAAACGCTTGTTCGCCCTGGGGGTCGGCCATATCCGCCGGCGCGGCTTGACGCCGGGCGCGAAGGCCGGCGTCCCGGCAGAAGTCACCGAAGTCGCCATAGCGCAATTAAACGAATTGGAATGGCGGGTTTTGACCGCGCTCAAGCGGGAGTTCGCCCCCGCGGAAATCCAACAAGATATGTGGCGGAAGCGGGCGGAGGAGGCCGGTGTTTCCATTGAAACCTTTTATGAGGTCGCCGAGGACTTGGATCGGCGGAAGATCATCGGCCGCTTTTCCACATTTCTGGAACATGTCAAACCCCTCAAAGACGGCGAAAGGGTGACTCGCTTCAACGCGCTCTTCCATTGGGCCGTGCCGCCGGGCCGCGAGATCGAAGCGGGCAGGGAAGTGGGCCGGCATTATATTATGACGCACGCCTACTGGCGCGAGGGCGGGCCGGAATTTCATAACGTCAACGTCATGGGCGTCGCGCATGGCATGGAAAAGCCGGTCTTGCTGGCTCACAAAGCCGCCATCGACGCGCATCTGACCCAATGCAGCATACCGGTGAGTTACACCAATGTATTCTGGGGCGGCCGCAGCGAAATCAAGCCCTCAGAAATTGCGCCGGCCGCCTACCGCCAATGGTGCGTCCTTGCCGGCTTGGAATAGACGCCCAGATCCTGAAGCAGGAATACCGTGGGCGCCGCGATGGCAAGTGAGACTGTAACATAAATGCCATAATTAGCCCCCGCGCGGGCTGTTGATTGTAAAGAATCGCTGACACATTGCGCGGGCAACGCCAGGCGGGCGCTTCCTTTTGAGAACCCCATTGCAAGCTGCTGATTCCAAGCAGCTTAAAAATGTGTCAGGCCAAATCCGTTTTTCATCAAACCATGTCTCTTTTCCCGACGAACGGTTTTTTTGAACCTCTATAGTCAGGTCACGTTCAGCAAGGAACTGCTTGAAGCGAAGTTGTTCCGAATCAACAGACCAAAATCGCCGCAAAAAAGAGAATGTTGAAGCGCAATTTGTTGCGCTGAGAAGAAGTGACAATTAGACAACCGGCCCCAAAAAGGCCAACGAAAAAACAGACACTATGAATAAAAAGCAATCAATCATAATCGCCATGGCCGGCGCCGTGCTCCTGGCGGCCTCCCAGGCGCAAGCGCAAATCAATTATAATAACGAGGATCTGCTGCTAAACTTCCGCAACACCGCCAATACGGCTGCGGCAAACGTGACGGTTGACCTTGGCCAGGTCAGCGCATTTTCGGCCCTTACCGGCAGGACGGTATTGGATGGCGGGGCCGGCGCCGTCTTTACCGAGGCTGAACTGCTATCCGCTTTCGACGGCTCTCTCGACAATATTGGCTTCACGGTTGTGGCGGTGGACACCAACTCGGACACAACGTGGGTGACAAGGGCGCAGCCAACAATCACCTCCATACCGCAATACGCTGCGCAGCAACCTGGTCTTCCGAATGCAATCAATGTCGTTGATCAGGTCGGAGCCATCGGCAGGGGTGTCGGCGGCTTTGATGGCACGGTTGTCACAGCTTTTGGCGCTGACGGAGTGATCGTTGGCTCCGGCGCGGCCTACAGCTATCAGTCACTGGCTGCGCCTGCGGAGCAGCCCAGCGTCATCAACTTCCTCGGCGAAAACACTGCAAGAGCGGCTGGAGGATTGCTCGAGAGCGTCACGACTAACAACACGGTGTATTCCGCTCTGTGGCGGGTGCCTGTGAGTGGTGGTGGATCTGACACCTACCTGGGTTACTTCACATTTAACGGCGCGACTGGCGAACTGGATTACACTGCGGATGTCCCCATCCCCCTCCTGGGCGTTTCCCGGTTCGGCGCAAGCGTCGTTGTCTCCTGGCCGAACACAGGCAGTTTCGTCTTGCAACAGAACACCGCTGCATCAGCGACGGGCTGGGCCACCAGCGGCTACTCCGTCTCCACCAGCAACGGCACGAACAGCATCACCATCCTGTCACCCGCGGGCAATTTATACTTCCGTCTGGCCAATTAATGAAACAATTCCGCTCTCTTACCGGCTAAGAGGCAACCCTGAATCAAAAAACACATTGAAAAGTATCTGGTTTAACAAATCCCTAAAAAATAAATAGAAAGAAACGCAATATGAAAATCAACACAACATTAACTGCATTGGTGATCGGGCTTGCCTCCGCGGCCGTCACCCAAGCCCTCCCTCCGGGTCCTCTCGTCTCTTCGCCCAACCCGGTCTTTATCAGTGGTTCCACTGCCTTCCGCGCGCAAGTCTATGCCGGCCTGCAGGACATGGGCCTGAGCCCTCAATCCACCGACGGCAGCGGCAACAACATATTCACCTTCACCGGCACGCCCAATAACAACACCTTGTCGAACTACCAGGGTGGTTTGGACGCCAATCTGACCAGCGGGGTCGTCACCGTTTACTGCTCCTTCGACGGTTCAGCGCAGGGAGTTGACGAATGCACCGTTCCCACCATGCAGCAAAACTTCGAAGACGTCGGTCATGGTGGTGGCGTTGCCACGTTTACCCATGGTTCTGACATCGCATTCTCGGATGTGGAACAGGCGTCCACATTCTTCCCCAGCCCAACCTTGAACGAGATCATATCGGTTGGCGCGGCTTCAACCGGTGTGGATCAAGGCATCGCGGTGCAGCCGTTTATGTGGGGCGCAAATCAGTATGCTGCCGCCAAGATCACCAGCATCAACAATTACCAGGCTAACAACCTGTTGAGCGCCGGCCAGTGTGGCCTGAACTTCTGGACAGGCACCAACGCGGATTATGCCACGAAGATAAAATTAACCGGTCGTGACGACACCTCCGGCACCCGCATCACCGCGCAGCAACTGGTTCCCTATCTTACCGGCGTCGCTATCGTGCAATGGACGGTCGGTGGTGGCGTTGGCACACCCAACACGGCTGGAAATACCGGAGCTTGGGCGCTGGCTCCCGCGGATGCGCTGGGCGCACACGACAGCGGTTACGGTTCGGGTGGCAATGTGGGGAAAGCCCTTGGCAGCCTCGGTGTGCCAGGATCCGATACCAGTCTTGTTGTGGGTTACGTCTCATTCGCGGACGGAAAGGGACTGGTCGATGCCGGAGCGCTGAATGCCGGCACCGTGCAAGGCTCTGCCCTCATCTACGACAACATCAATCCCATCCTTTCGACGTCACCTTTTGAATATAACATCCCTGCGGTGCAGAATGGTTCGTATCCCTTCTGGAGTTACGAGCATCTCTACGAGGGCGCCAATGTCAGCACCGGTTCATTTATCGACGCGGACTTTGGACCGGGATTGGTCCTGGGAATCGATTATGAAATCAGCAAGCAGGTTCTGAGCACGCCCCAGACGGCAATCCTGGAAGAGAACATGGACGTCTATCGTCAATACGACGGCGGCCCCATCAACCACTTCTAAGAAGTAACATCCGACATCACACTCCCCGGCTTGGGGATTGGACACAGGTGCGGACCCGCAGGGGTTCGCACCTTTTCTTTTAATGCACACAAGATAATAGACTGATACTGCATGGCATTGCGCTGCAAAGCATTCGCCACGGATATGTTACAGGATTGTCACACGGCGCCCGGGTGGTTGTGGCTATTCTGAAAAAGACAGGATATGGCGAAATTATGCAAAGCATCGCAGACGGCGAATTCAGCCCACCTGACCAAGTTCGAACGCATCATTCCGGGCGGGGCCGAGTGCCAATTGGCCGCATCGGATTGGCTGGTCTTTCAATTGTGTGAGGGCATTGCTTATGCGTTTGAAAACAAGGGAAGCACGGAATTGCCCCTCGGCGGGGTGATTATCTGTCCGCCGCAATCACACATGACCTTGCGGGCGAGCGTGCTGGGTCGCGCCGTGTATTGCGGGATGACGCTGCGGGTCAATATGTTGATGGGTTTTTTAACGGCGCTGGAACGGCAATGCCTGGAGACAGAAGTGGCGCGGCAATGCGCCCCCTTTCTGGTTCTGCCGGCCGGGCACCCCCTGGCAGGCAGGGTGGCGCAATTGTTCGCGCAGGACGCGCTGTTGACCTTGTCCGGCCGGCTGGCCTTCGCGCAGACCTTCGCGGAAATGGTGGGGCCGCAGTTGGAGCAGGCGCTGAATCAGGGGCGGGAAAATGAGAGAAACCAGCAGGAGGCCAGAAGCCGGCTGCGCCAGCTCATCAGCCAGACTTCGGAGTCGGAACTGTCCCATATGTCCCTCGGGGACATGGCCGGGATGTTGCATTGCTGCGAGCGCCACGCCAGCCGGATGTTTCGAGCGGAATTTGGGATGGGCTTCCTCTCCTATGTCGCGGGTCTCCGCCTCAAGACCGCGTGCGAATTGCTCCTGCAGGGAAACCGGAAAATCATTGACGTCGCCCTGGAGAGCGGCCACGGGTCGTCGGCTCATTTCAATTTCTCTTTCAAAAAGCAGTTTCACATGACGCCGACGCAATGGCGGGAACGGCAGATGGCGGCCCCGCGCCGCCCCGCTCGCGCCAGGCCGCTGCAACTGGCGGGGGTCCTGATTTGGCTGCTCCTCGCTGTCGTGGGGGTGGAGCGGAGTCGTGGGGCGCCAGCGGTTGGCGGCGCCGCCAAAGCCGCGCTCAAATTCAAGGTGGACCGCTATGAGGTGACGGGGAACACACTGCTGTCCGGCAATCTCATTACCCGCATTCTTGCGCCCTACACCGGCGATACCGTGGACATCGCCACGGTCACCAACGCCATGGGCGTCCTGCAAATGGAATATTTCCAGCGCGGCTTTATCACCGTGAAAGTCTCCGTCCCCCCCCAGCAAGTCACCAACCGCGTGATTTTTTTTCAGGTGACGGAAGGGAGGGTGGCGACAGTCAAAATCCTGCACAATCATTACTACAGCTCGAACAATATCATGGCGTCGTTGCCCTACGTGAAGTCGCTCGAATCCGGGCAACGCATTCTCAATGGAAAGATCTTTCAAACCGAGTTGGACCGGGCGAATTCCAACCCGGACCGGCAAATCCTGCCTGAAGTGCGGCCGGGACTTGAGCCAGGCACCACGGCGCTGATCCTGGATGTCAAAGACCGGCTGCCCTTGCATGGCCGGGTGGATTTGGACAATTACAGTCCGCCGGGCACTCCGGAATTGCGGGTAAACGCCAACGTGTCTTATGACAATTTGTGGCAGTTGGATCACAGCGTGGGGTTGCAATATGGTTTTAGTCCCGAGGAGATGAAACCATCGCTGGGAGAGGACACGCATCTGTCGTTGTTCCCGGCTGACGAGCCGGAAGTCACTTATTACAGCGCTTTTTACCGGGCGCCCTTGAGGCCGCCGACGGGCGCGGAGGAACAAATTGCCCGGGACCAAACCCATTTTGGTTACAACGAAACGACGAAACAATTTGTGCAGCCCCCGGCCACCGGACGCGCTGATCTCACGGCCTATGCATCGCGCTCCACCACCGGGCCAACCATTTATGGGCCACTCTCGACAACTCAGCTCTCCACCAACTCCACGCTTGCTGAACAACTCATTTCGCAGCAGTACACATCCCAAACCACTGTTGGGGCCAGGCTCAGTTATCCATTGCCGGACTGGGAAGGAATAAAGTCGGGCTTGAGCGCGGGGCTGGATTACAAGGACGACAAAGTGGTGACACTGCCGACGAATTTTTTTTACAGCACGCTCAAATTCCTGCCCCAACCTGGTAGCGCCGGCTATACCGAAACCAGCAGTTTCAATACGCCGGGCACTCCGACGTTTCCCAGCTTGAATTATACGCCGCTTTTTTTGGGCTGGAATGGGTCGCGCCAGGATCGTTGGGGCCAATTTGGGCCTCCAAGCGAACTGTGGAACGAGTTTGACGGTGGCGTCTCGATGGTGGCGGGCACGGGCGGCATATTCTCAAAAGACCGGGCTTTCCCATTTCTCATCGCGAATTCTACGGAAGCCACGACGGCCTTCGTAGCCGTTCGACCGCAGTTGTCGCGCACCCAGATATTGCCCGATAACTTCAGCCTGTACGGCAATGTGGCGGGGCAGTGGGCCGACCAACCGCTGCTGAACCTCGAACAGTTTGAGTTGGGAGGCAATGGCAGCATTCGAGGCTACCGGGAAGGGGAGCTTTACGCGGACACAGGATGGATGGGGCAGTTGGAGTTTCGCTCGCCCGTCTATTGGCGGGGGGAGAGCGCCTTGAAGATCGGCACGCAGATGACCGCGTTCACGGACTACGGGAAAGGCTATGAACTGGACCAGGGCGCAACCGCTGGCGCCGACCAGAAGCTTTGGGGCGCGGGGTTTGGGTTCAATTTTCATGTCGGCCCTCATCTGGAAAGCCATGTTCTGGTCGCCTGGCCGCTCATGAGCAGCGCCTTTTCCGTGGCGGGTCACGAGCGGATCATGTTTAGCGTCAGCGGGCAGTTTTAGAACACGTAAGTTTATGCAGGACGATATTAATTTGAAATCGCTGTTGACCCGGGATGGCCCGGAACGAAATCTTCTGGTCCTGATCCTGTTGTGTCTCGCGTTGGCCGGCGGGAAAGCCGCCGGCAATCCGCAGGGAATGACGGTGGTTTCAGGCTCGGCGCAAACCACCCAACGCGGCGGCACATTGCAGATCACCACCACCTCGCCGGGCGCCTTGCTGCGGTGGAACAGCTTTAACATCGCCGCCGGGGAAACGACCCTCTTTCAGGAACCTTCGGCCGCTTCGATTGTCGTCAATAATATCAACAATGCCAGTCCCTCCGCCATATTTGGCTCGTTGCGCGCCAATGGCATTGTAATATTGCAAAACAGCAGCGGATTCTACTTTGGCCCCAATGCCTTCGTCAAAGCGGGCGGGTTGGTGTTGACGACGGCGGCGGTCAATCCCTGGTCCTCGGGTGGCGGCGCGGGTTGGAGTTTCGACGGCCCCCCGGCCGCGGCGGCGATAGTGAACTATGGCGCCTTGGAAACAGCTTCGGGAGGTTCGTTGTTTTTGATCGCCAAGCAGATCGACAACCAGGGAACCATTGCCGCGCCCGGCGGCATGGCGGCGCTGCTGGCGGGCCAGGAAGTCTTGCTCTCCCTGCGGCCGGACGGGTTGAGTTTGTCGGCTCCGGTGCATCTGCCGGCGGGAAGCGTAAATAATGAGGGCAGGGTGGTGGCGGACGCGGGCCAGGTGCTGTTGCAGGCCCAGACTGTCAATAATAGCGGAGTCATCCAGGCCAATTCCGTGCGGCAGAAAAACGGGGTGATTGAGTTGTATGCCTCCCAGGACATCCAACTGGCCGGTTCCTCGATCATCCAGGCCGATGGAGCCGGGGATGGCGTCAGCCCGGGAGGAAGCATTACCATCAAATCCGGCCGCACGTTTGGCGACAGCGCCGGCAGCCAAATCAGCGCAACCGGTGGCGTCGCCGGCGGGAACGGCGGCGGCATCGAAGTCAGCGCGCCCACAGTCCTTTCCTTGAATTCGGGCCTGAACGCAGGCGCACAACCGGGCTTCACCGGCGGAACGCTGTCCCTCGACCCCCAGAACATCATGCTCGCCAGCGGGGATTCGACCGCCACTTCAGGCACGATCCTCGAGAACACTCCTCCGACCGCCGGGACCTTGTATTTGGATCCCAGTTCTCTCAACTCTTTTTCCCAAATTCTTCTGCAAGCTTCCCAGAACATCACGCTGGCCTCCTCGTGGGCGCTGCCCGATAGCGCCAGCGCGACCACGGTGACGTTGCAAGCGGGCAAGAACATCATCTTCGACAGCGGTGACAGCCTCACGGCTGGACTGAATTGGAGTGTGAATCTAATTGCGGGCGCTAATCCGGGCAGTTTTAACAATCTCCCCGCCGTTATCACCCCCGGCACTTTTTCCACCGCCAGCCTCACGTTTGGCGTCGGCACGATTACGCTCAACGGGGCTGCCCGCGTACAGACCGCCAACGGATCAATCACCGCTTTGGCCGGGAATAGCGTCACAGTGGGGACGGGCGGGATTGTATCGGGGATTGAGACGGGGCAGGGTGCCATGATCAACACCTTTGCCGGTGTCGGCGGCAACGTCACCGTCGTGGCGGATTCCGGCAATGTGAATTGCGGCACCAGCGCGGTGGGTTACAGCTTCACTCAAACGGGCGGTGGTTACACGGTGGCCTCCACTTTGGGGGGTATCAGCACGGCCAGCGGTGGAAATGTCTTTATCAAGGCCGGAGGAAACATCCAAGCCGATTCGCCCACCTCCTTCTCCGTGGGTGATGATCCCGGAAGCGGGGCATTCGGGTCTGCTCCAGGCAATGTGACTCTGATCGCGGGCGGCAATGTGACGGGGCATTATGTCTTGGAGAATGGCGCCGGCGTCATCACGGCCAACAATGCCGGCACCAGCGGCGTGGGTCTCTCCTTGAGTCTGGTCAACGGCGGGTGGAAGGTGAACGCGACAGACAACATTTTTTTACAGGAGGTGCGCAATCCAAATGGAATGTATAACGTTGGACTTGATGTCAACGGGACCTCGACCCCCAATCCATTTCTGCACCTGTTTGATTACAGCCCCCAGTCCTATGTGCTGCTGGATGCCGGGCAGGGCGTCACCATTACGGGAGGCGGTCCTCGCATCCCCGGTTCGCAAGTCGGCGTCGTCTTTCCCCCCAACCTGACTATTGAAGCTGGAGCGGGCGGCATCACAATCAATCAAAACATCAGTTTGTTCCCTTCTCCACAGGGACAACTTGTCATAACGACCACCGACGGCGGCAACTTGAACGGAGAGAGCCAAACCCAGAGCCAAAGCCACAACATCGTCATCTCCGACAGCCAAAGCGACCAGTGGTTGGGTTCCAAGACCTTCACTATCAACGACTCGAACGTCAACGACCTACTGCATTTGGGCGACCCGAATCCGGTGCTGATCAACGTCAGCGGCTCGATTTCAGATCTGAACCTTTACTCCCCGAAACCAGTCGAAATGTACGCCGCGGGCAACATCATTGACTCCTCCGCCTCGGTCCTGAATCTCCGTCCGGGCGACACCACCGTCATCTCTGCAGGCGGAGAAATCCTCGATCACAGCTCTTATGTCATCGTCACCCTGCCGTCCGGAGAGTCGCCCAATTTTGCTGCTTTGGACACGATTTCAGAACCCACCATCCCTGGTCCGGGTAACATTCAAAATGCAAATCCCAACTTAAATCCCACTCTTTACGACGAGCAGAATCAATTCTATTACAATCCCAAGACCGGAAGTTTGAGGTACGAAGGGGTGATGTCTTCCGCAGTGGAGCAGGCTTTGCTGGCGATGCCAACACCTTTCCTGGATGCGGCGACCATAGAGTCAATCTACGCCCAAAGCCAGATCGAGTTGTCTTCCTTGCCGGGCTATGATGTGGCCGGGCCGGGCGCTTTCCGGGTAAATGCAGGCTCCATAAACTTGGGAAATGGGGGAGGCATTGTCTCGCTGGGAATTGTGGGTTATCCGGCGCTGGCGCCTTATACCGCCCGCGGGGCGGACCTCGGCGTTTCCACGAGCGGTAACCTTGAAATGGTTTCCTCGGGCATCACGTCTGATTATGGAGGGGCCATTAACATCACCTGCGGCGGCGCAGTTGATGTCGGCTCGTTGCTGGTCCCACCCGCCAGTTCTGCAACGTCTTTCGGCATTGTCAGCCTGTGGAGCGGCAACATCAGCGTTATTGCGGCCCAGGACATCAACGTGGATGGCTCGCGCATTGCCGCCTATGATGGAGGCAATGTCTTCGTCGAGTCTTTGGACGGAGATGTCAATGCGGGCAACGGAGGCTCCACTTCGGTGATCAACAAGTACTACTTAAACAAGCAGGGGCAAGTGGAGCCGGTTACCGATGTCATGCCGGCCAGCGGCATTCTGGCCACAAGTTTTCCAAAATTAGTTCCTGGCCAGGGCGTGGGGCATGTCGGGAATATCACCGTCCAGACTCCCGAAGGCGACATCAACGCCGGCAAGGGTGGCATTGAGCAGCTTGTGCTGGGGCCGGCTTCTGACAACGCCGCCATAACTTTGAATGCCGGCAGCAAAAACAGCGACGGGACGGTCAGATTTGCGGGCAATGTCGATGCTTCCGGGTCGGGGGTCTTTGGCGGTCATGTCAATATCTCGGCCACGGGGAACGTCACTGGTTTGATCGTGGCCAGCTTGGGAGCGAATGTGAACGCCCTGCAAAATATCAGCGCGACGGTCTTGTCGCAAGGAGCTGCCAGCGTGAGCGCGGGCGGTACGGTCAGTGGAACCATTGTGGGTGTGGGCAGCGTTAGCGTGAGCGGAGCAAGCGACGTGGCCGCGGCATTTTCAGCCGGCGCGGTCAGCGCCAGCGGCGCCCAGTCGGGGGCGGCGGTGGCCACGGCTCCAACCGGCAGCAGTTCCGCCTCCGCGGCCGCGACAACGCAGCAAGTCAACCAGGCCACCCAATCCAGTTCAGACCTCGCGTCCAATGCCGGAGATGACAACGACCCGCTGAAGAAGAAGAAAAAAGCCCAATTGATGGAGTATCAAGGCCGGGTGACAGTGCTCCTTCCGGAGTAATTTGACGGGCATCACCGCTAGAACCGCAAGGTCAGGTCCGCTTGCATGACCTGGTACCGGGTAATGGGGTTCGGCAGGGGCAAGTCGGCGTTGTAACCGCCTGTGCCCAGTTGATCGTTGATGCGTTGGGCAACACCATAGCGCAAGGTTCCGATCATGGCGTCGGTGAAACTGTAGGCGAACGCCGTGTAAAGTCCCTGCATATTGCCGCGGCCTTCAAAGAAATCGGAATCGAGCAGATTGGGATCCAGCGCATATTGTTCGACGTGCTGCCAATAGGCCCGCGCCTCCCAGGTCCCTCTTCTCGACGTTGTGCCATAGACCAGCCCCAGATTGTTCCCAACCGCCAGGCCAAATTGCATGGCCTGATCCTGGTTCAATTGCACCCCGCCGGGGAAAGCAATGGGTCCGCCAATCGAGTAAGCGGCCCGGGCGCGGTCATCCCCTTCCAAATTGATGCTGAAATCGCCAAACGCCTTGGCATCCAGACGCCCAAGCTTGAAGTCCAACTCCATCGGCAACTCAACGATGGCCAGATTATTAATCCCGGTTTGGTTCCAACTGGCGGCCGGCGGCGAAGAAACCGTTATGGGAACATAGGCTCCCGGGACGCTGCTGGAGGTGGTGGTGCCGTAGGGAACACCGTTGGGGGCATAGCCGCTGGCGCTAAACGTCCATCCATTCACTCCCTGCCCCACGAACGGGCCGTAGAATCCGGCGCTCGCGTTCCCATGCCCCACATAAGTGTAGAGAACCGGCGCCACTTTGAACGATACATTGGTGTCGAGATGGTAAGTCAGCCCCAACTGCCAGGCCAGCAGGTAGGCATTTTGGTCGGACAAATTCCCCAAAAAAGTCGCGGCGGCTGATCCTCCTTGCGCTGCCGCGGCGCTGGTCGGGGTTGCGTCTTGGTACACGAATTGTCCCAACGTGGCGAAGTAGTCAACCGGACCGTAGCTGTAGTTGAATTTCTCCACCAACCCTTCCGGCGTGTAATCCGAGTCCCAAACCATCGGCGTCGTGTAGAGCGGCTGCGGCACCCTGCCAACCGATATGTCCAGCCATGAGGTCGGACGCCATCCCAGATAGGCCATCCCGAGATAAATGCTGTCGCTGCTCTTGCTGAAAGGCCCGTTATAAGGAGATGCGCCGCCCCCGCCGAAGGTGTTCCAAGTGGACCGTTCGTTTTGGGATGTCTCCAGCCGCAGCCCGTAATAAAAATCATCATCGGCCAGGTCCCCGCGCAACCCGATGCGCACCGCGTAGCGCCACCGGTCCGCTGTGTCGTAGGCTGCCCCGGCTGCCGGCTCAAGCTGGGCGGCCCGGTATTCGTAACGCATCCGCACGTCGCCGTACAGCTCCATGTCCTTAATGACCTTGCCGACCTTGAACTTGAACCCATCATGATTGGTCAGGCCGGGCGCAGTGTTGGTCAGTGACTCCTGCTTCAATTGTTCCGCTTCGTCCTGTCTCAGAATGCCTTTGGCCACCAGCTTGTCCAGCAGCGCGTCGGCCGAAACCTGGGCTGTTGCCGTTGCGGCCAGCGCCCAGCACCCCGCCATGACAGCCATTACTCCAGCTAATTTATATTTTATATTTATCCTCAGTTGCATTGCAGATGCCTTTGCAGGTCATTTGATACAGTTTTTCCGCGCCGGCTCAAAGGGTATTTATGTGACAATTACGTGACGATTTGCCGCCATTCTCACTTATGAGGCGGAAATGTGACGTTCCTGTTAAATCCGCGCCTTTTGGGTGATGCCGCCTTGACTCGAAGGCGGGGTTTGTCGAAAGTCTGGGCCGCTTGACTAATATTAACTAATATTAACCTGGATAATGAAAGTGGGTCTCCAACCAGTCTTCCGCCCGTCGCTTGCAAAGGGTTGCCGGGGCCGTCTGGCGCTTATTGCCGGCGTCATGCTGTGTCTTGCGTCCTGCCCGTCCGCTTCCGTTGCGGCTCCGACGGTGCTTTACTCCTTCAGCAACAGCGACGGGCAGGCCCCCGAGTCCCGAATGGTTCTGGCCAGTGATGGCAATCTCTATGGCGCCACTCTGCGTGGCGGCGCCTTCGGCGCAGGCACCTTCTTTCGCCTGACCATGGCAGGGAGCTTTTCCAATCTCTATTCCTTCCCGCCCGCCACCAACAGTAGTGGAGAAATCAATTACGATTTGGGGCCAAATGATTTGGTCCAGGGAACAGATGGAAATTTCTACGGCGCCACCGGGCGGGGCGGCTCCAATTTCAGCGGTACGATTTTCAAGTTGTCGCCATCGGGTTTTTTCGCGCTTTTACACACTTTCGCGTCGGAGAGCCTCAACTCCTCGGGCTACGACACCAGCGCCGACGGCGCGACGCCGGCGGGCGCGTTGGTGCAGGGAAGCGACGGCAATTTTTATGGCACGACGCGATATGGCGGGAGCAACGACGCAGGCACTATTTTTCGGGTGACGCCCGATGGCGCTTTCACCAGCTTGTATTCCTTCACCGTGCCGGCCACAGGCTCTGTGGCCACGAGCGGCGCAGTTCCAAATGCGCTGACCCTGGGCAGCGACGGCGCTTTCTACGGCACCACACAGCAAGGCGGCGCGATCAATGCCGGCACATTTTTTAAATTCACGGTGGCAGGCGGCTTCACGCAGCTCTATTCGTTCAACGACGAGACGCCCGGCAACAATCCCATCACGCCAAATTCCACCCTGGTGCAGGGAGTCAACGGAATTTTCTACGGAACGACCGCTTATGGAGGCACACAGGGGGGCGGCTGCATTTTTGAGATCACCAACACCGGCGGCGCGAACGTGCTGTGTTCCTTCCCGGAGCTTAATGGCGGGGCCGGCGATACTCTGACTCTGGGTTCGGACGGCACTTTCTATGGAACAACCGCGGAAAATGGAGCCAACGGGCAAGGGACACTTTTCCGTGCCACACCCCAAGGCGATTACAGCGCCTACCGCTTTAGCGCATTGGACACCAATTCTGATAATGTCTACGGCGCAAATCCGACCGCAGGCTTGACTGCCGGCAACGCCGGCAATTATTACGGCGTCTGCGCCTCCGGAGGAACGCATGGATCCGGCCTTATCTTCCAGATATTCGGCCCCACTTTTATCCCGCCATCCTTCTTTCCCTTCACAAATTGGCCCCCGCCGCAGACGAACACACTGGTCGGTTCTTCTGTCACATTGTCCTATCCTGCCCAGGGGATTGCACCCCTAGGCTACCAATGGGTGCTCAATGGCACCAATGCGTTAACCAATGGAGGTGACATCTCCGGTTCCACGACCGGCACCCTGACTATTGACCCCGATTTCTCCCGGGATGTCGGCAGCTACGCGCTGGTCATTAGCAACACGTGGGGCGCTTTGACAAGTTCGGTGACGGCTTTGACCATTGAGCCTCCAAGCATTGCCATCACCTCGCCAAAACCTTATGCCAGCACTACGTCGCAGATCTTCTCCGGAACCGCCACCAGCGCGCCACTATTCCCCGACGTCCCGCCGAATTTTACCCGCCTGACTGGTGTGAATTATCAAATACTCAACACCTTCAACGGTTCAAACATTACCGGGACGGCTCCTTTCACCCCGGGCACCAATGGCGGCTCCGATTGGTCATTCACAGCAATTCCGTTTCCTGGCACGAATATCCTTACTGTGGAAAGCGTGGATGCTTCGGGAGACGTTTCGGCCACTGCTTCCCGAACATTCTTCTACGAAGTGCCGGCTCGATTGACCATCCTCAAGACAGGGAGTGGAACCGGCACATTTACCATCGCCAATGCCGCGATGCTTAATCTTGGACAAGGCTACTCCATCACAGCCAGGCCGCTGGCATCGGTTTTCAGCAATTGGATCGTCGGCGGAGCCACAAGTAACATCGGCCGCATCACAAGCTACGAGCCAACCGTTCAGTTTGTCATGCAGTCCAACCTGATCTTAACCGCAGATTTCATGGCGCGGCGTTTGCCCAAGGTTGTCATGTCCTCGCCAAAGGACCACGAACGCAGTGGTTCACTGGTTTTCGACGGGACCGCGGCCACTTCGCCAGTCCTTTCTGGAGCCAATCCCACCAACCTCCAGCTCGCCAATGTGGTGTATTGGTTGAGCAATGGGCTTACTGGTTCTGTTATCACGGGTGTGGCCGCGCTGACGAATGGCAATACTGTCTCCAATTGGTCAATCGCGGTGACCAACTTGCCCGGCACGAGCAGGCCGGCCGTGCAAAGCGCATCGAACGGCTTGGCGCCTGTCTTGCCCGGCACCAACACTCTGTTTGTGCAAGTCGGGGATGTCTCCGGAGGTTTCTCCTCCATTGTGTCCCGGACGTTCTTCTACAAAGTGCCGGCCCTGTTTACACGGACCAATGCCGGAAACGGAAACGGCACAGTACTGGCCACCGCTTTGGTGGCTGGCGACACTCCCCCGACCAACGGCGCCATGCTCAATGTCGGCGAGAGGTACAAGCTCACCGCCAAACCTGACAAGCTCTCCCTCTTCGTCAACTGGCTTGGCAGTCCCGGCGCATCAACCAACGCGCCGGTGAACTCATTTATCATGCAGTCAAACCTCGTTTTGACGGCGACTTTTGTTGAGATCCCCCCCGTCGTCACCATCTCCTCTCCGGCGGCGAATCTCCGCACCGCGGCGCCTGTTTTCACGGGCACTGCCTCCGGCCATTTCCCCATCGCCAATGTAATCTGCGCCCTGGCCAACACCAACGGTCTTGCCACGCTGACGGCAGGCGCCAATGCGGTGTCCAACTGGTCCGTGGCCCTGGTCCCCTTGCCCGGCACCAATTACCTGAGTGCATATTGCGTCGATGCCAACGGTAACCGATCGGCCTCTATCTACCGCGAATTCTTTTACAACGTTCCAGCCCGCCTGACTTTGACCAAAGCCGGCAGCGGCGGCGGGAGCTTCAAAGGCGCGGCGCTGGTCGCCGGCAACACCCCGCCCGCGGATGGCGCCATGCTGAACATCGGGGAGGGCTACAAGGTTACCGCCCTGCCGGACAAAGCCTCCTTGTTCAGCAATTGGATCAGCGCCGTGGGCGCCAATGCTCTGGCGACAAGCGACGAACCGGCGCTGTCATTTGTCATGCAGTCGAACTTGGTATTGACGGCTGCTTTCGTCACCAATTTCTTTCCTCCGGTGGCCGGGGTTTACAACGGCTTGTTCTTTCCGCCCGCCGCCCCCGTCCGAGTGCAAACATCCGGGATGCTCTACAACCTGGCGCTTCGGGGCACAGGCGCTTTCAGCGGCAAATTCCTGGCGGCCGGGATGAGTTACCCGTTCGCAACGAATTTCGACATTTCCGGCAATGCCTCCTTCGAGGCTGGACCATTGCAGGTTGAACTGACGCTGGTCACCGGGACGCAGCAAATTATCGGGACGATATCCGAGGCAGGCACGACCGCTGTCCTGATTGCTGACCTGGCTTCCAACACCCTGCCGTCGACCGAGTACACCATGCTGTTTTCACCGACTCTGTCCGCTAATGATTCGCCGCCAGGTGATGGTTACGTCCTCGTCACCAACCATGAAGGCGTTGTCACCCTCAGCGGCGCACTGGCTGACGGTACACGCTATAGCCAGACTGTTCCCGTATCGCAGGCCGGTGACGTTCCTGTTTACGCAAGCCTCTGCACCAAGGCCGCCAGCACCAACCGCGGCCTCCTGTTGGGTTGGATCAACCTCACCAATTTGCAAGCTGCGGCCCCCACCAACACCCTGACATGGATCAAACAAAAACAACTGTTCTCTTCCCCCACGCTTTATACCAACGGCTTTACCAACCTCCTGTCCACCCGGGGAGCGCCGTGGATGGCCCCGCCCGCCGGGACCCCGGCTCTTTCCTTCACCAATGGAGAACTGCTTCTCTCCAATACCGACCTGTTTCTTGCCTTCACCAACGTTTCTGTGAACGATGACGGGTTGGTGGATGCGGGGGGCCTTCCCACAAATTCATTGAGCGGCTCCATCAATCCCAAGACCGGTCTTTTGACTTTGGTGTTCGGCGATGGCCACGGCCACGCCACCGAGAGCGCGTTTGGAGCGCTGCTTCAGGACACGACCAACGCCGGGGGCTTTTTCCTCAGCACGACGAATGCTGGTTACATGGAGTTGCAGCCGTAAGGGCAGGAAAATGGGCGGCGCTTCTTAAGAACCCGCCTGGGTCGCCAGGCCGATTTTGGTGATCTCCAATTGCTGCAGCGCATCCAGCACCTTGATCATGCTTTGGTATTCGACGTTGTCCGCGCCTTTAACAACAATTTTTGGGTCCGGATCTTCCGCCTTGAGGCTGCGCAATCTGTTCATAAGTTGGCCGTCAGGAACGACCGTGTCGTTGAGAAACACATCTCCCTTCTCACCGATCACGATGTGGTTGACGCGGGGCTTGGGAGCGTTGGGATTGGCCGGCGGCGGCTTGGCGGCAGGCAGTGCCATCTCCAGGGTGTTGACCATTTGCGGCGTGGTGATGATGAAAATGACCAGCAGCACAAACACCAAGTCCAGCAACGGAGTGATGTTCAATTCATTCAGGGTACTGTGGCCGCGACGGGATGTCTTTTTCATGGGATCTTTCCATCCGCCGCCTCAGTTTCCAGGTCCACCTTGGCCACGTTGGCCTGTTGGCAGGCGTCGAGCACCGCGCGAATCTGGCGGTAACGGGTCTTGCTGTCGCCGCGCACAATCACGCTCAAATCGGGATCATCGACACGCAGATCCACCAATTTCGCCTGCAACACAGCAATGGTCACCGGCGCCTTGTTGATCCACAGTTTTCCGTCGGCTTGAACCGTTATGTAGTTGGCCTTGCGCGGCGGGTCCTTCTGGTGTTTGGACGCGGCCGGCAGGGTGAGGTCAAGGTCATTAATGATGGGCGTGGTGGTGATGATGAAAATCACCAGCAATACGAACGCGAGGTCGAGCAGGGGAGTGATATTCAACTCGGTCAGCGAGTGATGTGCCGAATGAGAGCACTTCTTCATGTTGCCTGACGGGCCAATTCCGCGGCTGGCGCTTCGTCCGGATGCAACGCTTCAATAATGCGCGCGGCCAGCATTTCATTGGCATCCCTAAGCTCTTCGGAAATGGGGCGATTGTCCACGTATCGATGTTCCATTTGGTTGGCGAAGAGGCTGGCGAAGCCATCCAGTTCCTGCGTGATGGCCCGGATGGTCGTCACCATGAAATTGTAGCTGAACATGGCCGGGATGGCCACCAGCAGACCGATGACCGTGCAGATCAACGCACCCGCCACGCCCGGAGCCATGGCCGTCAGGCTGGCCGCGCCCGCGTTGGCGATGCCGGCGAAGGTTTCCATGACGCCCCAAACCGTGCCCAGCAGACCGAGGAAAGGGCCGCCCGCCACCGCCGTGGACAATACAATCATCCCTTTCTCCAATGCCATCGCTTCCGCCGCAGCCGTTTGCTCCATGACCACCTTGACCGCCTCGAACGAGGCCGGACTGATCCGGGTGGCGTTGGAACGGACGAAGGCCGCGGTGTTGCCGTGGCCGAGAGTGGGATCCGAGGCCCGGTCCGCCCGGGTCTTGACCTGCACGGGATAGTGCTTCAAATGATACTCCAGTTCGTCCGCGCCGCGAATGTAGAGACTGTAGGCGGGAGCGCCCTCGAAGATTTCCTCCTTGCGCTTGATATCCAGCGGATCGCGCGTGGCTTCATAGGCGGCAAAGAATTTTTTCGCCCACTTTCGCGCAATGGCCAGTTGGCGGGCTTTGGTAATAATGATTGTCCAACTGAACAGTGACAGCACCAGAAGAGCCGACATCGTGATTTTGCCTTCGGGAGTCGCTTTCTTGATTGCGAATTCCAAGGCGCTGGCTGCCAGAAGTGGGGTGGTGTGAAATGGGAGCATGGGAAGATTCAGGGTTTGGAAAAAAGTGGACGGCTGCGTTTCCGGCTTTGCCGGCGCGAAAGGGCATCCCTTCCGCAGGGCATGGCTGGCCGTCCCGGAAAATCCGGAGCAATGATCGCCAATGGAAATGACCTCAACGGAACGAGCCGCATCCCTGTCAGACTAACATCCACTGCGTTACGAACATTTGACGAATTTGAAACAATTGGGTGACACGCAATCCACCGTCAACCGCGCGAGAAGAGACCGGCGTTTCGCCGGGGATTAAACGATCCAGCCGCAGGCCTGGGCCAATCGCACCAGCCCGTAGCCCATCGCGCCCGTGACGGGGATGGTCAGGACCCAGGCCCAAGCCATCTGCTCCACCACTGTCCATTTGATGGCGCTGAAGCGTTTGGCGCAACCCACCCCCATGATGGCGGCGGAGATATTGTGGGTGGTCGAAACTGGAATCCCCAGCAATGACGCCAGCCCAATGACCGTCGCCGAGCTGGCCTCCGCCGCAAAACCGTTGATGGGATGCAATTTGACCACCTTGTGTCCCAGGGTTTTGATGATGCGCCAGCCGCCCACGGCTGTGCCCGATGCCATGGTCAACGCGCAAACAACCTTGATCCACGCGGCGATTTCCAATTCCTTGCCTGGCGGGGGCAGGGGCGCGCGGAGAAACTCCAGCCACCCCGGCAAATGATCCAGAGTCCCGGCCTTGGTGGCCGACAGCAGGGCCAGCGCAATGATCCCCATCGTTTTCTGGGCGTCGTTGGTGCCGTGCATCACGCCCATGGAGCCGGCGCTGAACATTTGAGCGACGCCAAAAAATCGATTGACCTTCGAGGGGCGCTTGCGCCGCAGGGCGATGTAGAGCAGTGCCATCAGCACGAATCCAAAAACGAAACCAAGCAAGGGAGAAAGGAACATCGGCACAATGACCTTCCACAACAACCCCTTGCCCAAAAACCAATGCACCGCGCTGGGCTGCGACCAAATGATGACGCTCCAACGGTTGTGGGAGGCCGCCAGCGCCGCGCCGCACAAACCGCCGATCAAAGCGTGACTCGAGCTGGACGGCATTCCGTACCACCAAGTAATCAGGTCCCATCCGATCGCTCCCATCAACGCGCAAGCGATGATTTGCGACGTGATCGACACGACTCCGGCATCGACCAGGCCGCCGGTGATGGTCTTAGCCACCGCCGTGCCCAACAGTGCGCCGCCCAGGTTGGTGCAGGCCGCCAGCACCACGGCCTGGCGGGGTGTCAGCACTTTTGTGGAGACGACAGTGGCGATGGAATTGGCCGTATCGTGAAAGCCATTGATGTACTCGAAGACGAGGGCAATCGCGATTACCGTAATGAGAAGCGACATGCCGGGTCAGGAGTTCTTGAGTGCGATGTTGGAGATGACGTTGCCGACGTCCCGGCAGCGGTCGATGACCTTTTCTAGCAACTCGTAAAGGTCCTTGCGCACGATCACCTTGATCGGATCGTTCGTGCCGGTGAACAAATCGCGGAGCAACTCGGTGATGGCCTTGTCGGCCTCTCCTTCGAGATACTGCATTTTATCGTTGAGCCTGCGGATTTCCTCCAGATTCACCCCGCCGCGAAGGCTTTTGACCATCTGCATGACGGTGCGGGTTGCCTCTGTCAGGAGGTTGATTTGCCGGGTGAAATCGACGCCCTGAATGTGTTGTGGAGTCAGGAGAAGGCGGCCGCCAAACTTTTCCACTGTCTTGGGAATCCGGTAAAGGGCGTTGGCCAGGCTCTCGATGTCCTCGCGTTCCAACGACGTCACGAAGGTCGTGTAGATTGCCTCGCTGATCTTCTCGCGCAATCCCTGCTCCTTGCGCCGCGACTGGACAAACTCATACGTGAGCGAGGTTTGATTTGGATTGGCGACCAATTTGACCAGCGCGTCCACGCTGGACTGCGCCTGCTGCGCGCTGGCCTCAAAGAGATCGAAGAATTCGTCGTTCTGGCCGAGTATTTTTTGAAGTGAAAACATCGGGATTACATTTAATGACCCGAGCAGGGGCCGTAAACAGTTTTTTTGTTACAATCGTGTGTCAGCGCCGGCACCCATTGGAGGCGTCGCCGGAATGCTTCGGCGCAGACTGGTGCATCCGGAGGGACTTTAATCTGCAACCATCTGATCCGAAGTCCTGCGTTTGACTAACCAACGTTTTCATTCGAACTCCTTTTGCGCCCGATTCGCACCTGCTCCAGCCGCGTCCGCTGCCGGGCGACGTGAGGCCGGATGAGGGCGGCGTTGCCCTCACCCATCGGGTTACTGGAGGACAACATCAACGAAAAAACCAACTCCAGCGAGTTGGCCACGACGGCCGTTTGCTGGGCGAAGCGACCGAGAAATGAAGCATCTGCCAGAGAAAAACCGAGGGCGGACCGGGAAATGGATTTGCAAACCTGTGGAACAGGAAGAAAATCACGGAAAAGACCTGCGCTGGTCGTGGGCAAGAAGCCATATGGGAAAGGGTGAAGCAGAACGAGCATTTGCCCGTCGTTTACATGCGGGAATATTCAGCGTCACAGCCATGTTCGCATTTGGGCGGTTTTTTTGCGCAAAGTGGCTTTGAAGGACATCTGCCAGAGTGTCATAATTAAATCCCGATGAAACTTGAAGAATTGTCTCGTGCAGCCTCCATTGTTCTGGCGGCATGTTTGATTCAAAACGCTTCAGCCCAAAATTGGAACTGGACCGGCCTTGCCAATAATGGACTGTGGGCCTCAACGAACAACTGGGACAATGGCGAGACGGTGCCGCCGACTAATGCGGAATCGGCGGCTCTCAGTCCCGCCAATGGCTGGTTGGTGATAACGATCCTTGCGGGTGAAGTCGAAAACTGCACCACCACTTACTCGGGCGGGATGATTTATGGCCCGGAGTTTGGAGCCAGCCTCAACATTTACGGCAAGCTCAACTGGAACTCGTACCTTGTCCCAGTGCAGGACGATGCGAACCAGCCCAGCGTTCTCAATTTGTACAGCGGTTCCTCCGTGTCCGGCCAGGGGATGGCCCTCGGTGACACTTGGTGGTACTGGGGCGGACCATACGTCACGATGAATATGTACGGCACTGCTTTTGCCGGCATCGGTTATATGTATTGGGGCGGCCACGTGAATCTTTATGGCGGCACCCTGAGCATCACCAACGGCCTTACTCTCGATACAATTGATTCAGTATCTGACGCCACAAGGTCGATGAATATTGCCGCCGGCGAATTGATTCTGCCCAATGCTTTCGCGGCCACAGTGACCAACTGGGTTTCGAGAGGCATTCTTTTGGCTTACGGAAAGGCGCAGGACACGGCGGACCTTTTTATCAGCCAGACCGCCATGGCGGGCAGGACAGTTGTTACCGCCGTTCCCCTCGGCGGCTTCCTGCAGAATGTTTTCCTCCAATCGTTCCCCACCAACATGACGGTGGGCGGGATCCAGACGTTGACGGTTTTGGGCAATTACCCAAATGTTAAGAAAGTGGTCCTGAGGGCGTTGGATCCGGCCACGCTGCCGGCAACGATCGTTTACCAATCGAGCGCCTCCAATGTAGCCTCGATTGACACCAATGGCCTTGTCATGGCGCTGGCCGCGGGGACTACCACCCTGACGGCCCAGGTCGGACAGTTCTTTAGCACCAACTCGATCACACTCACTGTCACGCCTGTAACCATTCCCACCCCCCTTCTGCCTCAAGAACAAACGGTTTTGGGATATACCTCTGTGCATGATCCAGCCAGGATGATCAAGGACGGCGGCTTCTATTACACCTTCGGCGACGGCCAGGGCATCAATGTTATGTTTACCTCCGACTTGCGGAATTGGAATTACGCCAACCCGGTGTTTCCTGGAAGTCCGCCGGCGTGGACGACGAACGCGGTGCCGGGTTTTACCGGTTACTACTGGGCGCCGGACATCGTTTACCAAAACGGCCAATATTATCTGTATTATGCGGCGTCCATCTGGGGCACGATCACCTCCGCCATCGGACTGGTCACCTCTCCATCGCTCACCGCGCCGGTTTGGACCGATCATGGCCCGATAATTCAGTATGAGTCCGGCGTGAGCTACAATTGCATTGATCCCAGCATTCTTCAGGACACCAACGGCGCCATGTGGATGTCTTTCGGCTCCTACTCGGACGGCATTTTTGTCACGCAACTGAACCCGGCGACCGGCAAACTCAACTATCCAGGCCTGGCACCGACGAAGATTGCCGATAGCAGCACCAATTTCTTCAGTAACGGCACCGAAGCATCGTTCCTCTACCAGACAAACGGTTATTATTACCTGTTTCTGAATTGGGGCGGCTGTTGCAGCGGAATCAGCAGCACCTACAATATCCGCGTGGGACGAAGCCCCAGTGTTACCGGGCCTTATCTCTACCAGGACGGTAGCGCCATGTTGGGAGGTGCCGGCACGATATTTCTCGAAAGCTCCGGCCGTTTCATCGGTCCCGGCCAGGCCGGCATCCTGAATGACAATGGCACGAATTGGTTCACCTATCACTTCTATGATGGTAACAACAGCGGCACCGCCACGCTGGGGGTCGGCCTGCTCACATGGAGCGCCGGCGGCTGGCCCGTTCTCACCAATGACTGGAGCGCGTTCTACCCATTCAGTGTTGACGCCCGCGAACACCTCGGGCTTTACGACGGCATTTTGGAAAACGGGGCGGTCATCGCCAATGATCCTGACCTCGGCAACGTGCTCAGCCTCGATGGCGTTTCCCAATATGTGCTGCTGCCGGACCCCGTTGCCAACGCCAGCACCTTCGCCACCTGGGTCAGATGGAACGGCGGCGCAACCTGGCAGCGCATTTTTGATTTTGGCACCAATACGGGCGCATACTTTTTCCTTACGCCCAAGGCAAGCTCTGGTAATATGCGCTTCGCCATCACCACCAACGGCAACGGCGCGGAACAGAGGATTGAAGCATCCGGCCCGCTGCCCTCAAATTCCTGGTGTCACGTCGCCGTCACCCTGAATGGCTCGGAAGGACTTCTTTACCTGAACGGAAATCCCATTGCTACAAACAACAGCCTGACCATCCGTCCATGGCAGACGCTGGCCCGCAGCAATTACATCGGCCATAGCCAGTTTTCCGCCGATCCGTTGTTCAGTGGCGAGATAAGTTCGTTCCGCATTTTCGGCCGGGCCTTGAGCGCCGCGGAAATCCAGAACGTCGCTTAGAGCCTGTTTAAAAACGCCTGAAATTCCACTTTAACGTTAACTTGTACTTTACAGCGCGTACCTCTATAAGCTGAGGATGCGTTATACACATGATTTGACAGACCAACAATGGAACTTGATTT
>Ga0224554_1000309_pt1 | contig 42750 bp, 32 predicted proteins | sample 714S22024metaG_FD_180666 | JGI IMG/M metagenome (GOLD analysis project Ga0224554, IMG submission 180666) | Peat soil microbial communities from Stordalen Mire, Sweden - 717 S2 20-24 | ecosystem: Environmental > Terrestrial > Soil > Wetlands > Peat | place: Sweden: Norrbotten County, Stordalen... | reverse complement strand
TGGTCCATGTTTCTTCGTTCGTTTGATTTTCATTATGTGTAAAGCCAAGCCCGCATAAACGCACATTGCATTGACGAGGCGTTTTCTCTGCGGCAGGGGTCAACTCAGGCAGAGTCAAAGAATCCAGACCCACAACCCGACTCGGATGGCCAAACCGGGGCGAATCCAGTTACATGTTACGGGTCTGTTTCCTTTTGTGTTACCGGCTAAGTCCTTGACCATCAACATTTGTAACCGTGTTTCCCCTTTTTCAGACCTATCTATCAATCTGCCATAAATCCGACGTTTGACATGAGTGGATTTGTTGACATGGTGACCAAGCCTATTCAAGGTAAGCGACATCAAAAACGTTCTCTCCTTTCCGAAGATTTCCCCCGTGCAGGTGTCAGTCCTGAATGGCCCTTAGTTAAGGCTTCGATAATTGCGGGGTCTTCCTTTCCAGTAACGGTTGCGGTGGGAGATTTCAACGAAACGGCGGCGTGCCGGTGTCAGTCCTCACTTTTTACACTTTTCCCTTTGCTGCCTCCTTTTCCTCATTCAGTTTGACGCAAAGAAGCGCGGATTACTAAAGTTTTTGAATCGGTTAGAACTGCCAAAAATGTCGCCATTTCATAATTCCATAGAATGTTAAGTAACAAATACTTACAAAAGCAATATGTTAAATATTATAGTTTGTATTTGCACTAAATAATAGTCAAAATTGACATAAAAATATAGTTCGTGTATGCTGGAAAGTATAGTTTATGCCGAAGTCGGTCCATTCAAAACTGGCCAATGCCTTGGAGCAGGCGAGCAAGGTTTCGCCCCGCCACATCCTGCGCTCGTCCGATTTATCGCGAGGGAACCGAAGTTATTTGCTCCCCCGCGGTTATCTGCAGGAGATCATTAAGGGCTGGTATCTGCTCACCAGACCGGTCGAGCGCGCCGGGGAAAGCACGGCGTGGTACGCCGCGTTTTGGGATTTTCTCGCGGTGTATCTGGAATCCCGCTTCGGCACGGACTATTGCCTGTCTGCGCCATCATCCCTCGATTTGCACATTGGCGGCAATGTGGTGCCGCAACAGGTTGTCGTTATGTCAACCAAAAGCAGTAGTGGCCGCGTTGATCTCCCTCATAACACTTCGATGGTAGTGTATCAGGATCGCAAAAATATCCCGGCTGCCGTTGAGGATCTCCGGGGATTACGCGCGATGCCATTAAGCGTTGCGCTCTGTCGCATGCCACCAAGTTTCTTCGAGAACGACCAGGTCAATGCCGAACTCGCTTTGCGCGCTGTGAGATCGGTGGACGATCTTTCGAGAATTATCCTCGAAACGAACTCGCCGACCTTGGCCGCGCGTCTGGCGGGCGCCTACCTGTTCCTTGATGACCGGGCCAAGGCTGATCAAATAATCGATGCAGCCAAGTCTGCCGACATGATCGTTGTGCCGAAAAATCCGTTTATCAAGCATGCCCCGATTTTGTCCGTGAACGTTCGTGTAGTGTCGCCTTACGCCGGCCGAATTGAGGCCCTGTTCAAGACGTCCCGCGGGCGCGTGCTCGATGTCTTCAAGGACAGGCCTCCCGTCACAGTCCCGGATCCAGAGTTTTACTTGCAGTGCGTCGAGGCGGTTTACGAGCACGACGCTTATAATTCACTTTCCATTGAGGGGTACCAGGTTACACCAGAACTCATTGAGAAGATCCGCGGCGGAGATTGGAACCCGGATGGAAACCCCAAAGACCAACAAGAAATTGCCGTCATGGCGGCGAAAGGCTACCTGGTGGCGTTTCGCGAGGTCAAGCGGTGCGTCGGCCTGGTGTTGAGGGGCGAGCCGGCCAGTTCGGTCGTCCGCCGGGAATATCAGACTTGGTATCGATCCCTTTTCAGCGAATCCGTCCGGGCGGGCATTCTGGAGTCCCATCGCCTGGCGGGCCACAGAAACGGCCCGGTTTATATTCGCGCGTCGCGACACGTGCCCCCGCCTCCCGATGCGGTCAATGATGCCATGGACGCGCTTTTTGACTCTCTTGATGCTGAGACTGAGCCCATCGTTCGTGCCGTGTTGGGGCATTGGCTTTTTGGTTTTATTCACCCCTACAATGACGGGAATGGCCGGACCGCCAGGTTCCTCATGAACGTAATGATGGCGTCGGGCGGTTATCCATGGACCATCGTGCGCACCACTCGTCGCGCCGCTTATCTGGAAGCCCTTGATATCGCCTCGGTGAAACAAGACGTCACCGACTTTGCCAAATTCATTCGCGAAGAAATGTCAGTTGACTGGAGCAAGGCGCCGGCCAGGAAGTGAACATTACGCCAATTTCTTATTTCATTGTTGACACAGCGTCCCTGTGGGTAGCCCTTTTACGCAAACTCATCCAGCGCGGCGTGCCGCCTTGCGAATCCGGTTGTGCGTGGATTTGCCGTAGGTCTTATGAGGACTGCGATGCCTCTGTCACTTTGATCAACTCTGCGCTCAAGAACCGCAATAGGCTCATGCATGGGTTCTACGAACGGCATGCGACAAATTTACAATCTCACACTGGCCGCGAGACATGTCACCGCTCACTTTAAAACCAGCCAGTCGGGGGGCGGATCGAAATCTGCGAGCGTTCCAACGGTCAGTCGCCTGACTGCAATTTTTCCACGAAAGCGACTGCTTCAGTCAGCGTGGACCCGTAAATCCGCCGCGCCAGATTCACCGCGCCGATTCTGTCGCCGCTCCTGGCCAGTTTGAGGATTTTGGCGTCTTCTTCTCCGGGACCCGGATTGCTCCGGGGCGTCAAGTCAACCTTCGTGGAGTCCGCGGCGGCAACTCTTAAATGGCGGCTGAGATACTGGATGGCCTTCTTGGGCGACGGCCTGATCCCGTTCCACCGCACCTGGACCATCCCGCCGGGCAATACCTCAACAGGATAGTCCCTGGTAATCGTCTTGAACCTGCCCGGGGGTTCGGCCTTTTGTTCCGCCTGCAAATGCGCTTCCAGGGCGGCAGTGTCGGCGTTGGCCAGGCAAAAATCCAAATAGTCAAAAACTTGACTCTGCCTCTTTCCTGCAAGGTCCAGAGATGTGCGCCTTTCCCTGACAGTCCTGGCCCAGGCAATCTCGGAATAATCGAATCCCACCACCTGCTCGTCCTCCGCTGGGAAACGCCAGTTCTGGAAGGATCGGTACTTGATGATGACGCCGCTGCCATTGCAACGCAGCAGCCAGTTTGTCGGTTTCATGCAGGCGCGGAACTGCCCTAAACAGATCCATCCAAACAACCCGAAAAATGCGGCCCCGGCATAGATAAAAAAAACCGGCGGCTGATGCAGCCCATATATCTTCGCGCCGCCAATTCCGAGCAGAAGAAGGGCGATTCCAATCCCGGAAAACACGATGAACCAGATAAACGGACCCGTCGGAGAAGTTTTGAACACCTGGTCATCGCTCCGGGCCGGAATTTCGCCAATTCTGTAGAATTTCATCGCAACAGGCCGAATCTACGTAATCGAACAGCCATGTCAATTCGACACAGCAGAAGTCAAAGCATAAGTGGCGCTGGCGATCAAATCCAGCAAGGTCAGAAAAGTGACCGGGAAGGAGGATTGACGGGCGGTGTTTGGCCTGTCAGGCTTGAGGCGCGCGAGAAATCAAGGATGTCTTTTTTTCTCCGACCCGGAAACGCCAGAGTGCGCCACCCAACGCACGGCGGCAATGTCCGCGGCGCGCGATGGAGGAGTCGCACTGACTGATTTATGGAACACGTTGAACCCAGCACACGATTGGGCAAGTTGCTTGACTGGTGCTCGCGGCAAAAGGCCACGGACCTTCATGCGCAGGCCGACCACCGATATTCCATTCGCATTGATGGGAGCCTGCAGCGGATTGCGGAGGACCAGTTCGCGGCGCCCAGCAACGACGCGATCGTCGAAATGCTGCGCGAGGCGTTTTCCAGCTCGATCTACGATCGCATCGAGCGCCAGCGTGAAATGGATATCAGTTTCCTGTGCGGCGGCTTGCGCTACCGGGCCAATTTCAGCAAAGAACAGGGCAAACAATCCTTTTCCTTCCGAGTCGTGCCACAAAGCATGATGAAGTTCCCCGATCTGCAATTGCCCGCAACCATACTCGAGCTCATTCGAGAGCCGCGCGGATTGATCATTGTTTCAGGGGCGGCGGGGCAGGGCAAGAGCACGACGGCGCGCGCCCTGTTGCAGAAGCTCAATGAGACCATGGCGTTGCGCATCATCACCATTGAAGACCCGATAGAGTATTTGTTTCGGGAGGAGAAGAGCCAGTTTGAACAGCGGGAAGTGGGCGTGGATACCGACTCCTTCGCCGACGGAATCCGCAATGCCGTGCGGCAGGATCCGGACGTGATATTTCTGGGCGAGATTCGCGATCGGGAGAGCATCCTGGCCGGGATGCAGGCGGCGGAATCGGGGCACCTGGTATTGACAACGCTGCACGCCGACTCGGCTCCGCAAGCGATAGAACGACTGCGCCAGTTTTATGCGGCGCCGGACCAGGCCAACATCAGCGCGCTGCTGGCCCGCTGCTTGAATGCGATCGTCTGCCAAAGACTGATCCCCAGCGTGTTCGGCAAGCGAATTCCCTGCCTTGAAATCATGAAACGCAATGTGGGAATCCAGGACTGTATTGCCCGCAATGACCTGGTCCTGTTGGCCGGGCATATCGAGGCAGGCGTCAATGAAGGCATGCACAGCTTCGACCAGTATCTGATGCAGCTTCTGCAAAGCAAATATGTGACCGAGGACACCGCCCGGCATTATGCGAATAATTGGAGCATGGTGGAGATGGAGATGCACGGTTTCATCCCCAAGACCTCCGGCATTCTCAAACCCGGCGGCTAAGCCCGCGGCGCAACAATCGACGCGGAGCGCCTAAGCTGCGACCATTGAATTTGGGGCGGTGTTTGCCGCTTGCCTCGCCGAGGTGGCATGGCAATTTTGGGGCTGATTATGAAAATTCTCTTTGTTGGCGGAACGGGATTTATCAGCACTGCGGTGAGCCGGCTGGCGCTGGCCAAGGGCTGGGAGTTGTTTTTGCTCAATCGCGGGCAGCACCATCCCAATCCGCCCGGTTCCAAGAGCTTGGTGGCGGACATCAACCGCCCCGATCAGGCGCGCGCGGCATTGGGCGACACGAAGTTCGACGTGATCGTGGATTGGGTGGCTTACGCACCGAACGACATCGAACGCGACCTGGCGCTGTTCCGGGGACGGACCGCGCAGTATATTTTCATCAGCTCGGCTTCGGTGTATCAAAAGCCGCCGGCGCATTACGTCATCACGGAGTCCACGCCTTTGTGCAATCCGCATTGGGATTATTCGCGCAACAAGATCGCGTGCGAGGAGCGGTTGATGCGGGCTTTTCGCGAGGAAAAGTTTCCGGTGACGATCGTACGGCCAACGCTGACCTACGATCCGCAGCTTCCGATCGCGTTGGGAGGCTGGGGCTGCTACACGTTGTGCGACCGGTTGAAAAAAGGGCGTCCGATCATCATTCACGGGGACGGATCCTCGCTCTGGGTGGTGACGCACGCGGAGGATTTTGGGAGGGGATTCCTGGGGTTGTTCGGGAACCCGGCGGCGCTGGGGCATGCTTTTCACATCACGTCGGACGAGGTGCTGACGTGGAACCAGATTTACGGGACCATCGCGGAGGCGATGGGCGTCGAGGCCAATGTGGTGCATATCCCGAGTGATTTCATCGCGAAGGCCGCGCCGGAGCAGACCGGCAGCCTGCTGGGGGACAAGACCTGGAGCACGGTGTTTGACAACACCAAGATCAAGACGTGGGTGCCCGGGTTTCAGTGCGTGATTCCATTCCGGGAAGGGATTCGCCGCACGCTGGCGGGGTTCGAGGCCGTCGCCAGTCGGCGGCGGGTGGATGAGGCGGTGAACAAGGAGTTGGATATGATCCTCCAAGCGTGGAAACGGTGACGGTCGAAAGACAGTGGAATGCCTAATGAGGAAACCCTAATGACCAATCAATGTCCAAATGGTCAAATGACCAACGACGAAAATTCGTCATTCGAGCTTTGTCATTAATTGGTCATTCGTGCTTCGAAATTCTTCATTCTTTTTTGGCCTAACCGCGACATGCCATTAACCTCCGCTTGACAATGGGTGTTCCGAAAGCCAGTCCGCACCCGCCAATTTCAAGACCGCAAAAAGGGGTGAGCTTTTAACAAGCAAAGTGTGGTAAAGCATTCCTGTTTGAAGCGATAAATGTGCAACATGTTCAGCCTATCTTATTCAGAGGCACTTCCTGTGCGTTGGAATAAGGCATACTTAATGCTGGATGCAGGAGGCAAAGCGGGCGCCAGTTCCCAATGCGCCAGGCTCGAGGGGGACCGGCCAACTGCGGCCGCCCCGGGTCACACAAGCAAACAAGGAAGATTATGACGCTTATTCTTGCCTTGGTGCTGGTTCCCTTTCTTGCCGGGCTGATTCTGCTGGGCTTGCGGGCCGAGTGGCTGCGCCGGGGGGTGGTCGTCATGATGGTGGCGGGGGTTTGCGCGGGATGCATCGCGCTGGCCTGCCAGCCCGCCCCGGTGATTTTGGGCGAACTGCCGGTCAGCCGGCATGGGGTGAATCTGGGCATGACCGCCATCGAGGCGCTGATGGGTCTCTACATTCTGTGGGTGGGCGTGCGGTCGAGACATTTTCTGATCGTGGCGCTGATGCTGGCGCAAGGGGCGGTGATGGTGTGGTTTGAATCCCTGGCGGGGGCGGATGCCGGCGGGGGCTGCGGGCTGTTCGTGGACAAGTTCGCCATCGTCATGGCATTGATCAACGGGCTGGTGGGCGGGGCCATATGTCTATATGCGCTTGGTTACATGCGCGAGTATCACACCGAAGCCCATCGCGAAATTCCCGACCGGCGGCCAATGTTTTTTGCGCTGCTGTTCATCTTCATGGGCGCGATGTTCGGCCTGGTTTTTACCGACGATTTGCCCTGGCTGTTTTTCTTCTGGGAAATAACCACCTTATGCTCCTTCCTGCTCATCGGCTACACGCAAACGGCGGAGGCCAGGAGGAACGCGCTGCGGGCGCTGGTGATGAATCTGGCCGGCGGTGTGACTTTCGCGCTGGCGATTGTGTGGTTTTACCGGGACACGCACAGCCTTGGATTGCAGACGCTCATCCACTCCGGTCACGCGGTTGCCTTGCTGCCCGCCGCTTTGCTCTGCTTTGCGGGCGTCACCAAGGCCGCGCAATGCCCGTTTTCGAGCTGGTTGCTGGGCGCGATGGTGGCGCCGACGCCGGTTTCGGCGTTGCTGCATTCCAGCACAATGGTGAAGGCCGGCGTTTATCTAATCTTGCGCCTGGCACCGGTCATCACCGGAACCACCGTCGGCAACATGGTGGCGTCGGTGGGCGGGGTGACTTTTCTGATCGGTTCGCTGGCGGCGATAACCGCGCCGGAAGCCAAGCGTGTGCTGGCGTGGTCCACCGTGGCCAATCTGGGTCTGGTGGTGTTGTGCGGCGGCATCGGGACCAGCCAGGCTGTCTGGGCGGGGGTGATGCTGATTATTTTCCACGCCGTGGCCAAGTGCCTTCTGTTCCTCTGCGTGGGCGTGGTCGAGCACAAATTGCACAGCCGTAACATCGAAGACATGTCGGGTCTTGTGCTTTACATGCCGCGGGTGGCGGTGATGATGCTCATCGGAATGGCCGGCATGTCCCTGGCGCCGTTCGGGATGCTCATCAGCAAGTGGGCGGTGTTGCGCGCGGTGGTGGATGCCTGCCCGTTGCTGTCTGTTTTCATTGTCTTCGGCAGTGCGCCCACGCTGTTCTTTTGGGTGAAATGGATGGGCAAACTGGTGGAAGTGGTCCGGCCGCAGCACCGCGTGGTCAAGGAAATCTCGCTCGATGAATCGGTCGCTCTTTATTCCCTTTCCTTGGTGACGTTCCTGGCCTGCCTGTTTTTCCCCTTCCTGTCCTCGCAATTCGTCGAGCCGTACGTGGCCGGTGTTTATGGCCATTCCGGCTCCCTCGGCCAGGGCAACATCCTCATCATGATGATCATGATGCTGGTGGTGATGCTGTTCCCGCTCAGTTTCCTCAACCGCGGTCGCGGGGTCACATTGGTGGCCCCCTACCTCGGCGGCGCGAACATCCAGGGCAGCCCGGGATTCACCGGTTCGGGCGGGGCGGTCGAAACTGTGACCCTGCATAATTACTATATGGGGAGCATGCTCAACGAAATCTGGCTCTCCCGCGCTGCCGTAGCCGGCGGATCGGTGTTGCTGGCTGTGATGATTGTTCTCGCCGTTTTATGAATTTCTGGCTCAGATTGATCATCTATCTGGTGGCGGCCCCGCTGGCCGGCGGTTTGCTGGCGGGCTGGGACAGGCGTGTGTCGGCGCGCATGCAATCCCGGCGCGGCCCGCCCATCCTGCAGCCGTTTTATGACGTGCTCAAACTGTGGCAGAAGCAGAACCTGGCCGTCTGCCCGTCGCAAAATTATTACGTGCTGTTCTTTCTCCTGCTGGTCGTCTTCACTGGGGCGCTGTTCTTCACCGGTTCGGATTTGCTGCTGGTGATCTTTGCGTTGACCACGGCTTCGATATTCTTTGTGCTGGGCGCGTACAAGGCCAGTTCGCCCTACAGTTTCGTCGGCGCGGAACGCGAACTGATTCAAATCATGGCCTACGAACCGATGGTGCTGCTGACGGCCATCGGCATGTACATGGCCACCAAGACGTTTTACATCGACGGCATCGCCGGGCACGGCGGCTTGCTGGTGCTGGCGTTGCCGGGGGTGTTTCTCGGCTTTGTCTTTATGCTGGAAATCAAATTCCGGAAATCGCCCTTTGACCTCTCTTCCTCGCACCATGCCCACCAGGAACTGGTGCGCGGCATCACCACCGAGTTCTCGGGACGCACCCTGGCCATGATCGAAGTGGCCCACTGGTACGAGAGCGTGTTTCTGCTGGGCTGGGTCTGGCTGTTTTTCGCCTCCTCGCCCGTCTTTGGCGTAGTGATGGCCTTGGTGGTGTACGGGTTTGTGGTGCTGGTGGACAACGTGTTCGCCAGGCTGAAGTGGCAGACGGCCCTGGCCAGCGCCTGGCTGGTGACCGTTGTGCTCGGCTTCGGCAACATTATTGTCCTTTCCCTCCAGCGATAGGATCACCACCATGCGCGCCGTCAACAAATCCCCCTGGATCCTCCACTACGATGCTTCAAGCTGCAACGGTTGCGACATCGAGACCCTCGCCTGCCTGACACCTATTTTCGATGTTGAGCGGCTTGGCATCATCAACACCGGCAATCCGAAACACGCCGACATTTTTTTGGTGACCGGCGCGGTCAATGAGCAAAGCAAGGTCGTCATCCAGAACCTCTACCAGCAATTGCCGGAGCCGAAGGTGGTGGTGGCTGTCGGAGCCTGCGCGGCCAGCGGCGGCATCTTCCGCGAATGCTACAACGTTTTGGGCGGGCTGGATTCCATAGTGCCGGTGGACGTGTACGTGCCCGGTTGTGCGGCGCGGCCGGAAGCCATCATTGACGGCGTAGTCAAGGGTCTGGCGGTCATGGAGGAGAAGTACAAGAAGCTGCAGCTGGAAAAGGAGCGGAAATGAAACCGGAGCAAACCCTTGAAATCATTGCTGTGACCACGCTGTTGGACAGGGTGGAGGCCCAGCGCGCGCGGGGCGCGCGGTTGGTGCAGATTTGTGCCACCGCGCTGCCGGACAAATTTGAACTGACTTATAGTTTTGAACTCGCCGCCTGTCTGGCCAGCTTGCGGGTCGAGGCCCCAAGGCAGAATCCGCGCGTGCCGAGCATCTGCTCCATCTACGGGTGCGCCTTTCTTTACGAAAACGAAATGCACGATCTCTTCAACATCGCCGTGGAGGGAATGAAGGTGGATTTCCACGGCAGTTTATATAACACGACGGTCAAATTCGCCTTCGGCGAAGTTAAAGCGCCCGCCGCCAAACCCCCGCCCACGGCAGCGCCGCCGCAGCCCGCCTAACCATCATGGCCCGCACCATCATTCCATTTGGTCCGCAACACCCGGTGCTGCCGGAACCGATCCATCTCGATCTTGTGGTGGAAGACGAGAAGGTGGTTGAGGCGCGGCCTTCCATCGGTTTTGTCCATCGCGGCCTGGAGAAGCTGGTGGAAAAGAAGGACTTTCTCGAGTTTGTCTATGTGGCGGAACGGATTTGCGGCATCTGCAGTTTCATCCACGGCCAGACGTATTGCCAGGCGGTCGAGGCCATCATGGACATCCCCGTGCCGCCGCGCGCCAATTATCTGCGCACGGTCTGGGGCGAGTTGTCGCGCCTTCACAGCCATCTGCTCTGGCTGGGCTTGATGGCGGACGGCATGGGGTTTGAAAGCCTCTTCATGCATTCCTGGCGTGTGCGCGAGCGGGTGCTCAACGTCGTCGAAGCCACCACCGGCGGGCGCGTCATCTTCGGCACCTGCAAAATCGGCGGCGCGCGGCGGGACATGGATGCCGCGGCGATCCAGAACACTTTAGCCCAGTTGGACATCATCGAAAGGGACCTGGGCGACATTACCAAGGTTTTTCTAAACGACAGTTCTGTGAAACGGCGGCTTTGCGGGGTGGGCGTGCTGTCGCGGCAGGAGGCTTATGAATCGGGCTGTGTCGGCCCCGTCCTGCGCGCCAGCGGCGTGGCCCAGGACCTGCGCCAGTTGGGTTATGCCGCCTATCCGGAATTGCAGATGGAACCCATCACGCGCACGGAGGGGGATTCCTTTGCGCGTTGCGCGGTGCGTTGCGGCGAGTTGCTGCAATCCGTCAGCCTCATTCGCCAGGCGCTGGCGAAAATCCCGCCGGGCGAGATTGCCGTCAAAGTCACTGGCAATCCCAACGGCGAAATCATCATGCGCACCGAACAACCGCGCGGCGAGGTGGTTTACTGCCTCAAGGCCAACGGTTCCAGGAACCTCCAAAGGTTTCGCGTCCGCACCCCAACCTTCGCCAATCTGCCGGCCATGCTCAAGCTCCTGCAGGGTTGCGAACTGGCCGATGTTCCCGTGCTCGTCCTGACCATCGACCCGTGCATCAGTTGCACAGAAAGGTGACATGCCCTACTTCGAAATGGCCCGCCTGGCCTTGAAATGGGCGCTGACCAAGCCGCCCACGACGCGGTATCCCTTTGCCCCGCGCCAGCCCATCGCCGGGTCTCGCGGCCAGTTGGTTTACACCAGGGACGGCTGCGTCTATTGCACGGTGTGCGCCAAGAAATGCCCCACCGGCGCGCTGCAGGTGGACCGCGCGCAGAAAAGGTTCATCCTGGACCGGCTGAGGTGCATCAGTTGCGCGTGTTGCGTGGAGATCTGCCCGAAAAACTCACTCTCACTTTCCACGGACCACGGCGTGCCGGTCGCGTCGAAGGAGGACGCGATTTATGGCGGAGGCTGAGAAATCTGTTTGAATATGGCTTGCGTTTTCGCCGCCATTTTGTTAGATATACTTATATAAGTATATAATAAGATCAGAACGACTTAATACTATGAATGCGGAAGCGACCGAAGCATCGGGGGGCAAATACGTCTGGCGCGAGTTGGACCGCATTGAACCGCCGAAGCGTCCGGTGCGGGACCGGCTGTCCGATTTCAACGAAGTTTTCCAGCCCTACGACGAGACCACCGCCAGCCAGCAGGCCAGCCGTTGCGTGCAGTGCCCGAACCCCAACTGCGTGGCGGCCTGTCCACTGAGCATTCCCATACCTGAGCTGCTCGGCCTGACTGCGGACCGGCGGTTTCGTGAAGCCGCGGAGTTGCTTTTCACCACGCAAAGCCTGCCGGAATTCGTGGCCCACATCTGCGTGGAGAATCGGATGTGCGAGGCGGCGTGCGTGTTGCAGAAACCGTCCGCGCCCGTTCCCATCGGCTCGATTTCCCGGTTCCTGCTGGATTACGGCTGGAAACACGGCGTCGAGGAGCCGCCTTCGGCGCCCGCCAACGGGCGGCGGGTCACGGTCATTGGCTCGGGATTATGCGGATTGGTGGCGGCTGACGCGCTGTCGCGCCTGGGCTACGCCGTAACGATCATGGACAGCTCGCACGCTCCGGGCGGGCGCCTGGTCAACGGACTGGCGGGATTCAAGGTGGACAGGGCGGTCATCAGACGCCGGGTGCAATTCTTGAAGCAGCGCGGCGTCCAATTCCGCATGGGCATCCTTTGCGGGCGGGACGTGACGATGCGCGAGTTGCGGCGCGAAAATGACGCCCTGCTCTTTGCGCTGGGCCGCACGGATAACGTGCCGCTGGAAATTCCCGGCGCGAATTTGCGCGGGGTTTGCCAGGCTTATCCATTCATTCTCCACCACACATCCGATGCGATCCTGCGCGCGCCGCCGGTCAACGTGAAAGGACTCCGCGTCGTCGTGCTGGGCGGAGGCGACACAGCGATGGATGCGTTGCGGGTCGCGCTGCGCGCCGGGGCCAGCGATGCTTTGTGCCTTTACCGACGGGACCAGGAATTGATGCCGGCGGATCCAAAAGAATTCGAAAACGCGTCGGAAGAGGGTGCCCGCCACCAGTTCCGGTGCCAGGCAGTCGAGATCATCGGCAACCTGAGCGAGGAAGTCACCCGGGTGCGTTGCGTGCGCACGGAGCTTGACCCTCCCGACGAGACGGGCCGGATCAACGCGCGGCCCCGGCACGGGACCGAGTTTGAAATTCCGGCGGAAGTGGTGCTGGTGGCGTATGGCTTCAATCCACCGCGCCTGCCGGATTGCGACGAGTTCAAGGATCTGGCGGTGGACAAACAAGGCTGCCTGGCGGTGGATTCCGCTCAAATGACGAATTTGCCCGGCGTGTTTGCCGCCGGCGCGATCGCCCATTGGCCGGTATCGATGGTCACTGTGATGCAAGATGCGCGCAACGCCGCCGCCGGCATCGACCGCTATCTGGCGGCCCGGCCTGCCCGCAACCAGGAAAGCGAACAGCCGTCGGAGGCTGAATAGCCATTGCAAAACGGCGGGTTCGGGGACAGGTTTGGGGACTTGCTTGAATGCGCCGCCCACATCGCGCTTGAAAATTGCCGTGCGCGGCGCGGTGCAAGGCGTCGGGTTCCGCCCGTTTGTGTATCGCCTCGCGGCGGAACTCCGTCTGTCCGGATGGGTTTCCAATACCAGCGAGGGTGTTTTCATTGAGGCGGAAGGCCCGCGCGCCGGCCTCGAACAATTCGCCCTGCGCTTGCGGACGGACAAACCGCCGCGCAGTTTCATCCAGAGCCTGGAATCGTGGTGGCTGGATGCGGCGGGTTACGCGGGCTTTGAAATCCGGCCCGGCGAAAGCGGCGGTGGCAAGACGGCGATCATCATGCCGGACATTGCCACCTGCCCCGATTGCCTGGCCGAGATTTTTGATCCGCGGAACCGGCGGCATCTGTATCCCTTCACCAACTGCACCAATTGCGGGCCGCGCTTCTCCATTGTCGAGTCACTCCCCTACGAGCGCGCCAACACGTCGATGAAACAATTCGCCATGTGCCCGGAGTGCGAACAGGAATACCGCGAGCCGGCCAACCGCCGCTTCCACGCTCAACCGAATGCCTGTCCGAAGTGCGGTCCGCACCTGGAATCGTGGGACGCCGCAGGGACGATTCTGGCCACGCATCACGCCGCTTTGTTGCAGGCCGCCCAAATTATCCGCGATGGAAAAATCCTGGCGATAAAGGGCATGGGCGGTTTCCAGTTGATGGTTGATGCCCGCAACGATGACGCCGTGAGACGTCTGCGCGAACGCAAGCGGCGCGAGGAGAAACCCTTTGCCGTCATGTATCCGTCGCTGGAGGCGGTGGGCGCGGATTGCCGCGTGTTGGACATGGAAGCGCGCCTGCTGGCCTCGCCTGAATCTCCCATCGTCCTGTTGCAACGCCTGGGGGTGAGGTCCTCGCCGGTGGCGCCGGGCAATCCGAACCTGGGCGTGATGCTGCCTTATTCGCCGTTGCACCATTTGTTGATGTCCGAGTTGAAGTTCCCGGTGGTGGCGACCAGCGGCAACTTGAGCGATGAACCCATTTGCATTGACGAGCGGGAAGCCCTGCAAAGGCTTGGCAACTTCGCCGACGTTTTTCTGGTTCATAACCGGCCCATTGTCCGGCATGTGGATGACTCGGTGGCGCGCGTGCTGTTGGGACGGGAACAGGTGTTGCGGCGGGCGCGCGGTTATGCGCCGTTGCCCGTGCGTTTGACAGACGGGAAGCCCGCGACCGCGTTCGCCGCCGCCACGCCAATCCTGGCCGTGGGCGGACATTTGAAAAACACCGTCGCGCTGGCCATCGGACCGCAAGTGTTTCTCAGCCAGCACATCGGCGATCTTGAGACGGTGCAGTCCTACGAGGCATTCCTCGGAGTCATCAACGATTTCGAGCGGCTATACGAAGCTGAGCCGGGCTGGATTGCCAGCGACTCACACCCGGACTACCTTTCGACCCAATTCGCCAAGGCCCTCGTTGAGCGGAAACCCAGCCTGCGCGGTGTTTCTGTGCAACATCACGTCGCGCATGTCCTGGCCTGCGCCGCCGAAAACGATCTTGCGCCGCCCTTGCTCGGTGTTTCCTGGGACGGCACGGGCCACGGGTTGGACGGCACCGTCTGGGGCGGGGAGTTTTTTCTGGTGACGGAGAAGGCGTGCGAGCGCGTGGCGCACTTGCGGCAATTCCGATTGCCCGGCGGCGACAAGGCCGTCCAGGAACCGCGCCGGGCCATGCTGGGAATACTCTACGAGGTGTTTGGCGAAAGCGCGCTGGCCGGGCGCGACACGCCGCCGTTGCAGTCCTTTGCAGCGACCGAACTGCCGGCGCTGGCGGGCATGTTGAGGACCGGGGTCAACTCGCCGCTGACGTCCAGCGCAGGGCGGTTGTTTGACGCCGTGGCGGCGTTTCTGGGCATCCGGCAGATCGCGCGGTTTGAGGGGCAGGCGGCGATGGAACTTGAGTTTATTATTGACGCAACAAGGACGGACGGGACGTATTCGTTTGAGTTGGAGCGTCAGGAGAAGACGGGTGGCGGGTCCATTCTGGCCGTGGACTGGAGGCCGATGGTAAAGGACATTTTGGCGGACGTGAAACGTCATCTTGCCGTTGGATTGATTTCAGCGAAGTTTCACAACACGCTTGTCGAAGTCATCGTCTCGGTGGCGCGGCGGGTTGGGCAACCCAGGGTGGCGCTTTCGGGCGGATGCTTCCAGAACCGGTATCTCACCGAAAGGGCCGCCGCCCGGCTGGAAGCGGAAGGATTCCGACCTTATTGGCATCAGCACATTCCACCCAACGACGGCGGGATCGCCCTGGGACAAATCGTTGCCACGCTCATGGGTGTGGGGTAAACTGAAACAGGATGTGTCTGGCCATTCCAGGAAAAATCACCAGCGTCACCGGCGATGCGCTGGCGCGCATGGGCAAGGTGGATTTCGGAGGCATTCAGAAGGACGTCAACCTCGCTTATGTGCCTGAGGCGAAAGTCGGCGATTACGTCATCGTTCATGTCGGCTTCGCGCTCAGTGTCGTGGAGGAGAGCGAGGCAAACCAAGTCTTTGAATACCTGCGCCAGATGGGTGAATTGCTGGAACTGAAGGAAGGTGGCCCGTGAAGTACCTGGACGAATACCGGGACGCAGCCAAGGCCCGCGAATACGCGCGGCAGATTGCCCGCGTTACCACTCGGCCTTGGGCCATCATGGAGATTTGCGGAGGCCAGACTCATGCCATCGTCAAGTTCGGGATTGATGAACTGCTGCCCCAATCGATCACGCTCATCCACGGCCCCGGCTGCCCCGTCTGCGTCACCCCGCTGGAGTGCATCGACAAAGCCATCGAGATCGCCGCGCGCCCGGGCACGATTTTTTGCTCGTTCGGGGACATGCTGCGTGTGCCGGGAAGCGCATTGGATTTGCTCTCGGTCAAGGCCGGCGGCGGCGACGTGCGTATCGTGTATTCGCCGATCGACGCTGTGAAAATCGCCGCTCAGAATCCGGCCAGGGAGGTGGTGTTTTTCGCGGTGGGCTTTGAGACGACGGCCCCCGCCACGGCCATGGCGGTCCATCAGGCGGCGGAGCAGGGGGTCAAGAATTTTTCAATGCTGGTCGCGCACGTCTTGGTACCGCCCGCGATGCAGGCGCTGTTGTCTTCGCCGGACTGCCGCGTGCAGGGTTTTCTGGCGGCGGGCCATGTTTGCGCCGTGATGGGCTGCGCGGAATACGGGCCAATCGCGGCGAAATACCGCGTGCCGATTGTTGTGACGGGCTTCGAGCCGCTCGACCTTTTGCAAGGAGTGCTGATGTGCGTCCGGCAACTGGAGGAGGGGCGGGCCGAAGTCGAGAACCAGTACGCCCGCGTGGTGCGTCTGGAGGGCAACGAGCACGCGCGGCAGCTGGTGCGGCAGGTCTTTGAAATCGCGCCGCGCAAATGGCGCGGTATCGGCGAAATTCCCGCCAGCGGGCTGCGACTGAGAAGTCAATATGAATCATTGGACGCTGTGAAAAGGTTCGGTCTGGCGGACCACGACACGGCGGAAAGCGCCGAATGCCTGAGCGGGCTGGTGTTGCAGGGGCGCATCAAACCGGCCGAATGCCCGGCTTTCGGCAAGGGCTGTTCGCCCGAGCATCCACTGGGCGCGCCCATGGTTTCCTCCGAGGGCGCGTGCGCGGCTTACTATCGCTATCGCAGCCGTGATCCCGAGCCGGCCCTGACGCATAAATCATGAACCAAGCGGAATTCACCTCTTCCTGCCCAATCCCCATTCGCCAGTATCCGCGCGTCCTGCTGGCCCACGGCGGCGGTGGCAAATTGATGCATGATCTGCTGGAGAAGATGTTCTTTGCCGCGTTCGGCGAGGCGCCTCCCAGCGGCCGCCACGACTCCGCCGTGTTGGATTTCCCGACGGGACGCCTGGCTTTCACGACCGATTCTTACGTTGTCCGGCCAATTATTTTTCCAGGCGGCGACATCGGATCGATGGCCGTCCACGGCACGGTCAACGATCTGGCGATGAGCGGCGCGCGGCCGCTGTGGCTGAGCGCGGCCTTCATCCTCGAAGAGGGATTGCCCATGGAAACGCTTTGGGGTGTGGTATCTTCGATGCGGGACGCGGCGGCGCGCAGCGGGGTGCGCATCGTCACCGGCGACACCAAGGTGGTGGACAAAGGCAAGGGCGACGGCTTGTTCATTAACACGGCGGGCATTGGCATCATCGAACATTCCCAGGTGATCGCGCCAGGCCGCGTGCAGGCGGGCGACGCGGTCCTGGTCAGCGGAGACTTGGCGCGGCACGGCATGGCGATCATGAGCGTGCGCGAAGGCTTGGAATTCCAGAGTCGGATTGAGAGCGACTCCGCGCCGGTGTCCGGGCTGGTGCTCAAAATCCTGGCCGCCGGACTGGAACTGCATTGCCTGCGCGATTTGACGCGCGGCGGCCTGTCGGGCGCATTGAACGAAATCGCGGAGGCGGCGAAGCGGAGAATCGTCATTGAGGAAAACGCCGTGCCGGTGCGGGAAGACGTTCATGCCGCGTGCGAATTGTTGGGATTGGACCCGTTGCACGTGGCCTGCGAGGGCCGGTTCGTGGCGTTTGTTCCGCCCAAAGACGCAGACCAGGCCCTGGCCATCATGAGGCAGGACGAGACCAGTGCCGGACGGATCGGCAGGGTGGAAGCCGGCGATCCCCCGCTGGTGGTGTTGAAAAGCGCAATTGGCGCGAGCCGGATTCTTGACATGCCCAGCGGCGAGCAACTGCCGAGGATTTGCTGAGGCGCGCTTTGAAAAGGCTTTGGAAATGCGTTTGACGCGGCGGGTGGGTGTTGGTAAATTAGCATTCCTTTGGACTCCAAAGTAGCTCAATGGTAGAGCGCGCGGCTGTTAACCGCGAAGTTGTAGGTTCGAGTCCTACCTTTGGAGCCATTTTCATGGCTCAATGGTTGAGTGCCGCTTCGTCGGGATTAACACCCTTGGCGTCAGCGTTGACAGGCTGAGACCATTGATCACTGCCGGCTGGCTCTCCGTTCAATCAAACTCCGCAGCCGTCTTGCGGTAACGAATACCAATGACGCCACGCACAACACCACAAGGATTGCCCGCAGGTACGTGGCGGTCGGCAAAGAGATTCCGATGCCGGTGGCCAGGGCCACATAAGCCGCCACGCATACGGGACACTTGGGAAGTAGCGCCAGGGTGGCGCCCGGAACGATCCAGCCCGCGATCTGGCCGCCACGGCGCCACCGCGACGCGGGCCGGCCGTCGTTGTTGCCGGCTCGCGTCTTGATCTGGCAGCAGCGGCGCGCATTCATCCGCGCGCCTCCGCCGATTGACAGCCGCACGACGAGGAGGACGGCGATGCCGTCTCCGGCCAATAGGGTTTGTCGGCATCGGCAAACTTGTCGGTTCCATAACGGTCATGGTGCCGAACCCATTGCATCGAGAAGTCCAGGCGGTCTTCGTCGCGACCCTTGGGCACCAGGTCAAGAATCCTGTAAGCGCCCATGAGCACCTCGACGCCGCGGCCGTAGGTGGAGTAGGTATGGAAGACGCCGCCGGTGGCGTCCTTGTAGAAGACGCTGATTGCCGGCGCCTCCGCACTGGGGAACTCCTGCATCGTGTAGTTATAGTTGACACGGCCCTGCGCCAGCTCATCCTTGGTGAACGACACGTGGAAGTCGGCGTTGAAATCGCTGCCGCAGGACGACACCCACTGGAAGCACCAGCCCATGCGTTTCTTGAACGCTCCAATCTTGGCCAGCGACGCCCGTGAAACTGCCGCCATCGTGACGTCGCTGGCCGCCAGGTGCGGGAGCGCTCCGTCGATATGGTCGGCCATGAACGAGCAGCTTGGGCAGCCCTCCTGCCAATCCGGTCCGAACATGAAGTGCTGCATAACCAGTTGGTTGCGCCCGGCGAACAAATCCGCAAGCGTTACCCTGCCACCAGGCCCGTCGAAAACATAATTTTTGGTGATCTTCACCCAGGGCAGTTTGCGGCGTTCCGCGCTCAACTGGTCGCTTAACCGGGTGATTTCCTTCTCCTTTTTCAGCAGCTCCTTGCGGGCCGCAATCCATTCATCTTGCGCCACGATGTTGTGTTCCTGCTTCAGATCTTGCGCTTCTGACATATTTGCAGTTGTGCTCATAATCACCTTTCGTTATTGGCTGATCCCGCGCCTTCGGGACCAATCAATGTCGGTTTTGTTCAGTTTCCATGATACGACGAATAAGCAATCTTATTTTAGGCATCGATGGCTAAAAAATCAAGTTTTGGCATCCGCGCGCCCTTATAACCCCGGCCCCTCTGCCGAATTCATTGGCTTCCTTTTGCGCGGGGTGTAATCTGAAAGACCATGCCTGCGGGAAACAGACGAAAGGCGGCCATGCCGCGCTTCATGATACCGGTTGCGCTGGCGGTTTTATTGCTGGCGCAACCGCCGCCGGCTGGCGCGAGAACGCAGCCAGGGGCCGGGACGTTGCTGGATCGAAAAGTGCAGGCCCGCAGCGCGCTGCTGGTGGATGCGGTGAGCGGCAAAGTTTTATTCAGCCGGAATCCCACCGAACCTTTGCCACCTGCGAGCACCGTGAAATTGCTCACTGCGCTCCTGGTATGCGAGCGGACACAACTCAAAGGCGAAGTGGTCGTGCAGAAGGCCGACACACTCGTGGAGCCAAGTCGCATTCCGTTGCGACCTGGAGAGACTGTCCCGGTGAGAACCCTGGTGAAATCCCTGCTGGTCGGCTCGGATAATGATTCCGCGCTCGCCCTGGCGCGGCATACGGGCGGCTCGGTGGAGAGGTTTGTGACGATGATGAACGACCGTGCCCGTGACTTGGGCTGCAGCAACAGCTTGTTCAAAAACCCGAACGGCCTGCCGGCGCCCGGCCAGGTCACGACCGCCTGCGATTTGTTAAGAATTTTTCAGGCCGCCATGGCCGTGCCGGAATTACGCGAGATTTGTCGGACGCCCCGCATCACGCTTGACACGGCTGTCGGCCCGCAAACGCTGAAGAATCACAACAAGCTTCTGGGAGTGTATCCCGGAATGGGGCCGGCCAAGACGGGCTGGACGGTCAGTTCCAAACACACCTTCGCCGCGTCTGCCACCCGCGACGGCCACGAACTGCATCTGATCCTGCTGCATAGCGCCAACAAATGGGCGGACGCCGAGACACTTTTCAATTTCGGATTTGAGCAGTTCCGGCGCAAATGATTAAACGGCCGGCTGTTGTTGACTCAGGCAATGCACCGTGCCAAAGCCCAGCACCAAATCCACCGCGTGAATCCCGACCACCGGGCGGTCCCGGAACAAATCACCCAGGATGCCCAGGGCGATGCGGTCGTTCGGGTCGTTGAAGGTGGGCACAAGGACTGCGGCGTTGCTGATGTAAAAATTGGCGTAGCTGGCCGGCAAACGATACCCGTCGTAAAAAATCGGCGCCGGCATGGGCAGCGCAACCACATGGATTTTTGAGCCGTCTTCCAGGCGCATGCCCTCCAGGCGTTCCCTGTTCTCGGCCAGCGGCTTGTAGTTGATGTCCTTGGGATTACTCTCCAGCGCCAGCACAACGGTGGTTGGGTTGACAAACCGGCAGATGTCATCGACATGGCCGTGGGTGTCGTCGCCCACCACGCCGCCCCCCAGCCAGAGCACATTCGTAACGCCGAGATGGTTTCGCAGCACCGATTCGATTTCCGTCCGCCCCAGGCCGGGATTGCGCACCTGGGTTCTCCGATCCAGCAGGCACTCCTCGGTCGTGAGAAGAGTGCCGCGGCCATTGACATCAATGGCGCCCCCTTCGATGACAAAATCCCGGCCGTCGTATTCGGCGTTGAACAGGCGTTTGCCCAGGCGTTTGGCCGCAATTTCAGGCACCTTGCGGTCTTTCTGCCAATCCGGGTATTTGGCCCAGGCATTGAAATGAAAATGCACAAATGCGGTTTCCGGATTATTGCCGCCGCGCCGGACGCAGATCGGCCCGCTGTCGCGCGTCCAGCCGCGGTTGGTCGGGTGGATGATGAATTCGACGCGGGAGGCATCGGCGTGGGCTTGGGTCAGGAGGCGGCGGGCGGCGGTTTCGCCGGTCCTGGAATTGACGAACAGCCGCACGATTTCGCCCGGAACGATTTTGCGGACCATTTCGCCATAGACCCAGCGAATGGTGCTGACTTTGCGGGGCCAGTCGGTGGGATTGTGTGGCCACCCCAGCCAGGTGGCTTCATGCCGCTCCCATTCGGCGGGCATGGCAAACCCGAGAGACGCCGGAGTGCTTGAAACCGTGGATTTTTTCCCAATCATCATGCAGCAGGATAATAGGACAATGGATGGTGGACAATTAGTGATTTTTTCGTTTCCACTTGCTAATTGGCCGGGCCATCCGCTTATGGATGGAGCCAGACGACTGCCTGGCATTGCCTTATGAGCGATTTGATGGGCCATATCGAGACCAGCATCCGTGACCGGCGCCTCTTCCGCGACGGCCAGCGAATTCTGGTGGCTGTCTCGGGCGGGGTGGATTCGATGGTGTTGCTGGATGTGCTTCATCGCCTTTCAAAAACCCATCGCTGGAGGCTCACCGTGGCGCATTTCAATCATCAATTGCGCGGGGTTGCCAGCGACTCGGACGAACGCCTGGTGCGCAAGACTGCCCGCAAACTCAGGCTCCCTCTCGTGTCAGGCCGCGGCAAGGTGCGGGAACTGTCCCGGGAAAGCGGCGTGTCGGTCGAAATGGCGGCCCGCAAGCTGAGACACGACTTTTTCGCCGCAACCGCCTCGAAATTGAGGATCCCCACCGTGGCCCTGGCCCATCACGCTGGTGACCAGGTGGAATTGTTTTTCTTGCGCCTGTTGCGGGGCGCAGGCGGAGGAGGATTGGCCGGGATGAAGTGGAGCAATGCCTCGCCCAGCTCGCCCGGCATCCGCCTGGCCCGCCCGTTGCTCGATCTGTCAAAGAACGCGCTGCAAAGCTTTGCCAGGGAGCAGGGCCTTGCCTTCTCCGAAGACGCCTCCAATGCCTCCACCGACATCCTGCGCAATCGCATCCGTCACGAGTTGATTCCGTTATTGACACGGCATTACCAGCCGGCGCTGGCCAGGACTGTGCTGCGCCTGATGGACGTTGTCGGCGCGGATGCGGATTTCGTCGCGCTCACCGCCGGCGAGTGGCTTAAAAGGGGGCGAACGCCGGACTTCGATCAACTCCCCGTTGGCGCGCAAAGGCAGATCATCCATCTGCAATTGCGCCAGGCCAGGCTGTCGCCGGACTTTGACCTGATTGAAAGTTTGCGCCTCCGCGCGGGTCAATGGATTGCCGTCGGCGCGGATTATTTCGTCTCCCGGGATGCGTCCGGGCTGGTTCATCGGCGGCAGTTGCCATCGATCCAATTCCGTTCGAGTCAACGCAAACTCTCGTTGACTGGCAGAAAGGGGGAACCGGTTTTTGGCGGCCTAAAGATTCACTGGGAAATCGTCGATGACAGGGGGATGACTACTGCCGGCAAGCAGGCTGATGTCGAGTATTTCGACGCCGACAAGGTTGGCGCGCCCATCTGGCTCAGGCACTGGCGGCCGGGAGACCGGTTTCAGCCGATTGGCACGGGTTCCGCCCGGAAATTGCAGGATTTGTTCACCAACCTTAAGGTGCCGCCAGCCGAGCGGCGCGGGCGGGTGGTCGCGGTCACCCGGCAGGGCACGCTCTTCTGGGTGGAAGGCTTGCGCATGGCCGAGGAGTTCAAACTGGATAAAACCACGACGCGCAAGCTCAAATGGAGCTGGCGCCGGGTTCCAGGCGCTGAAGCAGTTGCTATTTGTGTGCGCCATGATACCCTAACCTAGGAAGTTCTAAAACATGTCTGATCTAAATCGACCAAACGAACCAGACCGAAACGACAAGCGGAACGGCGACAATATGCGCCTGCCGCCAAGGACGTTATTGGTCTGGATTGGCATTATCGCGGCTTTTTGCATGTTGTTCCTGCTGAAAAACGGCCAGGACGAGAGGGTGGACGAATTCTCCAGCTACCCGCAACTGCACGAGAAGCTGGTCAACAACCTCGTCGTCCCCGACTCAGGCAAGATCACCTACGGCTCCCAAGTGCCGGACATCAAGCGCGTCACGGGCCGCTATTACCAGACGGACAAGGACGGCAAAATAAAACTGGACGAGCACGGCAAAAAAGTCGAGATGCCTTTCAAATTGGACATACCTCTCACCGACGCCATGACCAAGGAACTGGTCTATGACCGGGGCTTCAAAACGCCCAACAACGGCAATCTGATGATGACCGTGTTCCTCAACACCGGCCTGCCGTTCATCCTCATCCTTGCCGCGCTCTACTTTTTCATTTTCCGCCAAATCAAGATGGCTGGCAAAGGCGCGATGAGCTTTGGCAAAAGCCGCGCCCGCATGTTGAACAAGGAAAAGAACAAGATCACTTTCAAGGACGTGGCCGGAGTGGAGGAGGCCAAGGAGGAGGTTTCCGAGCTGGTCGAATTCCTGAAAGATCCCAAAAAATTCCAAAAACTGGGCGGCCGCATTCCGAAAGGCATATTGATGGTGGGCGCGCCGGGCACGGGCAAGACCCTGCTGGCCAAGGCCATAGCGGGCGAGGCCGACGCCTCGTTTTTCAGCATCAGCGGCTCGGATTTTGTGGAGATGTTTGTTGGCGTCGGCGCCAGCCGGGTGCGCGACATGTTTGAGCAGGCGCGGAAGAACACGCCCTGCCTTATTTTCATCGATGAAATTGACGCCGTGGGACGCAGTCGTGGGCATGGCTGGGGCGGCGGCAACGACGAACGCGAGCAAACGTTGAACGCGTTGCTCGTGGAAATGGACGGATTCGACACTCAGGACGGCATCATCATCATCGCCGCCACCAATCGTCCCGATGTGCTGGACCCGGCCTTGTTGCGGCCGGGCCGGTTTGACCGCCAGATCATGGTCAGCCTGCCGGATGTGCGCGGGCGCGAAGCCATTTTGAAGGTCCACGCGCGCAACGTAAAACTGGATCCGGTCGTTGACCTGGAGATCATTGCGCGCGGCACCCCCGGCTATTCCGGCGCCGACCTGGCCAATCTCTTGAACGAAGCCGCCCTGCTGGCGGCCCGCCTGAGCAAGAAAATGATCGGCATGGACGAGTTGGAGGAAGCCCGCGTCAAGGTGCGCATGGGCCGCGAGCGCCGCAGCATGGCCATGTCCGAGGAAAATAAGAAATGCACCGCCTGGCACGAAGCCGGCCACGCCCTGGTCAACGTCGTCCTCACCCATACCCATCCGTTGCACAAGGTCACCATCATCCCGCGCGGCCAGACGCTTGGTTCCACCATGTCCCTGCCCAAGGAAGATGTGCTGAACCATCGCCGCAAGGAAATGCTCGATTTGATCGCCGTCATGATGGCCGGGCGCATCGCCGAGGAAATTGTTTCCGGCGACATCTCCAGCGGCGCCTCGGGCGACATTCAGCAGGCGACCGGCGTGGCTCGTGCCATGGTCTGCCAGTGGGGCATGAGCGATAAAATGGGCATGGTGCAATACGGCAACGACCAGGAGCAGATTTACATGGGCCGGGACGTTGCGCAGCGCAAGGATTACAGCGAATTCACCGCGCAGGAGATCGATGCGGAGGTCAAACGCATCATCAACGAGGCCTACACCGTTTCAAAAAACATCATCGAGTCAAGCCGCGACAAGTTGGAAGTCATCGCCAACGCCCTCCTCGAATACGAGACGCTGGATGGCGAGCAGGTCGGTGAAATCGTGCGCACCGGGGCCTTCACGCCCCCGCCGCCCGCGCCGAAAGTCGAGCCTCCGTCCGGCGCGCTTGCCGCCACGCCCTTGCCTGAGGTGCCCAAGCCTCTCCCGCCGAAACTGCCCGGATACGGTTCCCCCGCCCCCGCGCCAGCCTAGCTAGCCGGAAACCCGCCCCGGCCAGGCGGAAAAATTATTGCATTCCCGCGCAAGATCGCATGGGGAATCTCGTAATAGAGAAGAAGGATTGCGATTATGATGACGAATATTACACCGATGCTGGCGATGCATGGGCATTTTGTCGGGCGCGGATTTTTGTTCCTGCTGGTGGTTGGGGCATGCGCCCTGATGATTTTCTGCTGGCCGGGCAAATCCGAAAGCAAATAAGCCCCAGGCACCCGACACAACTCATTGACCGGCTCCGCCTCCGCGCCCGAGCCTTGTCAAACCTTTAAATCTCCGCCCGACGCTACGGCAGAATGCGGTAGTAACGGGCGCGCTGGTTGCCGACAGGCGTTTGGTCTGTGTAAGTGCCTGTGTTGGTCAGGGTTGTGACGTTGGTGAGAAACGTCCACGTGGTCAGGTTGGTTGAGAAGTCAATCTCATAAGTCTGCCCCGGATTGGCCGACCAATTCAGAGTGAAGCCCTTGGCCAGCGAAGCGATAGTGCCGCCGGGATTGAGAGGCGCATTCGACGCCTGCAGGAGACGGTAGTAGCGGGCAGGCTGATTGGTGATGGGCGTCGGGTCGGTGAAGGAGGCGCTGTTGGATAGAGCCGTGACGTTGGTGAGGAACGTCCACGTGGTCAGGTTGGTCGAGGTTTCAACTTCATAGGTCCTCCCCGCAGTAGCCGTCCAGGACATGGTGAAGCGGCCGGGTTGCAATGAGACACTGGCCCTGGTAAAGAGGGGCGCACTCGTCACCGGGCCGGTCGGAATGGTGCTCGCTTCTATCGAATAGGAAACCGTATTGGTGGAGGTATTGGGCACAGCCAGATACCAATTCCCTTCGAGTGATAGTAGCGCCGAGTTAGTTCCAATCTCTATGACTTGCGGGCTGGCGCCGGCGAAACTTCCCGAATAAAATTCCTCCGGCGTCGGGAAGACGTCAAAGTCGGCCAGCAATTCCAGATTGCCGGCATTGGTATTGGTATAGCTCACTGTAAACTGAACGCCCGCGACATTTGTGCTAACAGGGAACCAGTACAAGACGTTCGTTGGGTAGCCCGGAGATGCTATGCCTGAAACGTTTGTGCCGTCGTGCAGTTGTATGATTTGGAAGTTGGTGCCCCCGTTGGTCGCGGTCACCCATGTGGCGATTATCGTGTAGGTAATGGGGCTTGTCTCCGCGAAATTGTAGGCGGCGAGATACCATGTGTTGGTGGATGACGGCACGACGTTATTGGACGATAGCGAAGGCAGGGCGATGGGCACGGAATTGGTAGTAATCACAATGAATTGGTCGTTGGGACCCGAGTTGTGGCTGTCGTAATCAAACGACAGAGGGCCCGGCAGCGGCAGGCCGTCGTTCGCATAAAGATCAACTTCGCCGCCGGTCGGATTGAGGATTTGGAACGTCACCATCGTGGCCTGGGGCGGAACAACGAACGAGTAATACTCCGGGACGGTTGTGCCGACGGTGTCTGTGTACGCAATCGCATTGGTCAGCGGTATAATGGCATTGGTCGTTCCATTGAAATCCACCTGAATGCTGAATGTGGCGCTTGAAGCGCCGTTGTTCTGCACACCCAGGAAATATCGCTGGCCGGGCAGCAGCGGCGGGGGCGCGCCTTCCGTGGCAAGAACACTGGTGCCCCCGGTAACACCGCTCAACAAAGCCACATCACCGGACAGGCCGCCTGTCGGCAGCGCGCCTTGGTCAAACCACAAAGTCAACGGGCCACCCGAAATGGCTGTCAGGATATTGGTGGCAAAGGTGGCATACGGTGGAACATCGACGGCAAAATAGGTCATGCCGTTGGTATTGGTCACCGTCATGGGGACATCATTGGTCAGCACGTAGAGGGTGGCATTGGTTGAGGATGTCGTCACCTGCAAGGTCCAGCCGAGCAGCGTGCCGTCGAACTGATTCGGGGAGTCGTTGCGCGTGTCCCAAACGTCCAGCGTCCAGCAGCCCACCGGATTCTCCCCCACGAACGGAGTGAGCGGTTCCTCGGGCAGGTAATAATTGTTGTAGTTGGTCGCCGGCAGTTGAACGATTTGAATGTCGTCCAGCAGCACACCCAATGGATTGCCCGAGAATTCGATGGGGATCTGGTCGCTATTGGCGACAAAGCTGTTGGTGAAAAGCTGCCAATCGCCCGAGGCGTTGGTCAGGATGATGTTGTTGGTCGAAATGCCGTCAATGGTCAGATTGAAATTGGGCAGGATGGAATTGGTGCTGTATTTGCCCAAGCTGCCGGCATGGTAGATGGCGTAAATCTCCGCCGGCGAAAGAGGGCGATTGTAGAGCGAAACCTCGTCAATAATGCCGCCGAAATAGTTCAGGTAGGTCCCGTTCTCGATATCCCAAGTGCCCGTCGTGCCAATGAATAGCGGAGTCGTGTCGTAAGTCAACGCAAACCCCGCCGTTGCTGACGCCTCCGCCGCACCGTTGACGTAAAGGATGGATTGGTTGCCGTCGTAGGTTGCAGCCACGTGATACCACACGCCGCGCTGCGCAATCGTCTGGGAATTGATCACCACCTGGTCACTGGTGCCGGAGAGGGAGATAACAAATTGGAAGCGGTTAGAGGAAGTCCCGTCACCGTTGTCAATGGGCTGCTTTGAGAGGCTGTAGCCTTCAAACCAGGCCGACTGGAGGTTTTTCTTGAACACGATCTGTTCGCCGAGGCTGTTGTTGGAAGGCAGGTTCGGATCGAGCAAGACCCACGCCTCGATGGTGACGTTGGCGGGCTTGAGTGTGGGAGAATCAGGAACCTGGACGTAGCCGCTGGTGCCGTCGAAATGGAAAGCCTGTCCAACAAGGCCGGTGCCGTAACTCGCACCACTCGGTGACAGTGTGCCGTTGTTCGTGCCGATGATGTCATTGGCATTGCCGTTGCCGGGCCACCAACTGACGATGCCCAGGGGTTTGGCGTAGTATTGGAGTTGGTAGGTCTGGCCGTTCGTGATCGCAAATGTGTTGGTGCCTGGAAAAGTCTGGATGATTCGTCCGCTGGTCAGCGCCAGGTAGTTGGTGCCGAGACTGTTCGTGACGGTCGTGACAAATTGATCGCCACTGGCATCGGCGACAATGCCGACCTCATTATTCGTAAGAAAGCCCGTGCCGTTGGTGGTCTGAATGGTGACCACATTGTTGGTCACAAGCCATCCTTCAAGATACACGGGAGCCGCGTCATTTTCGATGTAAACCCCATTCGTCACTGTTTCCCAACTATTAGACCAAAGGACGGACAATGGGATATCAACCTCCCGGGCAAACGGCGGCGGGGCAAACTTGATCGGCGTGGTCGTTAGGTTGGTGTCCTCGGTGAAGACGGTATAGATATAATTGGTCAAGCCGTTGTTGGTCACCGTCAGGCCGAGGTTGCTATTGGAAGTGGTTCCCCCGCGATCCTCAAAGAGCAGCACGCTGGTCCCCTCTGGACTGGTCAGGTGCAGCACGAGGTCGTCCAGATTGGGGTCGCTTATGCGAAGCCCGACTTGCAGGGACACCACTTGCTGGCCGTTGGTGATGCAAATCTGCGTCTGGGTATGGGCATCGGTCGTCAACGGCACGGGCACGCCGCTATTGGTATAATTCTGCACAAGGTTGGGCGTCAGACTTTCCTGGATTTGGACCTGAACAAACAGCGTCACCGGCGCGGAACCGGAATTGTAGATGCCGTAATACCACGTGCCGCCGGACAGGGGCGGGGCGTCCGGCCAACCCGGCACTGGGTTGTTGGTTCCCAACGTGAGTGAACCTCCGGGAGCTTGAATGCCATTGCTGCCGAAATCGTTGACATTGAGAACGTCAACGTTGGTCAGATAGATGCCAATGGGGCCGTCACCGGCCAAATTGGTACCCTCATTCTCGTATATAGCCGAAATAATCAGGTTTGTTGCATCGTTCGGAACCGGGATGTAGTCGTCAAACCATTCATCGGGATTAAGGGTGATGAAGAATCCAGACGTTGGCGGCTGCGGATCAATCATCACAGTATAGTTGTTGACAAAACCAGTAACGTATTGATCATTGTTGGCCTCCGATAGAAGCCAAAGACCATTCATCGGTTGGCCAATGTATTGAGTTAAACTGCCAGGGCCGTCGGAAGGGATGTCGCCGGAGTTCGGATCTTCCTGGAGATCATCGTAGGTATTGGTGAAACCGTACTGATAGCCTGAAAAATCGTTCAGAACCGTATTGACGCTATTGTGTTGGATCGTTCCGTATAGAGATTGTGGTGTTGGGAACTGGACGCCAAGATTCACAGTCACGCGGCGAATTTGTTGCTCGAGTGGATTGGGATTCACCAAAAAGGCAAAAACCAAGGCGGGGGCAGGCACAAGGAATGTGGGAATGGGGATCGGCAGGCCGGTGCCCGTCGCGATGATTTGGCCGCCACTTGAAGTGCTGAAGTTCGCCTGCTGGGCGATACCGTAGAAGCCAAAATCTGCCGCCTGCTGATCCTCCGATTTGACGCCGATATAATAGACCTCATTCGCGACGGAATTGGAATAGATGATGGTCTCAGACCCGGTGCGCCCGAGGGACGTGTCAGCGGTCTGCACGAAAGCCGGGAAGTTGACCAACGGCGAGAAATTAGTGGAGACATAAAGGTCAATATCAGCGCTGGAGTTGCGGGGGATGGAAAGATTGGGCGGCATAAAGGTGGCGAAGGCCACGTTGCTCGCCATCTGGCCGTTGGTAAATTGATTATTGGTAAAGACGAAGAAATGCCATTGCGACGGATTGCCATTGGTAGAATTCGGGTAACTATACAGGTTTGGCTCGTTGGCGCCGACCCGCTGATGGAGGAGCGGCACGCCGTTGCTGACCACAGTCACCAGAATTGGTGCTAAAGTGACAATCGGACTGGTCGTCATGGTCAATGCGTTGGTCAAGGCCGGGTCGTCGCTCGAAATGACCAGGGCATAATCCTGGGCGATATTGTTGGTTTGACCCGAGACGGCGTTGACGTTGACCCGGGTGCCGCTGACTGTGACGGTCAATGGGAAGGCAATGGGCGCGGTGGCGGGATTGATATAGACGTTCTGAACATTGTTGATGGAGTCACCCGCGGCTGTGAATATGGGAATCCCCTGGCTGTTGACATAGATGTTCTGAACGGCATTGTCGCTTTCACCAGGAGGGAGATTGGTCGGATTGCTGTCAACGGTGTAGATGTCGCCACCAAGCATATTGTTGCCGATATAGATGTTGCTGCCGGTGGCGTCCACAACGGCCAGATCGAGGTTGTTGACCAGGGCCACGCCGGCGGCTGGATCGCCGGGCGGATCGGTCCAAACCAGGGTGACGCGCAAGGGATAGAGATTGGAAGCGCTAAGATCGCCGCAATTGACTGTATAGGTTTGGTACTGGCCGGTGGCCAGCGCGTTGGTGGGGGACTGGTCCACCAGCAGCATGGACGTATTGGTGGAGGATCCGGAGTTATTGGTCAATGAACTCGGGATGACGTTGGTGAGATTGGGCAGGCCCCAGCCCTGTTCATTGACACCTTCAGTGTTGACATAGAAGTCATATGGCGCTCCCAGTGAACGCGAGCCATTGATTAGCATTGCTTTGAGGAGAGCCGGGCTGGGATTTGTGATGCCCAGTTGCGGTTGCGTTTGCAAGAACTCCTGCATCAAGGCCAGCACTCCAGAAACAGCGCCGGCAGACATGCTGGTTCCGCTCTGATAGACATAGAACGGCTCGAGTACGTTGTTCAGGTAATTGCTGTAGGTAAGGGTTGAATAATAATCACCCAGATCATTCGTGTTGTATAGATAAAAATCTATAGTGTATTCCACGGGCCCCGGCGAGTTGGACGGAGCAACGACACCGAAAAACCACGTGCTTCCAGGCGCAAGATTGCTCACGACGAGAATATTGATTGTCGACAGGAGATTCGTTGGCTGCGCGGGGGGGTATTGGTTGCCCAAAATCAACATGTTTGTTGGGAACGGCACTGGTGATGCCGTGTTCGAGGAAATCACGATGACCAATTGCGACGTGCCATCCGGAATGGCTCGCTCATAAACATTGGTTTGGTTCAATGCAACAACGTTGGTGAAAGTGCTGTCGCTGATAATGGTTTGATTGGTGGGAGCGATATAGTCTGCCGCACGGCAGGATATGGTAAACACCCCCGGTGCAACCACATCCGGTTTGAAGCGCCCGTAAAGACCCTCCAGCCCAAGGTCAACGTTGCCGCAACCCGAAAAGTACGCCACCAGGTTGGTGTTGTCCGTCTCGCCGTACCACACTTCGTTTGTCGTTATGTCGTCTTCAGTGACCATATTGGTAATGAAACGCGGGCTGTCGATGGCTCCGACTGTAATAACGTTCTTGGCCGTGGCCGGTGAATTAATCGTGCCCGCGTAACCACTAATGCCATTGTCCTGGCCCCCGCCGCCATTCCCGGCCGCGAAAACGAAGAGCAGGGGCTGGCCGCCGTGGGCGGCGTTAGGCAGGGCGTCGCGCGTGGCGGCGTCGTAGCTGGCCGCATGAGTGTCATAGACCGTGGAACTGTAATCCCAACTGTTATTGGAGATCAGATTGGTCGGCCCCAAGTTCGTCGCAGCGTTCTGCTGTAAAAAAGAGTCTGAAACGTACGGGCCGAACGTCAAATCCAAGGCTTGCACAAAAAGAGTGGCGTTGGTGGCCTTGCCACGAAAATCCGCGTGATTGCTTGGGCCATTGGTGGTAATTGAACCGGGAACGTAGCTCGTGACGGTGGTTGATTTTGACCCATTGCCCGCAATAATGCCCGCAACATGCGTGCCGTGACCGTCAGCATCGGTCAACGAACTGGGGTAATCGGCCAGCAAACGGCCCGCCAAGTCCGGGTGTGTGGCATCGACGCCAGTATCGTTGAGATTGACCGTTACGTTCTGGCCGGTGAGGCCGAGATAATTTGTAGTTCCGATGAGCGTGTTAGTGGCAACCCCCATAATGACGCGCGTCAAATCATTCATGAGTCGGCGCGGTGTATAGGTTTCGATTTCCTGGGCCAGCGGCAGTTGCGCGATGGCCGTCAGGCTCCCGGAAGGGACGTTGACAATCAGGGTGGGGCCAAAGGGGCTGCGATCTTCGCCAATCAGGGTCGCCCCCAGTTGGGTCAAGGCCGCCAGGGCGGCGTCGCGCTGCCCGGGAAAAGTCGTGACACTCAACGCGTTGGTCTGGGGCTGCTGCTCGACGGCAGAGGGCAGAAGCGTGCTGTCGAGTTTGTAATATGGCTCGTAAGGCAGCACGGCGACCACGTCCGCGTTGGCGGCCAGGTTGGTGGCCACCTCGGGCGAAGCAGCGACCAAGGCGGCATTATTTGGCACATAGGAAACATAAGTCGCGCCCGCCCGGCTCAGTTCGGCATAAAAACTCTTGTCCAGAGGACGGTCCGCTTGGACGAGATAACTGCCCGGAGCGCCTTTGGCGCGCAGGTGGGCCGGGATGTTCAAGGCCACTGGCACCTCGGTGTCGATCAGTGCGTTGCGCAAAATGAGTGCGTGATTGTTGCGCAGCAATTGCTGGATGTTTTGCTTGGTATTGCTGAGGCGATACGATTTGCCTTTGGCACCGGCATTGGCGGCGAGGGTTTTGGTCAGGGGCGCATGCTGCAACTTCAAGGCCTGCGCCTTGGCGGCGATATTTTCCGCAGCGTGGCGTTGCGCGGCGCGTTTTTCGGCATATTGCCACACGCAAAACGAAGCCGCGAAAAACAGCAGGCTGATGAGAAACCAAACACGTGGTTTTAAACGCATACCATTACCTCCTAATGCCTTCCAAAGGCGTACCTAAATTTACCGCAAAACGAAGGGAAATTCAAGGCAAAAAGACATTCAAGACAAGATGACAAGACGGGCAGGACCAAGAATTCATTTAAACCGCGAAATACGCGAAATACGCGAACGGGAACGACGGAATAGGTGTGAACGGGTGCATCTTGAACCGCGAAATACGCGAAATACGCGAACGAATCTCCAGAATCCCTTTTCGCGTATTTGGCGTATTTCGCGGTTAAGAAATCCGGGTCTTTTGTTGATAGCGGCCCCGTTCGGCCACGATGCGTTCCACCTGCGCTTTCGGAAAGTGGCCAAAGTTTACCAGCAATCCCAGTTTCAAACCGGTGGCCTTGAGATAATTCTGAACTTGCGCCCGATGCTCGTCCGCCAATTCTGTCACGGCTTTCAATTCCAGCACAATCCTTTCGTGGCAGACAAAGTCCGGCTCGTAGGTTGCGCGCAACGGGCAGCCCTTGTATTCGAGCGCGAGCGGTTTCTTCGGCGCATACGGAATTCCCTGCAACCGCAGTTCGATCTCCATGCATTCCTGATAAACGGCTTCGAGGAATCCGGATCCCTTCTCGCGATAGACCTCGAAGCATGCGCCGACGATTTCGTAGCTTTCTTCCTTGTAAATAATGTCGATTTCCATGCGGCCACGATTGCCACATAAAACGCATTCCGTCACGCCATTTTGCCTGTTCCCACCCAGTCGTTGAAGAAGATTCTTGACCGCGAAATACACGAACCACGCGAACAAAACTCAAGAGAGCCTTTTCGCGGTTCATCCTGCAAATCCTGTTCATCCTGTCTTTGAGTTCTTCCACATGCTCCTCTTTAATCTTTTCGCGTATTTCGCGTATTTCGCGGTTTAAACTTCTTCCCATTCTGACCGAGGCAGTTTCATCTTGTATTTCGTGGTTCATTGCTTCAGTTCCCCGGCACGATGTTGTAGTTGTCTATGACGATCCTGGGCGCGGCCGCGCTCGGGTCGCCGACGATGTGGCAGACGGTGCGGGTCAAATACTCCCCTGTGATCTCATAGTTGGTGCAAATGTTAAGGAGATTGCCGGACCCTGAAGAATACAGGTTCTTGGGCTTGAGCGACTGGCCCCAGGAGTAAATGACGAACTGCGGCAGGCCAACTTTGAGCAAGCCCAACGTCTGCTGCGGAATCCGTTCCACCATTTCATCTGAGAGAGGGACTTCAGTCGCTTCAGGTGGGGACACAGTTAGCGCGGAAGCCTGCAAAATGTCTCCGATTTTATGGAAGATCCCGTTGGGCTGCAACGTACGGACGACATTGATTCCAAAGGCGGGTGCGTTGCTGGCATCCATCAAGTAATAAACATCGTTGGTTGGATTGAGAGGAAGCCCGCCACCGGTCCCGGCAGTAGTGTTAAGGTTTGTGATGAAGATAACCCCGCTAAAAACTGCCGCCCACGCCGCGTCATTGGTTTGATTGACGGACAACAAGCCGCGGGCGGCGTTGTCGTTGGGAACAGCCGTGAAAAGATCAATGAGCGACCAGTCGTTTGTGGGGTATGTGAAAGGAGAGTTGACCCACGAATTGGTCCAATTAGCGTAACTTGGTGATGGATTGACACCCGCCGGATTGACACCATCCGGCTTCAAATAAACCGTCTGCCAGGGGGTTCCACGATGGACACGGCCCAGCCACCCCACGCCCGGAAACAGGTTGGTTGGAAACTGCCAGTTATTTGCGCTGGTCATGTTGGGATCCTTAAAAACCATATCGGGGTCGGGGTTTTCCGCGCCAAGCATGTACCGGGTCGTATTCCTATTAAGACTTAGCGTCATGCTGGGGTTGGCCTGCAAGAGCGTAGTAGTAATAGGAAGGATGGCACCACCGGGGGTTGCCGTTGAAGGCGAGCTCAGATCCCCCAGCGTGTAATGGACCAGGGGGTCGCAAGTCATCCAGATATTTGAGTCGGTATAGTTCGCAATGGGAACGTAGTTTCCAATCGACATCGTAATTGAGCCTGATACTGGTGACGGCGGGCCAAAGGCTGGAGTGCTTGCTGAATAACCGCCCGGAGTAATTCCCAGCAAGCTATTATTAAACAGCGTATTGCCGATCTGGTTCACAGAATAATTAATCTGTGCCTGAACTGCTGTAGGTATCCGTGCCAAACCGGCATCTGTCGTATTGGCTAGCGTCCACATCGGGTAAGTTAAGGTGTTATACTGGTCAGGCCGGTTAATAAGATACTGGGTTATTGGTAACGAACTGCCGAAAGGGCCCAAATTGACAAAATCCAGCAGGTTCGAATTTCCGGCGGCTGGAATTCCGTCAAAGAGGGCGTAGCAAAGATGGTTGGATACGGTCGTCGTCCAAGTATGGGTTGGGTATGTGGTCTGGTTCGTATCCGTTGTGAACCCGCCGCCAGGCACAGTTGGATTGATATAGACAAAATTTGTTTGGGAATCAGAGAAGTATCCCAGTGGCAGCGAGCAAAAGACGTTCGACACAAATGTTTGAAACTGGCCCGCTTGCCATGGATCGCTGCGGTTGGTAGGTGCTCCCAGATTCCAATTGTTCACGTTGGTCACGTATATGTTGGTCCTCCAACCATTGGTATTCATCAGGCTGACCGTTATAAGATTGGATACGACAACGTACAAACCATTGCCCGACCCGGAGAAATTGCTGTTGTAAGGGTTCCAGGCGTCCATTCCAGTGATGTTGGTTAACGAAATTTCATAAAATTGATTCGTATATTGAGGCGGCCGGTCAGCGGCAAAAGGGCCCGGCGATTCTCTATACCTGACAAATTGCAATGGCCGGGCGAAGAATACCTGATTCTGATAACTGTACTGATCAAATGCGGGAAGGCCTTTGACAGCCCCAACAATCCAGGGAATCCCCCAGAAGTTGAACGTGCCATCGCGCTGATTATAGGTATTCGTTGAATCGCTCAGCTCGTGAAATTGCTGGTTGATTTGCGTGTACGCATCATTTGTAACTTGAATATAACCCGTAATCGTCACAAAGAGATTCGTACCGTTTCCAGAAGGAACCACCAAGAACTGAGGGCGAAAGATAGGAGGCACTTGATAACGATTTGCACCACTACCCAAGTAAACAGGGTTTGCGGCGGCGTAAATATTCGCGGCTAATTGCAACATGCGATGAATCTGTTCGTTGTAGTGGACGCCCGGGTTGGTTGCCACATAAACGGGAATGTTTGTAATTCCAAAAGTGGCGTATATCCAGTTGCTCGGCGCGGCGACTTGGACTGGTTGAGGCAGGCCCAGGGTGTTTGTGGCGTAAACGACTTGACCGAATATGTTTGTGAGATAGTTGGTAAAGCAAAAAACCTGCGAACGAAGCAGCAAATCGGCGGCGTTGGTGAAAAAGCCGAGCGGCGTCCATGGAACGAGGTTGGTCGGCATCGGGGTAAACGAGCCATAAGGGCCGACGATCCTCTGGCCATTCTGGCTGACGGCCGTCTGGCCGTAAGGACCGGCCTGGATTTGGGCCGTGTTGTTGTAATTGATATTGACTTTGGTGCGCAATAGGGAAGGGGGTGGTACGGCGCTGAGGAGCGTTACAAAGTTGGTCGTTGATAGATTGGAATACACATATACCCCATATTCCGGGGCGGAACCAGTCCCAATGCAGTCGAGCAGCCGTTGCATCGTGTAACGGTCGTAAGAATCGGCGTTAGTCATGATCGATGCAAACCGATGGGAGAACGTGCCGCCAGCGTTTGCATTGTTAGGGCCTGTCTTGTTCGGATCAAACAGGTCTTGCACGTCGTAAAACGAATTCGTGTTATAGCTGCCTGGCCAGGCGTAGCCTGGAGTATTGGGAGCTGAAGCATAATACTGATTAAAGTCAAATGGGTAGTCCAGTCTCGGGGATGCGGCGTATTCGTCTATTGCGTTCAGGCCGATCGAAGCCTGGTCAAATGTCCCGAAATAGTTGATCAGATCCTGGGGATAAGTGGAGTCGTTATATCCTGTGTAGCGATAACGAATGAACTGCACGGCGTCGTCGAAAGAATAACCCAAATTTTGTCCGGCGAGATTGTATTCGTAGCCGCCGGAGGGCGGATACATGTTCGTGTTGATGTCATTGAGGAGCGCAGCCAGATTGAGTTCCCACGACCCAACGCCCTCATCGCGGCTGAAACCGTCTGAGGTGGTTGGGGCGACGCCGGAAACCAGAAATTTGGAATAATTATGGATGAAATTCAAGTCGAGGGTTTTGCCGATGGGCAGCGCCATGTAGGCGTAGCGGCCAACGAATGGGTTGGTCGGGGAATGGACGTATTCCGGATATTTCAGCACGCCTATCCATTCCGGTTCGCCATTGAAGAAATTTGTGACCGGCAGGCCGTTTGATGTGATTGTGGATCCGTCGTAATAGTTCTCTTGCAGGTAGCCGTTGGATTCAAACCGCCCGTTGCGGTTGAGGTCCACCCAGAAGCGAAAGTCATTGGCTGGGTGGGCCAGATCGCCATTGGTCATGACAAATACAGGCGGGCGCGGATCATAAAACAGATTGCCGATGTTTTGCGCCCAGTTCTGTGCGTTGGCCGGGGTCAACGCCCCAAATGAGCCGTAATTGACGTTGGTTGCATCCGTGTTACCGGGAATGAAACCCGTTGGACTGAAGTAGTTATGGGAGGCCAGGTAGTCGTAGCCCAATATGTCCGTTTGCGCCATCATTTGGCCGATAATTTCCGTCTGGGCGCGGGCCAGGGCGGCGTCACTCATGGCCCGGGAGTTGGCGACGTCCAACGTGGCGGTCACCGCGCTGCGATCGCGGTTGGTCATCGCTAAGAACGCAACGGCCAGGAAGGTGATAACCGAAAGCATCAGCAGGGTGATGACGAGCGCGACGGCGCTTTCCTCTGCGGAATTGAGATCGGTAGGGTGAGACTCCGTCGAACCCCATATCGATCCAGTCAGGGTTCGACGGAGTCTCACCCTACCGATTGTCGCTTCGTATCCTTCGTGGTGACTATGTGTTTTCAATTTCATGGCGCGGTCGGGATGAGGACGTGCTGGCGGAAGATTTCAACCTGCCCGGCGCAATTGGTCAGGAATTGCCCGGCAGCGGCGACAGCCCCGGCGCTATACAAGGCCCTGGCATGTTCGAAGGCTTCCGGTTCCAGGATGCCCAACTCGATGTCAATGGAATGGGGCAAATAGTTTGTTTGAAGAACATAGAATTTTGTGCCATTTATGATGTTAAACTCAGGCAAGAGCGTGGCAGGGTTGGTCACATTTACGATGAATGGATACTGAAGGTACGTCAAATTGCTTTGGTACGAGTCATAAGCCGGCTCCAAAGACATCTCGTTACCGTCGGCATCGAAGGCGTATATTTTCAAATGAACGACGCCATCGGCAACGCGGTGGAAATTCGTCGCATTCCAAGCGTTGGTAAAACCCCAGCAGAGAAGATTGGTGGTGAAAATCGGTGCGTTTGAAGTAGCGACATAACGATAGAGCGTGCAAACGCCCGGAAATGGGCCACCACCACTGTTGGTGAACCAATTGCTGACGGCATAACCGATGCCAAGCCATGTGTTGTTAGTTTGCACCATGGCAAAAATATCCTCCACTTCATTGACGCGAGAAGTGGGCAAGCCGTTGTTCGTAATCGCCTGGACAAGCTCCATGCCCGTCAATGACCAGTACAGATTGGGAGGGTTCGGCCCACTAAAAACGTAGCGTTGGGATGGACCAAGAGTCAGAAAGTTTGTTGGCGGATAAGACACGTTCGTGAAATGGGGGTCGGACAATTGCGAAAGATCGGAAGCGATCATGTCGATGATGGTGCGGCCGGCATCGGTGACGGTGGTCTGTTTGATGCCGGTTTTGAAGGCCTTCTGGGTTTGAATGAACATGGCCGTCAAGCCCACGATAATAAAGGCCAGCATGGCCGTCGAAACGAGCATTTCCAATATGGTCAGCGCGCGGCAATCCTGCGGCGGCTGATGCGGAATATTATTTGGAAGAGCGGTTTTCACGGGTCAGAAGGCATACGTGTAGTTGGTGTACGACTGCGGTTGGAAAAACCAGTTCGTCATCAGGTTGCCGTTGAAATAGTTAGTGGTCAGCAGCAGATGGCCGCTAACCAAACTCCGATAGGTTTGGCGGCCGGGGCCGAGGTTCCCATTGGGCAGAACAGGCCAGGCGAACTTCAGGCGCACTTCGTGCAGGTTATTTGTCAGATACGCTACTTCCAAAAAGCGATTATGCCGCGTGATGTAATCGGGAGTGCCGAGAGAGTAAGGAGACCAATTTGTCGAATCATACGCAATGGAGTTCCAGGGGACGTTATCGACCGTTAATTGATAGCGGAAGGCCGTGAAGGAGTTCAGCCCGTTTTGTTGGATGGCGGATCCGGTCATGGCGCGAACAATGCCGCTAACGAGGTTGGTCTGGCCCGGGTTCGGGAAACGAGCATCGTATTCCGGGGTGCTAAATAAGCCGACAATGTTCATGTCATTGGTCAGGAAGGGGAGGACGCCGCTTCCGTTGGTGAAAAACGGGTTGCCATAGACGGTGACATTGGTGCCGGATGGATTAATGTTCGTTATGGTGATCGATTCCACGTAGTTGGAGAACACGCCGAAATTGGTGCGCATTTCACCGTTGCGGATGGCGTTGAGGAAATAAGGGGCGTCCTGGCTGATGATGGTGTCCTCGCGATTGTCCTTCTGCACATTCATGCCATGCGGCAGGATGCCGATGATCGCGCACAGGGCAAAGCCAATGATCCCGATAGCAAGGGCGATCTCGATCATGGTAAAGCCCCGTTCTGAACGGGACTTTTTGACAGGATGACAGGATGGACAGGACAAAGAATTTTTTTGAACCGCGAAATACGCCAAATACGCGAACCTCGAAATCTTTCGGGAGAACGGTGTGGGTTTTTCGCGTATTTCGTGTATTTCGCGGTTTACTTGTTTTTCTTTTCCGAGCGAAAGCAACTTCATCCTGTTTTGGGTTTTTGTTCTCATCAGAATTGGTTCCGTTCAATCCTGGCGCGGCCGGTCAGCCAGTCGATGTGGATGAGATTGGGATTGTTCGTGACGTTGCCGGGCGGGGTCTCGACGGGCACAGGCGCATTGGGATTATTACCCGGATTCCATTGTGGATTTCCGTTCGGGTCCAGCGGGTAAAAAATACTGCCGCTGCTCAAGGCAATGAACTGATCAGAACCCTTCGCAAGCTGGCCGCTCGCGGTAAAACCGATGTAGGGCAAATTATTGGAATTGGTGATGCCGCCGCCGGTGGTATCGAACGTGGACGGAAACGGAAAAAGGATATTGTTGGTGAAGGCCACCACGGGCCATCCGTTGGACAGGCCAGCGCCAATCAAAGTGTTGGTGGTGCTGATCCAGTTCGTGCCATAACCGTTAGTGAGCTGGAAGGGGTAAATATAAACTCCTTGCGGCAGGAATTGCCATTTTGTGAGGTAATGGACGTTGGACACGCCCGGCTGATCGCCCACGGTGCGCATGCTGACCAGCGCGTAGCCGGCATATTGATGACCGACGAGGCTGGTCATTAAACTGTTGGAGAAATTATCCAGGCCGTTCTGATTCTGGTCATTCGTCCAAAAATTCGGCGGCAGGAAAACCATGCAGACCATCGAGTGGTTGGCCAGGGCGCGCTGGCGGGCCAGGCCGACGTCGTCGAGCAGTTGGCGGGTGGCGGTGGCCATGGTGTTGCCTTTGGTGAAGCCGCTGAGATGCGGCAAAGCCATCGCCGCCATCAACCCGATGATGCCGACCACCAGCATCAATTCGAGAATGGTGAATCCGGACCTCCTGACGGTAGGGCGAGACTCCGTCGAGCCGTGAATATGCAATCGAGTCAGGGTTCGACAGAGTCTCACCCCACCGTTTATCATGGTGTCCGGGAAGTTCATTTACCAGTTGCCGTTGGTCAGGATGACGTTATAGCCGTTCTTGTTGCCAACGAGATATTCGGCCCATAAATCGCAGCCGTTGAGATTGTGGCGGTTGGTCGAGGACGAGTCGTAATGCCAATAGTTGGTCATATTAGGCAGGAGAGGAACAGGCACGAGCAAGCCATTGAGAGTGTAGCCGGAATAGTAGGCACATTCCTTGGCTTGGGGGCCTGGTCGGAAAAAATCATGCGGTTCGTCCGGGTTTCCATTCTGCACGCTCGCTCTCCCGAACAGGTTGCTGTACGTGGTTTGGAGCGCCGCAACGTTGGTGTCAAAAAGTTGGATATACCCGTTGGTCGGATAATTGTTCGTCCCGCCAGTCAATTCGTAGATCAGGGGATTGGTGGCGGCCGCTGCGTCGTAATAGGCAAAAGTCTGAGATGAGGTTACGGGGAGGCTGGCCAGGGAGCCATTGTCCGGCGGGTAAAAATTGAGCTTGGACTGATAGTTGTCAATCATCAGGACGAGCTTGAACTTGTCGGCATTGACCTGGGTGGCTTTCTTGGCGGCCTGGGCGCCGGCGTTCATGTTGACAACCAGGGCGGCCACAATGGCGATGATGGCGATGACCACGAGCAGCTCAATCAGGGTGAAGGCGTGTCGTTGGTTCATATCATTCCATCTGCGCGCGGGCGCTTGTTTGGGAGCGGACGTTCATCGATGTGTCGCGGATTTCCTGTTCCATTCTTTCGCTGAGCCACTGCTTGATCATGCTTTGATAATTGAGAAAGCGGGATCGGGCAAGCCGTTTGATGCGCGCCAGCATGCGCGGGTCCATGCGCAACGTGATGGTGATGGAGTCGGCCAGCTCGCTGCCGGCGGCCACGGAGCTTTCCATCAGCCGGACATCCACCCGGGTCTCGGCCCAGAAGGCCGCTTCCGCTTCTTCCCGGTCGAAGAGCGGGACTTCTTCCCAATTTGAAATGGCATTCATAGGCGGCATTATTGGGCCAGGGTTTGGCTAAGTTTCCGTTGATAAAAAAAACGGTCCTCGGATTCAAAGGGGCGGGCGAAGATGACGCGAGCCTGCTTGCCATTGGTGCGGAAGACGGTGAAAATGCCGAGCCCGTTGGCGGCCATGCCGAGATTGAAAAAGCGGGCCTGCTTGGCAAACCGGGGCGAATCCGGCATCAACCGGACGGCGAAAGGGTCCTCAAACGACTCCTCGATGATCTCGAGAGTCAACGAATGATCCAGATTAAAGGGTGGATTATTCCAATCAAAGTCCATAAACCTCGTAAATCAATTGCCCATGCATTGTCATTACAATGTATTTACGCCTCAGGCAGGCCAACGTCAAGGGCTTTTTTGCGTTTTGTTGGTCAAACTTCATTTTCTGGTTTGACCGGGTTTGACTGGGTTTGACCCGTCTGCTCCTTTTTGTCAAATTCCGGCATCGGCTGGTCATAGTGTACAGCAGCGACATACGCAGCCAGTTTTCTACCCTCTTCGCTGTCGCCAAACAGATGTCTCAGGGTGTTTTGCTGAAACTTGGCCCAGATCGGGGCCAGCGCCTTGCTCCTCGCCTTCTCCATGACGCTCTTGTGGTCGTCCTCCATCTTTTGCTCCCACTCGTTTTTTTGATTGGTGGCCCGGTGAATCGTCCTTTGGATCAACGCGATGTCATGGGTAAGGCCGCGCAAGACGCGCAATTTCTCCTCGAATTTCGGGTCGGCCTGTCCGTCCCAGGTGTTGAGCAGACCGGCATAGTGCGCGGCCACCACCGCAACCAGATCGCCGGCCAGCAATGGCCTGTCAACAACCTGGTCCATGTCTCTGCCGCAGTCCGAGAGATCGTAGGCCTGCGAGATCAACTCCTGCCGAATCTGCCATTCGCGGAATCCGCCCTGCCGCCACTCGCACAGGTTCTGTTTGCTGATGGGCGCGCCGTCGAAGTTTGTCTTGAGACTTTCCTGGACTTCGGGCAGCCCGTTGAGCCAATCGAGAAGTTCCGCGCCGTCCTCCCCTTTGTCCATGCGCTGGTTTAAATCCTCGCGGACAGCGTAGGGCCAATGCCGTATAGGAATTCAGGCATAGATGACGCCTACCGAGTATTGGACAGTTCCTTTGCGGCAAGTGTTTTTGCGTAGCCGTGGCCAACTGCTGACCGGTTGGCGCAACGCTCGCGGGCAGGA